>WNEZ01006482.1_pt1 | contig 12879 bp, 10 predicted proteins | sample 5400521 | NCBI WGS metagenome assembly WNEZ01 (sample SAMN13153339, study PRJNA577476) | soil metagenome | isolation source: 120 cm saprolite under Douglas fir tree site 2 hole 1 replicate 1 | place: USA:California | collected 2015-04-18 | reverse complement strand
CCGCCATCATCTCCAGCACCCGCCCGGTGAGATCCGCGCACGTCGGGTCGGTCGCCGCCTCGAGGTCGGCAAACGGCGTCTGGTTCAGCCACCCGGAGTCGTTGTCGACGTCGAAGGCAGCAAACCCACCATCCTGCGATTGCATCCCCATCACCCAGTTAGCGCCTAGCTTGATCGCGCGTTCGCGCGCGGCAGCATCGTCGTGCGCGGCCTCCGCCAGCACCATCAGGATCACCGCCGAATCGTCCACGTCGGGGTACCAGTCGTTGTAAAACTCGAACGCCCATCCGCCAGGTTCGAGGTCCGGGCGTTTGATCGACCAGTCGCCCCGTTTGAAAATCTGATGGTCGATCAGCCACCTGGCGGCGCCGCGGAGCGCCGGATGGTCCCCCGGCAATCCCGCATCGAGCAGCGCCTTGGCCGCCAGCGCGGTGTCCCAGTTGGGCGACACGCACGGCTGGTAAATAATCGACTCGCCGAGGTCCCAGATCAGTTCGCGCACGGCCTCCAGCGCTTTGACGATTACCGGATGGTCGTTGCGGTAACCGAGTCCCTTTAAGGCCATCGGACTCAGTATGTAGCAGGGCTGGATTCCGCCCCATGAGCCGTTGGCGTCCTGATGTTCGAGCAGCCAGTTCTCGCCGTGACGCAACGCGCGCGCCCGCAGCGACTTCAGATGATGCACGTCGTAAAAGCGCAGCGCCTTGTCAGCTCCGCGGAAGATACGGCGGAGGGAGAGCACATGCGGCCCGCCCGGCGTCGTGAACTTCGTGAGATGCGGCGGTTGGATATAAAGCTCAAGCACAGCCTGGCGCCCATGGACCTGTACAGCCGGCTTCTTGGCCTGCAGCAGCATCAGCGCGAACACGGTTCCCCGCGCCCACGACGACAGCTCGTACATGTTCAGCGGAAACCAATTCGGCAGCAGCGCGATCTCGACCGGCAGTGCCGCCGTGGCATGCCATGGCACCTGGTTCATCGCCGCCAGATAGAAGCGTGCGAGCGTGCCGGAATTCGCGACGCCGCCCCTCGAGAGAATCCAGCGCCGCGCCTGCCTCATCGGCTCGTCGCCGGCGTGCATGCCCGTCAGCTTCAGCCCGAAATAAGCTTCGACCGTGGTCGAGAGGTCGCCCTCGCCGCCCGGGAATAGCGCCCACGAACCATCTCCCTGCTGCGTCTCGAGGATTTGCTTCGCCAGCTTCTTATCGAGCTCGGGGTCAGGCGGCAGCTCCATGAAACGGTTGAAAATGATGTACTCGGCGTTCATCTCCGCGTTCACTTCAAGCGCCGCCTGCCAGTAGCCTTCGGGATGCTGCTGCGCAAGCAGCGCACGCTGTGCGCGATCGATCAAGATGTCGACCTTCGCGACTAATTCGTCGTGCCGCGAGAGCGTGACCGCGAAATCCGCATTAATAAGTCCAAGAGTTTGGCCCATTTGCGAGATAATTCTCCCTGAACCCCGTTTATCATCGGATTGCGACGATTTCTGAGCGCCTCGTAAGTTTTGAATACTGACTCGTCGAAACTCACAGCATTGTAGGTTCGCGCGCCGCAAGCCTGCGGGGCTGCTTCCAAAACCAATCTTGTGTGTTCTCGGAGCTTAGCGCACTCAAATTCGTAAAGATCCCAACCATTTGCATGGTCACGCGTCCGGCAGGATCTCGGAAAACTAATTGCGACACTGTTCCAGCGCTTTTCTGGCGGTGCGGTCAGCATAATTCGACTTGGCGGTTGCGGCTGCCCTTCTTGGAGAGGTCGCGGGCGTTCAGCAGATCGTCCTTGATCTGTTCGAGCGTAGGGCCGCCGCCGAGGGGCATGCTAGCTTTTTTACCAAATACGGCAGAGAGCAGACTTGCTTGGAGGAGCGGAAGGGATTCGAACCCTCGGGCGACTTTGTACACGTATTAAATACCCCGAGCCGTCACGCGCTGATATTGTACTTTGGTCCAATACGAAATTCCGCTTGGGCGGAAGACCCAGCCGGCTAACAATTCACTGAGCCCTTAAGTATTGGCTGCTCAACGCCGGGCACTTCAACGTGCCCGAGTAGACGGAACGTCGTCTATCTCGTCGAGCAGTGCTCTGACGTCCTTGAGATCGACCGTGTCGAACCCTTCCGTGAATGATGCGTGAAGCGGCTCCAGGGAATCCCGAGCTTCGATGATGTCACCACGCCCCTTTAACATCCGTCCGAGGCTCATCGCTGCGCGCAGTTCCCACGCCTTTGCCCCGATCTTGCGCGCGAGTGCAACTGCCTCGCGGAAATCGACTTCCGCGGGCATAGTCTCACCTAAGTTGAGCCTCAGTTCACCGCGCAATCTTAAAGTCTCGGGCCTCCAAGCAAGTTCCTCGGGGTTCGCCTGCAGCACCTCCTGGATCGTGACGAGCGCGTCAGACGTTGCGCCACCAAGCGCCTGCGCCTCTGCGAGCAAGGTAAGCAAAAGAGTGATAGTGACGCGCGTCCCGGTCCCAATCTCTGCCAGACTACGTAGTCCCTGGCGAATCAGTGCAACGGCTTCGGCACTATGGCCCAAACTTGCCTGCGCTCGGCCCAGAGCAATTCGCGACATTGCGGCGTATTGCCGGAATCCGTGCTCGTCCGACAGTGCGACCGACTGCGCCGCGAGAGTCTGCGCCTGTTCGGGCTGCTTAAGGAATAGCTGCAGCATTGCGGCAAGGTAGTCCGCGTACGCCAGCTCGAAAGGATTGTTGACCTGGCGCGCGGCTGCGATCCCCCGTCCCATACGCTGGAGTGCCGTATCTGCCCGTCCCATTATCCACGCATTGTGGCTTGAATATCCGAAGACCGCTGCCGCGACGCCCGGCGAACCCCTCGATGCGGACTCGAAGAAGGCATCCCCATGCGTGAAATGATCCTCGGCGCCAATCAAGTCCCCCCGGAAGTGGCGCGAGAATACTTGCGCGGCGTGCGCGAGTCCGAGGCTTGCGGGACTGCTCCCACGCTCGGCGAGGTCAAGCATCTGATCGGCGAACACCCTGGCGGCGGCCGAATCGCCCGAGACTGAGGCAGCGGCGAATGTGCCAAACATCTGTAACACGACCTGCGCCAGATTGTCGCTCTTTTCCGCTAGCGCCCGGGCATGGGCGGCCGCGTCGGATGTTTCGAGCGCTGCCCAGCCTCTTGTGACCTGAAGGACCTGCGCGAATCGGCTCATAAGCTCCAGCTCGCGCCCGTCCCGTTCGGCCGACTCTGGCAGGGCTCTAACCATTTCGAGCGCCTGCCGGTATGCCTCTTCCGCTTCCTTGAATGCGTGGCGCTCGAACACATAATCGGCGGCTTTGCGCCACGCGTCGATCGCAGGCTCCGCCTCGCCGGCTTCGGTCCAGTGCCGCGCGATGACTTCCCGTTGAATCTCCGCCATCGCGGGAAACTCTTCGGTCATCGCAACTGCGACCCTCCGATGAAGCTCGCGACGACGGCTTTTCAGCAGCGCTTCGTATGCCGCGTCCTGGATCAGCGCGTGCCTGAACGTATAGTCCGCCTCCGGCGGAATGCCGCGGGCATAGATCAGTTCCGCGTCGCCGAGCCTGGCTAGCGCCTCTTGCAGGTCGCCTTCAGAAATGGACGAAACGGCACGGAGCAACTCGAAAGAAAACTCGCGCCCGATGACAGCCGCGATCTGTGCAACTTCTTTTGCAGGCCCGAGTCGATCCAAGCGCGACATCAGCGAGTCATGAAGAGTGGCAGGAATCTCCCGCGCCGAGAGCTTGGTATCGCCCCGCTCGAGCACTGCGCGGGTCAACTCTTCGACGAATAGCGGGACGCCTCCGGTGCGCTCGATCACTCTCTCGACCGCTTCTCCCGCAAAAACTCTCTGTGCCACGACGTTTGCGACCATCTCGCGCACATCGCGTGCCCTCAAGCGAGTCAGAGTCAAGTGCGAGTGATGCGCCCGCGGTGTCCATGGCGCACGAAACTCAGGTCGAGCCGTGCACACGAGCTTCACGCGAGCCGTGGCTGCTTGCTCGATGAGCAATTGCATCAGCTCCAGCGTGGACGCGTCGAACCAATGCAAATCTTCGACGGCCATCACGACCGATTGCACTGCGGCGAAAAGCCATGCCGCGAGTGTCGCCATAAGCCGTTTGCGTTGTTGCTCGGGAGAGAGCATAAGCGGTGGATACTTCTCGCCCACCGGAAGATTCAACATCGGGGCGATAAGTGGCACCGCCTCAGCGAGCTTCAATCCCGCCAGTGCGAGGGCTCGTTCCAACTCGCTTAGCTTAGCCGCGTCCGATCCATCGCCACGTTGGGCGAAGTCCTGTTGAAGCATATCAGCGATCGGATAGAAGGGCGTGTTCTGGAAATAGGGCGAGCCGGCGCACTCGATCCACAGATGCGGGGTCGGCGCCAGCCGCTTGCGAAACTGGCGCACCAGGCGCGACTTGCCGATTCCCGCTTCACCTACGATCAACAAAACCTGCCCCTCGCCGTCGCTTGCGCGTTCCCAGCAACTCCACAAAAGCCGCGTTTCATCATCACGTCCAACAAACGGAGTAAGACCGTGTACAATCGACGCAGCCAGACGATTTCGCACACTGCTCAGTCGCAAGATTCGATACAGCTCAACCGGTGTGGCGATTCCCTTGAGCTGATGAGCGCCGCGCTCCTGTACCACGAACAGGCCCGAAACCAGCCTGTTAACCGCCGAGGTGACAATCACCGCGTCTGGATCGGCCGCCGACTGCACTCGTGCGGCGATGTTGGCCGCATCGCCGAACACTTCCGAATCGCTGCCGCCACCCTTGCCGATCACGACGGTACCGCTATCGATACCCACACGAACGGACAATTTGGGACGGCTCCGCTGCCCGTCGCGCTGGTTGAGCGCCCTCACCGACTCGACGATCGCTAGTCCCGCGCGCGCAGCGCGTTCGGCGTCGTTATCATGCGCCTCTGGCCACCCGAAATACGCCATCACCCCGTCGCCAAGGTACTTAGCCACAAAGCCGCCGAAGCGCCTAATCGCTTCTGCCGCTGCGCGATGATAATCCGCCACGAGTTCCCGCCATTCTTCCGGGTCAAGCCGCGTCGAAATCTCGGTCGAGCCCACAAGATCGCTGAATAGCACCGTCAGATGGCGGCGCTCGCCGACGACCTCTCGCTCTTGGGCAGGCGGTATGTCGGAGACTGGAGTGCTAACGGGTGCGTTAAGCGAAGCGCCGCATTCACCGCAGAACTTGGCTGCAGGTGCACTGTCCGCCCCGCATCGCGGACAGCCGCTGGGAAAACCGGCTCCACATTCGGAACAGAACCTTTTGCCGGCCGGATTCTCTGAACCGCAGTTTGAACAGCGCATCGAATTACTCGGAATCTGTACGACTGCCGCTCCTTGTATCATCCCGCCTTGTGAGGAACATTGGACCAAAGCCCAATACCCGCATCGTGGATATGGGGTACTTGCGGTAGTGGCGTCGCAGCTTTAACGTGGAATATTTCGAAGAGAAGACTCGCATTCCACTGGAGTAGAATCGATCGAGTAGTGGGTCTAACGTTGGCAGGTGCCGTTCTGCCGTGGCGAAACTCCGGCAGAGTTCAATCCCGCTCATTCCCGGCATACAGACGTCTAACAGCGGGCAGGCATTGTCAGGTGGGAATTCGGAGGCGAGCAACTCTTCCGCGCGCTGAAGGACCAATACCTCGAATTCTAAAATCTGCAACTCCACTCCCAGCGCACGGCGGATAGATGCATCGTCATCTACCACAATAACTGTGGCCGATGTTTCCCACAACTAACGATACCCGCTACGCGCGGAACTACCGCGAATCATTCGCATCATTGAGTGCCCGTACATTGAGTGTCAGTACATTTTGCGTCGCGCGCGCTCATTCGGCCATTGTACCAAGGTACAATATCTTTGCCCCGAAAAAACGACCATCCTTATCCGAGTGTCAATATTCCAGGGAGGAATCGATCCATGAATAAACTTGTCGTAAGGCTCTTCCGCACGCTGGCGGTGGGTGGCTGTTTTTTGCTATCTGCCTGCGTCCTCGTCCACTCGAGCGCGATAAGTGAAAGCACCGGTAGCGGATCGGCGGTGAATGCCCAGTATAGCGACTACGGCATATTGCATCTGACCTCGCCTTCGAGCCTTACATCGGATGCCAATGCAGCGCTCGCCAAGCAGTGTCAAAGCGGCATGCTGTCGGATGTGCAGACAGAACTGTCGATGCGGGACTGGTTCCTGATAGTCCAATACTACACTGTCAGCGCCGCTGCCGTCTGTAAGTGAAAAGTAGAACCATGAAGAACAAATCAAACGGCAAATCAATGACAAGAGGACTCGCGTCACTGTTCCGCACGTTGGCTGTCGCCGCATTTCTTTCGATCTCGCTATCGGCCTGCGTCTTTATCCACTCCAGCACCATAGGTCAAACCACCGGTAGCGGCTCGCCGGTGAGTGCGGTGGACAGTGGCTACGGCATACTGCGTCTCAGCAAACCTGAGGGCCTCACTTCAGCGGCGAACGCGGATCTTCTTAAACAGTGTCAAAGCGGTCTACTTACAGATGTGCAGACGCAACTGTCGATGCGGGACTGGTTCCTGATAGTCCAATACTACACGGTTGCGGCTAATGCCGTCTGTAAGCCACCGCCGCCACTCCTGCCAACCCCGCCGCCACCGCCGTCACCGCCACATATCGTCCTGCGTGGAGTTCATTTTAACTTCAATAAGTACAATATTCGTCCAGCAGACGCCGCCGTGCTCGATGAGGCCGCGGCTACACTCAAGAACAATCCGAACATCGTCGTCGACGTGAATGGGTATACCGACTCGACTGGTGGTGCCGAGTACAATCTCAAACTCTCCCAGAGGCGCGCCGAAGCCGTCGTGAACTACCTGGAGAAAGATGGCGTACCAGCCGACAAGCTAGTGCCGCACGGCTATGGCAAGACAAACTTTGTCGCTACCAACAGCACCAAAGAAGGCCGTGCGCAGAACCGGCGAGTAGAGTTGGTTCCCGCTCAGTAAACGCCTCCAGAGACTTTTCTCCAAATCGGCATAGGGGGTAGCGGCGACCGCTGCCCCCTGCCACTCCACCGGATATGCGGGTCCGCATATGAGAGTGAATCCGAAGGACACGCGCGCAAACGAGGTGACAGTTCTGAGGGCGTGAGACGATTTATGATCCAACTGGATCCTCGCCGGACGCAGTCTATCGGCGGTAACGTGAAAAGACGACGAACACGTCCACCACGGGTCGGATGACCTCGGATACTTCGCACGATTTCGAGCGATACGCAGCTACTGCAGTAATCCTTCTGCTAGTGCTCGGCTGTTACCTCGTCGTACGGCCGTTCCTTACGGCGTTTTTGTGGGGCGGAATCATTTCAATTTCAACCCGAGCAATCTACTCGCGCCTCGCGAGCATGCTCGGCGGACGGCGTGGGCTCGCGGCGTCGCTAACTGCATTCGGACTCGCCGCAGTTTTGCTGGTTCCCATCGCGGCGCTCGGCCTGAACCTGGCCGGACAGTGGCCCGCACTCAGCGATCGAATTACAAGCCTCATGTTGCATGGACTCGGCGGCCCTCCGCCCTGGCTGGCCGGATTGCCGCTGGTAGGAAGCTACGCAAGTAACTATTGGCATTCCGCCGCAGCTAAACCCGATCAACTCAGGCAAGAACTGCTTCCGTTGATCAAACCGGTCAAGGATTTTATCTTTGTCTTCATTGCCGGGATTGGCAGGGGAGTTCTCGACTTCGCGTTGGCGTTGCTGATTGCCGGCCTTCTCTACGTGTGGGGCGAAGATCTGGGCGCTGCGTTGGGCAGGATCGCCGATCGCCTTGGCGGCGAGAGCGGCCTCAGGCTGGTACACGTCGTCGAATCGACCGTGCGCGGGGTCTTCAAGGGAGTGATCGGAACGGCCGCGGTCCAGGGAGTTCTAGCGATCTTCGGATTCTGGGTAGCGGGCGTGCCCAACGCGTTGATGCTTGGAATGGCGACGTTCTTTCTTTCTGTGATTCCAGGCGGCCCCATCTTCCTGTGGCTGCCAGCCGCTCTGTGGCTGTACGCAAACGGGCACACTGGTTGGGCGATCTTCATTGGAGTTTGGGGCATCGGACCGGTGGGTTCCTCGGATAACCTGATTCGTCCGCTGCTCATTGGTAAGGGAGTGGAGGCACCGGCCGCCGTGATCTTCCTTGGCGTGATCGGTGGAATCCTAGCCTTTGGCTTTCTGGGACTATTCATCGGGCCGACGATGCTCGCAGTTGCCTATAACTTGCTTCAAGACTGGATGGCCCGCGCCCTTATTGAGAATCCCGACACGAACCGAAACTTGAGTAGGCACGAGAATTAGTATCGTGTAGTTGTTGCGGGTGTGTCATCCCTCAATCGGACGCGTCCGTGCGGAGTCTAGTCAATCGGCGATCGCACGGAGCTGCGGAAGCCTGCCGTTAAGCACTCTTCGGCCCGGAGGCCTATGTAGGGATCCTTGGGCAGCGTGGCGGTGTGGCGCAGGATGCGACGATGGGCCTGCAACCAAGTGGCGATGCCAGACATTGGCTGAACGTCTTGCGAATGCCGTGGAAGGGTGCACTCCAAGTACTCCTGCATCGAGACGCTACGAGGTGATCGGGTGTCGGGTTAGCCTAACTTACGAATGGAATACCAATGCCAACTAACGTTCTTATTGTTGCTCGGGTGCAACGGCGATGGTTTCAAGCAGCACTGATTCCTATTCGGGCGACCTTGATTCAATTGTTTTCTAATCAATAACGAATTGGCACTGTTCCTGCGTGCATTACCTTCGATTGGCCTCCTGCTCGCCGATGAGATCAAACACGTTCGGTCCAGATGGGAGCTAACTTCGGCCTAACTTCTAGTGGCTTCAAGCCAAAACACCGGAAGAAAGGGAAGGGAATAAGGGGCTTTTAACCGAGTTGCATGTCCAGTTGCGCGAGTTCCAAAAGAGGGCGAACTCGGGGACGGAAGCCGACCGAGTACGTGCCCATCCTGGCGGGCCGGGCCGTCGCAATTGTGGGTTTGTCGCAATTGTGGGTTTTGTGGGTTACACGATCGGACTTCAACTGAACGAGCCGCGCGTTCCTTCTTTAGTCGGAAGCGTTAGCGCGACCTTCAAGCTTTCTCTTCACAGGCCTTTCCGCAGTTCGCGCGGTGCAGTCGGGAAGTGGATACGGCGTCAGAAATTTTAATCATGCTTGCCAAAATCATCCGCCACCGCGCCTTCCGCAGCTGTCACGAGGCGCTGGTATTCCTACGGGGGCCCGACCGCATGGTCACGTTCAAATGCGGCCTGCCAAGCGGCCATGTCGGCTCGCATCTGGCGCTGGGTATCGAGGGCGGGAGCACTTGGACCTTATTATGGTATCCGAGCAAAACCGAAGGAGCAAGTTTAACTGACTAAAGGGTACTGGTTCAGTTTGCCGGTGAGACCAATTCGTAATATGGCGGAGATTGAACCCTTATCCCACATCGCGATATGTGATCAGCACGTCCGCGTCCGACGCCCGAAACGACGCTCAGGGCGGGATATGTCCCCTTCGGGCCACGAGTGATTCGAGGCGGAAAATGGCGAAACCACGTTGAAGAGATCTTACAACATCTCTCTAGTGAAGCCGTGACGATGACTCTAGGGTCACAGCGAACAGATCGCCGTCGCGATCGCACTGGAACGCCACTACACCAAGGATGAAATCCTCGAGGCCTATCTGAACACGGTCCCCTATGGCGGCAATGTCGAAGTGGGCGGCGTCGCGCTCGGTGGCAAATCGCGCGCACACGCGCGCTTTTCGAGCGATTCTCCGCCATGTCCGAAACCCTAAAGACTGAGGTGTGGACAGCACCACGGGCTCCAACAATACCGCTCCGCGAGAAAACACCCCAGGGTAACGCGCCGCTCCATCGGCGCAAGACGACAGGCAAATGTTCCACAGTGCGACTTCGTGACGGGCTTGGTTTCGTCGCAACCGAAGTCACTCGGCAGCTGACGGCACCGGAATCGATCATCGCACGCCTTCAAATCCGCGCCATTCTCAACCTTCTGGACGATGTAGCTCTTGCTGCCGTTCGCGCTCGCAAGTCTCGACAAGGTCACCGCATCGACGTGTTCCTTTTCATCCCCGCCAATGGCAAAGGGTCCGGTCGCGATACTCATCCCGGCAGGCGAATTCGGATTTCCAATTCCAATCGAATACACGAGTACGCCGCTACTTTTCGCGGCTTGCACGATGTCGTCAGCCGAAAGATGAACTCGCGTTGTCCATGCCCTCCGCATTGAACTTGACGCTGGGCCCACTGGCGTACAAAATTAGCTGGTTAGAAAGTCAAAACGGAAATTCCGGTTAAAGCAGGGAGGATTCACCGTGCGAATCGCGTGTTTATCGGACGCTGTCCGCATCGGGGTCGGAGCCTTCGCCGGGGCGGGTTTGCTTCTCACCGCCAGTGGATGCCTTGCCACCCGCGGCTGGGTCGACGATCAACTGCGCCCGATCACTGGCCAGCAAGAGCGGTTCGAAACCCAGCTGAACAATCTCCACCTTGAACGGCGGCTGGTCTTGGATTCGAGCACGGGGCCGACCTTCGCGTTCGGATCCGCTGCCTTGAGCGGGAACGCCAAGCGCGAGATCGATCAACTCTTCGGAGATCTGGAGGGATCGACCGGCTCCGGGTCGGCGGCGTCGGAGCGCGTCTTCGTGGTCACCGGGTATACCGACAGCGTCGGCCAAGAGGGCTACAACTACGAGCTAGGGCAGCGGCGCGCTACGAGCGTCGCGGGATATCTGGTCGGCAAGAAGGGTCTCGACCCGACGCAGGTTCGCGTGGTTTCCTATGGCGCGAGCAAGCCGGTCGCCGACAACAGCACACAGAGCGGTCGGCGTAGGAATCGGCGGGTCGAGATTCTCGTCTACCAGGAAAGGATCGCGACCGGGAGCTGATTCGTCACACAACTTCTAGCTGTCTTCGGCCGCCTCGCGAATTGCAGTCGGCCTTCATCAGCCGGTTCGCCGGGTTCGATCAGCAGGCGAATTTACGGCGATGATCCATGGACCCAGCCAAATCGCGCTTGGATAGGTTTTGCTGGATTCCGCGGATTCGGGCCGAGGGCGTTCTCCGGGTCCATGCATGATCGCAAATCGCGCGCACACGCCCGGATTTCGAGCGATTCTCAGCGATGTCCGAATCCCCAGAGACTGAGGTGTGGAGAGGGGCAGATTCTAACCCCCGGTGCCGCGATTAAAGTTTCTTTGAGCCATGCGACTCCTGACGCTTTTCGCGAAGCCTCCGGCTTGCGCGGAAAGATTTGAACCTTCGACCTCTAGGCTAGGAGAGAAACGTCGGGGGCGGGCCTCACGCCGTCAACGTGGTCGCTTGTCACGAGTCGCAACGGCATCGCAAAGGCAACCGCACCGTATACGTTTTTGTGACCGAAATTCACCCAAATAGGCCAATTCGGATGTCGGCGGGCCGCGAGAAACCTAAGGTTTTGTTGGCGATTTTGGCTCCTTGAGACAGAAGCCCGGTTTTACTGACCGGAAGAATCTCTGATCGCTTAGATTCTTAAGGGCGTCTTCGGGGTCGATTCCCAGCTTAAAGAACGCACTCGCACGCGCGAAGGATTATCGATCTCGGTGCAAGCAACGATGCTGGCCGCTACATCGGACGTTGTGGCTGCCCAAGCTATGCAGGTCGATCTCATCTTGGTTTGCAGTTCGTGACCACCTTCGATACATTGTGGTCTCATGATGACATCAGTGCGTGAGCTGAAGGCGAAGCTGTCGCGCTATTTGAAGCGAGCCGCGGCGGGTGAGGAGGTGACCGTGACCTCGCGGGGCCGGCCAATCGCGCGGGTGGTTCCGGCCGCGCCCCAGGCGGAGGAGCAACCGAGCGAGACCGAGATCCGACGCCGTCTGGCCGCGATACCGGGAATAATCCTTCCCACTGGACCCAAGCCGCGCCGCTCGGAGCATCCTATCCGCATCCGCAAAGACGAAAAGACGCTGGCCGAGATCGTGCTCGAAGACCGCCGGTGATTTTGTATCTCGACACCTCCGCGGTGGTGAAGTTGTACGCCACCGAACCGGGCAGCGCCGAGACCGAGCGGCTTGTCACGGCGTCGCGGCAAGTCGCCAGCAGTCTTATTGCCTATGCTGAAACGCGGGCGGCGCTAGCCCGCAAGTTTCGGATGCGGCAGATGAAGCAGAACGAATTCAATGCTCGCAAGGACGAATTCGAGCTTCATTGGGCCGGCTTCTTCAAATTGCCAGTCGATGCGCGAGTCGTCAGACTCGCTGGCGAATTGGCGGAGAGATTCGGTCTAAGAGGTTACGACGCGATCCATCTCGCAACCGCCGATCAACTGTATCGGCAAACCAGATCGCCGATACGGTTCGCATGCTTCGATTCGGCACTAAACGCCGCCGCTTCAAGACTCGGGTTGAAGGTTGCGCCAGGCTGAGCAGGCCCCAGCGACTGTGGGGACTTTTGTGGGGACCCTCGATCGCTTTCAGTATTATCCGATAGCGTCCGGAATTCCGCCGGGAGAGCGAGAAAACCCTTGGCGCCGTTGAGTTTGAGGCATATCGAGCGCTACGAAGCGATACCGGCGAAATTCGCACTTTTACGCTTGGGGTGCGTGTGGTCGCCGGTTCAAATCCGGCCGCCCCGACCAACCGAAAACCAGACGAATTTCGGGATGAGTTCGATACGTCGCTCCGGGGCGATACGCGCCATGCTATGGGTTTTCTATAAACGCTCCCGGATCAACCCCAAAGCGCGCGGCGAGCGCCTGGATTTGCCGCACGTTGAGACGGCGGCGGCCAGCAAGCAATTCGGAGACGACGCCTTGGCTACCGATCTCGGGCAGATCCTTTTGAGTGAGACCGTGCTCCTTCA
>WNEZ01003928.1_pt1 | contig 12879 bp, 7 predicted proteins | sample 5400521 | NCBI WGS metagenome assembly WNEZ01 (sample SAMN13153339, study PRJNA577476) | soil metagenome | isolation source: 120 cm saprolite under Douglas fir tree site 2 hole 1 replicate 1 | place: USA:California | collected 2015-04-18 | reverse complement strand
TTCCAGTAGGGCGCGTAGAGGCCGGAGAAGGCGGGCACGAAATAGACACCGCCATTGTCTTCCACCGTCCGCGCCAGGGTTTCAATTTCGGAACTGGTCTTGATCAGGCCCAGATTGTCGCGTATCCACTGCACCAGTGCACCGGTGATGGCGATGCTCCCTTCAAGCGCATACCGCGCCGGGTGCTCTCCCAATTTGTAGGCGACGGTGGTGAGTAGTCCGCAGGTGGACCGGACTGCGCGCTCCCCGGTGTTCATCAGCAGGAAGCAGCCGGTCCCGTAAGTGTTCTTGGCTTCGCCGGATTTGAAGCAGGTCTGGCCCACCAGCGCGGCCTGCTGGTCTCCCAGGATGCCGGCGATCACAGCTCCCTTGGCTGCGCTGTTTTTCACGGTGCCATAAACTTCGCCGCTGGAGCGGATCGTGGGCAGCATGGCTTCGGGAATCCCAAAGGCGTCCAACAACTTCTTGTCCCAGGAGAGGGTATCGAGGTCCATCAATTGGGTGCGGCTGGCGTTGGTGACGTCGGTGATGTGGAGTCCGCCGTCGGGGCCGCCGGTGAGGTGCCAGGTCAGGAAGGAATCAATGGTCCCGAAAATTACCTCGCCGGCCTCGGCTTGTTCCCGGATACCCGGTACGTGATCCAGAAGCCAGCGAATCTTCAGGCTGCTGAAGTAGGTACTGAGAGGCAGGCCGGTCTTGCGGCGAAAACGATCTGGCCCGCCATCGCGGGAAAGTTCGGTGACGTAGTCGTCGACGCGGGTGTCCTGCCAGACCAGGGCGTGGGCAACGGGCTTCCCGGTTTTCCGGTTCCAGAGGACGGTAGTCTCGCGCTGGTTGGTGATGCCGATCGCGGCCAGATCGGCGGCGCGAAGGTTGCCTCGTTCCAGAGCTTGCGCAATGACGTCCTGGGTCGCCCGCCAGATTTCCTCAGGATCGTGTTCCACCCATCCCGGTTGCGGATAGATTTGCTGGTGCTCTTTTTGCGCGGTAGCCACAATCCTGCTGGCTCCATCAAACACGCTGAAGCGCGTACTGGTCGTCCCCTGATCGATGGCACCGATGTATTTGGTCACGGGGAGCTATGGTAGCCGAGGAAGCAGGGCGGAGCAAAGAATGGTGGCCTTAGTGGCAGGGTAGGGTGGAGCAGGCCCTTTAGGCCTGCATCCAGATGCTGTTTTGTGGGCTTCAGCCCCCGAGGGTACCTCAGCGGCTGAAGCCGCAATACCCGCCCGCATTTTATTGCAGCGCTGAAGCGCTGCTCCGCCCAAAATCAAATGCTGGCCAAAATCAAATGCCGGCCAAAATCAAATGCTGGGGTGACGCTCTCTACATGTGGGAGGTCCCGCCCACCTCTAGTGCCTGGCGGAAAACTGGAACGCGATGTAGAACAGCTGCACGATGGTAAGTCCCACGATCACGTAGGTCGCTATTTCCATTCTGCGGCCTGACTCGCGGACGGATTTCACTACTTCCGCCATGTCGGTGGCGGCCTGCAGCAACTTGTCGGTCAGTTCGTCAAGGTGATCGGTGGCGCCTCGGAGTTTGTCCAGCACGCGCGAGGTATCGACCAGAGCGGTCGCCGCGCGTTCGCCATTGCGCAAATCCAGTTCGGTCTTGCAGGCAGCCCACCACGGACTACCCGGCGGGTTGTCGTACATGCGCTGCCGAATCTCCTCCGAAGAGCGGGAACGGAGTAGTTGCACAAGCGCCTGGACCGTGTCACTGGTCTTGGGATCGAGAGTCGGAGTGGCCATAGTTAAATGAAAGCCAAATAAGAGACATTTCATGGTAGAACCCGGCGGTAACCTTGGACAGGTAACGGAAGACCATAAGGTTAATTGCTCAAGGACGAAGAGGAACCTTGAACAATCGCCCATGCGACGCTAAACCTTTGAAGGGAAAGATGTTCGGTGCACCTGAAACCACCTAGGGGCGGGCGCCCCCACCCGCCCGGCCGGGCAACGCCCGGCAGTTTCGTTCGGCGCAAACGAGGAAGCAGGCGAGCGTTGCTCGTCCGCTCGGACGGGGGCCTACGTGGCCGGTGGTGGCCCGTACGCAGGGCCGCTAAGCCACCCTCTCCAGCTCAGCCCGGTCCCATTTTGCCAGGTTGGCCCCGGCTTCGTACGTGCTTTGCAGAAATTCGAGCAGTGCCGATCGCGGTGATGGATCCAGGCGAACGTCGTCGTACATGAGGAAAAATTCCTTCATCTGGGGATGATAAAAAGCCTTACCGGGCCGCACTGCAGCCTGGGCGTAGCCTGCGGGCTCCGGTGCTGCATAGGCGTAGAACGCCGCTCCCTTGAGGTCGCCGCCGCCAGGCCAGAAACCTGCGCTGATCACTTCATGAGAATAGGCTTCTCGCGTGACCGAGTCTGCTCCTTCACGCTCCGGGGCTCGGCGTCCGGAAAACCGCGTGACGGCCAGGTCGAAACTTCCCCAAAAGAAATGCACCGGGCTATTCTTGCCGATAAAGCCGGAGCGGAACTCCTGGAAGATGGTGTCCACCAGCACCAGGATGCGCCAGAAACGGCTCGCATATTCCGGATCGTAGGATGCATGCTGTACGTCCTGATCGAATGCAATCGGATTGGGAATTTCAACCGGCATGCGCCAGATCTTCACGTCTATGCCCAACGACCGCAGGGCGGCCATGAACTCCTTGTAAAAATCAGCCACCGACCGGGGCGCGAGAGGAATACTCCTGCTCAAGCCTTCCCGGGTTCGAATGATCAGATTGTGGCTGAGGAAATCGAACTCCGCTTCGAAGATGCCGTGGTGATATGGAATCGCGGAGGTGCTCAGGCCGCGCGCAGTGACATACAGCGGTACCTGCCACCAATGATTGATGTACGGACTCAGGGCCAGGCGCACCTTGCCGACGATCTGGGTCCACATGTGGAGGGTGTCGCGGGTATCCTGCCAGGCTTCGAGCGGCAATGCGGGCCATGATTCCGGCTGCGTGAGGAAATCAGCGTGGGTCATAGGAACGTCCTGAAAGTCATACCCTGTCATCCTGAGCGGAGCTGCTGCTTCGTCCCGCGAAGCAACTGCGGGGTCGAAGAGCCTGCCCCGAGCGAGTCGAGGGGCCCCCTGCCTGACAAGATATACGCGACAGAAGAATGTTGTTGCCCGCGTCGGCTGGAGTCGTGGAGAGCAAACAACAATTGCGCCGAGCCGCTGCGACGCGGTAGAGGTCCTTCGACTCCCCCGCCTCTTCGCCAGCGAAGAGGCGGACTCGCTCAGGATGACACCGCTCGCAGGGTGTGGTATTCCGAACTGACCCGCCGCTCATCTTGATCCGCAATTCGACAATCCTCGCTCGCAATAGAGCGTCCTCCGCATCTATTTTGCGGGCAATGGTGACGATGACGACGCCACCTGGCCGGCGCTGGCCTCGATCAGCTTCTGGATCGAAGGAGCCACCATGATCAGCAGTTGCGACTGCGGCTTTTTGGCTTGCTCGACGATTGCCGTCTGTTGGGTGACCCATGCCGCCGGCGCTCTTTCGCCGCGATCCAGATAGTCGAGCGCGGCCAGACCCGCCCCCCCGAGCGCGGAAAGATTCTGCGAGATAGGAGCAACTTCCTTGAGCAGCAGAGATTTTTCAAACAGGGGCTGCAGCTCAAGCTGGTTGTCGCGCCAGCGATTCAGCAGGCTTCTGACTCGGGCTTCCGTCCCCGGCCGGGCGCTGCCTGCGACCAGTGCGTTCACGGAATCGGCAAACTGTCGCGCAGTCGCGCTTTCCGGGCGCACAGCGTCGACCACGCGATTGAGAGGCTTGGCGCTGGTAGCGGGCTCAGTTGCGGTTTGCTCGCGAGTGTAGTCCTTGACCGGCTCGAGCACGTCGGCAAGTACCTTGAGGGCGGCGACGTCATCGGTTCCTGCAATGCGGCGTAGCATGAGGTCGTAGCTTGAGTTATGAGTCAGGCCCAGCCAATCCAGACGCAGGCTCTCTTCCTCCAAACGCTGGTACATCGAATTCAAATCGCGCACATCTTGTGGAGACCATAACCTCTCGGCAATCGCAGCCGTGCGCGGCCAGATGCGAGAATCAATGTTCTCCGGCGAAACATACTCCGCCCACATGCAGGCCTCGCCGCCCAGGACGCGTTTTTGCTCGTCCGCGCTCAGGCTCGCCGCGGCCCCACTCATTGGATCGGTTGCATAATGCCGCTCGGCTGACCACATCAGGTCGACGTAAAAGCCGGACGACAGCAGCCCTCGATAGCCCTGCTTGGCCGCCTGCGCCAGCGAATCCGGCCCGCGCCAGGATTGAATGACGATGCTGTTGGGCAGGTCAGGGCGGAGAATTTCGTCCCAGCCCAGCATGGTTTTTCCGTGCTTGCTCACGATCTGTTGTACGCGTTTGTTGAAGTAGGCCTGCAAATCGCCGTTGTCCTTCAGGCCGTGCGCCCGCATGAACTGCTGGATTTTTGGATTCGCATCCCACTGCTTGCCGTTTACCTCGTCGCCTCCAATGTGAAAGAACTGGTCGGGGAATAACCCGGTCATTTCGCCGATAAATTTGTCCAGGAACTTATAGGTCTCTTCCCGAGTCGGGTCCATGGCGGGATCGAACACGCCCCACTTGCGCTCGATTTCATACGGGCCCGGCGCGCTGGCTAACTCGGGATAGCCGACGAACCAGGCGGTGCTGTGGCCCGGCATATCGAATTCTGGGACCACGCGGATGCCACGCTCGCGCGCATACGCGATCAACTCACGGACTTCATTCTGCGTGTAGTACAGACCATCCGAGCCCATTTCGTGCAGCTTGGGAAACGTTTTGCTTTCCACGCGGAAGCCCTGGTTCTCGGAAAGATGCCAGTGAAAGACGTTCAGCTTTACGGCGGCCATGCCGTCCAGATTCCGCTTGAGGACGTCGAGCGGGATAAAGTGGCGGCCCACGTCGATCATCAGTCCACGCCAGGGGAAACGCGGATTGTCGTCGATCACAACCGCCGGCGCGGCGAAGCCTTCGCCTGTGGTCGTCACCAGTTGCAGAAAGGTCTGCAGTCCGCGCATCACGCCGAGCGCAGTCGCTGCACTCAGCTTGGCGCCGGAATTGCCGATCTCGAGCCGGTAGGATTCGTCTTCCCCCAACTCCTGTACGCTCCTGGTTCCGCTGGCGCACTGAATGACCAGGGTGGCGTTCGTAGAACCAGTCACCATCATGTCGATGGGAGGCATGCCGATTTGCTGCCCGAGTTGGATAAGAAAAAGCTCGACCGCGCGTTGCAGACGTGCTTCTTTTTGGCCGGTGATCGCCACTGAAAAAGTTGGCCCGATCAAGAGCTGGCCGTTGCCCAACTGGGCATGGGCCGGCTGCGGCATGAGATTTGGCGGTTGCAGTGCCTGGGCCTCACTCCTTGACATGAATATTGCGCTCAGCATCACTGCGGCAAGAATAGTGCGAAGCATTCGTTCTCCGTGATCTTTCTCCGAGAGCTTTCTCCGAGATCTTCCTCCGAGATCTTTCTCCGAATGATTTTTGCAGTCTGATTTTCTATTGCAGCTTGGCGTACTCTGCCTTGACGTCGCGCAGCACTGGAATGTCCGGGTCCGCATCCTTCCATATGGCGAGAAAGTCCTGGTAGGCCACGCGGGCACGCGCCTTGTCGCCCGCCATGACGTAAGCCCGGGCCATGCCCACCCTGGCCATCGGCAATAGCGGGTCAACAGTGATCACGCTCTTCATATCCAGCAGCCGCTGAAAGGCCTGGACCGCCTCGCTGCCCCGTCCCGCCTTGAGGTAAGCATTGCCTCGAACATAGAGGACATCCGAGCTCGCCCGCGCATACACCAGCGCGCTGTCGAGCAGGTCGATCGCCTTGTTCGGATTGCCGTGATTCAGTTCAATCTGCGCCTTCACCAGGGGCGTCCGAACGAACTGCACCAGGGTATCGTAAGGGCGCTTTTGGGCAACGTCGTCGGCAAGTTTTGCGGCTCGGGCATCCTCGCCAACCATGGCCAGGGTGATCGCGCAGCTGAGCACCACGGTGGGCGACTGGGAAAGCTTGAGCGCCTGCGCGACGTCCTCAATGGCGTGTGTCTTGCTCAGGAAAGTGGCCTCGGTGAACGCTTCCTGGGAATATTCATTGGCCGCCGCTTCCTTGAAGCCGAAGCGTTCCGCCGCTTCTCTCTGCTTTTGTCCGAAGGCCTTTCCGGCCTTGCCCTGCCCGGCATAGGCGGCCATGCCCGACCGAAGGCCGACCATCTGGAACTCGCCCTGGGGGTCGTCCTTCATCGCGCCCAACTCGCGCTCCATGAGATTCTTGTCGCCCTGCTGCCAGGCGATAATCGCCAATGAAGAATGGGCCACTGTAGGTCCAGCCTTGCGCTGCAAGGCCTGGTTGAATGTGGCCTTGGCCTCATCGAGGCGATTCAGGCCGGCGTAGGCAAAACCGACGTTGGAATATCCGCTGGCGCTGTCGGGATCGAGTTGCACCGCCTGCCGGGCATTGTCGAGCGCGTTCTCATACTGCCCCATCTGGTTATAAACAGCCGACAGATTGTTGTAGGGAATCGAGTCCCGGGGATAAGTCTGCTTGTAGAGTTCGAGGGCTGTGATGCCTTTGTCGAGCTGCCCGGAGTCGACGTAGTAATGCGACATGATGTAAAGCTTTTCGTGTTCGCTGGCCCGGTCGCGCAGCTCAAAAGCCTTTTCCCGATTTTGCTCGGAGAGTTCGCTTTGCCCCAGGTTGTTGTACACCGTGCCCAGGCGGGCGTAGGCCATGGCAAAGTTGGGATCCAGTTCCCCGGCGCGCTGATACAAGGGCAGGGCGCTTAACTCGTCAAACATCTGGTGCTTCATATCTCCCAGGCTGAAGGCCTTGAGCGCCTCCAGGGACGAGGTAGTCGCTTCCGACAGCGGCTTGTCATATTTCTGCACAGAGACCAGCGACTCGCCCAGTTTTTTCCGCAAACTGGAGCCGGCCTCATGCAGCGAATTGAGCACCGATTCCTTGCTTCCCGCCTGCACTTCTTCCCGTGCCAGTGATTCTCCGGTCCCCGCGTTGACCGCTTCCAACGCTATGACATACTGGCTGCCCAGATTGGCGATGGAGCCGTTCAGCATGGCCTTGATACCGACCCGCTGGCAGATTTCGCGTCCCACATCGTTGGTGATGCGCTCATCGGGCGCACGTCCCATGAACTGCAGCGTCTGGCGCACTTTTTGCTCGGGGAAGACATTCAAGTACGGGGACTGCTCGAGATCCACAGCCAATGCTTTTTTCAGGGTGCCGTCGAATACCGGATCGGCGGTCGTATTCACAAAATCGGCGACCAGGATCGCGTCTTTTTCCGACATCACCGCCCGAGTGCGGCGCATGAAGACGGTCATCGCCAGCCCCAGCACCGAAAACACGACCACGGCCATGACCACCAGATTCCACAGGCGGCCGGGCTTTCGGTCTCGCGCCGCCCGCAGTGTCGCCGAACTCGCAACCGCGGAAACCAGGCCAGACTCTGTGTCGCGTTTCAATCGTTTCAGGTCGGCTCGCACTTCTGCCGCGCTCTGGTAGCGCAGGTCGCGATCCTTCTCCAGCAACTTGACGACGATCTCTTCGAGTTGCAGCGGGACGTCGGGATTCAGCCGCACCGGCAATACCGGGGCACGGTTCAGGATGGCGTCGAAGATGACCGGGGAAGTATCCCCGCGAAAAGGCAGAGCGCCGGTTGACATTTCATAGAGCACCGCACCGAAGGAAAACAGGTCGGTGCGCATATCCAGATCCTTGCCTCGCGCCTGCTCGGGTGACATGTAAGCCACCGTGCCTACAGTCGAGCCGGGACTGGTCAGCAGGTGCTCATCCACCGTGACTGCCGAGCCTGCTCCGCCCGGCGCCGTCTCAGCTTTCAGGGCGTGCTTGGCCAGACCGAAGTCCAGCACCTTGGCCTGGTTGCGTGTGGTCACAAAAAGGTTTGCCGGCTTGATGTCACGGTGAATGATGCCCTTGGCATGGGCCGCCTCCAGCGCGTCCGCGATTTGGATGGCCAGCTCGAGAAGCAGATTGATCTCCAGGGGCTGCTTTCCGATGCGCTGCTTGAGGGTCTGCCCCTCCAGCAGCTCCATGGCAATGAAGTAGCGCCCGTCGGCCTGCCCGATCTCATAGATAGTGCAGATGTTAGGATGGTTCAGAGCGGAGGCGGCCCGGGCTTCACGCTGGAAACGCTCCAGCGCCGACGGGTCTTTTTCCAGTTCTCCAGGCAGGAACTTCAAGGCGACATGCCGGCCAAGATTGATGTCCTCGGCTTCATACACCACGCCCATGCCCCCACCGCCGAGCTGGTGCAAAATCCGGTAGTGGGAAATGGTTTCGCCCGTCATCAACCCAGGAGCTCCCCGAAATGATTTTTCGATGTTAGGCTGCGCTCATTGGCAAGTCAATGTGAGTGCCGGGGTTAGACGGCCCCCAACTGCTGGGTTCCATAAGAACAGAATCCGGACCGACCTCGACAGTGCAGACCGCCACCGAGGAAGATACGCAATCCCATCTGCCTTTGTTCGCGTAGCGGCGGGTGTCCACCTGCCCAACGGAGCGAAGCTCCGCAGTTGCAGAGGAGGGCGTCGAAGTGACGCTCTTGAACTTCACATCTTCAACCTGGATCTTCCCGTGGCAAGAACCGGCGAGCAAAGCGAGAGAGGATTTCGCCCGGAGGCGCAGATAGAAATCGCGCTGAGAAGAAAAAATCTAGAACCGCCACACCAGCACTACAACGGTAGCCGCCACGATCAGCACCGTGGCAATCAAATACACATGCGAGCTCACCCAGCTCGTCTCGGAATCGTCAGTTAGCTGGCCATAGAATTCGGGAGCCCCACTGTTGGGTGCGTTCGCTGCCGGGTTGGCGGCTTCACAATCCAGGCAGAATTTTCGGCCCTGGGATACAGGGAAGCCGCAAGCCGAACAGACCCCGACGTTCCCGAACGCGATGGACGCGCCCGGACGCGACTGATCTGTTTCTGCCGCCGTCGCTTCGGGGATGTCTGCGGGCGCGGGCTTGGCCGCGGGCGCGGTGACAGGTTCGGGAGTATCTGGTGGAGCGGCGGTTGTGAGCTCAGGCTTGGCCTTCGGCGCCAGGACCTGTTTCTCAGGATTGCCTGCGGCATTGCCTTTTTGCGGTGCGGCCACCGGCACGGCGGTCTGCGGCAGTGGCTTGCCGCTGATTTCCTTTTCTGCGCGTCTGGCTGCCTCCGCGTGTTCCACCGCGGTTTCGATCATCTCTGCCAGGCGTTGCAGCGCGACGAGATCGCGTTCCTCGAAGGCGCTGGGTTTGCCTGAAAGCAGCTCGAAAACGCCATACACTTCTTCGCCTCGCACTAGTGGCATGACCACCACGGACGCGATCCCGAAGGTTACACAACTCTCGCGGTTCACCCGCGGATCGTTGGCCGCATCATCGCAGCGCAAAGTCTTCTTGGTTCGGACGCTCTCGGCCGACAGGCCGGTGTCGATCTGCAGGTGCGCTCCCAGTTCCGGCGCCGACGGGCCGGCGCTGGCGCAACAGATCATGGTTTCGCCGTCGCGCAGCGCAATTGCTGCCCCCGAAGCTCCGGTAATGTATTGGGCACGCTCGGCCAGCAACTGCAGCGCTGCGTCGAGATCGCGTTGCGCCATTTCGCTCAGCGACCTGCCGCCATCTTCACCGGGGAAGCGCAGGGGCTCGCGCGCGAGGGCGGTTGCGGTTGCAGCGCCTCCGCGTGATCCGGAGGACGCCGGTGCCGCAGCCGGCGGTCCCACAGCCGAAGAGACAATTCCCGGCGTAGCCTGGCCGGGATGGTTATCCAGGATAGAGTAATGATCCATGCAAAATGTAGAGAGATCTCTAATTCGGAGTTTCGCTCGCTGAAGTTGTGGTGTCAAGGAGAAACCCGACGGACACGTCCTGAAGTCATGTGTGGGCAACGAGGCACAGGAACGTGTGGTACGGGCGCCCTCGCCCGCGTGACGTTGGCGGCACCAGCGCCCGCCAAGAAAACGGATCGCTCACAAGGACGTAAGAGTCAAAAGCCGCGGGCCAGGGCGCCCGCGCCACATTAGCGAACTGGGTCACCGACGTGGATTGTGCCTTCGGTGAGGATTTGCGCGCGCAGGCCGCCGCGATGGGTGAGCCCTAGAATGACATCGCGTCCGGTCAGCCGCTGCAGGTGTTTGCAGGGCTCGCACAGACGAATGCCGCGAATTTTCACGTCACCAATCTGGAACTCGCGCCCGACAAGATGATTGAGCGCCACGCCGCGAGTAACTACGTTGCGACGCGCATCCCCCGGGGCCAGTTCGAAGTCATATTCATGCTTGACCGCTTCAATCGCTTCGGCCTCGATCAGCGTAAGCTCGCGATCGGGCAGTGGTTTCGAGAAAGTTCCCACTCGCAAGGCATAGCGGTCGCCTTCCAGCCCGACGCCGGGAATAGCTCGAGCCTCATTCACCGGAAGCGTAGGCGCGGTAGCAGCCGAGGCAACGTAGATGAATTCGACAGTTCCAGTGTTCATGAAATTCCTCAAACTTAGTGTAGCGCGGACCTGTCCAGAGCGAAGTCGAAGGAGCCCTCGCCTGCGTGATGGCGTCCATCAGCGTTAAAGCCTCTACATGCTTAGCTTCCGCTGACCAGTTGCAAGATCAAAGTCAAAAGCCGCGGGCGAGGGCGCCCGCGCCACACAAGCCGCTAACTGGTCGCGGCGATGCAATCTTCGAGCACATCTACCGCAACGTCTGCTTCGTCCTTGGTCACGACTAACGCCGGCGCGATCCGTATTGTGCTCGGACCACAGCCCAGGAACAGGACCCCGCGTTCGAAAGCCAGCTCGATGATGCGGTCGCGCTGCTCCGGTGCGTACTCCTTGGTCTTCTGGTCCTTGACGATTTCGACGCCGACCATCAGCCCGCGGCCCCGCACATCGCCCACCAGCTTGTGCTTGCGTGGCCAGTCCGCCATGCGCTTCAGCATGTGGTTGCCCACCTCGGTGGAATTCCGCAGCAAGCCTTCCTTCTCGATCACATCGAGTGTGGCCAGAGCAGCCGCGATGCAGACGGGATTGCCGCCAAAAGTTGACGCGTGCGAACCCGGCACCCAGTCCATGATGTCAGCCCGGCTCATGGTGATGCCCAGCGGCATGCCGGAAGCAATACCTTTCGCCATGCAGACGATGTCGGGCTGCACCCCGGTGTGCTCGATGGCCCACCACTTGCCGGTGCGGCCGGCGCCACTCTGGACTTCGTCCGCAACCAGCAGAATGCCGTGCTTGTCGCAGATGCGGCGCAGTTCCTGCATGAAGACTGTGGGCGCGATTACGTAGCCACCCTCGCCCTGCACTGGTTCGACGAAAATAGCGGCCACTTCTTCGGGAGCCAGAATCGTCTTGAACAGCTTGTCTTCGATGAAGCGGGCACAGCCGAGAGCGAAAGCTTCGGCATCCTGCCCTCCACCTTCGCAACCGCGATAGACGTCGGGATAGCGCACGTGAGTTACGCCCGGCACACCTGTGCCGAAGCGGCGCTTCTGCTGCGGCTTGGAGGCGGTCAGCGAAAGCGCGCCCATGGTGCGCCCGTGAAACGCTCCGAAAAAGGCGATCACATTCTGCCGCTTGGTGTGATAGCGGGCCAGCTTCAGCGCGGCTTCAACCGCCTCCGCCCCGGAATTGCCGTAGTAAATCTTGTGCGGGCCGGGCATGGGCGCGATCTTCGACAGCCGCTCGGCCAGCGTGATCATGCTCTCGTAGTAAAAATCCGTTCCCGACATGTGGATCAGCTCGCCGGCCTGCTTCTGAATGGCGGCCACCACATCGGGATGGCAATGTCCTGTTGAAGTCACGGCGATGCCGGCGGAAAAATCGAAGAACTCGTTGCCGTCCACGTCCGTGACCACAATGCCGCGGCCGCTCTTTGCCACCAGCGGATAGGAGCGGGTGTAAGACGGCGAAATGTATTTGTCGTCGCCGGCGAGAACCCGCTTGGCATTGGGGCCGGGCAGGGCGGTCTTGATTTTGGGACCTGCAAGAGTCTTACTAGTCGTGGTCATGGAATCCTCCGGAAAGCGGTCGTCAGTCTTCGGTCGTCAGCCAGCGGGCGGTCGCGCCGAAAAAGGCGGATTCAGCCCCGAAGCCACATCAGTTGGGAGGATGAACGGACTAGTCGCTACCGAACAAGCTGGGACGCGCCTGCGAAGGCAACCCTGCCAAGTGACGGCGCGGGCACACCAGAAAGTCGAGCCAGCACACGGGCAGGTGCGAATTGGGGTTCTGATGGCGCATCGGGCAACATTCCTTGCTTATTATAGCCTGCGCCGGGCCCTGGCGTAACCCCCTGGATTTAGTCGTTGGTCATTGGTCGGTGGTCGTTCGCGGGGCGATTCCGGTGGTGCAGGGCCGAGACTAGCCGGCGGAAGGAGTTCATCGCCCCTTATAATGTGTGACTTAGGTTTACTTGTGCGAAAACGCTATTTCATCTCTCTGCTGCTAATCCTATTACCTCCTTCCGTCGTTGCTCAGGTCCCCCACGAGCCGGAAGGTCGAACCACGAAGGTCATCGTGCAGAGAGTAATTTTGTCCAAACCTACGCTCTTGTCCCAGAAAGAAATAGCTACGCTCACAAGCGAGTTGCGGAGTACGGAACTCCAATTCTCAGCCGTTACATGGCGCGAAGATTTCACGGACTATACGGACGCATTCATAGAGAGGGTTTATCAGGACCGAGGATACTTCCTCGCTAAGGTTTACTGTGAGGTCGTTCCGGTCGATAGCAAATCCAGCGTGCCCCATGTCGATCTCTTCGTTACCGTGCAAGAAGGTGTCCAGTACCGGCTGCGCGAGATCCGCTGGAAGAATGTGACCGTGTTCCCGGAGTCTCAGTTGCTGGCTCTGATGCCGATCAATCC
>WNEZ01008687.1_pt1 | contig 12883 bp, 13 predicted proteins | sample 5400521 | NCBI WGS metagenome assembly WNEZ01 (sample SAMN13153339, study PRJNA577476) | soil metagenome | isolation source: 120 cm saprolite under Douglas fir tree site 2 hole 1 replicate 1 | place: USA:California | collected 2015-04-18 | reverse complement strand
CGCTCGCTGCGGTGCTCGTCGCCTCCTTCGGCTCGGCACGCCCCGCATCCCGATCTGCGGCGCCCGACCGGTAGATCCGGGCTTGCGCTCATCTCGCCCCGCATCCCAATCTGCTTCGTCCGCTCGGTGGATCCGGGCTTGGGGCTAACATGACCCAGATCGAGTCGCTCAAGGCGGCAGCAGCAGAGCGGGCGCTGGAACTGGTCCGCCCGGGGATGGTCATCGGCCTGGGCTCGGGGAGCACCAGCGCCCTGTTCATCGCCGGCCTCGGCCGGCTGGTGTCCCGCGGCATTGCCGTCCGCGGCGTCCCGACGTCTCGGGCAGCCGCCGACCAGGCCGCGGCTGCCGGAATTCCATTGCAGGACCACGTCGATCGGCCGCTGGACCTGGCGGTAGACGGGGCCGACGAGATCGACCCCCAGCGCAACCTGATCAAGGGCCGGGGCGGAGCGATGCTCAGGGAAAAATTAGTCGCCGCGGCCGCCCAGCGATTCATCGTTATTGCCGACGAGTCCAAGTTGGTGCCGCGCCTTGGGCAGGGCGCTCTTCCAGTCGAGATCTCGTCTTTTCTTTGGCTGCAGACCGCCCGTCGCCTGGAGCGGCTGGCGACTCGTTGGGTGCTTCGCGGAGGAGATGATCATCCGTTCGTTACGGACAATGGCAACTTCGTGATCGACCTGAGCGTCGAGGGTGGCATCGCCGAGCCGGCCCGGCTGGCGAGCGCGCTGGATGCGACCCTGGGCGTGATGGCCCACGGTCTCTTCCTGGGGATGGCGACCGCCTGCATCATCGCCGGCCCGTCGGGCTGCCGGGTGCTCGGGTCCCTCGAGTAGACTCCTCGTGAGGAACCGGCGGGGTAGGCGACGGGGCCTGGCTGTCGCTCTCACCGCGATCGTGCTCCTGCTCGTCGCCGCCGCCTATGTCCCGGCTCCGCGACTGGCCGTCGCGCTCCCGTCCTCTTCACCGCGAGGCGGCGACCCGAGTCTTTTCTGGCTTCACACCAGCGGCGGGCGCATCAGCGATGAGATCGGGCGGGACGTCCTGCTGCGCGGCTTCAACGTCGACACGTTCGTGGCGTATCCTGCGCACCCGCCGGCGACACTCGACGAGCGCGACGCCGAGCTCATGCAACGGGCAGGATTCAACCTCGTCCGCCTCGGCATCGACTGGTCAGGGCTCGAACCCGTTCGCGGGCAGATCGACGAGCACTACCTGGACCGGGTTTCGACCGCGGTGGCGATGCTCAACCGGCACGCTCTTTACGTAGTCCTGGATATGCACTTTCGCCTGGGTTGGAGCCCGAAGTTCGGCTACTCCGGAGCGCCAGCGTGGGCCACCCTACCGCTGGTGCCGAACGTCAATCCGCTGCCCCAATTCTCCTGGGGGCCGGCCCTGTCGCCGGCCGCCTGGTCTGCCGAGACGTACTTCTGGATGGCTTCTGACTGGCAGGCTGAGCTGAGCCGCACCTGGCAGGCAGTCGCGAGGCGATTCCGCGACAATCCTGGTGTTGCCGGCTATGACCTGTTCAACGAACCGCATCCGCTGCCTATCCCGCCGCGCATTTTCGAGAAATTTTTCATGTGGCCCTTTTACCAGCGGACAATTCAAGCCGTGGGCGCGGTCGATCCGAATCATCTGTTCTTTCTGGAAGGCATCTTGCTCTTCACGTTGAACACGGCCGTGCGACCGATCCGGGCGCACAATCTCGTCTATGCGGACCATGTCTACGAAGGGTCCCTGGTCCCGCCCTTCTGGACTGGTGACCCCGGGCCGCTGGCCGATCGGTTCGCCCAGCGGGCGCGGGAAGCACAGGCCTTGAGCGCTCCGTGGTGGGTCGGCGAATTCGGTCACGACCTGACCCAGCCGGGAGCGGCCGGTTACGCCGATGCCGCCCTGAATGACGCGGATGACCTCCATATCGGCTGGGCCTGGTGGCAATGGCGAGAGAACAAGTACTGGGGGATTCGGGACGCCTCGGGCGAGCAGGTCAATCTCGATTTCCTTCGCCATCTGGCTCGACCATATCTGGCCGCGGCACCCGCAAATGTGAGCGCTGGGCGGGGCGACGGCCTGGCCGGCCGACTCAGCCTGAATGTCGCGGCCTCGGGGGCACCCACCCCGATCAGTGTCGGCTGGTCCAGTCTGACGCTGAAGGCTCCGGTGGTCACAGGGCCTTGCGTCACGAGCAGCGCATGGGATGCCGCCGCCGGCCGTTTGATGATCGAAGTGAAGCCCGGGGTAGCCTGCCGCATTGATCTGGCGGCGGCCGCCTGATGGACGCCGAGCGCAAGCGCCTGGACGAAGCGAGGACGGCCGGCGTGCCCTGGAAGCGCTGGGGCCCTTATCTGGCCGAGCGCGCCTGGGGCACCGTGCGCGAGGACTATAGCGACTCCGGCAACGCCTGGGAATACTTTCCACACGACCACGCCCGCTCCCGCGCCTATCGCTGGAACGAAGACGGCATGGGCGGGATCTGTGATGACCGGCAGATCCTGTGCCTGGCGTTCGCGTTCTGGAACGGCCGCGATCCAATCCTGAAAGAACGGCACTTTGGGCTCACCGGGAGCGAGGGCAACCACGGCGAAGACGTCAAAGAATACTGGTGGTATCAGGACTCGACGTCCACGCACTCCTGGATGCGGTGGCGATATGTCTACCCGCACGCGGCGTTTCCATACGTTCAGTTGCTGGAAGAAAATCGCCGCCGCGGCCGGGCGGACCCGGAGTACGAACTGCTGGACACGGGTATTTTCAAGGACAACCGGTACTGGGATATTACGGCCGACTACGCGAAGGCGTCGACGGACGACATCTTGATTAGGCTCACAGTCCGTAACGCCGGTCCCGAGGCGGCGACGCTCGAAGTCCTGCCGACTATCTGGTTTCGGAATACGTGGTCTTGGGGATACGACGACCGCCGGCCGCGATTGATGGCGGGGGACCGCCTGATCACCACCCAGCACCGGGTGCTGGCGCCCATGGTGCTGGCCGGAGATGGGGACTTCGACATGCTCTTCTGCGAGAACGAGTCGAACGCCATGCGGCTCTGGGGCGTGGCCGGGGGGAAGCCGTATCCGAAAGACGGCATCAACGATTACGTCATCGCCGGCCTGCCGACGGTCAACCCGGAGCAGATCGGCACCAAGGCTGCCCTGCGATATCGGCTCGTCGTCGAGCCCGGGCGCTCGGCCACCATCCGGCTCCGCCTGACGGATGGGCAGCCAGTCTTCGGGCCGACCTTCGACCAGGCGCTGGCGCAGCGCCAGCAGGAAGCGGACGCCTTCTACGCGGCGCTCACGCCGGCCGATGCCTCGGCCGATGAAGCGCTGGTCATGCGCCAGGCCTTCGCCGGCATGCTGTGGTCCAAGCAGTACTACCATCTCGAAGTCGAAAAATGGCTGCGGGGCGACCCGGCCGGTCCCGTCCCGCCCGGCCATCAGCACGGCCGCAATGCCGGGTGGACGCACCTGGACAATCGCGATGTGGTCTCCATGCCCGACAAGTGGGAGTATCCGTGGTACGCCGCCTGGGATCTGGCGTTTCACTGTGTCGCCCTGGCGCACGTCGACCCCGACTATGCCAAACACCAGCTGGTCTTGCTCTGCCGGGAGTGGTATATGCACCCCAACGGTCAGCTGCCCGCCTACGAGTGGGCGTTCTCCGACGTCAACCCGCCGGTGCACGCCTGGGCGGCCCTCCGTGTGTTCGAGATCGACGGCTCGCAGGACTATGAGTTCCTGGAACGCGTGTTTCATAAATTGCTGCTGAACTTCACCTGGTGGATCAATCGCAAGGACGAAGAAGGCAACAACGTGTTCGAGGGCGGCTTCCTGGGCCTGGACAACATCGGCCCTTTCGACCGGTCGGCGGCCCTGCCGCTGATGGGGCACCTGGAAGAGTCCGATGGGACGGCCTGGATGGCGATGTACTGCCTGAACCTGCTGGAGCTGGCGTTACTCCTGGCGGAACACGATTCGGCGTATGAAGACATCGCCACCAAGTTCTTCGAACACTTCACCCTGATCGCGCGGGCGGTGGACGCCCAGGGGCTCTGGAATGAAGAAGACGGATTTTTTTACGACGTCTTGCATTTGGGCGACGATCGCCGGCTGCCGCTGCGAGCCAAATCGATGGTGGGCCTGATCCCGCTCAACGCGGTCACCACCCTGGGCCCGGAGACCCTGGGCCGGCTGCCGGACTTCGCCCGGCGGGCCGAGTGGTATGTGAGCAATCACCCCGAGGTAGCGGCCGTCCTGGATCACATCGCCAAGCCGGGCACCGGCGGGTATTACCTGCTCTCGATTGCCGGCCCGGACCGGGTGCGCCGGGTCCTGGCGTCCGCCCTGGATGAGAGTCAGTTTTTGTCTTCGTTCGGCCTGCGCTCGCTCTCCCAAGGGCTGCGGGATCATCCATTCGAGATTGACGTGGGCTCGGGCGTGGCGCGGCTGGATTACGAGCCGGCCGAGTCAACCAGCGGGCTTTTCGGCGGCAACTCTAACTGGCGGGGACCCATCTGGTTCCCCTTGAACTACCTGTTCATTGAGGCCTTGCGCCGCTACGACCGCTACTTTGGTCCGGGGTTTACGGTGGAATTTCCCACGGGATCGGGCCGCCCCCTGAGCCTGGCCGGAGTGGCGGACGATCTCCGGCGGCGCCTGATTGCACTGTTCCTAAGAGACAGTCACGGCCGCCGGCCCGTCTTCGGAACCTCCCAGCCAGACCCGGCCTGGCAGGACCGCCTCCTGTTCTTTGAATACTTTCACGGCGACACGGGCGCGGGGCTGGGCGCCTCCCACCAGACCGGATGGACCGGTCTGGTCGCGGACCTGATTGCGGGACGGCGGCCACGGGCCTGAACGAGCTGCTGACCGAGCTGGCGGGGGTGCGGGTCGGCAGCACCTTCAACCAGTTCCGGGAATCTGGTCCGGACGATGTGCCCGGGGCGCCCGCCATCCGACTGGCCAATCTCCGGCACTATCTCGAGCAGCGCCGCGAGGCCGAAATCGTGGCGATCGGGGAGGCGGCCGGCTACCAGGGGATGCGCTGGTCGGGGATCGCGTTCACCAGCGAACGCGACCTGCTCCGGTGGGGAGGTCCTTACCAACCGACTTGCCGGACCCGTGTGTGGTCCGAACCGTCTGGGACCATCGTGCACGGCCTGCTAGACCGGCTGGGTGCGGAGCGGCGGGTCGTTCTCTGGAACACGGTGCCTACCCATCCGTATCGCCCTGGGAACCAACTGTCAAACCGGCACCCGACGGTCGCCGAGATCGCGGCCGGCCGAAAGCTGACAGAGCATTTTCTTGACCTGGTCCGGCCGCGCGTCGTGATCGCTATCGGCCGGATAGCCCTGGCCGCCCTGGGCCCAGACGCCCGTTACGTCCGTCACCCTGCCAACGGTGGGGCGACAGCCTTTCGTCAGCAGATGGCGGCCATCCTGAGAGTTGAACTACGAAGCTAATCAGGGCCGGCGGCGCGGCCAGCGCAGCCAGCCCAGCGCCTCCCGGGCTCGCCCCAGGAGCCGGACCCGCTGCGGCTCCGGGCGGTAACTGGTCCCGAACTCGTGGGCATAGGCCACCAGATGGTCTGCCTCGATCAGCGGTACCGCGTAGGCGTCGGCGACCTCCCGCAAGTTCCGCTGCACGACCAGGCTGACCTCACGATCCCGGGGACGGCACAGCGCCAGGGGCCGTGCGTACTGGGCCCGGATCCCTTCCGGATGGATCACGACCCGTCCCCAGCAGAGGACGGCGCCGCCAAACACGAAGCGATCGGCGTCCGGGGACTCGAGTTCGTCCGCCTGCCGAAGCATCTGCCGGAGGTCGTGGAACGCGTGCGCGCCGCAACTGCACTCGGGGGCGGGCGAGACGTGGGGAGGCGCCGAGCGGCCGACCGGCCGGCCGCGCCGGTGGGCCAGCCAAGCCGAGCAGGCCGCCACCAGCCGGTCTCGGGGCGGCCAGAGCGTCTCCGCCACCAGGGACTGCAGGTGCGTGCCGGTCCATCCGTCGGCGCGATCGACGCGCCACAGGCGATAGCCCACCGCGGGGATCATCGCTCGATGGGTACCGGTTGCCGCTCGGGCTCGCGCTGCGGTTCGGGTGCCGGCCCGGGGGTTAGCAGAGGCTCGAACGCCGGCTCCGGAATCTCGATCGTCTTAATCGGTTTGCTCGTCCAGCCCATAGTTCAGTATAGAAAGCAGGGCGCTTAGGCCAGGGCAAAAAGAACCGCCCGGCGGGCGCTCCGCCGAGCGGCAAGATAGAGAGTCAGTCGGGTCTAAGCGGCTTTGCGGAAGCTGCGCGCGTAGGCCTCCCGAACGGCCTTGGGGAACGACCAGCGCGGCTTGCGGGACGCAGGCCGAGCCTTGAGCATGATGCTCTCGCCGGTGAACGGGTTCTTGCCCATGCCGGCCCGGCGCGGCTTGACCTCGCGCCACGCCAGGGCGCCGATCACGGGGAAACGAACGCGCTGTCCGCTGGCTCCGGCGTGAACGGCATGCTCGAAGACCGACTCCACCGCGTGGCGGACGTCAGTCTTCTTGAGCTTGAACGTCGTGCTGCTGGTCCGGCGTGACCCATTGGCCGCCTTCTCCAGCTCCTCGTGCAACATGGTCGCGAACGATGATGCGGTCCACTTCGATGTCTTCACGATCGAACTCCTCCTCTCATTACTGCCCGGATTTGACCGGAAATTTCGAGCCTTTCGCAGGTGCAAACGCGATTTAGGCCGAAATCCCGCACAAAATCCGCGGGAACCTTCAGGTCTCGTCTTCGCGGTCCGGTCACGGTTGCCGCGCCCCGGGCACGAGGCGGTCACGCCTCTTCCACGCTACCTGCCAGTGCAACTGGCGCCGCAACACTCGACCGCTAGGTTGAGCGCAATCTCGATCTCGATCTGGGGGTTAAGGGATGAAGTCCCTGCGGTTGGCGCATCTCGTCACGGGGGTCATCGTGACTGCGACGCTGAGTGGCACCCTGGCCACTGGGCCCTCGCCTGCCGCCCCGCCGGCACCAGCTCTATCGTCCACCCCGCAGCTCCCCGCGACCGGGTTCGTCACGACAACCCGTCTCCAGGTCTGGCACGAGGGGCAGCCACGTGGAGAGGCCGTAGATTCGACCGTCGAGCCAGCTGTGGAACTCCATGTTTATGCCCTCTACCAGCCGCCGGCGCCTCCGACGGCCGTCGACATCGTCCCCTGGGTAGTGCCGGCCGGCTATCGGACGGTTGGCGTGCCCGTCTACCAGCAGGCCATGACCCTCGACTGCGAGACCAGCGCTCTGCGGATGGGCCTGGCCGCCTACGGGCACTACTACAGCGACGCTGCGCTCTTCGCGACCGAATCCGTAGACGCCCGCGCCCCGGTGATGGGTCCGAATCACTCGGTCGTCCAGTGGGGAGACCCGTACACGAACTTCGTGGGCAACGTCTGGGGCAACGACTGGACCCCGACCGGATATGGCATCTACTACCCGCCCATCGTTGCCATCGCCCAGTCCCACGGGCTGCCCAACACCTACGGCGGTGAGGGATTCGCGGCGGCGACGGTATATAACGAATTGCTTGCCGGCCACCCGGTCGAGGTCTGGATCGAGACCAACTGGACCAAGCCCTGGGTCGGCACCTGGACGGCCTGGGACGGCCGCCCGATCCGCTATTCCTATGCCGAGCACGCGGTGACCCTCAGCGGCGTGTCGGCCACCCAGGTCCGGGTCAATGATCCCTTGCACGGCACCCAGTACTGGGTGAGCAAGTGGCTGTTCGAGTCGGTCTGGGCCGACTTCGACAACATGGCCGTCGTCTTCAGATAGCCGGCCGGGTCGTTCGTCAGGCCGACCGAGCATGCGCCGCGACCAATTTCACAGGCGGCACCAGTCCCCACCGGCCATGCTCCCCGCACCGGAGACCCCAGCCCCCTTCGTGGACCATCCGATGGTGGCGCCGACAAAGCAAGACCAGATTGGGCAGAATCGTCGGCCCGCCCTGAGTCCAGTGCTGGAGGTGGTGGCAGTCGGTCCACTGGGGCGGGCGATCGCAGCGCCCGGCCACACAGGTCCGATCGCGCGCCTCCACCGCCCGCCGGGTGGACGGGGGGATGCTCCGCGTGGCGTGGCTGATCTCGGCGTCCAGCTCGCCCCGGCCAGTGATGCGGGTGAGGGCGGCATCGCAAGCCAACCGGCGGACGGTCTCCGCCGGCACCGATCCGCCAGCCTCCAGTTCGCCCGCCGGGGCGCCGGGCGTCCCCAGCAGCGTGTCCAGGCTGGCCCGGATGACCAGATGGGGCCGCGGCCCAGCGCCGGTGGCGGACCCGCCCGTCTTTCGCCGGCAGAGCTCGACCAGGGCGACGGCACGCCGCTGGCCCGGGTGCGGTCGTCGTCTTTGCCGGGCAACATGCGGGCGTCCAGGGCGGTGCGCAGGATGGCCCCGCCTTCGGCATCCAACAGTCCGTCCAGGCGAACCAGCCCGTCCATCGGCTCGCTGACGTGCAGGTAGCGCCGCTCGTGGGCGCGGTTGGCCTCGGCCAGCGCCGCCGCGGCGTCCACCCGGTGCTCGAAATGCTTGGCCACCCCGGTGAACTGGCCCGGGTCCATGGTCTCCGCCGCCTGCAGCAGGCTGGCCTCGGCCTTTCGGACCGCCGCCACGCCGACGTGCTCGGCGGTGCGGGCCAGGACGGCCACGTGCTGGTAGCCAACGTCACCGCGAGCGAAGGCTTCTTCGGTCTTTGGCAGCTGATCGAGGGCGCGGGCGACCTCCACCCGTTCCGCCGCGGCTCCACCGGAGAGCTTGCAGTTCGATCGCAACCAGGCAGTGACGGACAGGGCGCCATCGGGTTTCGATCAGGGCTTCACCCAGCTCGGCGTCATCCAGCGTGGCGACCCAGCCAGGGAGATCGTCGAGGCCTTGTTTGATCCGCGTGAGCGGACTCGCTGCCGCCATGATCCTATCGTGAACCATGGCTGTGACAGCTGCCTGTCACAAAACCTCTGGTTTGTTTAACTTGCTCTTGGCGGGTCGCCCCTCAGTGACCGCGCACTCGAAGACGAGGTGGTCGACCCGGCGACCGGCGATTTCGGTGGAGTGCCGGCCGGCAAGCTGGAACCCAGTCCGCTCGAGAACCCGACGCGAGGCGACGTTATCCGGCTCCACATTGGCCCTTACCCGGCCAAGCCCGAGCACGCTGAAGGCGTACTCGACGGCAAGCATCACGGCCTTCGAGGCGATCCCGAGGCCGCGGTGAGCGCGATCCACCCAGTATCCGAGTCGGCCGTCTTCTCTTCGCGCGCCAGGCGTTCGAAGCCGATCGTGCCCACCACCGCCGTGCTCTCGAGGATCACAAAGTGCAGCATGTCCGAACGGCTCAAGGCGGCTGAGATCCGGCGGCGCTGGGCGGGCTCCGTGCAGAAGTCCGGCGCTCGCCACGGTTCGGTTGTGCGGATCTCCTCCCAGTTTCCGGCATAGAGGGTAGCCAGGCCCACAGCATCATCTACCGTCCAGGGCCGCATGCTGATCAACTTGGGACCCGGCGAGGGACCGGTCACGGCGCGACGCGATGCCTCATGGCGCGAGAAAGTGCAGGGCGACACGGATCGGCGCGTGCCGACTTTGGTGTAAGAGCGGCACTTCGTCGGCATCCAGGAGCCGCAACCGCCGAACCAGCCACAGCCAGGCTGTCGTCGTGATGGCCGCACTCACGAGCAGAAAAGACAGTCGCATCCCAGCCAGGGCCAACGGCAGCAGCAGCGCGATCGGTAGCGCGGCCAAGAGGCAGCGCATACCGTATCGCCAGGGAAGGGCCAGCGAGGGCCGGTCGGCCCAGTACCAGATGACCAGGGTCAGCCCGACGGTCAGGATGCTGGTGAGGGCGACCGCGGCCACGGCCCCCCACAGGCCAAATGCCCGGATCAGCAGCAGGTCCATGACCGCGGCGAACCCAACCTGGGCGATGTTCACCAGGGCATTCAGCCAGGCCAGCTCGCGCACCCGAACCACCAATCCCCACGGTGCAACCAGCAACACCAGGACGAAGCAGGCAAGCAAGACGGGCGCGATGTCGGCCGCGGGGGCAAGCTTCCGCGTATAGAGGAGGGGGATCACTGGCCGCAGCAGCGCACCGGCGCCAAAGGCCAGCGGAAACGCGATCAGCAGAATGCCCTTGTAAAACGCCAGCACGGCGGCTCGCAGCCGGCCGGCCTCACCCGCGGCGCGCTCCAGGGTGCCGACCACCCAGGCGCCCGTCAGCAGGCTGGGAATGAGGGCCACCAACCGCTGCGGAATGTTGTAGCCGGTGTCGTAGAAGGCGACCTGGGTTGTACCCCAGAATCGGGTCAGAAACAGGCTCTCGAACTGCAACCCGACCGCCGACGCGATCAACAGGCTGGGGAGCCAGCCGCTGGCATAGACCAGGAGCCGGCGCCAGCCGATGGGCTGACCGGCGGCGCCGGCGCGGCGACTGACGCTCCGCCGCAGCACCAGGAAATAGAAGAGCGCCAGCAGGGCCTGGCCAACCGCACCGGCGACCAGCACGCTGCCGATGTGCCCGCCGTGACGCAGGAAGGCGACCGCCAGGATCAGCGTGACCCCGCCGGCCACCGGCGTCGCCAGCGCCTGGCTGCGCATGTCGTAGATGGCGACCAGCGCGAACGAGAGCACGCCGGCCGCGATTCCCGCCAGGAGCAGCACCGTGCCCAACGCCAGCAGGTCCGCGACCCGGGCGTGCAGCGCCTGGTCGATCGCCGGTCGCAGGACAACAACGATGCCGCTGACGGCGGCCCACACAAGAAGGATGGAAAGGGCGCTCTTGCGCAACAGGTCGTAGGCCGCGGCGCGGTCGTCGCGAGCCAGCACCTCCGGGAGGTAGCGAAGCAAACCCTGGTCCTGCCCAAAGGTCGCCAGCAGGGCTAGGTAGACCAGCACGCTCAGCACCAGCGTGTACCGCCCGTACTCGGCGGGCGGCAGCACGTGCGCCAGATACGACCCCAGGGCGAGCGTGGCGGCCGCACTGGTTACCCGCCAGGCGAGCGTCCAGCCAACCAGCGCCGTGGTCCGGTCGGCGAGCGAGTTAGCTAATGACGTTGATCGGATCCCAGGGAGCCTCGCGGTTGTACGCCTGCATGGCGACCCAGAGGGCCTCGACGGAGATCGTCTGGAAATCGGGACCGCGGTATCCGGCCAGTGGTGAGGGCGTCTCCGCGTAGCTGACCGTGTCCAGGGCCGGGTCATGGTGCGTGAAGTCAAAGGCAAAGATGGTGATCATGTGGGTGGCATTCCAGTGGTTCCAGCCGGGCATGGTGCGCGTCATCGTCTGGACCATCACCGGCGCGCCGTGACCGAAGCTCCGCAGGGCGATCGGGCTGGTAAGGTCGCTGCGGATGCGCGTCATGACGGCGTCCAGCGTCTCCACGTGTTCGCCTCGGTACCAGGATCCCCCAGCTGCCGGTGTCACCACCGGGTCGAGAAAGGCATTGACTTCGGTCACTGTGTTGGCGCCGGTCTGCCCGCTGCCGGGATTGAGGTGCGCCGCGGTGGCCACCGACTCAATGTCGGGGACCTGCGGGAGCCAGGCGGACAGCAGCACCTGGCTGGCGCCGGCGCCGCAGTAGTTGCGGTGAGCCCAATCGCCGGGCTCATGGAAGTCCTGGACCACCACGGCGGCCCGGTCTGTCTGCAACACCAACTCGCGGAGGGTGAGGCTGCGCGGCGCCGAGACGCTGATGTGCCCGGTGCCGTCTGGGCCGACGAAATCGAAGTTATATGCGGCAGCACCCGGAGCCCGCGGTGGCGCCAGGTGGGTGCCGTAGCAAGACGGGATCAGGACGGCCGCCACCACGGCTAGTGCTGCCCGCGCTACTAACTGTGGCATTTACATTTCATGCTAGCAATGCTCTGTCAGGTAATCCAGTGTCCTATCTCACCAGCCGGTATAACGGGGCGAGTCGGGCCGCGGTTACCCCGACCCGGCCGCCTTGTCGCATGACACAACGGAAGCCAGACGCAGATCCTACAGCTCGCGCCGCTGGAAGCTGAGGACGGCCAACCCCACGATCGCCACGATCCAGCATGCCACCCACACCAGGTAGGGCCAGGCGGGGTAGCTGGGCGCGTAAAAAGGATTGGCCGCCGACTGGCGGACCGTGTTCTGGGCGGCGATGTAGACGGCCGGCTCCAGGCTGTAGATCGCGCCTCGCCAGAGTCCATCGGTCGGGATCAGGAGGCGGCTGATGGTGCCGACGCTGCGCACGGTGTCGTTGTTGAAGGCCTGCCCGAACCCCCCCACGATGCCGGCGATCCAGGCCAGCCCGAACGCGCTCACCGCGATCACCCCCCCGGTAATGTTCGAGAGCCGCGTGCTGAACAGGAGCGCCATGCTCATCAGCACGATCCCCTCGGCGGCCAGGAACGCGATGAACGGGGCCACATGCGGCGCCGCATAGCCGGTGATCCAGGCCACCAGCCCCAGCTCGATCACGCTCACCCCGGCCGCATAGACCGCGATCAGGACCGTGAATCCCAGCCACTTCCCCAACACCACCTCGGTGCGACTGATGGGCCGAGCCAGGATGGCTTGAGCGATCCCGGATTCTACCTCCGAGGCAATGGAGGAGGAGCCGGTGAAGGCCGCGCTCAGGGCCAGCACAAAGCTGAACATGAAGGCGAGCAGCGTGGTCAGGGCATAGGCGACGCCCCGCACCTGCTCGGCGGTGCAGGGAACGTCGCCGCACTTGAGCGTGGTCATGTGGGAGAAGCCCCAGGCGCTGAGCAGGATCGCGATCACGGTCAGGATCAGCAGGGCTAGGAGCAGCCGGCGGCGGGCCGCTTCGCGGACGGTCAGCCGAGCGATGGCCAGGACCAGCATGGCTACTGGTCTCCCAGCAATTGAAGGAACCGGTCT
>WNEZ01011792.1_pt1 | contig 12884 bp, 10 predicted proteins | sample 5400521 | NCBI WGS metagenome assembly WNEZ01 (sample SAMN13153339, study PRJNA577476) | soil metagenome | isolation source: 120 cm saprolite under Douglas fir tree site 2 hole 1 replicate 1 | place: USA:California | collected 2015-04-18 | reverse complement strand
GCACGATCCAGTCGGCGGCCTTCAACCCGTTCAAAACTTCCAGCGTAACTCCGTAGTCGCGGCCGATGGTCAGCGTCTGCAGCCGCGCCTTGTGGCCCGAATCCACAACCACGGCCCGCAGCCCTTCCGAACGGAAGAGCAGGGAATTCACCGGCACCTGCAGGCGATCGCCCTTTACCTGTACTTCCAGGTGCACCTGCGCGTATCCTCCCGGAAGCAATAGCCCCGAGGAATTCGGCACATCCACTTCCGTCAGCAAGGTCCGCGTCGAATGATCAATTGAATTCGAAGTGCGCACCACTTTTCCCCGGAATTTCTCGCCGGGATATTGCGTCAACTCCAGGTAAGTGCGCACCACTTTTCCCCGGAATTTCTCGCCGGGATATTGCGTCAACTCCAGGTAAGCGCCGATTCCGGCATGAATGGATGGCGCAAAAGGCTCAGGCACGTTCACGTAAACGCGGATCGGATCCGTCTGGGCCAGATAAAACAGCTGCTGCGAAGTCCCGCCATTCCCCGCATTGATCAGCGTCCCGATGTCGATATTCCGTTGCGTCAGCACGCCGCTGAACGGCGCGTAAATATGCTTGAACGATTCCAGCTCCTCCAGCCGGCGAACGTTGGCTTCTGCCGACTGCACGATCGCGCGCTTCGCAGCCTGATCCCCCATGGCGTTGTCCACTTCCTGCTTCGAAACGCCGTCTCCCTTTAGAAGATCCGTATATCGAGTCGCGGTAATCTCGGAAAGATGCGCGTTCGCCTGTGCCGTGTTCAAATCCGCCCGGGATTGCCCCAACTGCTGGTCTATTTCCGGCGTATCAATATCGGCCAGCAATTCGCCCTTATTTACGCGGCTGCCGATGTCGCGATACCACTTCCTCAGATATCCGTTGGTTCGCGCATAAATCGGAGACTCCACGTACGCCTGCAACGTTCCCGGCAAAACCAGGTTTTCATCGCCGGCTTCCACGTTCGGGTGAATGATCGCCACCGTTGGAATGGCCGCGGCTTCCGTTTCGTTCGCCAATGCCTGGTATTGCACACGCCGTTGGAACAGCAGCACTCCGCCCACCACGATCAGCGCCGCCACCACCACGAAGAAAACCACGAAGAGCGGACTCCTCTTCCGCGCCACCCCACCGCTACTACTGCTTGTTGCACCTTCGGTTGTCATCCATCGCTCCAAACTCGGTTTCGTAATCTCTCAAAAGACCGCGGGTTCCGCTCCCATGGTCCGGTGCCTGCGCCGCTCCAGCCATCCATGGATAATCGAAAACACGCACGGAACGAAAAACAGCGTCGCCACAGTCGCGAACAGCAGGCCGCCAATCACCGCGCGCCCCAGCGGGGCGTTCTGTTCGCCGCCTTCGCCCAGCCCGATTGCCATCGGCACCATGCCGATCATCATCGCCAGCGCCGTCATGATCACGGGTCGTATGCGCACGTAGCCGGCTTCCAGGGCGGCCTCGCGCGGAACCTTACCTTCAATCATCTGCTCTCTGGCGAAAGAAATCATCAAAATGCTGTTGGCCGTCGCCACGCCCATGCACATGATGGCGCCGGTCAGAGAAGGCACGTTCAACGTTGTGTGCGTGATCAAAAGCATCCAGCAGATGCCCGCCAGCGCTCCTGGTAAGGCCGTAATGATGATGAAGGGATCGAGCCACGATTGAAAATTCACCACGATCAGCAGGTAAGCCAGCACAATCGCCCCAATCAGCCCGATCCCCAATCCCAAAAAGGAGGAGTCCATTGTCTCCACTTGCCCGCGAATCACGATCCGGCTTCCACGCGGCAAATCTTTTTCGGCCTCCTGAACCAGCCGCCGCACTTCCTGCGCCACGCTACCCAGGTCTCTCTGATACACCGACGCGTACACATTAATCATCGGCTGCACGTTGTAGTGCGAAATGGACGCCGGCCGCGCCACGGTCTTTATCTGCACCAGATTTCCCAGAATCTGCGGTGTCACGCCTGCTCCTGCTCCCGTGATCGGAGTATTTTGCAGCGCCTGAAACGTGTCCATGCGGTATTGCGGCGTCTGCACCGCCACGCTATAGCTGACGCCGTTCCTCGGATCGAGCCAGAAATTCGGCGAAGTCTGGAAGCTCGAAGAGAGCGAAACAAGCAGGTTCTGCGCCACGTCGCGCGCCTGCATGCCTACGTACTGCGACCTCGTCCGGTCCAGATCCATGTACAGTGTCGGCGCGTCGAACGCCTGCTGCACGTGGACGTCAACCGCGCCCGGAATGTGCGTCATCTTGCTTGCCAGTTTTTGCGCGATCTCATAATTGGCCGGCTGGTTCGCCCCGATGATTTCGATGTCCACCGGTGCCGGGGTTCCGAAATTCAGAATTTGCGTAACGATATCCGCAGGCTGGAAGAAAAACTGCACGCCGGGAAATTCGGTAGCCAGGCGCCGCCGCAACTCATTGATGTAACCGCTTGTCGGTTTTCCTCGTTCCTGTTTCAACTGCACCAGAATTTCCGCGTCCCCGGTGCCGATGGTTCCCGAGTTGCTGTAAGTCAGATTGATGCCCGAATACGGCAAGCCCACGTTGTCAATCACCGTCTGCAAATCTTTCTTCGGGATCACCTGGCGGATCACCTGATTCACCTGGTCGGCCAGCCGCGTCGTTTCCTCGATGCGCAGCCCCGTTCGCGCCCGCATGTGCAGGCGGATTTGCCCCGCATCCACATTGGGAAAAAAGTCGCGCCCCAGAAAAAAGACCAACCCCGCCGACAACACGCAAAATCCCAGGAACAGCGCCGAGAACACCCATGCGTGGTCCAGCGCCGATGCCAGCGCCCGGCGATATCCGCCGCGCAGCCGTTCAAAGGAGTGCTCAAACGCCTGCTGATAGCGGCGAAAGAAGCCCATCTTCTCCCCCGCGTGCAAATCGGCCTGATACTCGTCTTCAGCGCTTAACAGATACATCGCCATCGTCGGCACAATCGTGCGCGACCACATGTACGAAGCCAGCATCGCGAAGATCACGGCCTCGGCCAGCGGAACGAACAAGTATTTCGCCACCCCCGAAAGAAAGAACATCGGCAGGAACACGATGCAGATGCAGAGCGTCGAAACGAATGCCGGCACCGCGATCTGCTGCGCGCCGTCCAGAATTGCCTGCACCGTCTCCTTGCCCATCGCCAGATTCCGGTTGATGTTTTCGATCTCCACCGTCGCGTCGTCCACCAGGATGCCCACAGCCAGCGCCAGCCCGCCCAGCGTCATGATGTTGATCGTTTCGCCCAGCGCGCTCAGGCACAACAGGCTGACCAGGATCGAAAGCGGGATCGAAACCGCAATGATCAGCGTGCTTTTCCAGTTTCCCAGGAACAGCAGAATCATGAAGGCCGTCAGGCACGCCGCAATCAGCGCCTCGCGCAAGACGCCCTGGATAGCCGCCCTCACATAAATCGACTGGTCGAAAAAATTGCTTACTTGCAGGCTGCTGGGTAGCGAAGGCGAGTAATCCCTCAGCACCTGCTTCACACGGTCGACGATGGAGAGTGTTGAATTGTTGCCGGTCTTGTAGATGCTCATCAGCACGCCGCGCTGCCCGTTGGTGAGCACCACATTGGTCTGCGGAGTAAAACCGTCTCGCACGTGCGCGACGTCTCGCAGGTAAATCGTCGAGCCGTTTACGGTCTTCACCGGCAGGTCGTTCAGCTCCGCGATCGTCTTCGGGCTGCCGTTCATTTCGACGTTGTATTCCAGCGAGCCCAGCTTCGCCGTGCCGGTTGGCAGAATCAGGTTCTGCGCGTTCACCGCATTGACGATGTCCACCGGAGACAGCCCTTTTGACTCTGGGTGCGAATGAAATTGTTCCCGTAATCGAACATCTGCTGCTCGCTAAGGCTGTCACTGTTCAGTCCCACCTGCAGAACGGGCACCGTGGACGCGGAATAAATAATCACCAACGGTGGCGTGGTGCCGGGTGGCAGGGTTCTTAGGAATGTCTGCGAAATGGCGGTCGCCTGGGCCAGGGCCGTCTGAATGTTGGCCCCGGGGTGGAAATAAATCTTGATGATGGCGATCCCGTTCAGCGATTGCGATTCCACGTGCTCGACGTCGTTGACCAGCACCATCACGCCGCGCTCGACGTTCGACGTGATTCGCTGCTCCATCTCCTGCGGCTGCAAACCGGTGTACGTCCACACCAGCGAGATCACCGGAATATTGATTTCCGGGAAGATGTCAGTCGGCGTGCGCGGAATTACGAACCCTCCCAGCAAAACGAGCACAATCGCCATCACGATAAACGTGTATGGCCGGGAAAGCGCTAAGCGGACAATCCACATAAATTAGTGTTGGTTACCCTAACCTGTTGAGCGCGGACACCCTTCTCATGTGCCCCAGCGCCCAAGATTCTTCGAGCCTGATACGACTATTAGACTATCAAAACCCGCCGTTTGGGTACGCGGTTCGCCCCAGGGGCCGAAAGGCCGCGCTCCTTCTTCCGAAAGCCACATCTTCTCGGCTGATTCACCCCATTTCTTGTGGAAATCTCGGATCTTCGGATGGTGGCAGGCAGGCCACAATGGCATTCTGCGTTGCCCGGGTTCTTTCGGACACCTGTTCAAGTTCCTGCTCCCTTCATCCTCGTCACCAGGCAGCTTATCTCCGCCACGCAACGCGACCGGGCCAATTTCACCCCTCTCTGGCGAGGCATTGCGCAAACAAATTCACCCTCGCCCTGGAGGCTTTGGGGTACATTAGGGGAGCTTGATTTCAGGTCTCCGCCCGATCCGATTAACTTTCTAACTGAAGAGGACACTCATGAAAATTCTCGCCTGCGCCGCAGCGCTGTTTGCTCTTTCCGGGCCCGTGATGGCCCAGCAGTCTCCCTCGAACACTCCCGCAAAACCATTGGCTGTGAACATCATGAACGCCGAAGGCCAGGCCGTCGGCACGGCTACGCTTTCTCCTGCCGCGTCTGGCGTCAAGATTGTCCTGGACATCAAGAAGCTACCTCCGGGCGAGCACTCCATTCACATCCACCAGGTCGCAAAGTGTGATCCGCCGGATTTCAAAACAGCGGGGCCGCATTTCAGTCCCACACCATGGGCGATGACGATCACTCTGTCTTCAGCAATGGCGGCACGGCCATTGTGATTCACGCGGTCGCTGGCGGCACCGGCACCGGCACCGCCGCCCCGCCCCGCATAGCCTGCGGCATCATCGCCAAGTCGTAACCTCGTCGCGATTTGTAGCGGCCGCCGTCTGCGGCGGGGGTTCTTTGGTGGCAGGAACCGCAAACTACTGTCGGCAGCTACTTGTGTGTCATCGTGAAGACGCCGTCCCATCCCACGGGCGGCTCGTCGAAGAGGTATTCCTGACACCGTTTCCAATACATACGCGATGGTCCGTCGTCGGGTGTGCCGTCCAGAATTTCCTGGAACGCATGTTGCGCCTGTTCCCACTCCCGTTTCTGATAAAGTTCTCGCGCCGCGGCGAAATCCCGCAACCGTTGCTGCAATTCCTTGAACTTGGGGGCCTGTTCCAGCTCCGAAAGTTTTCCTACCAGTTCGTGGATCGTTACCGGCTGCAATTTGCCTTTCACGCGAATGATGTCCAGTTCGCGGAAAAGAAATCCGTCATCTTTCACCGCCGCATACGTTGATTCGTTCACCAGGATGTGCGTGCCGTACTCTTTGTTCAGCCCCTCCAGGCGGGATGACAAGTTCACCGTGTCGCCCAGCGCCGTGTAGCCGTAACGCAGCACGGAGCCCATGTTGCCCACGCTCGCCGGGCCTGAATTCAGGCCGATGCCGATATCCAGTTTTGGTTTTCCCTCGGCTTCCCATTGTTTCTGCATCGCGCGCACCTTCTTCATCATCGCCAGGGAAGCGTTGCACGCATTCGCGGCGTGGTCCCGCTCCTCAAACGGAGCCCCCCAGAACGCCATCACCGCGTCACCGATGTACTTGTCGAGTGTGCCTTGCGTATCGAAAACGATTTTCGTCATGTCCGACAGGTAGCCATTCAGAAAGAGCGCAAGATCCTGCGCGTCCAGTTTTTCCGAAATCGTCGTGAATCCGCGGATATCGCTGAACATCACCGTGATTTCCGTCTTCCGGGGTTCCACCAGTTGCGGATTCAAAAGCAGCCGCCGGATGACTTCCGGGCTTAAATACTGCCCGAACGCCGAGCGCACCTTGCGCTTTTCTTTTTCCTCCACTAAGGCCCTGTACAAGGACACTAGCATTACGTTCGCTGTCAATGTTCCCGCCGGGAGCGTGAAGTTCAGCCAATAGCCGCGTACGAACGAAACGTAAATCAACAAGCTGAACGGCAGCAGCAGCGCCAGTCCAAACCACATCCACCTCGGCGAGACCAATGCCATTGCAGTTCCCAGCGGGATTCCAAAAACCAAGATCAACAGTACGTCCAGAATTGCCTGGTGCGCACCGCGGATCAGGAATCCGTTGTTCAGCATGTTGTCAATCACATTGGCGTGGACCTCCAGACCGGGATAATCAATGCCGCCATACGGAGGAGTGCGCAGGTCGCCGATTCCTGTCGCCGAAGCGCCTACCAGCACAATCTTGTCGCGAAAGGTTCCCGGCTTGTATTTGTGATTCACCACGTCCGCGATGGAGTAATAAGGATAGGTTTCCCGCGGCCCGCGATAATTAATCAGCACGCGGCCCAGCCAGTCCGGCTTCACGGTCAGCTTGTCGCCGAATTGCAGCGACGTCACGCCCGTCGGCCCGTAGTTCACAGTGACCTGCTCTGTTTTTAATCCGAGGTAAAGACGCAAAGTCTGCACTTCCAGCGAGCCGTAGAGGTCGATGTCGTCCGGATTGCTCGAGCGACCAAAGGGCAGCACCAGCAGCGCGCGCCGCAATACTCCGTCCGCATCAGACGAAATATTGAAAAATCCGATGGACGTTTTCTCGTCATTCTCCGGGGGCGCGAGTTGCGGAATGTTCGCGATGGTCGCCGTGAACAGTGTCCCTTCAAAATGGTAGCTGTTCAGCAGCGAAGCAACGTCGGCCTTGCACGTGGCAGGGTTCAGTGCGTTGCGGTTCAGCGAGTACCACTGCACCATCTCGGCATATTTATTGAGGGCTGCGTCATCGATCCCCTGGATCTCATTTGCCTGCAGGTAGAAATTGCCCAGCACCACCGGGCCGAAACGCCGCAGCGCCCCCGCGAACTGCGAGTCGGCGTCAAATTCCTTTACCAACTCCAGAACGTGAGCCTCGAGTTTCGGGTCGGGCGGCTTGCCGCTCTTTTTGTCGCGCTCGATCTGTGCCCATAACGCGCGGATAGGAGCAACGGTCTGGTCCGGCTTGTCGAACGTCACGTCAAACGAAACGACGCGTGCGCCGTCCTCCCGCAGCGCGTCCAGCATCTCGCCGAAATATTTTCGCGAGAACGGCCACTTACCCAGCACTTCCTGTGAGCGCTGGTCAATCGCCACCACAACGATGCGGGAATCCGGCGGCGTATACCGCGCAGGCCGGTAGCGGAAGCGCGTGTCCAATGTGCTGTACTCAAAGCGTTTCAGGAAATCAAAGAGCGGCGTGTTGCGTTCGCTCATGAAAGTGAACACGTACACGCCAAGCGAGAGAGCCGTAATCGCCACGCTGATCAGAAAAACCGCGCGATGGTGCCACCAGGTAGCGATGAGGTCCCGGAAGCGATACACGCTTCTGTGCTGGCGGCCTCCTTCGGGCGCGGTTGGCATTGGTATGGAGGACTATTCGCGGAAAATGAAATTCATTCGGACGCCGCAGATTTCGATCAAATCGCCGTCGTTCAGCCGCACGTTCCCGGTAATCGGTGTGCCGTTTACGGTGGGAACCTTGTCCCCGGTGCCGAGATAGTAGCCGTCGTCGCGCTGGTTAATCTGCGCGGCCATTTTCGGCTTGAACCATCCCTTCAATCGCACCGTCGCCATCGGCGATTTGCCGATCACCGTCAGCTTATTGGTGAGGGTGAATTCTTTTACGTCAATGTTCCCGCTCAGAATCACCAGCGTGCCAACCTTCATGCGCCCGGCCGAAAATTGCGCGCGCTCGCCCATGGCGGCTGCCTGCTGCAGCATCTCGCGGCGCACCTTGGTGTCCAGCACCATGGTTTCATTGATTTAGGCGCGGCGGTTTTGCGCCCCGTGTCCCAGGGAATCGCTGCGTCGGCGGTTGCGTCCACCTTGATGTGGTGTTTTCCAACCCAGATCGAATCGCCATCGTGCAAGGTCGCGCGTTCCACTCGCAGGTCGTTCACGAATGTGCCATTCAAGCTGTCCAGGTCTTCCACCACCAGCCGGCCGGCCTCGAAATAAACGCGGGCGTGATAATTGGATACCGCGAGATTATCGACGGGAAGATCGTTGTCCGGCGAGCGGCCAATCGTCACCGGGCGGCTGCCGATCGGCACTTCTTTCACCAGCTTGTTTTCAAACATCAGGCTGAGTTTCGCCATGCAATCGCCTCCGAGGAGGTGCTAGTCTTTCTTGGCCGAGCCGCGACGCATCCAGGAGAACCAACCCTTGTTGGCGTCGTCCTCGAAACGCACGACAATCACCGTTACGTTATCAACTCCGCCGTTTTCATTCGCCAGCGCGATCAATCTTTCCGCCGCCGCCGAAGGTATGGTCTCCGCCTGCAGCGCGCCCGCGATTTCGGGTTCCGTAACCATGCGCGTCAGCCCATCGGAACAAAGAAGCAGCACGTCGCGCGGAATAATTTCCACCTCATCCACGTCAATCTCCACTTCCGGATGAGCCCCCAACGCCCGCAGCAGCACGCTTTGCATTTCGCTCTCTTCCGCCTGCTGCGGCGTGATCAGTCCGCGTCGCACCTGCTCGGCGACCAGGGAATGATCGTTCGTCAATTGCTGCAGATTCCCATTGCGCAGCAGGTAGGCCCGGCTGTCGCCCACATGCGCGATGCTCATCAAGGTGTCTTTCAGCCACAAGGTCGTAATGGTCGCGCCCATGCCCCGCTGCTCGGGATTCTTTTGCGCCGACTGGAAAATCTGAAAATTGGCCTGCGCCACCGCATTTTTCAATCGCCGTGTTTGTGAACTGATGCTCGCCGGGACCTCATCCAGCACCGTCGCCCCGGAATCTTCCTTTTCCGCCTCGCAATACTTGTTGATAACGTCCACCGCCATCGCGCTGGCCACTTCGCCGTGTGCTTCTCCGCCCATACCATCCGACAAGATGTAAAGATTCAGTGCTTCCACAATTCGGAAGGAGTCTTCATTGTTGGTACGCACACGTCCAACGTCTGACAAGCCGCTGCTGACGATCTGCACAGCCTCTCCTTCAAGCCTTGCCGTGAACACAACAGGTACCCCCGGCGCAGACACCCCGGTCTTTCTGTACCATCCACGCTAGCAGACACCTTGCTGCTCGGAAAGACTTTGCATCCAACTGATTACCTTTCGATACCTAACACTTACCCTGCGGTCAATCTGCAAGAATACTCGAATTCCATAGGGGCATGGCAAGCGCCGGCAACAGCCGCCTGGGGGCCTCTCGAAGGCCTCCCGGCCTTCTGTGCCGGCCCAATCTCCACTACAATCTCGGTGTGCCCATCCCGCCGAATCCCCTGCAAAAGCTCTGGCTCGCCTTCGTTCTGCTTTCCGTGATCCCTCAGATCGTTCCAGGGCAAGAGCCGCCCCCCGCCTCCAATGCGCGTATTTTGATCATGCCTCGCAAAATTGTCAGCGGCGAACACGCCACCCTCGCTGTTCTCGATGTCAGCGGACGCCTGACTCCCGGCGTCACGGTGGAGTTTTCCAATGGCGACACGCTGAAGACCGATGCGACTGGCCGCGCAATGTTCGTGGCACCGCTGAATGTGGAGAAGATTTACGCCGCGATTCAGGGACGCAGTGGCCGAGTCGCAAGCACGATTGTTCCCGCGGTGGAATCTCCTTCCGCCACCCAGGACGTAGCGTTGGCTCCCCGTGTGGCTTCTCTCAGCGACCGCTTTGAATTCATGGGGCACGGCTTTTGCGGCGATGCCGATGCGAACCACGTCTTGATTCACGGCTCTCCTGGTCTTGTGCTCGCTTCTTCGCCTGCCTATCTTGCTGTTCTTCCACCTGCCGATTTGCAGCCCGGGCCGGCGCAGGTGCAGGTGACGTGCGGGCAGAAGAGTTCGCCTCCGTTCACGGTGGTGTTTGTCGCGCTGGAACTCGAAGCCGGCAACGCCGCGCTTGCTCCCGGCGAGCATCGCAAATTGGCCGTGCGCGTGAAGGGAACCACGACGAAGGTGAATCTGGAGGCGCGGAATCTGGCTCCAGAAGTTGCGGAGTTGCAGGGCGGCACGCCGATGCGCGCCGTTTCAACGGGCGGAGCGGACAATGTGGCGAGTTTCGAGCTTGTTGGAAAGCGGCGCGGGAATTTTGTGATCTCGATCCGGTTGATGGCGCCGCTCAGCGCGCCGCATAACTGAATCGCCTGCCGCACTGCGCCAAGTCGTGTGGAGAAATCCGAAGATGCCTGAGCTTCCGGACATTGTCGTTTACATCGAGGCGCTGGAGCAGCGTGTGCTTGGCCATGTTCTGCAGCGCGTGCGCATGGCGGGACCGTTCCTTTTGCGCACGGCACTTCCCCCGATCGATTCGGTGCAGGGTCACAAAGTTACTGAGTTGCGGCGCATTGGGAAGCGGATTGCGCTGGGTCTTGATAATGGGATGTGGCTAGTGTTTCACCCGATGATTGCTGGGCGATTGCATTGGAAAACCAAAGCGGTTGTTCCGGATGGACGGCGGACGCTTGCTACGTTTGAGTTTGACTCGGGAACCTTGACGCTGACGGAAGCAGGGGCGAAGAAACGGGCTTCGCTGCATCTTTTCGCTGACCAGGCCGCGATGGCGGCGATTGATCCCGGCGGACTCGAAGTGCTTTCGGCGGCGCGCGATGCGTTTGCCACGGTGCTCACTTCGGAGAATCACACGCTGAAGCGGGCGCTGACCGATCCGCATTTGTTCAGCGGGATCGGCAATGCCTATTCGGACGAGATACTTTTTCACGCGCAACTTTCGCCGGTGATGCTGACGCGGCGCATGGAAGAGGAAGCGATAGACCGGTTGTATCAGGCGACTCGGGATACGCTGAATTCTTGGACGAAAACGTTGCGCGAAGAAGCGGGCGGGAAATTTCCGGAAAAGGTGACTGCATTTCGGGAGGAGATGTTTGTTCACGGGCGATACGGGTTGCCCTGCCGGCGGTGCGGAACGAAAATTCAGAGGATCCGGTATGCGTCGAATGAGACCAATTATTGTCCGCGATGCCAGACAGGTGGGAAGTTGCTTGCGGACCGGGCGTTAAGCCGGTTGCTGCGGGAGGACTGGCCGCGGTCGCTTGACGAGATGGATGAGCGGATTCAAGCGAAGAAAAGTACAGTACAAAACCAAGAATGAAGAAAGACTCACCGCACAGACGCTGAGTACGCAGAAGTTGGCGCACGGAGAAGAGTGCTGGTCTCATACGGAATTCTTTGTGGCGGTTGCGGGTAGAGCTAACGTGCCTTGGGCTTCTTCGAGGGCGGGGGCGGCGGATTCGCTGGCGCCCACCAGCGAGTCGAGGGTATTGCTGGCTTTGTCGAAGCGCTTGTCGGCTTCGGAGTAGCTTTGCTGGGCGTTCTTCAGGTGGGTGCCGATTTTTTCAAAATATTCGGTGAATGTTTCGAGCTGCTTGCGCAGGCCGTTGAGATTGGCGGAGAGGTGCTTGGCGTTTTCCTCGATCTGCATGCCGCGCAGGCCCATGGCGATGACGCGCAGGTTGGCGTGCAGCGTGTTCGGTGAAACGGGGAAGATGCTGCGGCTGCGGCAATATTCGTCGAGCGGCTGGCCTTTGCCGTCCTCGCTCATCAGCAGTTCGTAGAAAACGGTTTCGCTGGGGACGAACATGAGCGCAACGTCGAGCGTGTCTTCGTCTGGAACGATGTACTTTTTTGAGATGGAATCGGCATGGCTTTTCACCGCGGTCACGAACTGGCGCCGCGCTTCCTCGCCGTCCGTGCTGAGGCGACGGTAGGCATCCAATGGAAATTTGGAATCGATGGCCATCTTCTTTTTGTCGAGCAGGAAGATGACTGCGTCGGCGGCTTCGCCGCTGCGGAAGCGGTATTGCCGGGCGTATTGCGAGGGCGCGAGGGAATCTTCGAGCATGCGTTCGAGAGTGACTTCGCCGAGTGAGCCGCGGGATTTCGCGCCGCCCAAAATATTTTCGAGCGTTCGGCTGGTCTCAAACATCTGCTTCCCGGCTTGCTGGACTTCGCCGAGCTGATTCTGGATCTGATTGATCTGCTCGCGGGTGTTTTTCAGCTCCAGGGACATCGCGGCCTGGGATTCGGAGGTGAGCTTGGAGGTGATTTGCGCGGAGTCTTTGACGCCGTCTTTGAGGGCGGTGGTGACGGCTTCGAGGCGGGTGGCGACGGTGCCGGCAATGGTTTCGATCTTGGAGGTGCTTTGGGCCTGGGTGGTGGAGATGTTCAGCAGGTCGCGGCGCAATTCGTTCATCTGGGATTCAAGGGCTTGGGATTTTTTCTGGTCTCCGATGAGGCGGAGGAGCACCCACAAGACGAGGCCGACGAGGAGCAGGCCGAACACAGCGACGGTGGTAATCAGGATCATGGTTTTTCTCCCGTGATTACGGGAAACGGTATTTCCCACTGTAGCGAGAAGGGGCAAGAGGGGCAAGGCGGGGAGTAGGAAGGGGAGGCCAACAGTCGACAGTCTACAGCCGACAGCCAAGACGATTGGTATGACCAATACACTGTACCCCACTGTTTTTGCATAAGAGATGTAGTGAAAGGACTTAGGGGAGAGGCAATTGTGGGGCGAGGGAGACGCAGGGAGAGGAGTCCGGCGGAGCGGCCAGCGATCTGTGAGGGGGAGGCATGCGGAC
>WNEZ01006220.1_pt1 | contig 12886 bp, 10 predicted proteins | sample 5400521 | NCBI WGS metagenome assembly WNEZ01 (sample SAMN13153339, study PRJNA577476) | soil metagenome | isolation source: 120 cm saprolite under Douglas fir tree site 2 hole 1 replicate 1 | place: USA:California | collected 2015-04-18 | reverse complement strand
CGCACAAGCCTCGATTCGCTGCTGGATGGTGGCGTCGGCATGACTTCGCGCCCGTTAGTGTACACCGATGGAATAAAGATTTTCGTCGTTGCAGACTAGCTCGGGACCGCACCGGAAGGAGATACAATATCGGCGTGGCCACCCCCGCCCCCAAGCCGGTTTCAGAAGATAGGCACCGGCATCGTCATCACGCCTACGCCGCCGAGGCTACTGGACTGCTTCTGATAGCGATCGTGCTGCTTATCCTGACGCTCGTCCGGTACTGGTCGTACATCAATTGGAGCATGCGCTAACGTTGCTGCCTCGTGAACCGCTGCTGGTCGCTGTGCTCGGCCCCACCGCAAGCGGGAAAACTGCGCTGGCGCTCACGATCGCCCGCCACTTCGACAGTGAAATCGTCAACTGCGATTCGGTAGCGATGTATCGCGATTTTGAAATTGGCACCGCCAAGCCGACCGCCGTTGAACGTTGTGAAGTCCCGCATCACTTGCTCGATTTTGTTGATCCCACCGCTAACGTCACTGCCGGAGAATACGCGCGCCAAGCGCGGCAGGTTCTAGGCGAAATCTCTGGGCGAGGCCACTTACCAATCGTCAGCGGAGGCACTGGATTCTATCTGCGCGCTTTGCTCGACGGACTGTTCGCAGGCCCGCAGCGCTCCGAAGAACTACGTTACAACCTGCGCCGGCGCGCCGAAGAAGGTGGTCCGGAACGGCTGCATCGGATTCTGCGCCGGCTCGATTCTTCCGCCGCGGTGCGCATTCACGCCAACGATGTGCCCAAGGTGATTCGAGCTATTGAGGTGTGCCTCGCTTCGCGCCGGCCCATGACAGAACTCTTGCAGGAAGGCCGAGAGCCTTTGCGTGGATTCCGCATTCTGCGTCTTGGGCTCAATCCGGAGCGCGCGGCACTCTACACTCGAATCAATCAGCGCGCGACGAAGATGTTCGAGCGAGGGCTGATCGCCGAGACTGAACTGCTACGAAAGAAGTATGGCGATGAAGCGCGGCCTCTGACATCGCTCGGCTACCAGCAGGCGATGCAAGTGTTGCGCGGCGAGATCGACGGCAAACTGGCTCTGGAAGCGGCCCAGCAGGCGCATCGCAACTACGCCAAGCGCCAGATGACCTGGTTCCGTCGCGAGCCCGAAGTGCATTGGCTTGCCGGTTTCGGGGATGATGCCGACGTCCAGGCGGGAGTGCTCGCGCTCGTCCAGCAGAATATCTAGGTTGCGGGCCACAGCATTAACTTCACAACCAGGACGGCGAAAACAATTACGCACCCGATGACTGCGTTGTATTCCCGGTGTTTCCAATAACGTTCGGATGAAAACTCGCCGCGCTGACTGCCATATCGCGTCAGACGCATCGCGAAGCGCGGCACATTTCGCGCATAGTCATCGTATTCGGGAAATGTCTTACGAAGATAACGCTCTTCGCCAGCGATTACTGGGACATAGATCGCAACGAACATCACGAGAAAGATCGCAGGGATCCACCAACTGCGGGCGGCGATAATAAATCCGGCCGCAAGTATCAGCGAACCGAGGTAGAGAGGATTGCGCGTGTAGGCATACGGTCCGCTGATCGTGAGTTGTTTGTCTTTTTGGACATGACCGGAAGCGAGTCCGCGCAGGACTAAGCCGGGGACCAGCACCAGAGCGCCCGTCAGCAGCGAGGTTCGCGTGGGATGGGCCAACCAGATATAGGCAATGGCGAAGGCGAAGCTCAGCGGCACGCGGATGCGCCTGGCCACACGAGACCAGGTTGCAACCGCGGGCTGTGGCTCGGATAGCAATGGTTCAGCCATGGTCGCTCCCCAAGAGCTTCCGCGCTGCCGAGATGACTTCTTCGGGAGTAATCTCCAGCAATCGTGACGGGCGTGACTCGTCAGGCTGGTGACACTCCGCAGCACAATCGAGGACGTGCCAAACGGGCCGTTCCGCGCCGGATTCGTGGGACCGAAGATCCCGACGACCGGAATTTGTAGCGCGGCGGCCAGATGCATGGGCCCGGTGTCGCCACCGATGAACAAGCGGGCGCGGCGCGTGAGCGCGATCAACTCGGAAATCGAACATGATATTCTTCGTGCCGCTCCCTCACTTGCGGTTTCAACGGCCGCGGCCAGTTCTTCTTCTCCCGGGCCGTAGTTGATCAGCGATCGCAATCCGTCTTTCGCCAGTTCGCTCGCCACCATTCCGTAGCGTTCGAAGGGCCACTGCTTGGCTCCCCAACCCGCGCCGGGATTGAGAATCGCGAAGTCGCGCGCATCCCCGGCCAGAACGCTGATTCTGCTTTCCGCATCGGGGTCCACAGGAAACTCTACGTTGGGTGCGGGCGCAGAACGCTGAATCACGGCTTGGGCAAGCGAAAGAGCCTGCTGAACAACGTGGGTTCCGGCGGTCAGGACCTGGCGTGTGTACCACATGCTGGCGGCGTTCTCGCGCGGTTGGATGTCCCCATACACGACGGCGGCGCCGGACCAACGCGCCAGGAGCGCAGTGCGCACGGCTCCCTGGAAGTCCACCGCTGCCTCGTATCCAAGACCACGCAATTCACTCAAGCCGACCGCCATCTGTTGCCAGGTATTGAAGGAGAACAGCGAGCGCCGCCAGGCTGCCGTGTTGATGGTGTGGACTCGGTCAACGAGCGGCCGTTGCGGAGAGCGACGTCCAGAACGTGGATAGCGCAGCGTGCATAGTAGCTCCGCCCAGCGTTCTTCGACGAGCCATCCGAGAGTTGCGCGGGGGAAGGCTTCGCGGAGCGCCGCCACCGCGGGCAGCGTATGGATGATGTCTCCCATCGCGCTGAGGCGCACGACCAACAGGCGTTCGATGGGTGGTGCCGCAGTAATCATGCTTCACTAGTCTGGAGAAGCAGAGTGCTGGCTCCTCGGGAACGACCGACCTCAGCCCCTGAAGGGGCAACTGACAAGACGCGACTTTCGGCATCGCTGAAGTGATGCCCTGATACGAACCTTGATTTCTCAAGAAGCCTGCCAAAAACTCCAAAGCCGAAGCTCACGTGCTCCGCGGCGTGAGCCGCGTGCGGATGATCTCGGTGGCCGAGTGATCCTTGGGATCGCCCACGATCGCGACGCGTCCACCACACGCTTCCACTTCATCGCGCTCGGGAACGCTCTCGGCGGTGTAGTCGGTGCCCTTGGCTTGGAAGTCGGGACGGATTTCTCGGATGATGGCGCGAACATCGTTCTCGGGAAAGATCACAACTGCGTCTACGTCGGCGAGGGCCGCGAGTATTTCCGCGCGCTCCTCGGCTGGCATAAGTGGACGCCCTGCGCCCTTGAGACCGCGTACGGAATCGTCAGAATTGAGCGCGACCACAAGCTTCCCGCCCAGTTCGCGCGCGGCGCGCAGATAGCGGACGTGGCCTACATGCAACAGATCGAAGCATCCGTTGGCGAGCGTAACTCGAGCGCCGGCGCGCCGCCATTCGCTCACACGGTCCCTGAGCTGGTCGCGCGAAAGAATCTTTTGATGGGCGGATGCGCTCAATGCGGTCGAGTTACGGGCGCTGCGTGATCGAGCGCCTGAAGCAATTCCTGGTGGCTGACAGTGGCGGTTCCACGCTTCATAACCACGATGCCGCCGGCGTAGTTGGCGAGGTGAGCAGCCTCTTCGGTGTCAGCGCCCGCGGCCAGGGCAGCGGTGAAGGTCGCGATCACGGTATCGCCCGCGCCGGTTACGTCGGCGACCTCGTCGCCGCCGAAGATGGGGATGTCAACTGCCCGGTGGCGACGCGGGAAAGCGACCATGCCATCTTTGCCGCGCGTGATCAGGAGTGATTCCAGTTTCATTTCGCCGACAATCTGCTCTCCCGCGGCGACCAACCGGTTCCAGTCGTTGCCGACCCGGATGCCGAGTGTTTCTTCCACTTCCGCTTCGTTCGGCGTTGCCGCGGTAATGCCGGAGAACTGCAGCATGCGGTGGCGCGAGTCGAGCGTGACGGGCACCTTGTCGATGCCGCGTTTTTCGCGGACGGCATTCAGCAGAGCAGGAGTTGCAGCGCCATAGCCGTAATCGGAAACCAGTAGCGCGTCCGAAGCGCGGGCATATTCGCGCGTGGCCAGTACAAGCTCACGGCGAAGATGCGAATTCGGACCTTCGGCGGGCTCGCGGTCCAGACGAACGACTTGCTGCCCGGCCGTATGGGCGAATCCAGCAAGGATCCGCGTCTTAGTCACCGTGCTGTAGCTCTTGTCCTTGAGTACTCCGCTAACGGGAATGCGGCGATGGCGGAACGCACGGAGCAATAGCCTGCCGGGTTCGTCGTCGCCCACTACACCGACCGGAAGGACAGTTACGCCCAGGTCGGCGAGGTTGCAGATAGCATTGGCAGCGCCGCCCGGAACCACTTTGCGATCCCGGTGCTTCAAGATCAGCACGGGCGCCTCGCGCGAAACGCGCGAGATTTCGCCGAAAACGAACTCATCGGCTACCAGATCGCCCAGGACGGTGACGGTGGTCTTGGGAAACGCCTCCACGATCTTGCGCAGGCGGTCATTCTCTCTGACTGTCTTGGCCATGATGGAAGCTAAGATTTTCTCACGAGCGCGGCTTTCGTTCCGCAATTCTCGCCAGAATTGTATCGATAAGCTCGGCGGGACGGTCGAGCGTGAGTTTCAACGCGGCAATAGTCAAGGGCTCGAGGTCGGCTCGCAGTGGTCCGAGATTGATGACGTCCTTTTCGGTGGTCAGAAAACCGCCGGCGCCGAGTTTGCGCCGCATCGTGAGCAGGCGCTGAATGTCACCTTTGCTGTAAGCATGGTGGTCGCGGAAGATGACCTCGGCGACCGGCGCGACGCCGGCGGCACGCACCTGGGCGAAGAATTGTTCTGGGCGAGCGAGTCCACAGAAGACGGCCGGAGACGGAGGGACAGCTGGGCTAAAGCCCGCGCTCTGCGGGCGCGCATTCGGCACGGCTGAAGCCGTGCCCTCCCGGAAGGGGCTCGTGAGATCGCTGCCGGTGATACACATCTCCCGTATCATCCGCCAGACGGGCTTTTCGCGTAGGCACGAATGTTCGGCTGCCAGATCCTGGGGCAGCACGATTGCGTCCGCTCGTTCGAGCGAAGAGAGCGGCTCGCGCAAGCGTCCCGACGGTAACAAGCGATCCTGGAGATCGCCAGATGCCATGAGGACGATGTCAAAGTCGCGCGCTAGCGAGCGGTGCTGGAAGCCGTCGTCAAGCAGATGCAGTTGCGTCTGGAACTTCTGCTCGGCGACTCGGCCCGCCTGGTAGCGGCTTTCGCCGACTATAACTGGCACCGCGAGCTTCCGGGCGATCAGTAGCGGCTCATCGCCGAAATCGGACGCGCTTCCATTGGGATCAACCACCAGCACACCGCGAGTTCTCCGGCCATAGCCTCGCGAGAGGACATCGAAAGGAATGCCGCGGTCCTTCAGCAACTCACCAAGCGCAATCGCAAACGGCGTCTTGCCTGTTCCGCCCGCGGACAGATTGCCGACGCTGACGACAGGCTGCTCCAACCACATTGTGGGAAGAACGCCGCGGTCAAACAGCATATTCCGCAGAGCGATGCCCGCGCCGTAGAGTTCGGTCAGCGGATTCATGCGGAACCTTTGTCCATCAATTGCACCAGGGCGTCCACGGTCTTGGCAGTTGCGCCGCGCTGAGATTCGAGTGCTGCCAGGGCGTTGCGGCCGAGCGTCTCTTGCCATTCTCTATTTTCAATCAGTTCCATGAAGACCAGCGGCAGTTCCGCTACCCCGACCACGCGCACGGCATTGCGTTCGCGGAAGTAGTTCACGATATCGCGAAAATTCTCGTAGTGATTCCCGATGACGACCGGAACACCGTAGAGCGCGGGCTCAAGGATATTGTGTCCGCCGCGTGGGACCAGGCTTCCCCCAACGAAAGCCACCGTAGCCAGAGAATACAGCGCAGCCAGTTCGCCGATGCTATCCACGAGAAAGACGCCGCCGGCAAGCGATTCTCCGCTCCACAGCGATCGCCGCCACAGCCGGAAGCCAAGTTTCTCGACGAGTTCGGCGACCTCGGCAAAGCGTTCGGGATGACGCGGCGCCAAAATCATCATTGCCTTCGGATGATTCGCCAGGATGTTGCTAAACGCGGATAGCAGTGAGCCCTCTTCATCTTCCAGCGTGCTGCCACAAACCAGCACCGGCTCCGCGCCTGACTGGCTCAGGCTCTGGCTGAGGCTGGCGACAATGGGCGGCGCTGTGGGCGGCGCCACATCGAACTTCAGGTTGCCTGATACAGAAATGCGGGACTCCGGCGCGCCAATTTCGATTAGCCTTCGGCGATCTTCGTCAGTCTGCGCGAGGAATAGATCCACATTATCGAGTACCTTCGGCAGCCAAAAGCGAAAACGCTTGTATCCGGCGAGCGAACGATCGGAGATCCGGCAGTTGATAACAGCAATGCGTGCGCCGCTGCGCTTTGCGAGTCTTAGGAAATTCGGCCAGAACTCCGTTTCAGCCACTACCACCAGTTCCGGACAAAGGGCTGCCAGGTAGGGACGGATGGCGAAGGCAAAATCCAAGGGAAAGTGGAAGACGTTCTCCTCGCCAAAGCGGTGGGCAGCGAGTTTTTGCCCGGTATCGGTGGTGGTTGAGACCACGACCCGGTGGCTAGGAAATTCCCGTTGCAGTGCCTCAACGACCGCGCTCGATGCGACCACTTCTCCGACCGAGACAGCGTGCACCCAGATGGTGCGCTTCTCCTGGTGCGCAGCCAGACTGGACGGAACGCCGCCCAATCTCTGGCGCAACCCGGCGCGATACTTCCCGTGGCGCATCATTTGCAGCAGCCAATAGGGCAGCGTCACCAGAAGAAACAGGCCGAGCAGCGCACTGTAGAGCGGGTACATTTCGAGAAGCCACATTCTAAATGGGCGGAACGTCGGTTTTGCTCGCTGGGCGCATCCTATAATTCAGCTATGCGTAGATCACCCTGTGTGCAGTTTCCGGGAGCCAAGGCAATCCCGGGAGTCGTTGCATTCATTCTGTTGTCGTGCCTGACAGCAATGGCGGGCAAAGACTTCGTCATGCCAACCGCGCAGGCGGCGAGCAATTATCCCGCGCACGATGACCACCCGACTGAAAAAGTGGCGATCGCCGTCGATCCCTACGACATGGCCGACAAGGCCCAGATCTTCCGCACCAACTACAGCGGCTATGGCTATTTACCGGTTTTTTTCGTAGTGACTAATGACGGCGATCAACCCGTCGCGTTGAGCGGAATTAAGGCGCAGCTGATCACCGTGAACCGCACCAAGCTCTTGCCGGCCAACACCGACGACCTGCTGCGCCGATTGTCGCATCCTTCGCGCAACGACCGTCCGGGCGTGCAGTTGCCGATTCCACTGCCTGGGAGCAAGAAGGTGAAAGGCGCAGTCAGCCGGCAAACGCAGGAGGAAATCAGCATGGCGCAGTTCGGAGCCCGATCGGTGGAACCGCATTCGACCGCGTCGGGTTTTCTGTTCTTCGATGTTTCCGATATTTCAACACCGCTGGCGGGAGCGAATTTTTATGTGACCGGCGTCCGGGACTCCGGCGGAAACGAGCTGATGTATTTCGAAATTCCGATGGAGAAGTATCTGAGCGCGCCGGAAGCGAAGAAGCCGTGAAGTTTTGGCTGTGAGCACCACTGAGGCGACACCCCTGATACCGACCTGCAGATACGAATGCTCTCTCCGCGCGTCTATAATCTTCCCCTATGGCGACCACTCCAGCCATTTCCGAGGAGATTCTCGCGAAATATGAACCCGTCATCGGGCTGGAAGTTCACGTCCAGTTGCTGACCGCCTCGAAGATTTTCTGTTCCTGCTCAACTCGTTTCGGAGATCCTCCTAATACGAACGTCTGCCCGGTGTGTCTCGGCATGCCGGGAGCGCTACCGGTCCTTAACCGAAAAGCGGTGGAGTTCGCTACGCTCGCCGCGATGGCGCTCGGCTGCCGCATCAACGAGACCTCAATTTTTGCGCGCAAGAACTATTTCTATCCCGACCTGCCCAAGGGCTACCAGATTTCGCAGTACGACAAGCCGTTGGCCGAATTCGGATCCATCGAGATTCCGACAGCAGGCGGCCCAAAGAAAATCGGAATCACTCGCCTTCATCTTGAGGAAGACGCAGGCAAGAGCCTGCATGAAGGCTTTCCCGACGCGGCCGAGAAGACTGCCATTGATCTGAACCGCACGGGCGTACCGCTGGCCGAGATTGTCAGCGAACCCGATATGCGGTCGCCCGACGAAGCTTACGAGTACCTGACACGCCTGAAAGAGATCATCCTGTACACGGGCGTCAGCGACTGCAATATGGAAGAAGGCTCACTGCGCTGCGACGCTAACATCAGCGTGCGACCGCGGGGACAGAAAGAATTCGGCACTAAGACCGAAGTCAAGAACGTCAACTCGTTTCGCTTTATCAAGCAGGCGCTGGAGTACGAGATCGAGCGGCACGTGGGCGTGATTGAGTCGGGCGGAAAGATCACGCAGGAAACTCGCCTCTACAACGCGAATGAGGGACGCACATACGGCATGCGCTCGAAAGAACAGGCGCACGACTACCGCTATTTTCCAGAGCCCGACCTGCTTCCGCTGGTGGTGAACGAAGAGTGGCAGGAGCAGATTCGTGCCGGCTTGCCCGAGCTTCCCGAAGCGCGCCGCGAGCGCATGAGAAAGGAATACGGCATCACCGTCGGCGACGCACAGACCCTGACTCGCAGCCGCGCGATGGCCGATCAGTTCGAATCAGCGGCGCAGGCCGCGAAGAATCCCAAGCGCGTTGCGAACCTGGTGCAGAGCGAACTGCTGGGGAGACTGAAGGCGAAGGGGCTCGAACTGGAACAGTCGCCGGTCTCGATGGCAGGCGTGGCGGCGTCGGCCGATCTGGTCGATTCGGGTGCGATCTCCGGCAAGATGCTGAAAGATCTCTACGACCTCAGCTTCGCGCGCAACAAAGACTTTCCCGCGGTGTACGAAGGAGAAGGACGACCGCAGCAGTCGCGCGACACATCTGCGCTGGAGAAGCTGGCCGATGAGGTGATTGCGGCCAATCCAAAGCAGGTGGAACAGTATCGGGCGGGTAAGAAAACGGTGCTCGGTTTTTTCGTTGGGCAGGTGATGAAGGCGTCGAAGGGACAGGCCAATCCGCAGCTTGTAAACGAAGTGGTGACGAAAAAGCTGGAAGGGCAATAATTGATCGATCCGTAGAGACGGGGCTTGCCCCGTCTCCACCGCGATCGGCGATATCGCTGCTATCGGAGACGCGGCGTGCCGCGTCTCTACTCAACTTTTATTGCGCTGCCCCGGCATTTTTCAGCACTTCCTCCGCGTAATTATTCGTGATCTTGGCTTCGTCGCGAAGAGTTTCGTAGTACGCGGCTTTCAGCAATTGTTCGCGCCGGTCGCGCAACTGCTGGCGGAAGGCCTGCTGCACGCGCGCATCGTTCAGGTCGCGCTGGCCGGCGGGCTCCTTAGAGACCAGCTTCACGACCATGTAGCCGTAGGGCTGATGATTGGCGGGATTCAGCAGCGGCAGCACGGCCGTGTACTGTCCGGGCTTGAGCTTCAAAACCGCATCGCGGGTCACAGGATCGGCATTTTTCAGTGCCGACTCGGGCGCCAATCCCAGGTCGCCGCCGTTGTTGCTCGTCTCAGGATCCTCCGAATAATTCATGGCAAGGGTGGCGAAGTCGTCGCCGCTGTCGAGGCGATTGGCAATCATCTGAATCTTATTGCGCGCGTCGGCGTCGTTCTGCGCCTTGCTGTTCTGCAGGTTGTGTACCTGCGGATTGGGCATCCCGGTGACCATGATCTTGGACAAGTGGTATTGCGGCTCGATGAAATTGAACTCGCTCTTGTGCGCGTTGTAGTAGCCGGCCACGTCCTGGTCGGTGATGTTGATGCGAGATGTGATCTCTTTGTTTAGCACTTTGTCGCGGGTCAGGGAGCGGCGCAGGTCGCGCTTGAAGTCGTCGAGCGTGATTTTTTTCTCTTCGAGACGCTTGTTGAATTGCTCCGCCGTGAAAGGGGACTTCATCTCGTTCAGCTTGCGGTCTACTTCTTCGTCGGTCGCGAGGAGCCCGAGCTTTTCCGCACGGCGCATGAGGATTTCCGTTTCGATCAGAGTGTCGAGGATGCTCAGCCGGAGGCTGACCGCCTGTTCGCCCGTCGGCTGCTGTTCGGAGCCAGCCGTCTGGTTGGCGAAGTATTTGTCCACTTCGCTGCGGTAAATCTTCCGCCCGTTGACCGAGGCCATCACGTCGCCACCACTGCCATCGCGGTTGCACGCCGCCAGTTGCAGCAGGAAGATCACGCTCACTACAGCGAGACTGGCTTCTATCAGGTCAAAACGAGTTTTCAACTTAGCCTCCGCGGAAATCAGCACTTAGCAATTAGCGCTTAGCAGTTAGCCTTAGGAATGACCTTCACTATTCAACGGCCGCTAGCGAACATTTACTTTGGCCAAGTGCTAATTGCTGAGTGCTAACTGCTTACTTTGATGGCTTTTCCGGCGCACTTTTCGTTTCCGCCGGGGCCGGCTTGTGCTCCGGAGGTGTCACACCGGCATCCAGGAGCGCGCGGTCGAGCACGACTCGCAAGTCTTCGATCGGCACCGCTCCATCTACCTTCTGGCCATTGACGAACATGGCCGGCGTCGCGCTCACGCCGATCTTGTCCCCTTCGCTCTGCGAGGCCCGCACGGCCTTGTCGTCCTGCCCCTTCACGCAAGCCTGCAATTTGGCTGCGTCCAGATTGCGCTTCTGGCCTTGCAGAGTGGTGAGCTTATCGAGGGCGGCATTCTGGGCTCCGAGGCCCTTCGCATCGTTAATTTCTTTCTGATTACCGTGCACGTAGTCGGCAAAATCCCAGTAGGCGTCGGCGTTCTGCGCCGCCAGGCAGTTGGCATTCACGGCCGCATGAATCGCCCAGGGATGGATCTCATCGAGCGGATAGTCTTTGTAGATAAACAGGACTCGATCACCGTACTCTTTCAGAAGCGTGGGGAAAAGCGCCGAGTGCATGCGCGAACAGAATGGGCACTCGAAATCGTCGTAGTTGATGGCGACGACCTTGGCGTCCTTGGCGCCGCGCGTGGGTCGGCCGCTCACATCAATTTTCTTCATGACCTCGGCATAAGGATCCTTGGTCAGGTCGATGCGGGTCATGCGCAGCAGCGTTTTGCGATCCTTAGCGAGCAGGAATTCATAGTTCTGCTTTTTCCCGGAATTATCGAACGTGATCGCCAGCGCGTCGTAGTTGGGAAACTCGCTGGACCGGAGGGGGCCAATACTGACCTTCACCTCGGGGGGGACAGAATACGTCGCGCGCACCTGCCGCTCCACCAGCTTCACGACGTCCGGAGGGGCGGACGGAGTGGGCTGGGCGGAACAACCGAGACAGACTAGTAGAAGAACCAAAAAAGCACGCCGGGCAAAGATCACTAGAAACCGCCTAAACATGAGGAATCGCTCGATTATCTCATGGGGGATACGCTACGAGCTGCGGGCTTCGAGCCGCCCAGGCTGTGCTCAGGCGCGACGCCGGTTGAGCTCGTCCGCCGGTAGCAACGAATTCATGGAACCTGACCGGAATCCTTCCAGGTCTAGCGTTACGAACTTGAATCCCAGTTTTCTGAAGATGGATGTGAACTCGCGAGCCATTTCGGCAGACAAGGCGCGGGGCAGTTCCTCGCGGGCGATTTCAATGCGGACGATGTCGCCGTGATGCCGCACCCGGAACTGGCGGAAGCCGAGGGCGCGCAGAGAGTCTTCTCCCTGTTCCACAACTTGCAGCGCTTCAGGCGTCACGGGACGGCCATATTCAATTCGCGAGGAGAGACACGCCGAGGCTGGCTTGTCCCACACCCGCAGACCCGACTGCCGGGCGAGTTCGCGGATCTCGGCCTTTCCGAGCTCCGCTTCGAGCAGCGGCGCCAAAACGTGATGCTGGCGCGCCGCCTGCTGCCCAGGACGGAAGTCGCCCTGGTCGTCGGTGTTGACGCCGTATGCGATGGCGTCGAAACCGTGGGCGGCACGGTACTCCTCCATGACTGTGAACTGGGAGAGTCGGCAATCACCGCTCGCATCTGGTCGCCGAGAATCTGGTGGGAGGCCCAGGCGAGAAATGCTGAGTCGACTCCACCTGAATAAGCGACGAGCAAACGGCCGGCGCTCTCGAGGTTCTGGTGCAGGCGCGCGAGCTTTGGATCGAGTGGGACGGGAGAATCCACAGTCAGCATTGTAGTGAAAGACTAGCGCCGCCGTCCCGGCGGCGGTCGTGGGAGCGTCCCGAGTCTGTGTCGTAACTGTTCTTTCGCCCCTGCGGGGCTGAATCATTGCCCACACTTACCGACGGCTTGCGTCGTGGGCAGTAATCTTGCGCCGCCCTTCGAGTTCGCTCAGGGCAGGCTTTCGCGGCTGTCTTCGATCTCGCATCCCGCTTTGGGTTGTCGACACAGGCTCGTCTCCCCACACCTGCGAGGGCAAGATGCCGGCGCTACAAATTCTGCTTCTAGTACAGTCGTTCCTGCCGCTTGAGGTTTCCGAATGCTCCCACATTCGCGAGCGAAAACGCGAATCGGAACTGATTCTCGTTTCTTACCAGGCCGAGTGCGAAGCGGCGATATTCGACGCTTAGGCCGCAGCAGTCCCAATTGTAAGTGGCCTGAGCGGTGGAGTATTGCAGGAATCCCTGGTTGTGGTCGAAGCCGAAACTGGTGGCGCCGCTGAAACCACGCTTCTGGGGCTGGCCGTACCCGAACAAGATGCGGTACTGATGAAAGTCGCGTTGGGGAGGGTTGGCTTCGCCCTGAGTCATATCGTTGACACGCAGGAACGCGTCTCCGCCGCCGATTGTGAAAGGCCCGTAATGATAGT
>WNEZ01003920.1_pt1 | contig 12890 bp, 9 predicted proteins | sample 5400521 | NCBI WGS metagenome assembly WNEZ01 (sample SAMN13153339, study PRJNA577476) | soil metagenome | isolation source: 120 cm saprolite under Douglas fir tree site 2 hole 1 replicate 1 | place: USA:California | collected 2015-04-18 | reverse complement strand
CTGCCGCGCCGGTAGGTGATCGGCAGCCCGACGAGGTAGTCGGTGTTCAGCAAGTCGGTGGTCGAGGACTGCATGTTGAACTCGGAAAACACGCCCGCAGCGATCGCCACCTGCCAGTCCCGCCCGCGCACGAGGCCGATGGTCTGCCCGAACCCGACGCTTCCCAGGCGCGACGCCAGACGAGGGGAATGGGCCCACAGGTACGTCGCGAAGAATTGCGGCTCCTGGGGATCCGCCAGGAGCGGCTCGAACACGACCCTCTCGGTCCCCGCCCCATCCGTCGGTGCCTGAGCGCCGATCCCTCGGGAGCCCACGAGGGCCGCCACGAGCAGCGCGCCGACCAGTTTGGTGTTCATGGTGTTTGGTGCAGTAATGAACTATGTCGCGTGGGAGTTCCCGCCCCGACGGCGCCCGCCGACCGATGAAGTCGGGATGCCTACGTGGCATCGGGCAGGTCGCCCTAACGCCAAGCCTCCCAACATGTTGCCGTTGATGACCGCGCGCCCGCAAGCTGCTCTCTTGTGACACGGACCACCGTAGTGAATCCTGTGGGGCCGCATACTGCTCCATGGTCGCGCCTATGGCCTTACGGATCCTGTTGTTGGAAGACGTGCCGGCGGACGCCGCGCTGGTCGAACGCCACCTGTCCAAGTCGGGATTGGAGTTCGTCAGCGAGCGGGTGGACACGCGCGCCCGCTTCGAGGAGGCGCTGCGGGACTTCGTGCCGGATATCATCCTGTCCGACCACGGGCTCCCGGGGTTCGACGGGGCCGCCGCGCTCGAGCTCGTCAAGGAACGCTTCCCCACCCTTCCGGTCATTCTGGTTACGGGCTCGCTCAACGAGGAAAAAGCGGTCGAGTTCATGAAGGCGGGCGCCGCCGACTACATCCTGAAGGACCATCTGACGCGGCTGCCCGAGGCCATCCGGCGCGCCCTGCGGGAGCGGCTGCTGCGCGAGGAGCGCGAGCAAGCTGTCGCCGCACTGGGGGCGTCGGAAGCCCAGTACCGCTCGATGTTCGAGAGCACACCGTATCCCATGTGGGTCTTCGATCTGGAGACGCACTGCGTGCTCGCGGTGAACGGCGCCGCGATCAAGCATTACGGGTACTCGCGCGAGGAGTTCCTGGCCCTGCGGATCGAGGACCTGCGACCGCCCGAGGACATCCCGGCCCTGCTGCGACACCTCGAGACCATGCCGTCCGACTACCACCACGCAGGCACCTGGCGGCATCGCAAGAAGGACGGCACGCTCATCGAGGTGGAGACCAGCGGGCACGCCATCACGTTCGCGGGCCGGCGGGCGGAGCAGGTCGTGATCAACGACGTGACCGAGCGGAAGCGGCTCGAGGAGCAGTTCCGCCAGGCACAGAAGATGGAGGCGGTGGGTCGCCTCGCGGCCGGCGTCGCCCATGACTTCAACAACCTCCTGACCGCGATCCTCGGCACGACCGACCTGATGCTCGAGGACCTGCCGCCGGACGATCCCGATCGCGAAGGGCTGCTCGACATCCGGAGCGCGTCGGAGCGGGCGGCCGTGTTGACCCGGCAGCTGCTCACGTTCAGCCGCCAGCAGGTGGTGTCTCCCCAGGTGCTGCGACTGAACGACCTCGTCCTCGAGCTCGAAAAGCTGCTGCGCCGCCTCCTGGGCGAGGACGTGGCGATCCGCGTCGCGGTCGCGCCCGACTGCGGCGGCGTGAAGGCCGACCCGGGTCAGTTGGAGCAGGTCATCGTGAATCTCGCGGTGAACGCGCGCGACGCGATGCCGAATGGTGGACGCCTCACGCTCGAGACCAAGAACGTCGACCTCGACGCCGAGTATCCCACCGATCGAGTCACCATTCCCGCAGGGCGCTACGTCATGCTCGCGGTGACCGACACGGGGACGGGAATGGACGCGCAAACCAAGGCCCGGATCTTCGAGCCGTTCTTCACGACCAAGCCCGTCGGCAAGGGAACCGGACTGGGCCTCGCCACCGTGTACGGCGCGGTGAAGCAGAGCGGTGGCTACATCTGGCTGTACAGTGAGGTAGGGCAAGGCACGAGCTTCAAGATCTACCTGCCGCGGATCGACGCCGCGGAGCCGCAAGCGGCCGCGGCCGAGGCGGCGGTGCCGCTCGACGGCTCCGAGACGGTGCTGGTCGCCGAGGACGAGGACGCGGTGCGCCAGATCATCGAAAAGGCGCTTCAGGCGCGGGGGTACACCGTGATGGTCGCACGGGACGGAAACGAGGCCCTCGCCATCGCCGGCCGCCATGCCGGGCAGATCGACCTGCTGGTTACCGACGTGGTGATGCCGGACATGAACGGGCGGGCCCTGTCCGAGCGCCTGACACACGTGCGACCCACGATCAAGACGCTGTATCTGTCCGGTTACACCGACGACGCGATCCTGCATCACGGCGTCCTGGAAGAGGGCGTCGCCTTCCTGCAGAAGCCGTTTTCGCTGGGAGCGCTGGCACGCAAGGTCCGCGAAGTGATCGAGGCCCGCCCCTGACGGAGTTGCCCCTCGTCGCCCGCGCGCGGGGGCACGGTGACCGACCGGCGATCATCGCCCGCGAGGGCACGTTCAGTTATCGCGATCTGGTAGACGCCTCTGCGAACGTCGCCCAGTGCCTGCTCGCCGGGCGCAGCGACCTCGCAGAGGCCCGGGTCGCCTTCCTCGCCCCTCCCGGCTTTCACTACGTCGCCACCCAGTGGGGGATCTGGCGGGCCGGCGGCATCGCCGTTCCGCTCGCCGTCTCTCACCCTGCCGCGGAGCTCGAGTACGTGATCGGCGACGCCGATGCCGAGGCGGTCGTGGTGCACCCTGATTTCACCGCCGTCATCCAGGCGGCGCACCTGCCGCCGTCGACGCGAACCGTCACGACCGACGAGGCGGTCGGTACCGCTCCCCGCTCCCTGCTCCCTGTAGTGGCGAAACAGCGGCGCGCGATGATGGTCTACACCAGCGGCACGACGGGCAAGCCCAAGGGCGTGGTGACGACGCATGCGAACATCGCGGCGCAGGTGACGAGCCTCGTTACGGCGTGGGAATGGCGGGCGGACGATTGGATCCTGCTCGTGCTCCCGCTGCATCACGTGCACGGGATCATCAACGTCCTCAGCTGCGCCCTGTGGGCCGGAGCGCGCTGCGAGATGCTTGCTCCGTTCGACGCGGCGCAGGTCTGGGGCCGCATCGCCGCCGGCGAGCTGACCCTATTCATGGCGGTGCCCACCATTTACGGAAAGCTGATCACGGCCTGGGACGGCGCCGCGCCCGAACGGCGCCGCGAATGGTCGGCCGGCTGCGCCCCGCCCCGGATGCGGCTCATGGTCTCGGGCTCCGCGGCGCTGCCGGTGCAGCGCCTCGAGCGGTGGCGTGAAATCAGCGGCCACGTCCTGCTCGAGCGCTACGGCATGACCGAGATCGGCATGGCACTCGGCAACCCGCTGCACGGCGAGCGACGACCGGGATTCGTGGGCACGCCGCTGCCCGGTGTGGAAGTGCGTCTGGTGGACGATGCGGGCCGGGCGGTGCCGGCAGGCACGTCCGGCGAAATCGAGGTGCGCGGCGCAGCGGTGTTTCTCGAATACTGGCGGCGGCCGGACGCGACCGCCGAGGCGTTCCGGGACGGCTGGTTCCGTACCGGCGACGTCGCCGTGCTCGAAAACGGGTCGTACCGCATCCTCGGCCGCTCGAGTGTGGACATCATCAAGACCGGCGGCTTCAAGGTGTCGGCGCTCGAGGTGGAGGAGGTGCTGCGGACGCACCCGGCGATCGCGGAGTGCGCCGTGGTGGGCGTAGAGGATCCCGAGTGGGGCGAGCGCATCTGCGCCGCAGTCGAGCGGCGCGGTGAAGCCGAATTGACGCTCGCCGTCCTGCAAGCGTGGGCCAAAGATCGGCTCGCACCCTACAAGATTCCGCGCGCGCTCCGCTCGGTGCCCGCGCTGCCGCGCAACGCCATGGGTAAGGTCACAAAGGGCGACGTGGCGAAGCTCTTCACCTCTTGAGTGTCAAGGAGCTGTCAAGATTGGGCGGATCGTCTTGTGGGGTCCCCGACAGCCCGGCATGTTCGGCCTCCTCAGGGAACGTTCTCGACCTCCGGTCGCCTGCCGCCAGCGTTCACCTAGACTCCCCACATCGGAGGCGACGATGCTGTGTGCCAGCCATGCGTCCATCCGTGCGGCCGTGGCGGTGCTGGTTGCGTGCGGCGTGTATTCCCGCGCAGCCGCCGCGCAGGGCCCGCGTGCCGCGCTCGACCCCATCACCAGCGCGGTGATCTACCATCCAATCACCACGTCCTCGGCGGAGGCGCGGGCGCACTTTCTCGAGGGCCTGCGCGAGTTCGATCTCGGCCGCTTCATCGACGCAAACGTGCACTTCAAGGCTGCGGTGGCTGCCGACCCGAACTTCGCGTTCGCCTATCTGAACGTCGCGAACACCGCCAACTCGCTCGCCGACTTCAAGACCAACCTGGCGCTCGCGGAGCAGCACGCTGCCGGCGCGTCCGACGCCGAACGGCTGCAGATCCAGATGGCCCGAAAAGGGTTCAACAACGACCTTGCAGGTCAACTGGCGCTGGGGCAGCAACTGGTCCAGCAGTACCCCCAGAGTCCGCGTGCCTGGCTCGCTCTTGCCGGAGCCCAGATTGGCTTGAACAAGAACGAGGACGGGCGTGCCTCGATCGCGAAGGCCCTGGAGCTCTCGCCCAAGCTGTACGTGGCGCACGCCTTCATGGGGAACGACTACATCTTCGGTGAGCCGCACGACTTTACGAAGGCGCTCGCGCACATGCAGGAGGCGGAGGCGCTGGCGCCGGATGAGTCCAACGCGCACCTCCTGGTCGGCGATGCCTATCGGGCGCAGCGCAACCTCGAGAAAGCACGCGACGAATATCTGCGGGGCCACGAGCTCGAACCCCGCAATGCCGTGCTGCTGGTGAAGGCGGGACACGCGAACACGTTCCTGGGCGATTACGCGGCCGCACGCGCCGACTATGATTCCGCCATGGCCGTCGGCCGGGCGAACGAGAAGGCCGCCTACGCGCCGTTCCGCGCCTACGTGAGCGTGTACGCCGGCGACCCCGCGGCTGCGATCGACGAGCTCAATCGGCTGGTCGCGTCCGTCGACGGCCTCGGGGTCCCCGATCCCAAGGCCAACAAGGTTGCCGCGCTCACGAACGTCGTCGTCATCGCGACTCACACTCGTAACCGCGCGGCCGCGGAGCGGGCGTTGAAGCAGCTCGAACCGTTACTGCTGGAGCAAGGTGACGAGGCGGGGAACCCGGCATTCAAGCGGGGGCAACAGGCACAGATCGCGTACCTCGAAGGGTGGACCGCGGCGCGCCGCGGGGACTATGCGTCGGCCCAGAAGCAGGCCGATCGCATCACCCAGCTACTCGCCCCCGACGCCAACCCGCGCAAGCTCGAGCCGATGCACCAACTGGAGGGATTCATCGCGCTCTATCAGGGCAAGTACAATGACGCGGCCGCACATCTGCGGCAGGGCAATCTGTTGGACCCGTACATCAAGTATCAGTTCGCAGTCGCCACGGAGGGCGCGGGCAACGCGGCGCGGGCGAAGCAGCTGTTCCGGGAAATCGCCGACTACAACTTCAACGCCGTAGGCTTCGCGCTGGTGCGCAAGGAGGCGCAACAGAAGGCTGGCAAGTCGGCGCTCTAGGGGCCGCGGCGGCTATCGACGTCAAGCGTCGTAGGAGTCGCCCCAGCCCACGTCGAACACGCCGCTGCACTTCCCGCAGCGCATGTTGACGGGCCCTTTCGGGAGCGGCGCTCGCGCGTGGCATTTCGGGCACACGCCGTAGCGGGCACCCCAGCTGTGCGGCAACTGTCGCGCGTTGCCGGGTCGCGGAACGATCGCCCACACGCCGGGCGCTCGGCCCGTCACCTGGAGCGCAGCGCGCGGCACGTTGATCACCCGCTGGTTCACCTCCAGGATCGCGTCAGACGCCGTCACCCGGAGGACGCGATACCATGCCCCGCGCCGCAGCGGGACGCTGGCATCGCTGCGTAACCGTGCCCACTGGCTGCCCGTCACAGGAGGCCTCCTTGTTATCGAGAACATCGGCGATTGTGGGCGCACTGGTGGGTGACGGCTGTCACGCGTTGCCGGGTCGGTCTCGGATGAGAAGCTTACCGGCTCGTCGCCTCGCGATGCAGCGGCGGACGGCCGATGGGATGGCGCTGCTGAACCTGGGACGCAAGGGCCAGCAGCGCCTCCTCGCCGAACGGCTTGCCGACGATCTGCAGACCCACCGGCAGCCCATCGGGATCGAGCCCGCAGGGTACCGAGGCAACCGGAAGACCGCTGAGACTCAACACGAACGTGGGCGCGATCCAGTCGACGTACGTCTCCATTTTCCTGCCGGCCACCGTTTCGGGATAATTCTGGTCCACCGGGAAGGGGGGGACCGCCATGCAGGGGGTGAGCAGGTGGTCGAACTTCCCGAACAGCTCGCGGAACAGATGCCACATGCGACCGCGCGCCGCCTCAGCGGCGCCGAGTTCACGGCTCGTGGTGTCGAGCCCGGCGCGAATGTTACCCGCGACGTTGGCTCCGAATCGGTCGAGCTGGTCCATCCGCGGAAACATCTGCGCGACGAACCACAACCCGCGTAGCGCGAGGAACGCCTTCCGCCCGAACGACAGGTCGAGCTCGATTTCGTCGACTTCGGCGCCGAGCTCGCCGAGCCCGACGGCCGCCCGGCGGCACACCCGCTCGATGGCGGGATCGATTCCGATCCCGGCGATGTCGGGGCAGTAGGCAACCCGTAGGCCTTGCGAGATGGCGCCGCCGGCCGCGGCCACGAAGTTGCGGCCGGCGGTGGGCTGTGAGAGTGGAGAGAGCGGGCTCGGACCCGCCACGGCCTGGAGCATCAGGGCCACGTCTTGGGCGGTGCGGGCCATGGGGCCTTCGACCTGGAGCGTGTCCCACGCCCAGTCCGCCGGATAGGTCGGAATGAGCCCGACCGACGGCCGGAGCCCCACCACGCCGCAGAACGACGCGGGGATGCGGAGCGACCCGCCCAGGTCCGTCCCCTCGGCGAGCGTGATCATCCCGGTGACGAGCCCCGCCGCCCCGCCGCCCGTCGAGCCGCCGGCGCTGCGCGTCGGGTCCCACGGGTTGCGGGTGCGGCCGAACACCTCGTTGAAGGTGTTCCCACCGGCGGCGAACTCGGGACAGTTCGTTTTTCCGAGAATCACCGCACCCGCCTCCCGCAGCCGCCGCACCACCAGCGCATCCTCGGTGGGCACGTAATCCCGGTAAAGGGTCGACCCGTACGTCGTGCGGAGGCTCGCGACGGGCGTCACGTCCTTGATGCCGACCGGCAGGCCCGCGAGCAGACCCACCTCCTCGCCGCGCACCAGCCGCAGCTCGAGCTCGCCGGCCTCGTCGAGCGCCCGGGGGTTGAGCGTGACGACGGCGTTGATGGCGGGGTTGAAGCTCTCGACCCGCGCCAGGCACGCTTCGACCACTTCGACCGGCGACACTTCGCGCGACCGGACTAGCCGCGCGAGCTCGGTGGCGGACCGCTCCGCTAGGTCTTCCATTCTCCCATGAAGGCGACGGTGCGGCAGAATGCGGCCTCGCCTCCTTTGAACTTCCACGGGAAGCAGCCGACGATGAGGCGCTTGTTCTGGAGCTCGGGCGCCTCGATTTCGCCGCCCAGGTTCTCGATGTGGATGCAGTCCTTCGGGAACAGCGCGTTGTGGGTCAGCTGGTAGGCGGAGTCGGGGAACATCTTATCTACCGCGGCCTTGCCGCCGAACTTCTCTTCCGCCTTGGCGCGCACCTTGTCACACTGGCCGTGCATGCCCTTACCGAGAAAGCGTCCGATCGGCAGGTTCATGGGGTGGTCGGTGGACACACAGTCCACGCCCCACACGTGGACCTTTTTCTCCAAGAGCCACGGCACCAGATCGGGGTGCGCGCCCGGGTGGTAATGGTAGTACCGCTCCTCGTCCGGCGTGGCGCCGAAATCCGCGTAGCGATGCCATCCCGTGTGCAGTAGCACAAGGTCACCCGGTTTCACCTGGACCCGCTTCTCGATCATTTGCGGCGTGTAGACCGCCAGCTCGTCCATTTCGTCCCGCAGGTCCACGATCACGCCCGGGCCGCACAACCACTCGAGCGGCAGCTCGTCGATCGTCTTGCCGGCCGTGACGAAGTGGCGCGGCGCGTCGAGATGCGTGCCCATGTGGTTCGAGGTCATGATGTACTGGGCGTTCACCCCGTGCTCGGCTTTGCGCTTGATGTATTTGACCTCGAACGGCGGGTAATAAGGCCAAAAGGAGCTGCGCTCGTTCAGGGGTTGGGAGAGGTCGTAGATCTTCATGGGCTCCTCGATCCCCGGGCTCGCGCCCGGGGTCAGTTGTTTAAGGCTTCTCTGCACGCTCGAACGCGCGCGCCAGCGCGCGGCGCGTGAGCACGGCGACGAGCTGGCGGCGGTAGGCGGCCGACGCATGGATGTCGGACGGCGGATCGATGTCGTGCCTGGCCGCCGCCTCCCCCGCGGCGCGCAACAGCTCCGCCGACGGAGTCTGGCCGGAGAGCCCCTTCCCTGCCTCGGTCGCGAGTACCGGCCCATCGCCCACGCTCAGCAAGCCGATCCGTGCCTCCTTGCACCGACCGCGGGGGTCGAGCGTCACGATGGCTGCAACCCCCACCAGGGCGTAGTCCCCGTGGCGGCGCGCCAGTTCGAGAAACGCGGTGCCGCTCGAGGCGGGGAGCGGCGGGACTGCGATCTCGACCAGCAGCTCGCCCGGCTCGAGCGCCGTCTCGAGCATGCCCTTGAAGAACTCACCCGCGGGAATCGAACGCTCGCCGCTGGAGCTCTTGGTCCGAAACCGCGCGTCGAGCGCCAGCATCACCGCCGGCAGCTCGGCCGAAGGATCGGCATGTGCGATGCTGCCTCCAATGGTGCCCCGGTTCCGAATCTGCGGGTGCGCGATGGAGGGCATCGCTTCGGCGAGCAGCGGCGCGGCGCGCGCAACCAGGTCGCTCCGCTCGACCGCCCGCTGCCGCGTCATGGCGCCGAGCGCGACGCCGCCTGATTCGGCGCGCACGTACGCTAGCTCGGAAACCCTGTTGAGGTCCACGAGCATAGCGGGCCGGGCCAGCCGGAAGTTCATCGCGGGAATGAGGCTCTGGCCGCCGGCCAGCGGCTTCGCTTCGCCGCCGTGCTCGGCCAAGAGCGCCAGGGCCTCGTCCACGGTGGCCGGGGTGAAATACTCGAACGCCGCGGGTTTCATCGTCCTCACCCCCCGTCCGAGCGAGTCGCGTTCATCAGCTCGAACAGGCGGTTGGGGCTGAGCGGGATCTCGCAGATCTCCAACCCCGAGCCCGCGAGCGCGTCCTCGACGGCCTGGGCGAACAGCGGGCCGGTGGGAATGGCACCGGCTTCGCCCACACCCTTCGCGCCCAGGGGGTTCAGCGGCGAGCGGGTTTCCCGGTGGGTCGTCTCTATGTTTGGGACGTCGGTCGCGGTCGGGAGCAGGTAGTCCATGAACGAGGCGTTGAGCAGCTGTCCCTCCTCGTCGTACACGAGCTGCTCGTAGAACGCGTTGCCGATGCCGTGCGCCACGCCGCCCTGAATCTGGCCCTCCACGATCATGGGGTTGATCACGCGGCCGCAGTCGTGTACGACGACGTAGCGCTTGATCTCGACCTGCGCCGTCTCCGGGTCCACTTCGACGAGCATCGCGTGGACGCCGTTCGCGGTGCTGCCGCGGTCGGGCCCGAAGTACGCGGTGGCCTCGAGGCCGGGCTCGCTGCCGGGCCGCACGGCGCCGCGCAGCGGATTCGCCTTGAGCGCCAGCGCGCCGAGCGTGATGCCAGCCTTGGGGTCGCCGCGCACATGCACCCGCCCGCCGTCGAGCACGAGGTCGGCCGGCGCCGCTTTGAGCTCGCGGCTCGCGAGGTCCAGGATTTTCTCGCGGACTCTGACAACCGCCGCGTGGCAGGCGCTGCCCGCCACCACCGCGCCGCGACTCGCGAACGTGCCGGTGCCCCACTGAAACTCCCGCGTGTCGCCCGTGATCACGTGGACGTCTGTCACGTCCACGCCCAGCACGTCGGCCACGATCTGCGCGAACACCGTGAAGTGCCCCTGCCCCTGCGTTCCCACGCCCGTCGCCAGGCGCACGCGGCCGCTCGGCTCGATGGTGACGCGTGCGCCCTCGTAGGGGCCGATCCCCGTCCCTTCGACGTAGCACACCACGCCGATCCCCACGTGACGCCCCGCCGCCTTGAGCCGTGGCTGCTCCTCCCGGACGAAGCGCTCGTAGTCGATGACCTTGAGCGCCTGATCGAGCGCGGGCGCGTAGTCGCCGCTGTCGTACGTGAGGGGGGCGGAGTCCTGGAACAGGATCTCGTTGTTGAACGGGAACTGGTCGGGCCGGAGCAGGTTGTTGCGTCGAATCTCGGCGCGGTCGATCCCCAGCTCCTTGGCGGCGAAGTCCAGGAGCCGCTCGATCACGAATACGCCGTGCTGGCGCCCCGCGCCCCGCACCGGCGTAACGATCGTCTTGTTCGTGAAGACCGCGGTGAACTCGCTCTCGTAGCTCGGGATGTCGTACGGCCCAAGCAGGGTGCACTGGCTGTTGATCGGCACCGTGAGGCCGTAGGGATCGTAGGCACCAGTGTCGTGCAAGAAGACGTCCTTCACGCCGAGGATCTTGCCGTTCTTCGTTACGGCGAGCTCGGCGTCGTGGATCTGGCCGCGCTCCTGTGTCGTGGCGAAGAAATTCTCCTGGCGGTCTTCGGTCCACTTGACCGGGCGCCCCAGCCGCATGGCCGCCCACGGTACCAGCACTTCCTCGGGATAGAACATCATGATCTTCGGCCCGAAGCCGCCGCCAACGAAGGGCGCGACGACGCGCACCTGCGATTCGAGCAGGCCGAGCAGCTGGGCGAGGCCGTTCCGGATGGGGATGGGCGCCTGTGTGGTATCCCACACGGTCAGCTCCTCGGCGCGCGAGTTCCATTGCGCCGCCACGGCGCGGTTCTCGATCGCGGCGGACGCACCGCGGTCGTAGCGGAAGCGCCGCTTGATGACCGCATGGGCGCGGGCTTTGGCGGCCGCCCAGTCGCCTTTTCGCTGCACTGCGTGCGCCGCGAGGTTGGACGGCAGCTGGTCGTGCACGCGGGGCGCCCCGGGGGCGAGCGCGGCCTCGAGGTCCACCACGGCGGGAAGCGGGTCGGCCTCCACCACGATGTCGTCCAGCGCGTCTTCGGCGACATACCGGCTCTCCGCCACGACCATCGCGATGGGCTCGCCCACGTGGCGCAGCTTGTCTTTGGCGAGCGGAACCTGAGTGCAGGGGTTGAAGACGAGGCCGGGGATGGGAGGAGGCGGCACGAGCAGCGGACCAGGGCGCCAGTACTCGCCCAGGTCGGCGGCCGTGTATACCGCCGCGACTCCCGCGCGGCGGCGAGCGGCGGAAACGTCGACGCTCGAAAGCCGGGCGTGGGCGTGCTGGCTGCGGAGAAAGGCCACGTGCAGCAGGCCGTCGAGCCGCACGTCGTCCACGAAGAGCGCGCGTCCGGTGAGGAGCCGCGCGTCCTCGTTGCGACGGACGCGCTGGCCGATCCCGCTAGGCGCGCGCAGCCGCGCCACAGGCGAGTCTCACGGCCGCGACGATGTTCTGGTAACCAGTGCAGCGGCACAGATTCCCGGAGAGCGCCTCGCGGATCTCGCGCTCGTCCGGATCGGGATGGTCGCGCAGGAACGGGACCAGCGTCATGAGGACGCCCGGCGTGCAGAAGCCGCACTGCAGCCCGTGAGCCTCGCGGAATGCGGCCTGGAGCGGATGCAGCGCATCGCCCCCCCCCGAGCCGTCCGACAAACCCTCGACTGTCGCGACGTCGTGTCCATCCGCTTGGACGGCGAACATCAAGCAGGAGCGTACCGCCTCGCCGTCCAACAGCACCGTACAGGCGCCGCACACGCCGTGCTCGCACCCGACGTGCGTGCCGGTGAGTCCGAGCTCGTGGCGCAGGAAGTCGGAGAGGAGCAGCCGCGGCTCTACCGCGCGCTCGTGGCGCGCGCCGTTGACCGTGCAGACCAGCGTCGTCATCAAGGTCCGCAACGTTACGCCCTGGCCGGGAGCGCAGCAAGGCGACAGAATTCCACCATGAAGCGTCGCGAAGCACTCGCCAAGCTCACCGGCCGCGAGCGGTACGTGGACGATCTGCCGCTCGAGGGCTTCCTGTGGGGCATGACGGTGCGCAGCCCAGCGCCGCGCGGCCGCGTCACCGCGATCCGGTTCGGCAAGGACGTCGATTGGTCCCAGTTCGTCGTAGCGGACCACCGCGACATCCCCGGACCGAACGTCGTAGCCCTCATCGAGGAGGATCAGCCGGTGCTCGCGGCCGGCTACGTGCGCCACGTGCACGAGCCGGTGCTGCTGCTGGCGCACCCGTCGCACGAGGCGGTGCGGCGCGCCGTCCGCTCGGTCGAGGTGGTCGTCGCGCCCGAGCCGCCCGCCCTCGACTTCCGGGTCGTGCCCGCCCCGCAGCAGATCCAATACGGCAGCGACAACGTCATCAAGCATCTCAAGATCGAGAAGGGCGATGTGGAGCGCGTGCTCGCCGATGCACCGGTGGTGGTCACCGGAACGTACGAGACCGGCGCCCAGGAGCACGTCTACCTCGAGACCCAGGGGATGATCGCCCAGCTCGATGGCGACGTGCTGGTGGTGAAGGGCTCGATGCAGTGCCCCTACTATGTCCTCAAGGCGCTCCAGCACGCGCTCGCGCGCGACGAGACGCGAGTCCGCGTGATCCAGACGCCCACCGGCGGCGGCTTCGGCGGCAAGGAAGAATTCCCATCTCACATTGCCCTGCACGCTGCGCTGCTCGCGCTAAAAAGCGGCCGGCCGGTGAAGCT
>WNEZ01012823.1_pt1 | contig 12892 bp, 10 predicted proteins | sample 5400521 | NCBI WGS metagenome assembly WNEZ01 (sample SAMN13153339, study PRJNA577476) | soil metagenome | isolation source: 120 cm saprolite under Douglas fir tree site 2 hole 1 replicate 1 | place: USA:California | collected 2015-04-18 | reverse complement strand
TGGGGATGTGGGTGCGGGATCAGTATTTTGGCGAGAGCTATCAGCACTGTGGTTGGCAGCGCTTATTGCCCTTTTTCAAGTTGGGTTGGTGGATCTCAACGACGACGAACCAGGTACAGCTCGACTTCTGTGCGTTCAACAACCGGGCCCTCCTACGCGATGTAGAGGAAGTGTGTCGCAAAGTGAACGCCGGTGCCGTCACCTTGCCCGATGGCAGACGGTTGGTGGTGAGCGTTGGGAAGCGGCTTGGGTGCCAACGCGACGGGCCAGGGAGTGAGCCTTTTGCAGATTGACGCATCTGGACTAAGAAAAGGTTAGATGATACAATTCGGCCCAGAAATATGCGGGAGCGACCCCAAATGGAGGGACGAAAGGGATGAAAGATCATCTGGAGCGCCAGGGGAGATTGCAGCTCATCGAGGCGATGTTCGCAGGCCACTCATGGCGGTCAGCGGTTGCCCAGAGCCAATTGAACGTGTCTCGCGCTACCGCCTACCGCCTCAGACAGCTTGCTCGCAACGAGGAGAAAGCTGCGTTAGCGTTCCTGGATGATCGTCATGGTCATCCCTACAAGGTGACTGAGCCAGTGCAAGCATGGATCAGCGCGTTTTGCACGGATCAGCCGCAAGTGGCTTCGAGCCGAGTACAAAGTGAACTGCAAAGCCGCTTCGGAGTCGCAGTCAGTGTGAGTCAGATCAACCGGGTGCGGGCCAAATTAGGGGTGAGCCATCTTTGGCGAGGTCGGAGCCAGGGGCCAGGGAAAAAAAACTAAATGAGCCGCAGCCGGTCTGGCAAGAAGGGATTGGCAGCTTGCTCCTGCTGGCAGCAGCTCAGCAGACTGGACTCCTGAACACACTAGTACATTGAGGTAGAAATAGTTCCATGATAGAATAGGAGGAAAAAGCGAAGGGAACAGGACATGCCAAAACGAGCCACCAAGGTCATCCTCAGCGAGAAGGAGCAGGAAGCGTTAGTCCAGATTACGAAACGACATCGGAGCGAACAGCAGCACGTGCAGCGAGCGCGCATGATCTTAGCGGCGGCACAAGGGAACTCCAACGCACAAATTGCGCGTGAGCTGCATATCAATGTGGATACCGTGCGCTTGTGGCGAGATCGCTGGGTCGGATTGCAGGGAATCGATCTGGACACTCTCAGTATAGCGGAGCGCTTGCAAGATGCGCCCCGACCGGGAACGCCGCCCAAGTTCACGGCGCAACAACGCTGTCAGATGGCGGCCTTCGCCTGTGAAGCACCGATGAAGGCGGAACGGCCGATCAGTCAATGGACCGGACGCGAAATTGCAGAGGAACTGGTGAAGCGGGGCATTGTCGAGCAGATCTCACCACGGCATGCGAGCTACCTGCTCAAAAAGGGGGCCTGCAACCGCACCGCTTCCGGTACTGGCTGAACGAGGTGCCCGATGCGCAGCGCGAGGAGAAGATTCGCGATGGGTGTGAGGTCTATGCACGTGCCCCCCAACGGGCCAAGGGCGGGGTGCGCACCATCAGTACAGATGAACTGACCGGCGTGCAAGCCCTGCAACGCAAGTCTCCCGACTTGCCCATGCAGCCAGGCCATGTCCTGCGACGCGAATTCGAGTACATCCGGCATGGCACGTTGTCCTGGTTCATCAATTTCGATGTCGTGACTGGACAGGTCATCGCACCATCCTGGGGGCCGACACGCACTGAGGAGGATGCCCTCGCCCACCTCCAGCGCTTGATTGCCAGCGATCCTACAGCCACGAAGTGGCACATTATCCTGGACAATCTGAATATCCATCAATCTGAAGCGCTGGTGTGCTGGGTAGCTGAGCGAGAGGGGATTGCTCACGAGACGTTGGGCGTCAAAGGCAAGAGCGGAATCCTTCAGTCGATGGAAAGCCGGGCAGCCTTTTTGCATGACCCAACGCACCAGGTCGTGTTGCACTACACGCCCAAGCATGCATCCTGGATGAATCAAGTCGAAATCTGGCTGAGTATTCTGGTGCGCAAGCTGCTCAAGCGCGGCAATTTCGTTTCTCTGCACGACTTGCGTGACCAGATTCTGGCCTTCATTGCCTATTACAATCGGACGATGGCCAAACCTATCAAGTGGACCTACACTGGGATCTCTTAATCATGGAGATATTTTTCACTCAGTGTACTAGTATACTGTCAATCTTGAAAGGCGTAGGTCCCTACACGTGACGCCAATGGGCGAGGGCAAGCCTCGCCCCTACATTTTTACCTATCACATCAAGGTTGACAGAGCACTAAGGGACACCTCTCGCAGGTGTCCCTTTTTTTGTGACTCGATTGTTACTTGACATAACGCAAACGAGTAGCTTAACATTACTATAATATACATAGTTCCCAATGTTTCCATCCTGGAACCACAAAAGACCCAAAGGACCACCTGTGAACGTTCTGACAACACCTGGTAAACGCCTTTTCCTGAGCGGCGACGAAGCAGTAGCGCGTGCAGCGCTGGAGCTAGGCGTTCAAGTTGTTACCGGCTACCCCGGCAATCCCAGCACAAAAACCATCACCGCGCTCATCCCCCTCGCACGCCAATATGGCATGACAGTAGAGTGGAGCGTCAATGAAAAAGTTGCCCTGGAGGTAGCTACAGGTGCGGCATGGGCCGGGCGACGCAGCCTGGTGACGATGAAGATGTCCGGAGTGAATGTAATGGCGGACTCTCTGCTCTCTATTGCTCATAGTGGAGTGACCGGCGCACTCGTGATTTACACGGTCGATGATGTCGGAGCCTACTACGGAATGGTTGAGCAGGATTCACGGCATTATGCCCTGCTCGCTTCTCTTCCGCTGTTGATGCCAGCCAGCCCTGAAGAGGCTTACGCTATGACGCGCCTGGCATTTGCCGTTTCTGAACAGACGGGAGCGCCAGTGATTATCCTCTCCACCACGGCGGTTGCTAATGCTATTACGGCGATGAAGGTGGGGAAGATCGAGCGCGGTACCCAGGAACGCCCCGCCGCTTTCCAGCGCAATCTCGCGAAATTTACGAAGGCTGTCCCCCAATGGTGCCGCGACCAGCATACCGATGCCATCTCACGCCTGGAGCAAGCGGGAGAATTCTTCAGGGCGGCGAAAGATATAAATCTCGTTTTTACGCCAGGAGATAGCGATCAAGCCAGAAGGAACGAACGGCGCGGTATCATTGTTGCGGGAGTGAGCTACACCTACCTGCAAGAATTGCGCCAGCGTGCGCCCGGGGATATTGAGGAGATAGCTGTCTTCAAAGCAGGGTGCGTACACCCTCTGCCGCAGCAAGAGCTGCGCGACTTCCTCAAGGAACTCGATATCGTGTTGGTGCTGGAGGAACTAGAGCCGATCATAGAGACAGCGGTACTGGCGTTGATTGCCGAGGAGGGTCTCCGGGTCAAGGTGCTGGGCAAACGCGGTGGCCTGCTCCCAAGGGTGGGTGACTATTCCCTGGAGATAGTAGAACAGGCGATTGCGAAGTTGACCGGGCGATCACATACAGCAGCTCCTTTCACAGGTATCGCACGTCAACATATAATCGCTCAGTCGACTCAAAATAACCACGCCGCACCCCCACCACGCTCACTAGAGTTCTGTCCTGGCTGCCCACATCGCTTGACGTATTACGCACTCAACCGCGCGATTGAACGCCTCGGCTTTACACATGACGAGGTGATCACTACTGGAGATATTGGCTGCACGATCATCGGCATGAATGCTCCACTGGATGCATGCTGGACGGAGGTTTCGATGGGAGCCAGTATCGGGATTGCCCAGGGTTTTAAGTATGCGGGGATCGAGCGGCCTGTGCTGGCAGCGATGGGCGATGGAACTTTTTACCATAATGGCATCGCTGGACTACTGAATGCAGTGCAGTCGGGCGTCAATTTGACGCTGATTGTGCTGGATAACAGCCGCAGCGCTATGACCGGCATGCAGCCCGACCCAGGCACGGGGCAGCGGGCAGATGGCGAACCCAGTATACGCGCAGATATCGCGCTGATTGCCCGGGGTTGTGGCGTCGAGTATGTGCGCCGGCTCAATCCTTATGACCTATCGAAAATGATCGAGGCCTTGCAAGAAGCGATAAATTTCCCCGGTGTTTCTGTGGTTATCGCCGAGGCTCCATGTACAACACAGGGCGTTCTGATTCATGAACGACCGGTGCAGGTGGACCAGGACGCATGCATGGCCGGGCGAGGCTGCGAGGACACTCCCTGCTATCATAAAGTTGGCTGCCCTTCGGTATTGCTCTCGCTGGATGATATAAGACCGCGCATTTCTATCGACACTGCTACCTGCGTTGCCTGTGGATTGTGTATGGATGCCTGTCCATTCGAGGCCATCAAACCGCTGCCAGAGATCGAACAAAAGCAGCCAGATTTACGTAGTAGTATTGCGGCAACAAATTTTTTGCGCAGCTACGTTGAAGATTAGCTTGCTCAAGCGTGAAGCGGCGCGGGCACAGCTGCCGCAGCCAAAGTAAGACGAGACAGGCTCATGGCCAAGACCACGAATATTGTCCTGGTGGGCATTGGCGGCCAGGGAACGCTGACACTGATGGAGATGCTGGCGATGGCCGCGGAGGAGGCAGGCGAAGAGGTGCGCGTCCTGTCGCGCGTCAGCCTGGCACGCCTCGGAGGATCGGGCATGTGCCATATACGCATTGGACCGGCAGCAAGCGCGGCGATCCCTATGGGGGAGGCGGACATTTTGCTGGCGCTGGAGATGAGCGAGGTGCTGCATGCACTCCCGATGGCACGTTGGGGAGCGCTGGCCTTCGTCAACGCCTATCGTCGCCTACCCGTTGCTACAGGAGTGGCAGGCATCCACTATCCCACACGCTCAGAGGTGGAGGAGGCGCTGGCAGAGCACGGCATTAGCGGCCTTTTTGTACCCGAATCGCTGCCGTTGCTCACGGACGATACGGAAAGGCAGGGCGAGGATGATGCTCGCATCAACATTATCATGCTCGGCGTTCTCTGTGGCTACACGCAGCTTCTCCCCCGCACTGCGCTTGAGCAATCCATCGCCCAGCGCCTCCCACGCTTTACCGAGCAGAATCTTCGTACGTTTGCAGCCGGGTGGAGCTTTGGAGAAATAGCCAGGAACGGCGCTTGACACACTGCACGGGTTAGAGTATTATACACGACACAGAATGTATATAGGTTCCGTGAAACGTCTTGGGGTGTCGTTCAATGGTAGGACTGCCGACTCTGGATCGGCCAATTGGGGTTCGAATCCCTGCACCCCAGCCAGGAGAGGCGATCTGCCTCTCCTTTTTTGTTTTTATGCTTGTATAACAGGGTCACGGATCGTTATCCACTGTAATATGGAGGGTGAAGTAGTATGGCCTCAGACACATCAGCGCTCAGCTCCAAATGGACGAGGAGACGTGATATACCGCTGTCTATTCTCGCATGGATCGGGGTAGCAGCAGTGGTATTATGGGCAGCATCTCACATCGTCAGGTCGTTGCTTCTACTTGCTATTGCAGCCCTGCTTGCATATGCTCTCGTGCCTGTTGTAAAACTGCTGGAGCGTGTCATGCCCCGTTTCCTGGCAATGCTTATCGTCTATCTCATTGTGCTGAGTGCGTTGAGTTTGCTCCTGTATTCTATTGCCAGGACCGCCATCCACCAGGCGGTTGAGCTACGAGGCTTTTTGACGCCGGGAAGAAATGGGCAGTTGGCTCCGCTGATGCAGATATTGCAGTCTTACGGGATTACGCAGGATCAGATTACTGCGGCTCGCCAATTGCTTGTTAGTCATCTGGAGAGCATTGCCAGCGGTGCGCTGCCGGTGTTGAAAGGCATTTTCGAGGGTGTACTGGACCTCGTTGTGGTAGCAGTGCTGAGCATTTATCTCCTCCTGGATGGATCACGTGTAGTACGCTGGCTGCGCACGAACGCGCCATTGCTCCAAAGAGAACGCGTCCAATTTTTCCTCGATACCCTCCAGCGTGTTGTGGGAGGCTATATCCGTGGACAACTGACGCTCGCAGTGTTAATCGGGTTCCTTGTTGGCACCGGCATGGAATTACTTGGTGTGCGCTACGCCTTTTTACTTGGAGCGCTGGCTTTTGTTCTGGCCTTCATTCCGGTTGTGGGGACCTTCATCTCAGCGACGGCGTGCATTTTGCTGGCGTTGGTCAGCAATCCTACATGGACACAGCCGTGGATACTTGCGATCATTGTGCTTGCTTACTTCCTGTTAGTTCATGCATTCGAGGCACATACGGTAGGCCCTCGCATTGTTGGTCATGCCATCGGACTCCATCCTGGTGTCTCTATCTTTGCTCTGGTCGCAGGAGGTGAACTGTTTGGTATATGGGGCGCGCTGTTCGCCGCACCTCTGGCAGGGCTGATACAGGCTGTCCTGGCTGCTTTGTGGATAGAATGGCGCAAGAACCACCCCGATCAATTTACGGTTGAGGCTCAAACGAACCCGACCACTACAGAGCTTGCGCCCACGGTAAAGCTAAATCAGCAGAAACCCTATGACTCAGCACAGCGATCAAATCCATAAGGATAGCTCACTCCAGGCGAGCAGCAAAAGACCGCGCTTCTGTCACCTGTGTGGTGAGAAGATTCGCGGCCCTTACCTGGTATACGAAAATGGGCTGATTGTGTGCGAACGTTGCGAGCGGGGTACACCTCATTGCAGCCAGTGCGGGATTCCTTCAAAGCAACTTACCCAAGCACGGGGGGTATGGATCTGTCCTGCATGCCGCCAAAGAGCACAAGTCTGCGCCTGCTGCCACGAAGTTATTCTTGGGCAATACTTCATTATCGGTGATTCGCCTTTGCCCTACTGTGAAGCTTGTACTCGAACGCGCCCGCGGTGTGACATTTGCCGGGTTCCCCTGGACGAGCAAGGAAGATCTTACGCCGGGCGAGATGGTACTGTACATCGCTGCGCATCCTGCCTTAGTTCAGCGGTCACTACCATGGCACGAGCTGAGCATCTCTACCGGGAAACCAGGGCACTGCTCGTGCGAGAACTGGGGCTCCAGGTTGCCGTACTGCCGAAACTGCACCTGGTGGAACGGGCTATGCTAATCGAACTCCATCAGCAAACGGGTGTTTCTACCAGCCCAGATGCACCACTGGAGCCTGAACATCAACATCTCCTCGGCTACTTCCAGCGTTTCGATAACGATTGGAATATCTACATCGAACATCTATTACCCCAAACACTGTTCCAGTCGGTTGCAGCGCACGAACTGGCACACGCCTGGCAGTCTACTTATGCACCACAGGCACAATCGCTTAAGGTTGTTGAAGGTTTTGCAGAATGGGTGGCCTACCGGGCGTTGCTCGCGTTGGGTCAACAACGTGAAGCGGCTCGCCTGACCAGGCGCAGCGACCTCTATGGTGACGGCCTGCAATACTTCATCGCGCTGGAACGCCAGCATGGTCGTGGAGCGGTGATGCAGCGGGCAAGCCAGCTGTAGGTGCAGAGTTCCTAACTATTCATACAGTTACACTTATCGCTTGGAATCTGCTGCAATTGTGGCATACTATGAAGTGTAGTAACTACTCAGGTGCCTGATTCCTCGCCGCCTACGGCGGCTCGTGTCTTTTTTCCTGCGGGCTGCACCGCCCGCAGGAAAAAACCGTGCGAACCACCGAAGGTGGTGAGGAGTGCTGAGGGATACTGATGAAGTATGCTGGGTACGTGGAGTGGAGGGGATATGTCTCTACGCTATTGGCAAGGGGTTTCGAGCAAGCTGGATGTCACATGGATTGGCTTCTGGCGTTTAAGCACTGCAGCCTGTAGCGCTGCTTTGAGCTTTTGTTTATCGATATTAGTTACACGCACACTGGGACCAGGTGCTTTTGGTAGCTATACACTGGTATTATGGCTTGCTACGGTAATGATGCCAGCCATTGGCATTGGCGCTACTATACTCACAAGTCGGCACACGGCGGAGCTGCAAAGTCGCGAAGTACCACGCCTGGCCGCGGGTATTTTTTATTTTGTATGGCGACGACAATTTGGTAGAATACTGCTCTATGCTCTGATTTACTTGCTGCTGATTTTTCCCTGCTTCTGGTTCTTCGGCGCGCGCACACCGGTACTCCTGCTTATCCTCGCGGGCTTATCAGTTCCGCCACTGCTCCTCGGCAGCGTTGCCAACATTACATTATGCAGCTTAAGACGTTATGACCTGATTGCACTTATTCACATGGTCGGAATACTTGCTGCGCTGCTGCTGATGCTCATTGCGACACAGGTGCCGGGTAAACTGATTATATTACTACTCATTGCTTCAGCAATTTCAAGCGCATTTACGCTTATTATAGCGCTCATCTGCATTATCCGGCTGTTGCCAATGGGGCACGCGCTGGCACCCGGGCTCTTTCTGAAGGAGCGATTAACACGCAGTCTCAACAACTCATTCCTCCTCTTTTTGCTAGATGTAATTGTCTGGCAGCGGAGCGAACTGGTGCTAATTGCCCACTGGCGTAGTGCTGCTGAGTTAAGCTTCTACGCGCTTAGTTCGATGATAAGCGCAAGTATGATGGAAATCCCGCCAGTTCTGCTATCAACATATATAGTGCCACTCCTGCTGCGCTATGTTCCGGGACAACGATATAGCAACGCTGCCGACGCATTTGTAAAAACATCTTGCTACATGATATTGCTAGCTGTTCCGCTGTGTATAGTGATGGTGCTATTTTGTCCGGCAATCATCAGTTCCTGGTTTGGCGATACTTATCTGCCCGCTGTCATGCCACTGCGTATTTTGCTCATCGGAAGCACCATTGGCAGCATTTCAACGGTGAGTTTGACCTACCTCGCAAATGGCGAGCGCAAACAAGCACAGACGCAGCTTGGTGCGATTGCGGCAGTATTGAATATTGTGCTGTCTATTCCATGTATCCTGCTGTGGGGTATAACTGGCGCGGCATTGGCGAGTACTACAGCACGCGTGGTTTCCGCTGTTGGCTCGATAGTTATTTGCAAGAGGCACATGGCCATTTAGAAGTACCGGGAATTACCTATCGGTCTGTCCATTATCATTTGATGGGCGGGGAGCCTGGCACCCGCAAGGGGTGGTCCCTCGATAAATCGGGGACCTACTACATTTCACCCATCACAACAAGATTGACAAAGCACTATGCTCGGGAAACACAATCAAGAAGACCAGCAAGGACGAATATTACCACGCCTCAGTGTCATTCTCTGCACTTATAACCGGCGTAATCTCGTACTTTCTCTCCTGGCAAGCCTGCGCCGGCAGACACTGGCATACGATCAGTTCGAGGTAATCGTGGTAGATAACGGTTCAAGCGATGGGACATTAGCTGCTGTACGTACTTACGTGAGTGCTGGAAGCGATATACAGGATAGCGAATGTCCAGGAGGCGGTTGGCAGGTGCAGTGCCTCTCGGAACCAGAGAATGGACTGGCATATGCGCGAAATGCTGGATTGCAGGCAGCATCGGGTGAGATTGTCGTCTTTCTCGATGATGATACGCTGGCAGACCCGCATTTTCTTGAACGTTTGTTGACGGCTTATGAAGAGACTGAAGCAGACGCTATTGGGGGGCGCGTCGAATTGCAGTGGGGGGCAGCGCGCCCCCACTGGCTTACCGATGACCTGCTGGGGGTGCTCGGCTATTATGCCCCTGCATTAGAACGAACGCGATTGGAGGGACCTGCCAGATTTAGCAGCAGCAACTTTTCGGTAAAGACAGAGGCGCTACAAGCTGTAGGCTATTTTTCACCTCTACTGAGTAAGCGTCTCAATATGCCATTGAGTACTGAGGTGTATGACCTGTGCCGGCGTTTACAGCGCGCAGGTCATACACTCTGGTATGAGCCAGCAGCCGTTGTCGCACACCGTATACCGGCTGCCCGGCTGGTTCGCCCGTTCTTCGTCGGCCGCGCCTACTGGCAAGGGCGCTCCGAGGTACTGGCACAATACGTCGAGTCAAAATCGACTGCAGGACACCAGTTTAGCCCGCACCGCATTTCTAGCGCGCTACGCGACGCAATATACCTGGCATTGGTACAACGCCCGCTCCTCAGCCTGATCGGGAGGCCTACACACGAGCGAGTGGCGGCAGCTATGGAGCAAGCACGAAATTGGGGACGGGTGCAGCAGTTCCGGTTACTCCAACAATCGATAATCGAGTTGACGGCTCCCGCTGTGTTGTTCGTTCATTCTGCCGAGCCGGATCCCGCAATAGAGCTGGTGGTAGACTCACTTACCAGGCAGCAGATGCGTTGCGATACAGAGAAGGAAAAGATATCGCTGACCTGGCTCTGGCAAAACCGGGCTCGCAAGAGACAAGAGGGTGGCATCTTGCATTTTTACCGTGCCGGCGCATTCAACCTGTCCTATGGACAACGCCTGCGTTTTCGTCTTGGACTGTGGCTGGCACGGCATTTAGGGATTCGCGTTGTGAGCACCGATACAGGAGGTTGGTGGCAGCAGACGCACAATAAGCGTTTTCGCTCGCGCCGTTCGCTGGAACGTAAACTATTTACGTCGAGTGATGTTGTCCTTACGTATACACGGCAGCCAGATCAACTCTATCCTGATAAGCAGCTCCGTCGACGCGTACGCTGCTTGCCGCACCCAGGCTTTCGAGGTTACTACGGGCAACCAGTACCCCGCGCCGAGGCATCCGAGCTGTTTGGAATTCCCAAAGAGGCGAACGCCGTCTATTTTTGCTTCATTCATGAGCACACGGAACAAGAGATTGTACTGCTCATCGAGGCATTCCAGGAACTGAAAAAGGGGTCAGAACCCGGGCCTCAATTGTTGCTTGCGGGATCACCGGCAGGGAAGCAGGTATCAAGACGAGTGCTCAGACTGGCCGCACTCAATTCGAGGATCCATTTGAGTATAATGCCTCTGCACAAAGAGCATGTGCCGCTATATATGGGTGCTGTCGATATTGTCGTGATGCCGCATTTTTCGGTGCAGACGGCTGGCACTCTGGCAGCGGCATACCTGGCACTTTCCTTCGAACGTGTAGTGGTTGCACCCAATCTCCCGCGCTTTCGGGGAATGTTACCTCCCCGGGCAGTTATTTTGTACGATCCGACAAGCAGAGCATCGCTAGTGCGTGCCCTGGAGAACGCGCAGAAGCGGAAATACTACCTGAACGAGAAGGAGATTACCTCTCTGGATGCCCAGAGGAGTTGGGGCGAGTACGCTCAACATTTGCTGAAGATTTACCGCAAGCTGGGACACTCATAGGGCCATTGCCCCCCAAGGCGCGATAATGATTTTTAACATTCAAGGTCGGTCATGTCATGCTGAGCGTAGCGAAGCATCTCTCTGCCTATCGAGCCAGACCCTTCGCTTCGCTCAGGGTGACACGCGAGTTTTACCGATGTTGGTTGTTAAATTTCATTATCGCGCGGCTACGCCCTCTTGCATTAGGTTGGCCTGAATGTGCAAAATGCGAATATGGGCAGGGCGCGATAAATCGCGCAGCTACGAACGATTTCGTCTATATACGTTCGAGCGGCACAAAACCCAGGACCCGCAGCGCGTTGTTCATGGTCTGTACAGTGGCACGTACCAACAAGGTGCGGAACGACTTCACTCGCTCATCTGCTTCTTTGAGGATAGGAGGCGTATGCTCATAGAAGTCGCTAAAGTGCGCAGCCAGGTCATAGGTGTAGGAAGCCAGCATGTGAGGCGCAAGTTGTGAAGTCGCTTCTGCCAGGGTACGCGGGTAGGCATCGATGTGGCGCAGCAGTTCCCATTCGCTCTGCTCGAGTTGCTTTGGGAGAACTCGAAGCTTCTCGGGTATCTCGTAAAGCGTCTCTTGCAAGCGGCGCACGATGCTGTTGGCCCGTGCATAGGCATATTGGAGGTAGACCCCTGTATCGCCATTGGCACGCAGCGCCTCGTCCATATCTAAAGCGATAATCTGCTGCAAACCAACGCGAATCATGAAGTAACGAATGGCCGATGCCGCCAGGATAGCAACGGTCTCGTCCGGCAAGTCCGGCTTGGCTTCTCGCATCTTTACGATCGCAGCATTCATCAAGTCATCGGCCTTGATCTCGATGCCTTTTCTGCCAGAGAAAGCGTAGAATTCCTTGCCATCAGAAGTATCGACGCCCAGGCGAGCAGCAGTGGCAGCGGAGAGCGTGACAACTTCGTATGCGAGATGCGTCGAGTTATCAGCCTGCTCGGTATAGCCCAGCCGGCGCAATATCTCATACAGGACCTGCTGGAGATACGACTGGCGCACGTCGATCACATTGATCACTCTTTTCGCGTGACCAAAGCGTTTGGGATCGGCTTCCTCGCCTGGTGCAATATTGTCCTCTTTTATACGCATGGTCCAGAGCGTGCGGCCATCATACTGCTGACCCCAGGGAACAAAGCGGAACCGCTCTCCTATTCTGGGATCATCGGCCAGGCCGAATTTCCAGAGCTGATAGGCGATATCTTTGCCCGTGTACGTGGCTGTACCATCTTTTCTCACCAGGACCTTGTCGCTTGTGCGGTATCCTTCTTCAGTCTGCACATCGCCTTCACCGAAGGGGACGATCCAGCAGCCTTCCATTGGCCCTGTTTTGGGCTGCTCCAGCACGCCACGGTCGCGCAGCATTGCAAAGGTGCGTTTCCACAGACCGGAACCAAGAATAGCGGATTCCCAGGTCAGCAGGTCATATGGGACGTTGATGCGCGCCATTGTTGCCAGGTGGGCCTGCACAATCTGGCGAGATATATCTGCTGCCAGCACAGGATAATCAGGGCCCGCGGCGGGTTCGTCGCCATGCTCAATAGCGCGCAGTACGGCCTGGCGGCGTTGCAAAAGCTCGGGTCGATCTTCATAGGCTCTACCCACAGCGACGTATATGCGCGAACAGTAGTAGTCGAAAGGCTCGCCCGGGAGCTGCTGGTTCCCTTCGGG
>WNEZ01003918.1_pt1 | contig 12894 bp, 8 predicted proteins | sample 5400521 | NCBI WGS metagenome assembly WNEZ01 (sample SAMN13153339, study PRJNA577476) | soil metagenome | isolation source: 120 cm saprolite under Douglas fir tree site 2 hole 1 replicate 1 | place: USA:California | collected 2015-04-18 | reverse complement strand
CTCGGGCAAGGAAATCGTCGTCGTTGGTGGCGGCGATTCGGCCATGGAAGAGGCTCTCTTCCTCACCCGCTTCGCGACCAAGGTGACGCTCATCCATCGCCGCGATGTATTCCGCGCCTCCAAGATCATGCTGGAGCGCGCCCAGAAACACGAGAAAATTCACTTCCTCACTGATACCGTCGTTGAAGATGTCTACGACATTCATCACAAAGAAGTCACGGGGCTGAAGCTTCGAAATTTGAAGACGGACAAGGTTTGGGATTTTCCCACTAGCGCGCTGTTTCTCGGCATAGGCCATGTGCCGAATGCGAAAATGTTTGCCGGCCAGCTCGATACCGATGCCGACGGTTACCTCAAAACCCACAACTACGTTTTCACTCGCGTTCACGGTGTCTTCGCCTCCGGCGACGTGCAGGACCGCCGCTACCGGCAGGCCATCACCGCCGCCGGCACCGGCTGCATGGCCGCGATCGAAGTAGAGAAATTCCTGGAAGAGCAGGGAAAGTAAGCCGGGTCAAGCGGTCTAAACCGCTTGCACGGGTGTGATACAACTCTTTGTTACCTTCATGTACGGCATTCCTCTATTTATCCCTCCGCATCTGGCAGGTTCTTCATGTTGAGAGCCTTCTTTGTCAGTCTTTCTGAAAACAAGTTCCTGCGCCGCTTCGCCGAGCAGTCTTCCGTCGGCCACCGTGTTTCGGGAAGGTTCGTTGCAGGAACGGAAATCGCGGACGCGGTGCGAGCCACACAGGCCGTAAATCGCTCTGGGATGAGCGTCACTATCGACAACCTCGGCGAAAATGTCACCAATCCCGACGAGGCTCGCCACAGCGCCCAGCTATACCATCAGATTCTCGATGCGATCGCGGCCAACCATCTCGATGCCAACATCAGTCTGAAGCTCACCCACATGGGGCTCGATGTAGACGAAGCGCTGGCACGCGATCTGGTTGGCGGACTCGTCGCCAAAGCTGCTTCCATGAATCCGCCCGGCTTCGTGCGCGTGGACATGGAAGGCTCGCCATACACGCAGCGCACCCTCGATTTCGTTCACGAATTGCACCGTACGCCCGGCTATGAGAACAGCGTCGGCACCGTGATTCAGGCCTATCTAAAGCGCTCGGAAAGCGATGTTGAGAAGTTGCTGGCCGAAGGCATTCGCATACGCCTCTGCAAGGGCGCCTACAAGGAGCCTGCCAGCATTGCCTTCGAAAAGAAGGAAGACGTCGATGCCAACTACATCAAGCTGATGAAAATCCTGATGAAGAGTGGCATCTATCACGGCATGGCAACGCACGACGAGAATTTGATTCGGGAAATCCAGGCCTTCGCCACTCGCGAAAATATTCCGCGCGATGCCTTTGAATTCCAGATGCTGTACGGCATTCGCCGCGACCTGCAGCAGCAACTCGTTCGTAACCGATGGCGCATGCGCGTATACATCCCGTTCGGCACAGAGTGGTATCCCTACTTCATGCGCCGTCTGGGAGAGCGCCCCGCCAATGCGCTTTTCATCGCGAGGCACATGCTGCGTTCATAGCCGAAAGTGCCATCCGATGGCACATCCGGGCCAATTGGGCGGAGGCTTCTGTTTGCTAGCATCGACGCGTGAAGTACACTGCATCCGCCGAACTGGTTGACAAATTCAGCGCGCTGGTCAGCTCCGATATCGAAGATGAAGATATCGACCTCACCCGTGCGTCTCTTCTGATCGCGCGCACGGAGTACCCCGATCTCGACATCGAAAGCCATGCGGCGCGCATCGACGAACTCGCCTGCCGCGCCTCAGGCATCGTCCCGGGTCTCGATTCCCAACGAACCATCGCGGCTCTGAACCAGGTGCTGTTCGAAGACGCCGGGCTTCGCGGCAACCGCGACGATTATTACGATCCGCGGAACTCCTTCCTCAATGACGTGATCGATCGCGGGCTGGGCATCCCGATCACGCTGTCCATTGTTTATATGGAGGTCGCACGCCGAATCGGATTTTCGCTGGCCGGAGTTGGCATGCCCGGCCATTTTCTGCTCAAACATTTTTCCGATGGCGGTCACGAATTGCTGATCGACTGCTTCAATCATGGCGATATTTTGAGCCGCCAGGACTGTCAGTCCCGGCTCGACGAAATCTACTCCGGCGAAATGACCCTGCGCCCCGAATTCCTCCACCCCATCAGCCGCCGCCAGATTCTTACGCGAATGCTCAACAACCTGAAGACGGTCTACCTGTCAACCCGTAACTTCCGCAAAGCTCTGCCCATCGCCGATCTCATCCTGGTGATCTACCCGCGCTCAGCCGAGGACGTAAAACAACGAGCCCTCCTGCGTTATAGTCTCGCCCTGCCCAAACTCGCCGCAGAAGATCTCGAGGAGTACTTGCGCATCTCTCCAGCCGCCTCCGACGCCGAAGAGGTACGCCAAATGTCGCTGACCATCCATCGCATGCTGGCCCTGATGAATTAGAACCGACCTCATTAATAGTTTGGGGACTGTTTTGAAAGGGCGCGGCTCCTAGCCGCGCCGTTGCCGCGGAAAATCAACCGCGGCTTTAGCCGCTGAGGTGATCTCTGGGCTGCAAAACTTCAGCGTCGTAATTTGCCAAGCCTTACCGCGGCCTCATCCAACGTTTCAGGTTTCTTGCAGAAGGCAAATCGCACTTGCCGTGCGCCGTCCGCCGGATTGTGATAAAAGCTCGAACCCGGCACGGCCGCCACTCCGATCTCTTTCACCAGATAGCGTGTGAACTCCACGTCGTCTTTGAAGTCGAAGGCGCTGATGTCTGTCATGACGTAGTATGCGCCTCGCGGGCGAAAGCACCTGAATCCGGCAGCCACCAGCGCCGGCATCAAGTGATCACGACGCACGCCATATCTTTCAGCGAGCTTTACGTAATACTCATCGGGTAAACTCAGTGCCGCGGCGCCTGCTTCCTGTAACGGCGCTGGCGCTCCCACGGTCAGAAAGTCGTGCACCTTGCGGATTGCATTCGTGATTTTTTCGGGAGCGACGGCCCAACCCACGCGCCATCCCGTGACGCTGTAGGTCTTCGACATCCCGTTGATCGTGACTGTGCGATCACGCATGCCTTCGAGCGACGCCATCGAGATATGCTCAGTTCCGTCGTACAGAATGTGTTCATAAATCTCGTCAGTAATCGCCAGCACATCGAACTCGAGGCACAGATCGCGAATCAGTTCCAGTTCGACGCGGGTGAAAACCTTCCCCGTAGGATTGTTCGGCGTATTCAGGATGATGGCCTTGGTATGCCGATCAAACGCCCCGCGCAGTTCTTTTTCATCAAACCTCCACTCGTCATCCTCGCCGGAGGGTGGATGAAGGGTGACGAATTTCGGTTTGGCACCGCTCAAGATTGCATCGGGCCCGTAGTTCTCATAGAAGGGCTCGAAGACTACAACTTCGTCTCCAGCATTGCACACAGCGAGCAAGGTGGAGATCATGGCCTCCGTCGAACCGCAGCAAACGGTGATTTCCTTCTCGGGATCAACCGTAATCCCCTGCCATACCCGCATCTGCCGGGCGATCGCATTGCGCAGGCTCTTCGCGCCCCAGGTGATCGCGTATTGGTTGACATCATCGGCAATGGCCCGTTGGGCGGCCTGTTTGATCTCAGTGGGAGCAGGAAAGTCGGGGAAGCCCTGCGCCAGGTTTACGGCGCCATACAGCATCGCCTGCCGCGTCATCTCGCGGATGACGGACTCGGTGAAATGCTCGACCTTAGCGCTGAGGAAATGCCTCTGCTGAGTGGTCACATCAGTCATATTGTGCTCAGACTAGCACAAGGCGTGAGGGAAGAAACTTGTCGGGAACTTCGATCCGGGCATGTGCGTAGCATAGACAGGGTAGTGTGGCTATGGCGAAACTTCTCCTGTCCAGATTCTTACTCGTGTCGGGCTTCTGTGTGGCGCAGAGTGTTCAGCCAGGTACAGACAAGGCAGCGCTCACCGCCGATGCCATCATGGCTCGGGTCGCCGCTAACCAGGACAACAGCGAAGAGTTACGCAAGGAGTATGTCTACAAGCAGCGCATCCACATCGTCACCCACAAGCCAAGGGCAGGCTGATACGCGAAGAGACCGCCGACTATGATGTTGTGCCCATGCCCGAGGGAACACAAAAAGAGCTGAAACTCCTGACTGGCCGCTACTGGCACAAAGGGAAATACGAGGACTTTCAGGGCGAGCCCGTACCGGAAGCCAACAGCCTGGATGGCGATTTAATTCACGACCTCCGCAACGACTTGTCAAACGAAAAATCCAAAGACGGGTTGGCGCGCGATCTTTTTCCGCTCACGACCGAGGAGCAGAAAGCATACGAATTCAAGCTTCTCGGCCAGGAGACTCAGCAAGGCCGGAACGTGTACCACATTAGCTTCCAGCCCAAGGACAAAGCAGAGATCACATGGGCGGGCCAGGCTTACATCGACGCGGCCGACTTTCAGCCGGTAAGAGTGTTCACCAAGCTATCGCGGCGGATGCCGCTCATGGTTCGGACGATGCTGGGAACCGACCTGCCCGGGATCGGGTTCAACGTGGTCTACCAGCGGCAGCAGGACGGAGTCTGGTTTCCGGCCAGCTTCGGAACGGAATTCCGGCTGCACGCGCTGTTCTTCATCAATCGGGACATCTCAATCTCGCTCGACAACACGGCGTTTGAGCACACTCACGTGCAAACGAGGATGAAGGTCGTGGGTCCCGTCGAGTAACCGTAGACGGCGCCTCTTCAGCGCTTACTTTAGTAAATCAGCTTGAGAGAAAACTGAATCTGCCGCGACGATCCGGCAGTCTTGCCGATGACTCCGAATCCACTCCCACGCAACACGTTATTCGGCAGCCCGAAATTCACGATGTTGAATACATTGAAGAACTCCGCGCGAAACTCCACTGTCCCCAATTCCGAACCTCCGCGACGACCGAAGGGAGTGTCTTTCACCAGCGCGACATCGAAGTTGTGGAAGCCCGGCCCGCGAAATGTATTGCGTCCCAAGGTCCCGAAGCGCCCGTGGCTCGGGCCTGTCCCGCCGGGAACGTTAAGAGGGATGTTGAAGAACGACGCATTGTCAGTACCGAGTCCAAAATAGTCCTCACGGACCGTACGACTGGTCGAAAAATGCGGTTGCGCCACGAGATCCGGACGATCGGCCCCGGTCGTGCCCACTCCTGTTTGTTGAACCCCGGAGTACACCGAAAACGGAGGGCCCGTCATCAACGTCGTGATGTTCAGGAACTGCCATCCTCGGGTCAGAGTTCTCCCCAGCGGCCGAAGAGACCCGACGCGGTCGAGTGGAAGCAACTGAATCACGCTTGCAGTGAAGACATGGGTCACATCGAACGTGGAAGGGCCCTTGTCCGCTCCGGGGTTCCAGGGATCCTGCGGCAAAGTTTGCAGCACCACCCCAGTCGACCCGAACAGGCCACCCAACACTGAACTTGTATCGTCCAGAGATTTCGAGTGCGTGTAGCTGGCCTGTAATCCCAGCCCAAGTCGGGCGGAGTTCTTGCTAAGGCTCGCCTGCAACGAATGGTAGGTCGAATGGGAGCGGGTGGTCATGAGGACCTCCGGACCGAAGCCTCCAGTCGCGTGCCCGGAAGAATCGAACTGAGTAAACGGAGCGAAGGCTGGCTCAGCTCCGCCGTAGCTGTTGGGCGAATAAACGCTGGCGAGATGAACCCCCATCGTGGCCACGTACGCCGCGCTGAACTTTATGTCTCCAAAGTCGTGGTCGAGGCCTGCCGTGTAGCTTCCGATATACCCGTTGCGGAAATCCTTGGCGATGCCAGTCATCAGCAACAGTTGCACCTGGTTACCAGGTGTTAATGCAGTCAAATCGGTCTGGTAGCGCTGCAAGTCAATTTGTGTGTTCGGCGCCACGCCAACTGCCTTCCCGGTGGGGAAAAGAAGCTGCCCACCGGTGGTGTGGGGAGTCGGCAGATTCACCTGTACGGCCGAGTCCTGGAACGGTAGCGGAACACCCGGCAGGGCATTCGCGAAAAGACTGGTGGCAAACGGCAGCGCGCCTGTCAGGAAATTATCCTGCCACAAGTTCGGAAGGATCGAGGTAATCGCAGCGCCAGCATGCAGAACCGTGTGTCTGGCTGCTCCATAGTCGACGGCGAGCCGAGGTCCCCAGCCATTCCAGTCCTGATCGTAAGGAGGCTGTGGGTCATACAAGAAAATCTGTCGCGCGCTGTGATCCCAATAGGGCACATCCTTGCCATTGGCGCCAATAAATTTGACGTTCGACGTGCGCCTATCTGACTCGTGGATGCGGCTGTTCCCTTCGTAGCGCAAGCCGTAACTGATGCTTAGTCGCGGGCTGGCTTTCCAGGTGTCCTGGAAGTAGATGTTGTAAGCTTCGCGGCGAACGGCGGCTTCGTCGAACTTGTCTCCCTTCGGAGTCACATTTGCAGCAGCAACAATGTTGAACTGATAAGGAGTGGCTGTCAGCAGGCCGGTGAGCGAATCCGGCAAAGGGTCGCCGACTTGAATGTCATGAGTGCCGCTGGCCGAAGGGATCAGCACCGGGGAATACGCTGTGCCTCCACCGAAACTGAAGAGTCCGTTAACGTTGGTTCCGAAAATCGTGGCATCGCGGTTGAATCGGATCTCCACTCCCCACTTGAACGAGTGGTTCGCGCGCACATAGCCCATGTCATGTCGGAGTTGGTACAGGTTGCCATACGAGCCGAAGATCGAGCCGCCGGCCGAGTTGAAACCCTGCAAGAGCCCATCACCGAATGTGATCGCCGGCTGGGTGTGATTGACGGCAGGAAAAAATGGCGTGCTACGGATGTAACCAAGAGAAGTATCGGAAGTGAGGTGAGGAGTAATCGTGCGGGAATACTTAACCCCCGCATTGCGCTGATGATCAAAGAAGCGCACTTCGAAGCTGGGATCGATCGCCGTCTGATCGGGATTGGTGAGCGGTCCGGTCACCTGATTCAGGCTGAATCGCGTCAAAAGAGTTGCTTTGTCCGAGATCCGATGGTCAACCCGGATCGAAAACTGATCCGTGCTGGTGGAGACTTTCGAAGACGTGGCATAAGTCCGCTCGCCGTAGACTCCGGTGGGGTGATTTGGCAAGGGATACCCCGCAAGCACCGGAGTGATCACCGGATTGACCCTCACCGTCAGCGTGTCGGTCTGTCCGTCGGGGAAAGTCAGCGTGTGGATCCCCTGGCGCTCCGCCACCGTGGGGACGGGGAACACCTGCGTGGTACCAAGTACCTGTCGAAAGCCCTGATACTGGCCAAAATAGAAGGTCCGGCTGCGGCCGTCATAGATCTTGGGCAGGACGACCGGACCGCCATTGGTGAAACCAAACTCATTTCGCACGAATGGAGGAATTCGCCGTCCGCCTGCGACCGCGTGGTCGAAGTAGTTGCGAGCGTCGAACGCGGCATTGCGCACGAATTCAAAAACACTGCCGTGCACCTGATTGACGCCTGACTTGGTTACCACGTTGGTATAGCTGGCCGCGCCGTGCCCAATTTCCGCCGGCGTCACACCTGCATTGGCCTGCACCTCCTGAATCGCGTCGACGTTGAAGTTTGAAAACGTAGCGCCGCCCATCTCGGCATCAGTTGTATCGAAACCATCCATGGCAAAGACGGTCGCCGAGCCGCGCTGCCCGTTGACCGCAAACTGCTGAGTGAAGTTCGCAGCTCCGTTGGCGTCAGTCATGGTGCCCGCCGCCAACAGAAGCAGTTTGCTGAAGTCACGTGCGTTCAGCGGAAGGCCCGACACTTCCCCGCTGGACAGATGTTCCCCGCCGCTGGCTTGAGGAGAAGGTTCGCGCGCCGGGGAATCCATGCGAAGTTCGTTTCGCGCCGCAGAGAGCTGCAACGCAGCCGTGAGAGTGACCCCAGCTTTGACGAGCAGGGAATTCGGCAAGCTGAAGACGGTTTGGTCGCGCTCGATTGAAACTCTGTAGGCTCCTTCAGCGATGTCAGGAAATGCGAACTGCCCGCTCGCACCTGTGCGAGCAGTATAGTCACGGCCTCCGGCAGTCGCGCGCAATTGGATGGTCGCTTCGGTCACCGGTTTTCCCGCATCATCCCGCAGCGAACCTCTCCAGGAAGCAGTCGCCAGCGCCTCCGCCGCAATTGCCAACACGGCAAGAACACAGCGTAGGCACAAGGTTAACCTCAAGCGACCGCGCATTCATCGCATTATAGCTGCGTAACAGTTATGAGCCGGTAGGGACACAATAGCAGGAGGCAGTGAATGCCGCGGAAAGCACTGTGAACCACTGACGATTCAGTCGCCGCTGGCGTGTGTCTGCGTAGGAACTAGCACCAGGCGCGGACGCTGTGCAGATTCAGTCTGTGCCGTGCGGCCAAAGGTGTGCAGGATCCCGATCACGGTTGCATAAGCAGCGAGCACGCCCAAGCTCACGGAAGCGATCACAGTGAAGCCGAGAATCAGAGGCATGAAAAGCGAATTCACGTTTCAACCACCCTTATTCAAATCAACTCGACGAAGTGCAATATCTGATGCCGCCGCTGCCGGTTCCGTATACCTGAGTTCCTCAACCGCGACTCCCCAATCTACCTGCGTTGACGCTCATCGCTAGCGACGACTAAGATACGGAGTAGAGCTGTGCATACCTACTTTCGAACAATTCTGCTTACCTGTCGACGTTACGGAAGGGACATACCCCACGGCGAATGATGGCGATTACCAAGATTTCTGTCCGTGGCGCGCGGCAGCACAACCTGAAAAACATCGACGTCGAGATCCCGCGTAACACCCTCACGGTGGTTACCGGCCTGAGCGGGTCGGGCAAGTCCTCGCTTGCTTTCGACACGATTTACGCCGAGGGCCAGCGCCGCTACGTGGAGACGCTGTCGGCCTACGCCCGCCAGTTCCTCGACCAGATGGAGCGCCCCGATGTTGATGCAATAGACGGACTTAGCCCATCCATCTCAATCGAGCAGAAAACCACCAGCCGCAGCCCCCGCTCCACCGTCGGCACCATTACCGAAATCTACGACTACCTTCGCCTGCTTTTCGCTTCCATCGGTGCGCCACATTGTCCCAAGTGCGGGCGCGCGATCAGCCGCCAGTCGGCCGACCAGATCGTCCAGCGGGTGATGGCGCTCACGCCCGAAGACCGGGTCATGGTGATGGCGCCCATCGTTCGCGGGCGGAAGGGCGAGTTCAAGAAAGAGATGGAAACGCTCGTCAAGCACGGCTACGCGCGGGCGCGAATCGACGGCGAACTTGTGAACCTCGACGACGATATTCCTCTCGACAAGCGCAAGAACCACACCATCGAAGTCGTGATCGACCGCTTGCTGGTGAAGCCCGGGATTGAGCATCGGCTGGAGATGTCGGTCGCCCTCGCGATGAAGCTCGCCGGCGGTCTAGTGCAGGTGGCGGTAGTCGGCGGCGAAGAACAACTGTACTCCGAGAAGCTGGCGTGCCCGGATTGCGGCATCAACGTCCCGCAACTGGAACCGCGTTCGTTTTCCTTCAACAGCATGTACGGCGCGTGTCCGGAGTGTCATGGTCTCGGCAGCAAGTACGATTTCGATCCCGCGAAGGTGATCAACGACTGGTCCAAGCCGCTGCTTGAAGGCGGACTGGGGCCGGGATCGGCGTCGCAGAATCTGATTCACATGCTGCAGATTTCGGCTGCCGCCTACGGAATCGACCTGACTACACCCTTCGAGAAGTTTCCCGAGAAGACTCAGGATTTTCTACTGAACGGTGAGCCGGGACGCGGAGGAAAGACCGGATTTCACGGCATCTTCGGATACCTCAAGCAGAACCTGGAGGAGTCGACCTCCGAAGGCTATCGCGACTGGCTGCTGGAGCACATGTCGGCGAGTCAGTGTCCCGCGTGCCACGGCAAGCGCTTGCGACCGGAGAGCCTGGGGGTGAAGGTCAACGGCATGTCGATTGCCGACTTCACAGCGCTTCCGATTTCACGCGCGCTCGAAGTCGCGCAAGGCATCAAACTCCAAGGCCGCGAAGCGCTCATCGCCGGCCGAGTCATGCACGAAGTCGTCGAACGCTTGCAGTTTCTGAATGCCGTCGGGCTGGGATACATCTCCCTGGATCGATCGGCGGCAACTTTATCCGGTGGGGAGGGGCAAAGAATTCGCCTGGCCACGCAGATTGGCTCGAAGCTGCGCGGTGTGTTGTATGTGCTGGATGAGCCTTCGATCGGCCTGCATCATCGCGACAACGGGCGCCTGCTGAATGCGCTGGAGAACTTGCGCGACCTGGGAAACACGGTGCTCGTGGTGGAGCACGACGAAGAAACCATCCGCCGCGCGGACTATGTGATTGATCTGGGGCCAGGAGCAGGCCGCCACGGTGGCGGCCTCGTGGCGCACGGAACGCCGGAAGAAATCATGCGCGAGCCGAACTCTCTGACTGGGGCCTACATCTCGGGCAGGGTTTCGATCAAGATGCGTGCGGAGCGGCGGCATACCAATGGCGCGGGTCTGACAATTCTCGGCGCGAACGAAAACAACCTCAAGAATCTCGACGTGACGTTCCCCCTGGGTGTGATGACGGTAGTGACCGGCGTTTCCGGTTCCGGCAAGTCAACGCTGGTGAATGACATTTTGTATCGGGCCCTGGCCCGGCAGCTTTATCGCTCGCGTGAGAAAGCCGGTGAGCATAAGGCGATCTCCGGCGTCGAGAATGTCGACAAAGTCATCCGCATCGACCAGTCTCCGATCGGGCGCACCCCGCGCTCGAACCCGGCAACGTATACCGGAGTGTTCACGGCAATCCGCGATCTCTATGCCATGCTCCCGGAATCGCGCGAACGCGGCTACAAGCCCGGCAGATTCTCCTTCAACGTTCCCGGTGGCCGCTGCGAGGCCTGCCAGGGCGAGGGCCAGCGGCGCATCGAAATGAATTTCCTGCCCGATGTTTACGTGCTCTGCGAGGTCTGCGGCGGCCGCCGCTACAACCACGAAACCCTGGCCGTAAAGTACAACGGCAACTCGATTGCCGATTTGCTGGAAATGCCGGTATCCGACGCGCTACCGATTCTCGAAAACATTCCGCAAGTAAAGCAGAAGCTGCAGACGCTGGTCGACGTAGGTCTCGGCTACATTCATCTGGGGCAGTCGGCGGTGACCCTCTCCGGCGGCGAAGCGCAGCGCATCAAGCTGGCGCGCGAGTTAAGCAAGCGGCAGACCGGGAAAACGCTCTACCTGCTGGATGAGCCCACAACCGGCCTGCACTTCGACGACGTAAAGAAGTTGCTCGACGTACTGCATCGTTTGACCGACCTGGGCAACTCGATCATCATCATCGAACACAATCTCGACGTAATTCGCAACGCCGATTGGATCATCGATCTGGGACCTGAAGGCGGCGAGGACGGTGGGCGCATCGTGGCCCAGGGCACGCCGGAGCAGGTAGCCGCAGTGAAGAAGTCTTATACGGGTCAGGCCCTGGCCGCGTATTTCGGGAACGGCAAGAAAGTGGCCAGTGGCTAGTGGTCAGTGACCAGTTGGGATTCCGATTTTGATTGATTGAATGTTGATTTTGGCTTGAAAGGGCGCGGCTTCTAGCCGCGCCGCAAGTTGCCAATAAGAATGCGGGCTTTAGCCCCTGAGGAACTGTCTCTGTCTTCGTCAAACAACCCGCAATTTGACCAACACCCCTCACTCAACAGCGAGGCGCCCGTCCCTGAGCCGATGGCTGCTGACTCATTCTCAGCAAGTCCCCCGTCCCCCCTGCCACCCCCAGTGCGAGATCCCGTCTGGAGCGACTGGGACGTCTTGCTGATTGCCGCGATCACCCTGCTTACAATTCTTACTTTGCAAGTAGTCATTATCCTCGCAGCTCACCATTATGTTTTCCCGGCAATCAGTTGGACAGACGTGGCGCAAAAGCCCGTGCTCGCCATCCTCTCTGAGTTCCTGGCCTACGTGGGGATCGCCATCTTCATGGTGGCTTTGGTTGAGGGGAAGTATCACGTGCGCTTCTGGCAAGCCATCCGCTGGAATTGGCCGCATTCAGAATGGAAGTTCCTGGGTCTGGGCGTGGTAATGATGGTTGCGCTGGGCCTGCTGGAGCGCGTGCTGCCCATGCCCAAGAGCGTGCCCTTCGACAAATTCTTCGAGCATCCGGCAGACGCTTACCTGACGTCGGTCTTTGCCGTCAGCTTCGGTCCCCTGATGGAGGAGTTGTTCTTCCGCGGATTCCTGTATCCAGTGCTGGAACGCCGGTTGGGAGTAGTCTGGGGCGTGATTCTCACGGCGCTGCCGTTCGCTCTGCTCCACACTTTTCAGTTTGGCAATGCCTGGTCGGCGGTGCTGGTCATCTTCATCGTGGGTGTGGTCTTAACGATGGTGCGGGCAGTGACCAAGTCCGTGGCAGCCAGTTTCCTGGTACACGTGGGATACAACGGGACGCTGATGCTGTTGGCAGCGGCGGCGACCGGCGGCTTCCGCCACATGGAGAAGCTCGGGATGGTGCAACTCTACCTGCGCTGACGTCTTTCCCGTTTCTAAAGCATGTCTACAAACCCATAGTCACGCGCACTCTGCGGCAGTTCTCAGCGAGCTCTGCGACTTAAGATCTTGTAGGTCAATCAACCGTTGCTCTCCCATATCTCGTTCTGCCATACTCGGGGCGCTATGAAAGGAAATCCGAAAGTCCTCGCCGAATTGAACAAAGCTCTTCGCGAAGAGTTGACCGCGATCAACCAGTACTTCCTGCACGCCGAAATGTGCGAGAACTGGGGCTACCACAAGCTCTCCGACTACATCAAGAAGCAGTCGATCGGCGAGATGAAACACGCCGAAGTGCTGATGGAGAGAATTCTGTTTCTGGATGGCACTCCCTCCATGCAGCCCCTGGAGCTGAAGGTGGGTGGCACGGTGAAAGCCATGATCGAGAGCGA
>WNEZ01003917.1_pt1 | contig 12894 bp, 12 predicted proteins | sample 5400521 | NCBI WGS metagenome assembly WNEZ01 (sample SAMN13153339, study PRJNA577476) | soil metagenome | isolation source: 120 cm saprolite under Douglas fir tree site 2 hole 1 replicate 1 | place: USA:California | collected 2015-04-18 | reverse complement strand
CCGACCTCGCGTTGCTCGACAATACTTCGCTGATGCCGGTACACATATTCGATCGGATCCTCGATCGTGATGACGTGGCAGGGACGGGTGGCCACGATGTCGTTCACCATCGCGGCCAGTGTGGAGGACTTGCCGGAACCGGTGGGACCCGTCACCAGGATCAGGCCCTGGCCGAGACGGGTCAGCCCACGTACGACGACCGGCACGCCGAGCTGGTCGAAGTTCGGGATCTGGTACGGGATCAGGCGCAAGGCCATGCCAACCGAGCCCCGCTGCTTGAAGGCGTTGATCCGAAATCGCGCGTGCCCTTTCCAATTGAAGGAGAAATCGAGGTCGCCGTGCGCCTGGAAGCGAGCCCAGCGTTCGGGCGAGAGCACCTCCTGCGCCATTTGCTCGACCTGGTCAGGACGGAGTGGGTCAGGGCCGATCGGTACCAGGGCTCCGTCCTTGCGCATGGTCGGGGGCGCGCCGGCGGTGAGGATCAGGTCAGACGCCGCCTGCTCCAGCAGGATCTGCAGGTAGGCGTCGATGATCAAGGGGTGGGCGTCGGCGGGCGGGCTCGGAGGCGCGGTTGATTGCTTGACATCCTGTGCAACCTGCTGGGCGCAGCCTTCTTGCTTCCGCTTGGGGCGGCGCTGGGCAGCTTCTTCGAGGTGGTTCTCGACCGCCTGCCGCGAGGGGAATCCCTCCTCTGGCCGCCTTCGCACTGCCGCACCTGTAACCATCGCCTGACGGCCGACGAACTGGTCCCGGTGATCAGCTACCTGGCCCAACGCGGCCGCTGCCGCGCGTGCGACTCGCCGATCGGGCGGGGTGTACCCATCCGTGAGGCGCTGAGCGGTCTTGCCCTGGGCCTCCCATGGGCAATTGTCGGGTGCGTGCACCCACTGGTCGCACTCGTCGCCGGCATCGTGGCGTTGCTGGTCATCTGGATCGTGCGTGGCGCGACACAGGGCCGGCCGACTCGGGTCTGACCGGCGCAATTCCGGCTGCGAAAGCTCGTTATCGCCTAGGCAACAATCTCATGAAAATCGCGGAGCCGGCGATCCGCAACGTGCTCGGCGTCCGCCGCGTCCTCGGCCTCTCCCTCTTACTGGCCGCCGTGGCTGCCGTCGCCTACCTGGACCGATCGGTCGGGGGCGACTTCGATTTGCGGCTGGTCTATTTCCTGATCGTGCTCTGCGGCGCCATGCTGCTTCCGCGAGCGCTGGCGCTGGCGATCGCGGCGGCGGTCGCCATCGTGAGCGTGGGGGTCATCGGCGCGACGGGGACGGCGCTGATCGTTAATGGGCTCACCCACCTGCTGATGTATGGATATGCCGCGCTGCTGACGAGCAACTGGGAGCACGAGCGGCGACGGCTGATGCGGATGAGCCGCGTCGACGAGCTCACAGGTCTGCGCAACCTCCGCGCCTTGCAGGAGCAACTCCCGACCTGGTTGGGACCAGCAGGGAGGACCGGCCGGAGGATGGCGGTGCTGATGATGGATGTGGACGGGTTCAAGACGGTCAACGATCATCTGGGTCACGGCGTGGGCAACGAGTTGCTCAAGGAAGTCGCCAACCTGCTGCGTTTCGCGGTCCGCGTTGGCGACGAACCGTATCGCTTCGGCGGCGACGAGTTCGTGTTGCTCCTCTCAGACGCGGATGGAGAGGGCGCCAACATCGTCGCCACCCGCATCCAGGAGATCTACCGATCGATGGGACAGACGCTACGGGGCACCGACGTGCAGGTCTCCTTCAGCATCGGCATTGCGGTTTTCCCGGAAGACGGTGCCACGCCCGAGGCGCTCATGGAGCGCGCCGACGCGGCCTTGCTCGAGGCCAAGCGCACGGGCCCGGCGAAGATCGTTCGCTACAAAGCGCGCGCGGCGGCCTAAGGCCGGCAGGTAAACGACTGCGGCGCGACCGAAAAGGCCGGGCTCGTGAAGACGAGCTGCTCGCTGCCATTGCTGGCCGGGATCCACTGGTCCGTTGCCACACTGTGGGCGCTCGTGTCGCCTGCTGCGACCACGATCGACAGCAACGGCTGGACTTGCGTGCCGTTGCTGTCATTGCGAATCCACTTGTAGGTTACGGGTCCCCCGACGCCATTGGTGCGGAAGGTGCCATTGGCGGTGATGGTGTCGAGCTTGCACTTGTTTGATCCGTTCACCTTCCACGCCACGACCTCAGTCGGCGTGCCCGTGAAGGCGAATGGAACCGGTGTAGGCGTCGGTGTTGGTGTAGGCGTCGGGGTTGGCGTGGGTGTGGGTGTTGGGGTTGGGGTCGGTGTGGGTGTTGGGGTTGGGGTCGGCGTGGGCGTCGGTAAAGGCGTAGGCGTTGGGGTTGGAGTTGGCGTTGGGGTTGGAGTTGGCGTTGGTGTTGGGCTCGGGGTCGGCGTGGGCGATGCGCTCGGGCTGGCCGAGGGTGACGCGCTCGGGCTCGCCGACGGTGAGGCCGACGGGCTGACACTGGGAGAGGCCGAGCCGCTTGGGCTCGCCGTGGGCGAGGCACCGGACGATGGGCTCGGGCTTGCCGACGTGCTGGCGCTTCCGGACGGCGAGGGCGTCGTTGTCGGGGTCGGCGCCAGGGCGACGATCGGCCGAGCGGAGCTATTCGGCCGCGCCGCGAAGAACCGGGGCGGCAGGTTGAAGGTGGGAACCAGGAGCCAGAACGGGGCATGCGGATCATCCGAGAAATAGAGGCTCGCCGAGTCGCCCGCGCTCCCGCTCACGTCGATCCGGAACGGGCCGATTTCCCAGTCGCCGGGAATCGCGCGCACCAGGAAGAAAACCGCGATTAGCCCGGCGAAGAACAGCAGGAATCCGAACCGCTTGCGCCGCCGACGGTCGCGTTGCTTGCCCGAGTCCGGCACCGAGCTGATTGGCGCTACGGCTGCGATGGGTTTCACGGTTACCACCGGGGCCGCGGCCGCGACGGGCTTCGCCACAGCGCTGATTGGCACCAGTGCGACCACGGGTTCCGGGGCGGCGCTGATGGGAACGATGGCCAGGACGGGTTCGGGTGTCACCGTCGGGGTAGCGGGGACGGTCTCCTGTACGGGCGGCTTCGTCTCTGTGCGTTCGGGTTCGACCGCCGCATCCGCGTTGGTCGCGGCCGCAGTACCCGTCAGGGCCTGCAGCAGTGCCCTGGCCGGGCTAATTGGCGCTGCAGGTGCGGCCGGGAGCGTGGGGACAGCATCGTGTACAGGCGGCTTCGTCAGACCGGCAAGTCGCTCATGGAGCTTTGCCTGGTCGGACGGATCCTGTGGCTGGGTGGCACGCCAAGGGAGGAGGCGCATCTGCGCCCCACCGTACCGCCGTCCGATTACGGCCCTTATTTCGCCCGTGGCCGTTCAGCTATGCCGCTGTGACAGCCTTGTCGCAAAGGATTTACAAATGATCAGGGCTAGCCAGGGGGCCAACCCATGGCACGGCCGCCGAGGAGATGCAGGTGCAGGTGATAGACGGTCTGTCCCGCCTGCGGGCCCTTGTTGAAGACCAGGCGGTAGCCGTCGCGATCGATCTTGCGCTCGTCGGCGATCCGGTTGGCGACCTGCACCATTCGGGCGAGCATCGGCGCCTGCGCGGGGGTGAGGTCGTGGACGCCGGGAATATGTTCCTTCGGAATCACCAGGACATGAGTCGGCGCGACCGGACGGATGTCGTCGAAGGCGACGATCTCCTCGTCGCGATAGACCTCTTTCGCGGGAATCTCCTTCGCGAAGATCTTGCAGAAGAGGCAGTCCTCCGGCATCGGCCAAGCTTACCCGCAGAGCAGGCCGTCGACGCTGCGCGTCAGTGGACGCACGCTGGCGAGGGAGCCCAGCGCCTGGCCGCGCTCGGGCGCATAGACCGTGATGTAGTTGTCGGCCAGGCCACGCATCCGGGTGGGGAGGCGCCGATCCCAGATCACCTCCAGGTCCCGACCGATGAAGCGTGCCTCGTAGGCCTGGCGCTGGTCATCCGCCTGCGCCTGTAACCGGTGGCTCCGGTCGCGGCTGACCGGGTCGTCCACCGGCAGGCCGAGCCGTGGGGCGGCGGTCCCCGCGCGTGGTGAATAGCGGAAGACGTGCATACCCGTCAGGCCCGCGTCAGCGGCCACCGCCTGGGTATCCGCGAAATCGGCATCGGTCTCGCCCGGGAAGCCAACGATCACGTCGGTGGTGACCGCGACGTCGGGGGATTGCGTCCGCAGGGCGGCAACAAGGTCGAGGTAGTCGCGACGGCGGTAGAGGCGACCCATGCGCTTCAGCACCCGGTCGCTGCCTGCCTGCAATGGGATGTGCAGATGCCGGCAGAACCGCGGCGCCGCCGTCAGCTCGACCAGCTCCGGCGTGAAGTCGTTGGCATTGATCGAGCTGAGGCGCAGCCGCCCCGGGGCGATCGCCTCCAGCAGCCGCCGAACGAAGGGCGCGAGGGCCTCCCCGCGGTCGCGGCCGAAGGCGCCCAAGTCCACGCCGGTCAGCACGATCTCTCCGTAGCCATCCGCGACCGCCTGCCGCGCGCGCTCGATCAGCGCCGTTTCCTCATCGCTGTGAGACGCCCCGCGCGTCCGCCACACGATGCAGTAGGTGCAGCGATGATTGCAGCCGTCCTGCACTTTGAGGAAGAAGCGGGACCGGCCGAAGGTCGTCGAGCCTTGCTCTGCGGCCGGGAGGAAGTTGGCGGAGAGGTAGTCGAAAATTTCGCGCTTGCGAGAATTCGGAAAGGCCACGTCGACGCTTGGGACAGCGGAAACGCGCGGGTTCGGATTGTCGACATGGCAGCCGGTCAGGACGAGGTGGGCCTGTGGATGGCGGCGCCGCAGTCCGTGCACCATGGTCCGAAGCTTGCGGTCGGCCTGTGCCGTGACGGTGCAGCTGTTGATGACGCAGATGTCGGCATGCTCATCGGCATCCGACACGGTGAAGCCGGCACGCGCCAGCCGGTCGCCAAGCTCGGCCATTTCGGCGAAATTCACCTTGCATCCGAGCGTTTGAATCGAAACGTTCATCGCTGTTGGACGAGGATAGCAGCGGCCACCACGGGAGCCAGGCGCGCGCGCAAGATGCGCGGGCCGAGGTTGACGAAGACCCCCTCGCGCTCGCGCATCAGAGATAGCTCGGTGTCGGTCCAGCCGCCCTCGGGGCCGACCGCCATCGTGTACGCCGGAGACCCATCGATTGCCCTCGCCAGTGGCACCGATGCGGACGGCTCGAGCACGCGCAGCTTCCCGCCGTCGGCCTGTTGCAGTGCCACGGCTAACAAGACGGGACCGACGACCTCAGGCACCGCACCGCGATGGCTTTGCTCGGCCGCCGACCCAGCGATGGCCTGCCAGCGCGCCAACCGTTGCGCCGCCGGTCGGGCAACCGACCGCTCTGCCTGGACGGCGATGAAGCGCCCGATCCCGACGGCGGTGCCGCCCTCGATCACGGCGTCGAAGTCCGGGTTCGGCAGCACCGCCTGCAAGAGCGTGATTCGCACGCCGGGCTCGCCCTGCACCGGTCGCTCCCCGACGACTCGCCCAACCACCCGAGTACCGGCTACCTCGACGACCTCGAGCTCGTATTCGGTTCCATTTGAAACAGCGACACCGCGCTCCCCTGGGCGGACCCGAAGGACGCGCGCCAGGTGGTGACCCGCAGCGCCGGCAACAACGACCCGGCCACTGGCGACTTCGGATGCCTCGACGAATGTCCAGAACATGCCCGGCCATCCTATCGGCCAGGGTCCCGTCGACGGAAGCCCGCCGACCTCGCGTTGTATTCGCCAGCATGCCACCCGCGGATTTCCCGATGGAGTTGCATCGTGCGACGTTTCGGCTCGCCGCGATCTCCTTCTGGGGACTGGCGAGCATCGTGATGGCGACCAACCTCGTCGGAAACGACCCGAACGTCAACTTCACCGTCGAGTGGATCGTTACCGGCCTGGCCTGTGCCGCCGGCGTGGCTTGCTGGTTGCTGCCCTGGGAACAGATCCCGGCGAGGCGTTTCACTCCAGTCGTGTTCGGCGGCATCGGAATGTTGACGGTCAGCCTCTTTGCGACAGGCGGGACGCACTCACACCTCTCCGTCCTCTTCCTCGTGATCGTCGTGTTCGCCGCGTCGATCCTCGAGTTTCGGATTGCCGCCGCCGCATTGGTCATGACCGTTTTCGCCGCCGGACTTCCTCTCGTCCTGCAGGGCTGGGATGGCTTCTACGTGCGGTCTCTGGTGGTGTTGGCGGCGTCTATGGTGATTTGCGCCTACATCCCGGCCCTCGGGCGCACTGCGCTGCGCGAAGAGAATCAACTCGCTGAACGGCGGCGTGTGCAACTCGAAGAGAGCTATCTCTCGACCATCGAGGCGCTGGCGGCAGCCCTGGATGCCAAGGATCGCCATACCGAGGCCCACTCTCGGGAGACGGCAGCCCTAGCCCGGGCTGTGGGCCGGCGTCTCGGTCTCGACGCCGAGGTGCTGCGGTTTCTCGAGTACGCCGCGCTGTTGCATGACATTGGCAAGATCGGCATCCCCGGCTACATCCTCAATAAACCCGGTCCCCTCGATGACGAAGAGACCGCAATCATGCGGGAGCATCCGGTAATCGGCGAACGGATCGTTGCCTCGGTCCCCTTCCTGGCCCGCATCCGGCCCATCGTCCGCGCGGAGCATGAGCGATGGGACGGCATTGGCTACCCGGACGGGCTCAGCGGCGAGTTCATCCCGATCGAGGCGCGCATCATCCATGCGTGCGATGCTTTCCAGGCGATGGCCAGTGACCGGCCTTACCGTCGCGCCCGGTCGCGTGACTGGATCCTCAAGGAAATCCGCGCCCAGGCGGGCCGGCAGTTCGATCCGAAGGTCGCCGAGGCACTTTTGCAGGTGATCGAATCTGGCGAGGTCATCGTCACAGGAACTGCCGGGAGCGCGCTTCACGAAGACCGCAAAATGCCGTTTGCGCATTCCTGGACCCAGCATCTCGACGCGATTCAGCAACTGGGTGTCCAGCTGGCAATGGTGGTCAGCGTGCCCGAGATTTGCGAGACCATCGGTCGCGCCATCACCACCTTGTTGCCCTACGACCAGTGCCGGATCTACTTGCTCGAGGATGATGGCAGGACGTTGAGGCCGGCGTACTTCAGTGATACCAAGCGCGCCGAGTACGAGGGCGTGACCGCAGAGACGCTCGCCCTTCAGGTGGGCGAAGGCATCACCGGGTGGGTCGCCGAAACCAAGCAGGGCGCATTAGTCGGTGATACCGAGCGGCATCCCAAGGGTGTTCACATATTGGGAACCAGCGAGACCAACGAATCCATGCTCGCGGTGCCGGTGATCTTCGAGGACCGTCTGATCGGGGTTATCGTCAACGTCAAGGTGGGCATCAATCAGTACACGGGCGACCACCTGCGCTTGCTCACGATCCTCGCGAACCACGCCGCCGTCTCCATCTTCAATGCTCGCCTGATCGAGCGGCTGGCCGCGACGGCGCGAACCGACCCGTTGACCGGACTGGCGAATCGACGTGCCTTCGAGCAGGCGCTCGAGCAGCGGCTCGCCGCCGATTCGCCGGACACGTTCGCCGTGCTCATGCTCGACGTGGATGGGCTCAAGCTGATCAACGACGCCCGCGGTCATGCGGCGGGCGACGCCGTGCTGAGGCGGGTGGCTTCGGTGCTCGGCTCGGACCTTCGCGATGCGGACCTGGCCACGCGCTGGGGCGGCGACGAGTTCGTCCTCCTGATGCCCGGCATGGACCAGGTCGGCGCCCTGTCGCTCGCCCGACGAATCGGCGGGACGCTGTTGAACCCGGACGACCTGGCCGGTGCGATCTCGGTATCGATCGGGACGGCCGCGTTCCCGGCGGACGGCACCACCGCGGTCAGCCTCCTCGCGGCGGCCGATCGATCGATGTACGTCGAAAAGCGGCAGCGCGTCGCCTGACCGGCGCTGCGGGCTTCACCCCGAACCGGCTCGGGCCCACACCTCCAGATTCGACGCCAGGCTGTTCGGACCTGGGTCGGCACGGACGACATAGTCGAGCGCGTTGGCTTTGAAGCCGCGACGAGCCATCTCACCCGGCTCCTGGTTTGAGAGGATGATCACCGGCAGGTCGCGAGTACTGGCGGTCGCGCGAAGGCGTTGCAGCGTAGCAAAGCCCTGCTCGTCCCCAACGCGAAGATCGATGAAGATCATGTCCGGCCTCGTGCGGGCTGCCGCCTCGAGCACCTGGTCATCATTCGCGACGACCGCCACCTGGTAGCCATCGAGTTCGAGCTTGAGCTTGTACATATCCGCGACCGCAGGGTCATCCTGAATGAAGAGGACATGGATGATTTCTTCGGTAGGATGCGCTGTCGGAGTCATGGTCGCCCCTCTACGCGCAGTCATTGCCCCCGCGTCCACACTACGAAGCGCGGGTGGAGATGTCAATGACGCCTGAAGTGCTACCGGCTCTGATAGGGCTGTCCGAGCTGGAGACCGGTTGGAGAGAGCCGCCGGAAGTCGCTGGCGAACTCGTTACCGAAGAGGAAGCATGGACCAGCCAATGAGAGCGGTCGATGCTCCGCAGCCCCACCGTCTCCGACCGATCATGGAAGTCGGCAAGGAGTTCGGGTTGCTCGAGTCCGAGCTCATCTCCTACGGCCCGTACAAAGCCAAGATCAGCCCGGATGCCTTGAGGCGTCTCAAGAACCGGCCGGATGGGCGGCTGGTCGTCGTCACGGCCATCACGCCGACCCGGGCGGGCGAGGGGAAGACGACGAGCGCGATCAGCCTGACGCAGGGGCTCGGTCGGATTGGGACCAACGTTGCGCTGTGTCTGCGGCAGCCGTCGACCGGGCCACTGTTCGGCATCAAGGGTGGCGGCACCGGTGGCGGCATGGCGCAGATCGTGCCAATGGAGGAAATCAACCTTCACTTCACCGGTGACATCCACGCCGTCGAGGCGGCGCACAACCTGCTGGCCGCCGTGATCGATGCTGCGCTCTTTCATGGGCAGCTCGAGATCGGCCCCAGCTTCATCACCTGGCCGCGGACCCTGGACGTCAACGACCGCGCACTCCGCCACATCGTCACCGGCCTGGGAGGTGACGAGCATGGGGTCACTCGCGAGTCGAGCTTCATCATCGCCGCGGCTTCGGAAATCATGGCGATACTGGCGCTCGCTAGCGATCTCGGAGACCTGCGACAGCGGATAGGGCGAATCATCGTGGCGCAGCGCAGGGACGGCAGCCTTGTCACGGCCGAAGATCTCCGCGTCGCCGGCGCGATGACGGTGTTGCTCAGGGACGCGCTGCTCCCGAACATCGTGCAGACGATGGAGGGTCAGCCGGCGCTGGTGCATGCCGGTCCCTTCGGCAACATCGCGCACGGCAACAACTCTCTGCTTGCCGATCAAATCGCGCTCAAGCTGGCAGACGTCGTCGTGACGGAGGCCGGCTTCGGCGCCGATCTCGGCCTCGAGAAGTTCGCCCACATCGTGGCGCGCTATGGTCACCTGCGCCCCACAGCGGCGCTGGTCGTGGCGACCGTTCGCGCGCTGAAGTCGCATGGCGGCCTTCCTCAGGCGAAGCTCGGCAATGAGGACATCGATGCATTGAAGCGTGGTGCCGAAAACCTCGCGGCGCATATCGATATCGTCAAGGCCTTCGGCATGCGCTCCGTTGTCGGTGTCAACCGATTCCCGACCGATACAGAACGGGAACTGAAGCTGCTCATCGAGTTGGCCCAGGAGTTTGGCGCCGATGCCTCCGTTGTCAACGATGGGTTCGCTCACGGTGGGGAAGGGGCGATCGAGTTGGCCGAGGCCATGCTCGGGGCGATGGAGAATGGCAGTCACTTCGCGCCGCTCTATCCACCCGACACACCAATTCGCGAGCAGATTCAAACGCTCGCTCGGCGCGTCTACGGCGCGGCGGACGTCGAGTTCCTGCCCGAATGCCAGAAGCGCATCGACTGGCTGATCGAACGCGGCATGGGAACCCTGCCGGTCTGCATGTCGAAGACGCACTTATCTCTTTCGCACGATCCGGCACTGAAGGGCCGGCCGCGCGGCTTCACGCTGCCGATCCGCAATGTCTATCCCTCCGCCGGCGCCGGCTTCATCGTTGCCCTCGCCGGCGACATCCAACTGATGCCTGGTCTGGGGAAGGAGCCCGCCTACACGCGGATCGACATCGACGCGAGTGGGCAGATCACTGGCCTGACGTAGGGCTAATTGGTGGCGGTGCCGGCGGTCCCCTGTAGACCGCGCAGCGCTTCGATCATCCCGAGGTGCCGCTGAACATGATCGAGGTAGAGCATGATGTTGTGGCCGTAGCTGTCGCCGTCGGGATCGTCCGGCATCACAGCGAACAGGCTGGTCTCAGGCATGGCGTTCAGGGCGGCTTGCAGGCGAGCGAAGACGCGTCGGGCGTAGTCGAGGACCACCGCTTTATCCGGTAGCCGAAGGGCGTCTGCGGCCTCGTCGTCCATTTCCGTGCCGGTGTCGCGGCGGCCCATGTGTCCCACCGGCAGGCCCCATTGCTTCGCCAGCGATTCAGCCGCCCAAATCTGCCCAGGTGGTCCGAAGCGGCCCGCCAATTCCGGCGTTTTCTCGAGGATGATTTCCGCGAAGCGATCATCCCAGCGGGCGATGTGCCAGACCTGCCAGGCCACACTGTGAACCCGCGTCCCCATAGATTTTGCGAATTGGCCGTCGTCCGTGCCTTCGGCCGACTCGATGACCCGGCCGTGAGCGATGGCATAGTTTTTGGTAAGCAGGCTGACGGCGTTCTCAGGCATCCCGACACACTACTCCGCCGCTGCGTCAAGAAGCCAGTCGGCCAGGTACGAGGCGAAGGACGACCGGACGTAGAGGTGGAAGGTGGGGCCGTCATTCATGCACTCGATAATCAGCTGGGCTTTCGCCAGCAGGGTCTGGGCACACTGGCCAGGGCGGAACGAGCGCGCATCGAGATCGATTGGGACACCGTGGGCCAGCAGTTTGTGCGCTTTCGGGCCGCGAATCTCGAGCAAAGTACGGTTGGCAGAGACATCGACGATCGACGCGAACGTGCCATTGAGGCCATTGCGCAGCGTCTGCTCCAAGGCTTCGCGCTGGCCATCTGGACCCACGACCAGCCATTCGTCGGGGCCCAGCCACAGGGCTCGGCGATCGTCTCGGGAAGCGACCGTATTCGGAACGACCGGCAAAGCAAAACCGAGCGCCGAGGTGAGCCCCTGCATCAGACCGGCGTCTTTAAGGTCGGCCCGGAGGTTTACCTGCGTGACGAACGGAAGCTCGCTGACGGAGAGTTCGCCGCCGCTCGCTGCTGACAGGGTGGCGAACCGCTGGGCGTAATCAGCGAGCGCGCTCCGCCGAACCGCATCAGCTATCACGACGGAAGTTCTCCTTGTCGTAGAAGATCGGCTCGGTCACGATCGCCGCGACAAGGTGGCCATTCAGCGGCGCATAGACGGTGCTGCCAAATCGCTCGCGCCCGCTCTTGAGCATGGCGAGGGCAAAGGTTCGGCCGAGCGTCACGCTGCGATAGCTGGACGTCACGTGGCCGACCATCTTGACTGGGGCTGCACCATCGGGTTCCAAAACGAGCTGGGCCCCTTCTGGCAGAAGCTGATCCCGGTCGATCGGGAGCAGACCAACGAGGTGCTTTCGATCCTGGCGGGCTGTATCGCTGCGGCGCTGGGAGCGTTGACCAATGAACGATTTCTTCTTCGACACAATCCAGGACATTCCCAGGTCCTGCGGCGTGACGGTGCCGTCGGTCTCCTGACCGCAGATGATGTAGCCCTTCTCGGCGCGGAGTACGTGCATGGTTTCCGTGCCATAGGGCGTGATGCCGAGCGGCTCGCCGGCCGCCATCACGGCTTGCCAGAGCTTAAGTCCATACCAGCTCGGGGTCCAGAGCTCGTACGCGAGCTCACCGGAGAAGGTGATCCGGTGCAGGCGCACGGGAATTCCCGCGGTTTCGCCCTCGCGAATGGCCATGAATGGGAATCTCTGCGTATCGATTGGCAGCTTCGGAAAGAGCTTTGCCACGACCTCCCGCGAGCGCGGACCGACAACGGCCACGTCGGCCCATTGGTCCGTGATCGAGGTCAAGCGCACGCGCAGGTCCGTCCACTCCGTCTGCAGCCACTCCTCCATCCAATCGAGCACCGCGCCCGCGCCGCCGGTTGTCGTTGTGGCAAGCCAGCGGTCGGGCCCGAGGTGCATGAGGACCCCGTCGTCGAAGACCATGCCATCCACCTTGCACATCAGGCCGTAGCGGCAGGAGCCCACCTTCAGCGTGTCGAACGCGTTCGTGTACATCCGATTGAGGAACTGGACGGCATCGGGCCCCTGGATGTCGATCTTCCCCAGCGTCGATGCGTCCGTCACCGCGACACCCTCTCGAGCAGCCCGGCACTCGCGCAGCACGGCCGTCTCCATGTCCTCGTCGTGGCGCGGGAAGTACCAGGGCCGCTTCCACTGGCCGACGTTCTCGAAGACCGCCCCGTGGGCGACGTGCCAGGGATGGATGGCCGTGACTCGAATCGGATCGAAGAGATCGCCGCGATTGCGGCCGGCCATCAGGCCAAACGAAACTGGCACGTACGGTGGCCGGAACGTCGTGACGCCGACCGCGCCGACGGGCTGGCCAAGCTGAGCGGCCACGATCGCCGTCTCGTTGATGCCCGCCGTCTTGCCCTGGTCGCTGCCGGTGCCGATCGTCGTGAAGCGCTTGATGTGCTCGACCGACTGCATGCCGGTCCCGAGGGCTCGCCGCACATCAGCCACGGTGACATCCCGTTCCAGGTCGACGAAATGCGTCGACCATTCCCGCCCGTCATTGGGGACCACCCAGTAGGGCATGATCGTGCCCTGCCCGCGCCCACCCAGGTCTCCGGCCGCGGCGCCGACGACGTCAACGTTCGGGAGCAAGGCATCCGGTACGAAGCACGCCAGGC
>WNEZ01005025.1_pt1 | contig 12896 bp, 8 predicted proteins | sample 5400521 | NCBI WGS metagenome assembly WNEZ01 (sample SAMN13153339, study PRJNA577476) | soil metagenome | isolation source: 120 cm saprolite under Douglas fir tree site 2 hole 1 replicate 1 | place: USA:California | collected 2015-04-18 | reverse complement strand
TGGGCGGCTTGCAGGCCATGATTTGCGTCCCGGATTCCGGTTGCGGGATCATGGGGCGCCGCTGGTATCTGCGGGCAAGGGGTTGATGGAAGGCGGACGATGAGGCTGCTCTTTCGCTTCTTCGGTTTCCTCTTCGCGTTCGGGACGATCATCTTTCTCGTTGGCATCGGCGCGGCCGCGGGCCTCGTCTGGCATTTCTCCAAGGACCTGCCGGATTACTCGCAGCTGCAGGATTACGAGCCGCCGGTGATGACGCGCGTGCACGCCTCGGACGGGGCGTTGCTGGCCGAATACGCGCGCGAGCGTCGGCTCTATCTGCCGATCCAGGCGATTCCGAAACTCGTCACCAATGCGTTCGTGTCGGCCGAGGACAAGAATTTCTACGAGCATGGCGGGCTCGATTTCGGCGGCATCGCGCGCGCCGGCATCGTCTATGCGCAGAACTTCGGCAGCAACAGGCGTCCGCAGGGCGCCTCGACCATCACCCAGCAGGTGGCCAAGAACTTCCTGCTGAGCAACGAGGTCTCATTCCAGCGCAAGATCAAGGAGGCGCTGTTGGCGCTCAAGATCGAGCGCACTTACACGAAAGAGAAGATTCTCGAGCTCTACCTCAACGAAATCTATCTCGGCCTCGGCGCCTATGGAGTGGCCGCCGCCTCGCTTCTCTATTTCGACAAATCTGTGCACGAACTTACGATTGCGGAGGCTGCCTATCTCGCGGCGCTGCCCAAAGCTCCGAGCAATCTTCATCCGTTTCGCCAGCGCGAGGCGGCGATCTCGCGACGAAACTACGTGATCGGCCGTATGGTCGAGGACGGCTACATCAAAGAGCAGGAAAGCGAGAAGGCCAAGAAGGAGCCGCTCAACGTCACGCCACGGCCGACCGGTGCGCACATCTTCGCAGCCGAATATTTCGCCGAGGACGTGCGGCGCGAGATCTACGAAAAATACGGCGAGAAGGGACTGTACGAGGGCGGCCTGTCGGTGCGCACCACGCTCGATCCGAAAATGCAGGTGATGGCGCGCAAGGCGCTCGTGGACGGGTTGGTGCACTTCGACGAGCAGCAGGGCTACCGCGGCGCGGTCACCAAGATCGACATCGCCGGCGACTGGGGCGTCAAGCTCGCCGAGGTGAAGGCCCTCTCCGACGTCGCCTGGAAGGTCGCGGTGGTGCTGGAGACGAGCGATCAGGCGGCGCGCGTCGGATTTCAGCCGGGCCGCGAGCTCGGCGGCGCCGTTCTGCGCGAGCGCCAGGTCGGCATCGTCCCGATCGACGGCGTCAAATGGGCAAAGGCGGCGTCAGGCCCGAGCCGCGGCCGCACGCCAATTCGATCGCGCCACCCAGGCCATGCGCCAGCCCGGCTCGGCGTTCAAGCCGTTCGTCTATGCGACGGCGCTCGACAACGGCTACACGCCGTCGACGGTCGTGCTCGACGCGCCGCTGGAGATTGATCAGGGTCCGGGGCAGCCCTCATGGCGACCGGAAAACTACGAAGGCAAGTTCTATGGGCCGTCGACCTTGCGCTTCGGCATCGAGCATTCGCGCAACGTCATGACGGTGCGGCTCGCGCAGGACGTCGGCATGCCGCTGATCGCGGAATACGCCAAGCGCTTCGGTGTCTATGACAACCTGCCGCCCTATCTCTCCTTCGCCCTCGGCGCCGGCGAGACCACGGTGCTGCGCATGACGGCGGCCTATTCGATGTTCGCCAATGGCGGCCGCAGGATCACGCCGACGCTGATCGACCGCATCCAGGATCGCTACGGCAGGACGGTGTACAAGCACGACCAGCGCGAATGTCGCGGTTGCGACGCGGCGAAATGGCAGAATCAAAACGAGCCGACGCTCGTCGACCGTCGCGAGCAGGTGCTCGACCCGATGACCGCCTATCAGATCACTTCCATGATGGAGGGCGTGGTCCAGCGCGGCACCGCCACCGTGCTACGCGAGGTCGGAAAGCCGATCGCCGGCAAGACCGGCACGACCAACGACGAGAAGGACGCGTGGTTCGTGTCCTTCACGCCCGATCTCGCAGTCGGCGTCTACATGGGCTACGACAAGCCCCGTCACCTCGGACACGGCGCAACCGGCGGACACCTTGCGGCGCCCATCGCGCGGGACTTCTACAAGGTCGCGCTCGCCGACAAGCCGCCGGTGCCATTCCGCGTCCCTCCCGGCCTCAAGCTGATCCGCGTCGACGCCCGGAGCGGCGTGCGCGCCACCCCCGGCTCGGTCGCGATCCTCGAAGGGTTCAAGCCGGGCACGGCGCCGCCCGAGGCGTCGATGGTCGGCATGGTCGGCCCCGACACTCAATACGGTTCGCAATACGGCTCGCCCTACGGCGTGAACCCGGATGCGGACCGCGCGGTGCGCGGCACCGGCGGCTTGTATTGAGCCACACGCGCTCCTGAGCTTTGCCGGCTGGCAAGCCCGATCGCGCATGCTAGCCTTCCGGGTGCTTTTCTCGCTCCGGGGGCTTTCATGAGACATGTCACGCATCCATCACGAGTCGCGCGCTCCGTCCTTCTGGTGAGCCTCCTCGCGGCCGCCGCCGGCCTGCCCGGCGCGCGCGCCGAGACGGCCGTGGAGCGCGGCAACTATCTCGTGAACGCGGTAATGGCCTGCGATGGCTGCCACACCCCGCGGCAGGGCCCGGCCTTCGTCATGGCGCGGCGGTTTTCCGGCGGATCACAGACCTGGGATACCCCGGCCTACCTGGTCAAAGGCTCGAACATCACGTCGGATCGCGATACGGGCATTGGGTCGTGGAGCGAGGCCGACTTCAAGCGCGCGATGGTCGAGGGCGTGCGGCCGAGCGGCGTTCCGCTCGCGCCCCAGATGCCGTTCGTCTTCTACAAGATCCTGACGCCGCGCGATCGCGACGCGGTCGTCGCCTATATCCGCTCGCTGCCGCCGGTGCGCAACGAGGTGCAGACGCCGAGCTACAAGGCGGCGATGAAATTCGAGCTCATCCCGGGCGCCGACAAGCCGATGACGGAGGAGGACCTGCGCGACCCGCTCAAGCGCGGCTTCTATCTCGCCACCATCGCCCACTGCATGGAGTGCCATTCACGCCGTCCGGAGGGCGTGCAGGACTACAGCAAGGCCGGATGGGGCAGGGGCGGCTTCGAGTTCCGCGACACTTGGGGCACCGCGGTGGCGCGCAACATCACGTCCCATCCGACCGCGGGGATCGGCGCGTGGACGGACGCCGAACTGCGGCGCGTGCTGGTGGAAGGCATCGGCCGCGACGGCCGCACGCTCAAGCCGCCGATGGCGCGCCACATCTATTTCAAGCGGATGACCGAAGAGGATCTTTCGGCGCTCATCGCCTGGACGCGAACCATCCCGCCACTCGAATAGCGCAATCCGCGCCGAAGCGTTGACCGTTCGCCGTCGGTTGCGCCGAGGCGCGGGGATCGCTACATGCTCTGGTGATCAGCGGCAGCTGCCGCCCAACGGACGTAGTCATGCGCGCGGAAACCGAGAAGCTCGTAGAAGAGATCAAGCAGTCAGTCGGGCTGCTGAGGAGGCATCTTTGATGTCGACAAGGCGCGCGCGCGACTTGCCGAGCTCAACAAGCTTGCCGAAGACCCGGGGCTGTGGAACGAGCCGCAGAAGGCGCAACGCCTGATGCAGGAGCGCACCGCGCTCGACGACCAGCTCAACGCGATCGGCCGCATCGAGCAGGAGCTCGAAGATCAGATCGGATTCATCGAGCTCGGCGAGGCGGAAAAAGACCAGGGCGTGGTGGCGGAAGCCGAAGCCGCGCTCAAGAAGCTGCGGGGTGAGGTGGCGCGCCGCGAGCTCGAGGCGCTGCTCTCCGGCGAGGCGGACCGCAATGACAGCTATCTCGAAGTGCATGCCGGTGCCGGCGGCACCGAGAGCCAGGACTGGGCGAACATGTTGCTGCGCATGTATGCGCGTTGGGCCGAGCAGCACGGCTACAAGGTCGACTATCTCGAAGAGACCGCGGGCGAGGAGGCCGGCATCAAGTCGGCCACCATCCAGGTCAAGGGCCACAACGCCTATGGCTGGCTCAAAAGCGAAGGCGGCGTGCATCGTCTCGTGCGCATCTCGCCATTCGATTCGAATGCCCGCCGCCATACCTCGTTCGCAAGCGTCGGCGTCTTTCCGGTGGTCGACGACCGCATCGTCATCGACATCAAGGAAGACGACGTGCGCACCGACACGATGCGGTCGGGCGGCGCCGGCGGCCAGCACGTCAACAAGACCGAGTCGGCGGTGCGCCTGACGCACATTCCGACCGGCATCGCGGTGGTCGTGCAGGCCGAGCGCTCGCAGCACAAGAACCGGTCGGCCGCCTGGAAGATGCTGCGCGCGCGGCTCTACGAACGCGAGCTCAAGAAGCGCGAGGAGAAGGCCGCCGCCGAGCAGGCCGCCAAGACCGATATCGGCTGGGGCCACCAGATCCGTTCCTACGTGCTGCAGCCCTATCAGATGGTGAAGGATCTGCGCACCGGCGTGACGACCTCGAACACCGGCGCCGTGCTCGACGGCGATCTCGATGAGTTCATGCAGGCCGCACTGGCGCAGAAGGCGTTCGGCACCGAACCGACGGAAGTCGAGGACGTGGAATAGCCGCGCCGCAAGAGTGCTCTACCGTATGTCGCTGCAGCGTCGCGCGCATTGAAGAAGAGCCGCTGCGCAATTTTGCGATGTCGCCTGGCAGAAGGACATCTCGCGCTGGCAGTCGCTCCAGCAGGTCGGGCCGATTTCGGAACGAAACGTAACCTTGGGGCGACTGATTTCCGGCTGAAACTGAGGCTCGGGACGGGCGCGGGGACGCGAGCGCGGGCACTCGACGTAGCAATCCGCCGGCAACGGATGTGGGAGCCTTTGCGCACTTGCCGCGCCGACGAACGCAGATACGGCCATTAAGGCCGCCAGCAAACCTCTAGCAAGGCCCCGCACCGTCATCGGTGCTCCCCCTCAAGCCACGGCGCACGTGATGTACGCCGCTGCACCTTGCAGCAGACGGGCGTGGCGGAACTGCGACGTCAGGCGGGGTCGGATAGGGTCGCGGTGCGAAGCGGAGAGCGGCGGCGCAGCCGATGCGTCAGATATTGCCCATCCGGATGCCCGCGCGCAGAAATTTTTGCGGGTCGACTGCGTCGCCGTCGACGCGCGTCTCGTAGTGCAGGTGCGGGCCGGTCGAGCGGCCGGTCGAGCCGAGCCGGCCGATAACCTGGCCGATCTTGATGTGCTGGCCGACCGTGACGTCGATCTCGGAGAGATGGCCGTAGCGCGTCGCCAGACCGTTGCCGTGATCGATCTCGACCAGCTTGCCGTAGCCGCCGTTCCAACCCGCCGTGGTGACGGCGCCGGACGCGGTGGCGCGGATCGCATCGCCGGTATTGCCGCGGAAGTCGAGGCCGGTATGCATCGCCGGGCGGCCGAGGAACGGATCGATGCGCACGCCGAAGCCCGATGTGGTGTCGATCTCGCCGATCACCGGTTTGCGGATCGGGACCGTGGTCATGGTGCGCGTGAGCTTTTCCGACTGGACGCGCGCCAGGCTGATGCGATGGAGCTGGCGCTCGAACGCGTTGGCGTTGGCGGAGAGCCTGAACGGTACGAAGGGCCCGCCGCTCGGCGGCTCCGGACCGCCGCGGCCGAGATGGAGCCCGAGGTCGGCGAGCAAGCCGCGCATGCGCTTGACCCTGGTGTCGTAGCTTTCCTCCAGGGTGTTGAGCGATGAGGTCTGGCGCGCGTCGACCCGGTCGAGCGAGTCCTGAAGGCGAGCGAACACGCCCTCGATGCCGCCGCTCAGCGGATTTGCGGCGTGACGGCTTGCGGCCGACGCGGGCACCCGCGACTCGAGCCGCGCTTCGCGATCGGGCGGTGCGGTGAACATCACCTTGTCGCTGATCGGCGACGGCTTGAGCGGCGCTGCAGGCGGTGGCTCGAAGCTCATCCCCCGTGCGGCCGGCCGCACCGACCCGGTGATGCTCGGATCGGCGAAGGCCCCGAGCGTGGCAGCGCGCGATTCCAGAAGGGATTGGCGCTTCGCGAGCTGGTCGAGCTTGCGCTCGAACTGCTCCTGATCGAGCAGCTGCCGGCTGGTCACGCGATCGACCTGCGCGCGCATCTCCGAGATGCGATCCTCGTAGGCGAACTGCATCTCGGCCTGCCGCGCGATCAGCCGCGCCAGCACGTCGTCGTGAAAGGCGAAATATGTGGCGGTGACAACCGACCAGCCCGCCATGATCACGAGGGTGCCGACGCAGGTCCAGAACGCGACCGGGCCGACGCGCACCTGTCGGCCGGCGTGGCCGAGTGTGTAGTCCTCGTGCGGAACGCGACGGTAGTAGCGGCTCACCGACTGGTCGCGCCGGGCGGCATCTTCCGGGTGCCGGCGCTCGTCGTGCGTACCTGCCGGATGGCGTGGCGCCGCACGCTCGGCGTGCGCATCCTCGGGGTAATCGTCATCGACCTGCCGGGCGCTGGCGCGTTGCGCGCGCTCGCTCCCATGGCGATGTGAGGAGGACCGATAGGACATCGACGTTCCCGCGCCGATGCCGTGAAGGGGAGGCCAGCGCCTTGCGCGGATTTGAACGGGACGTGGTTAATTTTTTGCAAATGACGGGACGGGGTTGGCGCCCGAGGGAGGTGTCCTCGTCAGAGCGCCCGCGCGGCGGCCAGCACCTCGTCGGCGTGCCCGTCGACCTTCACCTTGCGCCAGACCTGGGCGATACGGCCATCCTTGCCGATCAGGAAGGTGGTGCGCGTTATCCCCATGAACGTCTTTCCGTACATGGATTTTTCGCCCCAGACCCCATAGGCCTTGAGCATCTTCTGAGTCTCGTCGGAGGCGAGCGGGATGGACAGGTGGTGCTTCGCCTTGAAGGCGTCCTGCGCCTTCACCGGGTCGGCCGATACGCCCAGGATGGCGGTACCGGCCTTGGCGAAGACCGCGGACAGGGCGGAAAACGCCTTCGATTCGACCGTGCAACCCGGCGTGTCGGCCCGCGGGTAGAAGTACAGAACGAGATTTTGCCCCTTGAAGTCACCCAGCGACACCGTGCCGCCGCCGTCACGGGGCAGGCGGAAGTCGGGGGCTTTGTCATCCGGGGCCGGATTCGCGGGCATTGTGCCTTCCTTTCGACTCTTTCGGACTGTCATTCTAGGCCCGCCTCTGAGAATGGGGAGGGGCGCCTTTGGTTGCTGGATTTTAAGGGAAATCCGCGACCTTGCGTGGGGATGCGCCTCGACCTGCAGCGTCGTCGCGGCAGATAGGCGGGGGATGCCGATCCGGCATGACGGACAATTCTGAAAGTCCGAGGCTTGCAGCATTGCGTAGCCTTGAGGCGAGCCTGCTGGCCCACCGGCAGGGCGAAGCGTGCGTGGCTCCCGCCCGGGCGCGCCGCACGGGGCCGTCCGTCTCCCGATTCGTTCCGCGCTTTCACGGCATGCGGGCGGTCTGGCGCCGTCCGCGCGCGCGGCGAACTCTCATGGTGTTGGCCTCGATCGTGGGCCTTGCCGTGGTCGGGTGCGCCGCATTGGGCTATCGGCTCTCCAGCGGCCCCATCTCCCTCGATTTCGCGACCGATTGGCTCGCTGCGGCGATCAAGCAAAATCTCGGCGACCAGTACCGTGTCGAGATCGGCGGCACCGTGCTCGAGCGCGACGAGAACGGGCGCACCGCCTTGCGCATTCGCGACATCGTGGTGCGCGACGGCGACGGAGAAGTGGTCGCCAACGCGCCGCGCGCCGAGGTCGGCCTATCGGGCATCAGCCTGCTGAGCGGGCAACCGCGCGCCGAGAGTCTCAGCCTGGTCGGCGCCGAGCTTTCCGTGCGCGTGGAGGCGAACGGCGACGTCACTGTGTTCGCGGCCGCCAACAAGCGTCCGCTTGCGCGCGCCCCCATGCTGGCGGCGGCCGGCACGCCGATCACGATCGCACCGACGCGCAGTCTCGCGATGCCGCCACCGGCGGCAGCACCGGCACCTGCCGCGCCTCCGGCGCGCGGCGGCCTCGATAATCTCGGCTCCTTGCTGACGTGGCTGGACAGCCTTGGTGCGCTCGGGCTCGACGGCCGCGACCTCACCGAGGTCGGGCTCAAGAGCGGCAGCCTCGTGGTCGAGGATGTGCGCAACGGGCAGCGCACCAAATTCGAGAAGATCAATCTCACCCTGTCGCGCATGCAGGGGGGCGAGGTCGTCCTGCGCCTCGGTTCGGAAAATCCCGAACGTCCCTGGGTCCTGCTGGCCGGCGTAAAGCCGATCGCGCTCGGACGCCGCGCCGTGAGCATCGAGGGGCGCAAGCTCATGATGCGCGATCTGCTGCTCGCCTTGCGTATCGGCGACGGGCAGATCGACCCCGATCTGCCGGTTTCGGTGAGCCTGCACGCCGAGCTCGCGCAGGACGGCATGCCGCAGATGGCTTCCGGACAGATTTTCATGGGTCCCGGCACCGTGGTCGATACCACCGACTCCGATGCGAGTTTCGCCATCGACCGCGCCGAGCTCAGCTTCGAATGGGACGCCGCGCGCGGCGCTTTCGCGGCGCCGTTCCAGATCGTCTCCGGCAAGAACCGGATCACCCTGGTGGCGCATGGCGAAGCGCCGCGCCAGCAGGGCGGACCGTGGGCGCTCGGCTTGAGCGGCGGTACGATCGTGCTCGGTCCGCACGCGCAGGACGACGATCAGCTCACGCTCAACCGCATCGCGGTGCGCGGCCGCTACGATACGACCAAGCGGCGGCTCGACATCGAGCAGGCCGATATCGGCGTCAAGGAGATCGGCATTGCGATCTCGGGCCACGTCGACTTTTCGACGTCCGATCCCAAGCTCGTGCTCGGCGCCGCCGGCCGCAACATGACGGCGGCCGCCTTCAAGCAGCTGTGGCCGGTCTTCATCAACACGCCGGTGCGCGCCTGGGTGCTCGACCATCTGCTCGCGGGATCGGTGGAACGCGTCGAGATCGCGACCAACGCGCCGATGTCCGCGTTCAAGAAGGGCGGCCCGCCGGTGCCGGACGATGGCTTGTCGGTCGAGATCGTCACGAACGGCACGGTGATCAAGCCGCTCGACAGCCTGCCCGCGATCCGCGACGCGGACATCATCACGCGCGTGTCCGGCCGAAACGTCGTCATCAGCCTCGGCCGCGGCATCGTCGACCTGCCGTCGGGCCGCCGTTTGACGGTGGCGAACGGGGTCTTCGAGATTCCAGATTCGCAGGTCAAGAAGCCGCCGGCGCGCGCGCGCATGCGGATCGAGGGGCCGGTCCCGGCCGCCGCGGAATTGCTCTCGATGGATCGCCTGCGCGAGGCCTCGGGCTCGCCGCTCGACCCGGCGGGCAGCAAAGGCGCGGTGACCGCCCAGGTCACGCTGTCGATGCCGATCGATCCCGAGATGCCGAAGGGCGTGGTGAACTACAACGTCACCGCCGACGTCGCCAATTTCGCCGTCGACAATTTCATGATGGCGCAGCGCATCGAGGCGCAGACGCTGCGCGTGACCGCCAACACGCAGGGCTACCAGGCGCGCGGCGACGTGCGCATCGGCGGCATGCCGGCCATGGTCGACTATCGCAAGCCGCGCGGCGACGGCGATGCCGAGCTTCGCCTGCAGGCGACATTCGACGACGCCGCGCGCAATCGCTTCGGTTTCGATCTCAATGGCGCCGTGACCGGGCCGATTCCGATCAAGCTCGGCGGCAAGATCCCGACGTCCGGCGATCAGGACAACCGGTTCGCGATCGAGGCCGACCTCAGCCAGGCCAAGGTCGACAATCTGCTCCCCGGCTGGGTGAAGGCCCAGGCGAAGCCGGCGCGCGCGTCCTTCACCATGAGCACCCGCAAGGGCGCGTCGACGCGGATCGACGACATCGTCATCGAGGGCGGCGGCGTCGCGGTGAAGGGATCCGTCGAGCTCGACACCAACAGCGAGCTCATCGCCGCCAACTTCCCGACGTTCGGCATGTCCGAGGGCGACAAGGCAAGCCTCAAGGCCGAGCGCGTGCCTGAGGGCCCGCTCAAAGTGACGATGCGCGCCGACATCTACGACGGCCGCAGCTTCATCAAATCCATCATGGGCGGCTCCTCGTCCGACTCCAAGTCGCGCCGTGGCATCGCCGATCTCGATCTCGACGTCAAAATCGGCGCCGTCATCGGATTTCACGGCGAGGCGCTGCGAGGAATGGATCTGCGGCTGGCGCGCCGCGGCGGACAGGTCAAGGGCTTCGCGCTCAACGCCAAGCACGGCGTCGACGCCACCCTCACCGGCGACCTGCGCGGCCGCGCGGGCGCGCGCCAAGTGCTCTTCTTCGACAGCGCCGATGCCGGCGCTCTTCTGCGATTCACCGACACCTATTCGCGCATGATCGGCGGACAGATCTGGGCCGCCATGGACCCCCCGACGCTCGATCAGGCGCCGCAGGAAGGACTCATGAACGTCCGCGACTTCACCGTCCGCGGCGAGGCGGCGCTCGATCGCATTGTGGCGGGCGCGCCCGGCGGGCAGCCGGCCGGCGTCGAGTTCTCGCGCATGCGCGTCGAGTTCGTGCGCTCGCCCGGCAAGTTCACCGTCAAGGATGCCGTGGTGCGCGGCCCGATCGTCGGCGCCACCATAGACGGTGTGATCGACTACGCGGCGAACGACGTGCGTCTGCGCGGGACGTTCGTGCCGCTCTACGGTCTCAACAACATGTTCGGCCAGATCCCGATCGTCGGCCTCTTCCTCGGCGGCGACAAGGAGGGGCTGGTCGGCATCACCTTCGAGGTCGTCGGCGCGCCCGGCGCGCCGGTCCTGCGGGTCAACCCGATCTCGGCCGTGGCGCCCGGGCTGTTGCGCAAGGTGTTCGAATTCCCGAGCAGCGTTCCGGGCGAGCGCTACCCCGATCCGCGCTCGAGCTACGCCGACCGCGACCGCTGAGCCGGTCCGCGTTGGTCGGTCACACCGGCTTCAACAGCATGTGCCGCTTCCTGCCGAGCGACAGCTTGATCACGCCCTCGGCGGTGAGATCGCGCGGCGTGAGCGCCATCTTCTCGTCGCTGACGGTCTTGTCGTTGACCTTGAGCCCGCCTGCCTTGATCTGACGGCGCGCCTCCCCGTTCGAGGCGACGAGCCCGGTCTTTTCCGCGAACGCGGTGAGCACGCCGAGACCCTTGTCGAGCTCGGCGCGCAGAATCTCGACCGTCGGCAGGCTCGCCGCGAGCGTGCCTTCCTCGAAGGTCTGGCGCGCGGTCCTTTCCGCCTCGGTGGCCGCGGCGCGTCCATGCAGCAGCGCGGTCGCCTCGGTCGCAAGCACCTTCTTCGCCTCGTTGATGTCCGCGCCCTTGAGGGCGGCGAGCTTCGCGATCTCGGCGATCGGAAGCGTGGTGAAGAGCTTCAGGAAGCGGACGACGTCGCTGTCCTCGGTATTGCGCCAGTATTGCCAGTAGTCGTACGGGCTCACCATGTCGGCGTTGAGCCACACGGCGCCGGCGGCGGTCTTGCCCATCTTGGCGCCCGACGAGGTGGTCAGCAGCGGCGCGGTCAACGCAAAGAGCTGCGCGTTCATCAGGCGGCGGCCGAGGTCGATGCCGTTGACGATGTTGCCCCACTGGTCGGAGCCGCCCATCTGCAGCACGCATCCACGGCGCTTGTGGAGCTCGACGAAATCGTAGGCCTGCAGGATCATGTAGTTGAACTCGAGGAACGAAAGCTCCTGCTGGCGATCGAGCCGCATCTTGACCGAGTCGAAGGCGAGCATGCGGTTGACCGAGAAATGCCGGCCGACGTCGCGCAGGAAATCGATGTAGTTCAATCCGTTCAGCCATTCGGCATTGTTCGCCATGACGGCATCGGTGGCGCCGTCGCCGAACTCGAGAAACTTGGAGAACACCGCGCGGATGCCGCGCAGATTCTCCTCGATCATCTCGTCGGTGAGGAGCTTGCGGCTCTCGTCCTTGCCGGAGGGGTCGCCGACGCGGGTGGTGCCGCCGCCCATGAGCGCGATCGGCTTGTGGCCGGTCTGCTGGAGCCAGTGCAGCATCATGATCGGCAGGAGCGAGCCGGCATGGAGCGAGGGGGCCGTGCAGTCGAAGCCGATATAGGCGGTGATGCGCGAGGACTTCGCCAGCGCGTCGAGCGCGTCGGGCTCCGAGACCTGATGGATGAAGCCGCGCTCGGACAGCACGTTGAGGAAATCGGACTTGTACGCGCTCATCGAAGCCTTCTCGCCTCTCTCGCGGGCGTGGTGTAACAGGTCTGGCGTCGGATTCAAACGGAGAGGACATTCGTGAAGGCGGTGGGGCTCATGAGCGGAACCTCGCTCGACGGCGTCGATGTGGCGCTCGTCGAAACCGATGGCGAGCGCATTGCCGCGTTGGGGCCGAGCCTCTGCCGTCCCTATGCGGATGACGAGCGGGCGCTGCTGCGCGAGGCCCTCGCCCAGGCCGTCGCCCTCGCCAATCGCGTCGAGCGTCCAGGGACCCTGGGAAAGGCCGAAGAGATGGTGACCCGCGCGCACGGCGACGCGGTCGAGGCCTTCCTCAAGGGCAGCGCGATCACCGACGTCGACGTCATCGGCTTTCACGGCCAGACCGTGCTGCACCGGCCCGCGCAAAAGCTCACCGTGCAGATCGGCGACGGCGCCGCGCTCGCGCGCCGGGTCGGAATCCCCGTCGCCTATGATTTCCGTGCCGCCGACGTCGCCGCCGGCGGGCAGGGCGCGCCGCTCGTGCCGATCTTTCACCGCGCGCTCGCCGATACGCTCGCGCGCGAGAGGCCGATCGCGGTGCTCAACATCGGCGGGGTCGCCAATGTGACCTTCATCGACGACGGCCACGATCCGGTGGCCTGCGACACCGGGCCGGGCAATGCGCTGATCGACGATTTCATGCGCGCGCGCACAGGCCAGGCATTCGACGATGGCGGCGCGATTGCGT
>WNEZ01012851.1_pt1 | contig 12897 bp, 11 predicted proteins | sample 5400521 | NCBI WGS metagenome assembly WNEZ01 (sample SAMN13153339, study PRJNA577476) | soil metagenome | isolation source: 120 cm saprolite under Douglas fir tree site 2 hole 1 replicate 1 | place: USA:California | collected 2015-04-18 | reverse complement strand
CGGTTCATTTCCTTTCCAGAGGCCATGCTTGCATCAGCACGATTTCCTCCGGTAGGGGCGGCGAGGTCGTCCACATTGCCGCGGCGAAGGATGCTGTCGACACCGTCAACACCTGTGGGCGGCATCGCTCCCGCCAGGCCGGTCGGAGAACGCCTCGAGAAATCCAGCGCCATCGGATTCGAATCCAGGCCCGAATACCCGCGTCCTTCCGAATCGTCCCGGCCAAAGGCGGTGCGCAAAGTTCGGGTTGAATCGGAGGGTGACATCTGGTCGGGCAAGATCGGCAGAACCGGTTCCGGTGTAGGGGTTTCATCCTGCCGAGAGCTTCCGCGCCGTCCGCGTGTTGCAGCAGGCTCATTGCAGTCCCTTGAATTTCGCGAATCGCATTCCGTGCGTTCAACTTTCGGCTCTTGCTTCTCTGGCTTCTTATCCGCGTCTTCCGCTGCCAGCGCTTCCGCCTCTTCACGATCCTGACGCTGTGCCAGGCGGCGGACGCGCTCCTTCATGACCAAGTCTTGCTCTTTGGCGATGTCCGATTCGGGATTCACGCTCGGCAACAGGTAACCGTAGTGCTGCACCAGCCGCGTGGCTACAGACCTGAATTCGACATCGTGTTCGAGGCGGTCAAAGATCGCCTGATCGGTCAGCAAGGCGTCTTCGACAATCTGCCCGTTGTCCGTGGCTTCCTTGGCCAACCAACGTTTCAGCTCCACCAGGATTCCGGCATCTTTCAGAAGCACCGCCTGGAGTTGGTCTGCAGACGCCGCTACCCGGCCCAGGTTTTCCTTGGCCAGGTCGGAAGGTTCCGCGGGGCGCGTCGCAGCGTTGGAGGTAACGGCGTTCCGCGGTTCTTGCCGCCGCTCGTCGACTTGCGCGCGCACACCCATGCAGAACATCAGCGCGGCAAGCGCCGTGAGCATCGAGAATCTGCTGCCGTGAAGCTTCATACTGCCCCCATTTCAATTCACCTGGCTGCGCTGGCCGATATTTTCGACCAGGCTGCGAACGGTGCTCAGGCCTTCGGCCACGCTGCGCACCGCGCCCAGAAAACCAGCCTCGGACGGTTCAATATCATCGGAGTGGATATCCAGCGAGGCCCAATAACACACGCTGTAGTCCTGGTACGGAGCGACCGCAATAATGCGCAGGCCGGGATACTTTTGCAGGAGTGCGTCGCAGAGACTGGGTCGCTTCCCCGGTTCGTCCACTGCAATCACCAGCAAGTCGGGCAAGGTCCGGAGCACGTGGTCGGGAATATCTGCGTCATTCGAGACTTCTCCCACGACCTCGATCCACGGTTGATCGGACAGCGTACCGAGCAGCGCTTCCCGCATCACCTTGGGCCGGTTGGCAACCAGAACGCGAATCGACCTGTTCATGGCCATCTCCTGTCGGATCTTAAGTAGTATCGATGACGCGACGGAATTGGGAAGTCCCAATGATGGTGATTTTCGGGCCAGTCGAAAGGGATGAGCGGAGCACTCAGGCGTCTGCGATCATGAGACTCAATGAAGAGCTACAGGCCTAGCACTTCACACCATGCGCGTTAGTCCGAATCACTACCACGGTAGTCCGGTGCAAGCGGGTTTCTGCACGAAGGTCTCTACTTGCGCCTTTACTCTGAAAGACTTTGGCCGCAATGCTCGCCCAGACCGCAAAGGAACAGGGTTATTCGGTTGACAGGGAACGATGCTAACTCCTAGAATTTAACTTCCCTCCAGGCTTCTTAGGTAACGGCGCTGGCATCACAGAACCATCTTGTCACGCATTGAGTCTGGAGGCTGGGCTTACCGATGGTGCAGAGTTGCAGTGAAGTATCTTCTTTAGGCGTAAGCGTCTACCTTCTAGCCGAAAATCGCCTCCTACGCGAAACCCTGGCGCGTCTGTTGCAGAAGCGGGGAGCGGTCTCCATTGTTGGCGTAAGCCGCTTCACCGAATCCGCCTTGACCGAGATTTTCGCATCCCGCTGCGCCATTTTGCTTATGGACTCTCCTGCCACCCATCAGGGCATGAGTTTGTTGAGCGAACTTTCGGAGCAGGCTCCGCACATCAAGGTCGTTCTTTTCGGCATGGACGAAGACCCAGGCTTGTTTCTCAAAGCCGCATACTTTGGAGTCAGCGGTTACGTGCTGAAGGAAGCGTCGGCGTCGGAGATCATTGCCGCCGTCCGGGCCGTCGCGCAAGGAGAAGCCGCCTGGCCTCCGCGACTCTGCATGGCACTGGTTCAGCATCTGTCGAACGAATATCGCACCCGGGTGAAGATTCCTTTGCAGCCGGGAAATGGGAAGTATTGCCTCACGCGCAGGCAACTCCAGCTCATCGGCCTGGTGGAACGAGGCTTGACCAACAAAGAGATCGCCGCCAACCTGAATCTGTCTGAATTCACCGTGAAGAACCACATCAGCCGCATCATGAGGCAGGTGGATGCGGATGATCGTCACGAAGCCGTAGATGTGGTTCGCGCCAGCGGACTCCTGCCCGTGGCCTAGCTCCGGGGCTTCTCTCTGCCAGCCGCTAACCCCTAGCCCGCAAGCTTCGGCTGATCCTGGGATCGCGTATCTTCGGGCATCGCCAGCCGGCCGGTCCGCCGCATCTCCGCGCAGTCATAGGAGTAGGCCGCGCCACAAAGAAGGCATACCTGGTAGGCCTGGCCATAGTCTCCGGCGTGGGGCCAGGAGAACCGGTGCCGGCAGCACATCTCGATCAGCCGTTTCAGAAAAGGATTTGTCATGGTGGCTTTGAGTCCTTGCGATATCTAAATAACGCAGTCCCCACCCTACCCTGAGAAGTACCCAATCAGTGCTGGATTATTGGTCATCGACCGCAGGAATAAGGCCAATGCCAGGTCTCATTACTCAGTTACCGAGGGAGGCGTAACGTAACTGCCCTAGCGAACGCAGCGCACGGAACTACTGGAATCCCGTGAATGGCGAAGCTTGGGGTACCGTATGGGTGCAGAGTTTGAGCCGTCCGCGCGTCAGCGGCGCGCGCTCTTTGAAAGAGGGATGACTATGCATAGTGCGAATGTGACCGACACCATACGGCGCAGCTCGAGAGTGCCGATCACCCTTCCCATCGCCGTCACCAGCCTGGAGCCAAGCACGCCCTTCTCCGAAATTTGCGAGACCCTGGTGGTCAGCGCTCATGGCTGCGCCATATTTTCTCCCGCGAAACTCGAGGCCGGCATCCCGGTGCAATTTCGGCGCAAGGGAGGCGGCGCGACTATGGCCCATGTTGTGGACTGCAAGCCCATGGGCGCGGGTCAACAGGGCTGGCAGGTCGCCGCAAGGCTGGATCACCCGGAAAATTTCTGGGGACTGGAAGCTTGCCCGGAAGATTGGGCGCGACTGCTGGAGATACATTCCGACGAACCGCAATCCCCGCGAAAGGTGACACGAAGCGACAAGGGCCAGGCGCCGGGTCAGTCTTCGCCGTCGCTCAAACTCGTGTCCGACAAAAGCCATCCCCCAATGACCGAATACGATTTGCGGGCCATCGTGGCCGAGTTTGTTCAGCCCCTGCATGCGGAGGTGGCGCGGCTCAAGGAAATGGCGGCCCAGGGAGAGCTGAAGCGCAGCCGGTTCGATATCTCGCTGTCACATATTCCTCCCGAGGTCGAAGAGAAGCTGTGGGTCCGCCTTCGCGACGATCTGGGCCCACAAGTCCTGAAGCAGACTCAGGAGCAGTCCGCCCAGGTGCTCGGGTCCGCCAAGACCATGATCGATCAGAACATCACCGGAGCTCTGGCAGGATTCCGGCAGCAGGTGACGCAGGAACTGAAAACCGTCGAGCAACGGGCGCACGGGCTCACGGAGGAGATCTCCGAAGCGGTGGGACAGCACTTCAATACCGGCGCGGAGCAATTTCAGCAGAAAGTGTCGGAAGCCGGAACCCGGGTGGAGCGCCGGAGTGAGGAACTCCTGCGCGCCATGCAGCAACGTTTGGGCGAGGAGCATGATTCCTACCGCAAGGAAGTGCAGAAAGTGCAGGCTACCGTAGCCACCGAAGCATCCCGCCTGCAAGCGCAAGTTGCCGCGCTGAACAGCCGCATCGCCGAACTGGACGAGACCGCGTGCCGTCTGGAGTCAGGAATGGAAACCCGTCTGTCGCAAATGGCCAGCGATCAGGTATCAGCGGCCCGCGTTCAACTCGAGCACGCAGTCGATGTAGTGCTCAAGGAGTTGGGAACGCGCAACGCCAAGGAGCTGAACAATCAGCTCGACGAAGCTCGCGGAAAATTGAAGGTGGTCCAGAAAGGAATCGAGACCTCTGTCACCGACCTGGTCAAGACCGAGGTCGCTGCCAGCCTGCTCTCCTTTGGGCAGACCATGGAGGAGCTGGCGCAGGATTCCGTGGGACGTTGGCGCAGCGCGCTGGGCAGGGACCTAAGCTCGGTGGCCAAGATCCTGGGCGGAGAATTCCAAAGGCCGTCCGCAACCAGCAAGAAGGAAGACGACCCGTCAGCCGAGTAACAGCCGCGCAGCGGCGACAGAATGCAGCCCAGGGCGCAAGCCCTGGGTAGAAAGTGGCACGAACCAAGCTCCGAAGGAGCGAAAGAAAAGTTGCCACACAAACTCTTCAGAGATTCATCCTCTCCACCCGCTCCCGGAAGTGCTCCTTCCAACTCTCCGGCAACGCTGAAACCAGCAAGGCACGCCGCACCGAAGCCAGGTCATCCTCGTCAAACCTCTTGGCGATGTACAGCCGCGTGATTTCCGAAACGGGCACAGCGTTGGCGTCCCGGGCGATCACTTTGATCTCATCGCCGGCGCCGACGTCTCCTTCGCGGGTAACGGCAAAGTAGAAACCCGTCCGTCCACTCACCATGAATCGCTTCACCATGTCGTCGGATTGAAATCTCACGCCCAGTTTGTAGCAAGGCAGCCGCGGCTGCGTCACCACAAGTTCTGCGGAACCCACCGCGAAGCGATCGCCCAGATGGACTGAGTCTTCCGGCGGAACATCGGCAGTGAAATTTTCTCCAAAGCTGCCCATCGGCAGTTCGCGCCCAGGCAATTCCTTTTTCCAGTATTCATAGTGGGCCAGCGGGTAGCAGTAGACGGCCTTGTACTCTCCGCCGTGGACGGTGAGGTCGGCCTGGCGGTCGCCGTCCAGGTTGAGCTTGCGCAAAGCCACGCGGCCCGCAACCGGCTGCTTGAAAATACCCGTGGTCACAATTCTCCCTCGCCACCTCACGTCGCGTGGAAGGCCGGTGTTCAGTGAGATCAGTTTCATCCAGCGCTCCTTCCTAACACTCCGCACTCCGCCTCAACCTTGCGGCACCGGCACCACCACACACCCAGGTCCCTCGCAAGCTCGGGATGACACTTCCCGGAGAGATATGACTTCCGTTAGTCCTGAAAATTGCTGAACAAATTGTTCACTCGGCCAGCAAGGGATGAGCCAGGACCGCGCTCTGCAGGGCCGAGTATTTCAGCTTGCCCATCATCGCAATCTGGATCATCGACATGACCTCGCCGCCGTTGTCGCCCAGAATCGCTGCCCCCAGGATCTCATCCGTTTGCGGGTCGACCAGCGCTTTCATGAAGCCGCGGGACCGTCCAGTCTCCATTGCCCTCGCCACCGAGGTCATCGGCAGCCTCGCGATGCGCACCTTTTTCCCCTGCGCCCGGGCTTCCCTCTCACTCAAGCCCACGCGGCCCAGTTGCGGATCGATAAAGACGCAATACGGCAACAGCCGTCCGGCTACGGTGCGATTGCCGCCTTCCAGAAGATTACTTTTCAACACCCGGTAATCGTCGTAAGAAATATGAGTGAAGGCCGGGCCGCCATTTACGTCTCCCACCGCATAGACGCCGGGCACGCCCGTCTCCAGCTTGTCGTTCACGGTAATGTATCCGCGCTCGTCGGTGACAATGCCGGCCGCATTCAGGTTCAGCGTTTCAGTATTTGGCTTGCGTCCGGTCGCGACCAACAGGTGCGTCCCTTCCAGATTCCGGCTCTCGCCTTTCACCTTGACCGTCAGACGTACACTCTTTCCCGACACCGCCGCCGATTCCGCCTTGGCCTCGAGCAGAATCTCGACTCCGTCTTCCGTGAGAATGTTCGCGACCGCCTCCGCAATATCCCGATCTTCCTGCTTCAACAACTGCTTTCCATGCTCAATCACGGTGACTCGACTGCCAAAGCGGCGGAACATCTGTCCAAATTCGAGTCCGATGTAGCCCGCTCCCAGCACCAGCAGATGCTCGGGCAACGCGTCCAGTTCCATCACGCTCACGTTATCCAGATAAGGCACACTCTCCAGTCCATCAAGCTGCGGCACGTTTGCGGTCAATCCGGTGTCGATCACAATCAACTCAGCCGTGAGAGTGCGCTCGCCGCCATCATTCAACCGCACTCGCACCTGCTTCGGCCCCAGGAACGAACCCTCGCCGTAGATCACGTCAATCAGCTCTGACTGCTTCAGACGTTTCTCGGAGCCTTCGCGCCACCGCTTTACGATGCCGCGTTTCCGTTCGCGAACCGCGGGCATGTCCACGGATACGTCACCCACGCTGACGCCATACTCCCGTGCCCGGCGAGCCAGGGACGCGACCTCCGCGCTGGCCACCATGGTCTTGGTCGGCGTGCAGCCATAGTTGACGCAGGTCCCACCCACCTTCGCCCGTTCGATCATCGCGGTCCGCTTACCTTTCGCCGCCAGCGCAACCGCCAGAGGATTCCCGGCCTGTCCCGAACCTAGGATGATCGCGTCGTACCGTGTTGCATCTGCCATGGGTTTGCCTCGTGGATCGTGTAAGGACAGGTTGGAGTCAAGCGCAGCGTCCGAACCGGAAAAACTGCCAAGCGTTGCTCGGCCTGGACGGGTCAGAGACCCGTCCCTACACGGGCTCGGGCTTGGACGGGTCCCCTCGACTTCGCTCAGGGCGGGCTCCGACCCGTCCTGCACGGCCCAACCCGTCTATAAATGTGAAACGATCAGCAAGCCGCCCCCGATGGCGACCGCGTCTTCCACCAGCGCTACTGCAAAGTCCGGCAGGTGCGCGCGCGTCACCAAAGCGTGACGAACGTTGTAACCGCCGAACGTCCCGATCAAGGCGCCGATCACCCCAGCTATTGCAGCGAGGATCAGACTGCCGCCAGCGCTTACCGCCAGTGCCGTGTCGCACAGCCCACCAAAGATAATGCGCGCGCTCAGCCCTGGAGCGGCGGTTCGAGGCGGGGTCTTCGGCAGTTTGTCCACTATCAGTTCACCCAGAGCCAGCAGCGTGAAAAGAATCACCGTCCCTCGATGCCCAACGAATGCGAGCCTGGTTCCCGCCAAATGCAACCAGCCCAGATGCGCGCCCCAGCAGACCGCCGCCGGAGCGGTCAGCGAGCGTAGACCATCTACGCAGCCGAGAAGAAAGCAAAAGAGCAAAACCGTCACCAGCATGGCCAGACATCCTTCTCTCGCGGTACCAGCCGTAGCATACCGCTTTCCTGATAGTCCTGTGATTGGCGGGAATCAGGAATTATGAAATGTTGAACGGACTCGAACAATCTTGCGCCTTTTGTACAATAATCAATAATCTTGAATACCGTGGGAGGATCGTGTCGCACTTTGCTGACGGCGGTCAAACCTGAACCGGCGCCCGTCGTAAACTGCCGAGCCTCGCTCGGCCTGGACGGGTCCCTTCGACCGCGCTCAGGGCGGGCTCCAACCCGTCCCTAAACAGTCGGGCTCGAGCTAGCAGCTTCTTACGTTTTGAATCCTCTGGTGCTATAAAAACATCAGAACCGCTACGTAAGATAATAAGCTCCGCGACGACCGGCCACTCCCGCACGGCGGCTCTTGGCGGTTCGCAAATCGATCCCGATTCAGAGGTACTCTTGAATGGCAAAACCAGTAATCCTGACCGTAGACGACGACCCTGATGTACTCCGCGCAGTCGAACGCGATTTACGCCAGCGCTACGACGATCGCTACCGTGTCTTGCGGTCGGAGTCGGGAATCGCCGCCCTCGATCTGCTCCGGCGCTTGCAGCAGCGCAATGATTCCGTGGCCCTCATGCTGGTCGATCATCGCATGCCGGAGATGAACGGGATCGAGACCCTGGTGGAGGCCATGAAGCTCTATCCCAACGCCAAGCGCGTGCTGCTCACCGCCTACGCTGATACCGAAGCCGCCATCAAGGCCATCAATTCCGTTCAGCTGAATCACTATCTTCTCAAGCCGTGGGACCCTCCGGATCAACATCTTTATCCTGTGCTGGATGATTTGCTCGATGACTGGTACGCAGATTTTAGTCCTCCCTTCGAGGGTGTGCGGGTGCTGGGGACGCGCTGGTCGGCTAAATCCTACGACGTGCGGAATTTCCTGGCGCGCAACCAGGTCCCTTACCAGTGGCTGGACGCCGATGCTGCGGAGCGCGAGCCGGACGTGAAGCGGCTGGTCGAGAGCCTGAAGAACGAAGACCTCAAGCTGCCGACGGTGTTCTTTGCCGACGGCAGTCGCTTGCCCGAACCGAATTCTCACCAGATTGCCGAAAAGCTGGGACTGCGGACGAGGGCAGGGCTGGAATTTTACGATCTTGCCATCCTGGGCGGTGGACCGGCGGGGCTGGCCGCGGCAGTGTATGGAGCGTCGGAAGGATTGAAGACCGTAATGGTCGAGCGCGAAGCGCCCGGCGGTCAGGCGGGACTGAGTTCGCGGATCGAAAACTATCTTGGATTTCCCTCGGGCTTGTCGGGCGCCGATCTGGCGCGCAGGGCCGTGGCCCAGGCGCGCCGGTTCGGAGTGGAAATCGTCTCCCCGCAGGAAGCCACCGGAGTTCAAATCGAAGGCCCGTATCGCTACGTGCAGCTCAGCGACGGCAACCGGCTTTCCTGCCACGCCTTGCTGCTCGCCATGGGCGTGCAATGGAGGAAACTCGATGTGCCCGGCTTAGAACGTTTGCAGGGCGCCGGCGTCTACTACGGTGGTGGGACCACGGAAGCGATCTCGTGCCGCGACGAAGACGTCTACATCATCGGCGGCGCCAACTCCGCCGGCCAGGCTGCAATGTTCTTCTCCAGATACGCGCAACGCGTGGTTATGCTGGTGCGTGGCGATTCGCTGGCTGCCACCATGTCGCAATATCTGATCGATCAAATTAAAGACACTCCTAACATTCACGTGGAATATCGCACCCAGGTGGTGGAAGTGCATGGCGACGACCATCTGCAGACGATATCGATCAAGTGCGATCAGACCGGGGACGTATCCCGGGTTCCCGCGGCCGCGCTCTTCATCTTTATTGGCGCCGAACCCCGCACCGCGTGGCTGGATGGAACCGTGGAGCGGGATTCGCGCGGGTTCGTTCTGACCGGCCCCGACCTGATGCGCGAAGGCAAGCGTCCCAAGGGATGGTCGCTGGAGCGCGATCCCGGCCTGCTCGAAACCAACGTCCCCGGAATTTTCGCCGTGGGTGACGTGCGTCACGGTTCCATCAAGCGGGTGGCGTCCGGCGTGGGTGAAGGCTCGATTGCAATTCAGTTCGTCCACCAGTATTTGAGCAAGGTTTCATGATGCCCGAAAGCGAAACGGCACAACCTGCAAGCGGTACCGGCGAGTCGCTTAGAACGGCGTTGCGCAAGATCCCGATCTTTGCCGACCTAACCGAAGAGCAGATGGATTGGTTCGTGTCCCACTCGGAAGACGTGCGATTCGCGTCCGGCGACGTGGTGATTCACGAGGGCGATCCGGCGGAGCTGCTCATTGTGCTGCTTGAAGGCGAGCTGCGGGGCCGGCGGGACAGCGCCGGAGCCGACTCTCCTATTTTTATCGTCCATTCTGGACAAGTAACCGGCATGTTGCCGTTTTCGCGACTTACGTCCATCACGGTGACCTTCCGCGCCTTTGGACCGACGCGGATGGCCAGCCTTAACAAGAATCACTTTCCGGCGATGATGGCGCAAATCCCGCAACTGATACCTCGGCTGGTGAGCGTGCTGGCCGACCGCATCCGCGACGTGAGCCGCGCCGACCAGCAACGCGACAAACTGACAGCACTGGGAAAACTGTCGGCCGGACTGGCCCATGAACTGAACAACCCCGCTTCCGCGGCGCGCCGTTCTGCAGAGGGCTTGCGCCACTGTACCCGCGACCTGCGCCATGCCAACGCCAAACTCGATCAGGTCGCACTGTCCCCGGAGCAGCGCTCGTTCCTTGCCGAATTCGAGGATCACGTAATCGAACAGCTGGCATGTGCACCCGCTCTGGATTCGTTGGTGCAAAGCGATCGCGAAGAGGAAATGACGGCCTGGCTGGAGCAGCACGGCGTTGCTCACGGCTCCAGATTCGCTTCCGGACTGGTTGAAGCTAACGTCGGGTGCGCGGAACTGGAACGTCTGTTTGAAAAGTTCGATGCCAAGGTGCTGCATGACGCGTTGGCCCGGATCGTGGCCGCGGTGAGCGCGGAAAAACTGACCCGGGAAATCGAAGCCACCACCGGCCGCATCTCCGAACTGGTTCAGGCGATCAAGGAATATACCTACATGGACCAGATGCCGGAACAGGAAATTGATATTCATCCCGGCATCGAGAGCACGCTCACCATGCTGAAGTTCCGGCTGAAGAAAGGCGTCAACGTTACCCGTGAGTTCGATAAGACGCTGCCCCGGATTTGTGCCCACGGAAGCGAACTGAACCAGGTTTGGACCAATCTTATCGGCAATGCCATCGATGCCATGAATGGCAAAGGTGAACTCCGCATTCGCACGTCCCGCGAACTGGATACACTACTGGTCGAGATCACCGATAACGGCCCAGGGATCCCCGAGAATGTGAAACCTCACATCTTCGAACCGTTCTTTACCACCAAGGGAGTCGGCGAGGGCACAGGCCTTGGTTTGGACACCGTTTATCGCATCGTTCGCAGTCACCACGGGCAAATCACATTTGATTCCCGGCCGGGCAGGACTTCCTTTTATATACGTCTTCCGCTGCAAAAGCCCAAGCCGGCGACACAGTAATTCATTTCGTATTCGCTCGCCGCTCTTCTGAAATGCTGTCACTCTTCCTTCTGCGTTGACTTTCGTTTGCACATTCTCCGTGTGCCTCCCTCGTGTCCCCTTTTCACGCCACGCGACGCGTTACCTGGTGTAGCTCCCAAATCGATGAAACATTCGGAGGAAATTATGCGGACACGTCTCCAGCTCTTCTGCTCCACTGTGCTTCTGTTGTGTATCTCGGGATACGCACAGAGCGTCGGCAACATCACCACGGTAGCGGGCACCGGCACCGGCGGATATGCCGGCGACGGCGGCCTTTCCCCCAGCGCTAAAGTCTTCGCTCCCTTCGGCGTTGCCGTAGACAAGGCAGGAAACTTCTACATTGCTGACACCGGCAACAACCGGGTCCGCAAGGTAAGTATTCCCTCGTACGTCATCACCACCGTTGCCGGGAACGGCAAGAATTCGTTCTGCGGCGATGGCGGACCAGCAACCAGTGCCTGTCTGAACCAGCCAACGGGAGTCGCGCTCGACAGCGCCGGCAACCTCTACATTGCAGACAACGCCAACGCCCGCATCCGCAAGGTGGACACCACCGGCAAGATCAGCACGTATGCCGGTAACGGCAGTCCTACGTTTTGTGGCGATGGCCAACCTGCAACCCTGGCCTGCCTGCATACGCCGACGGGCGTAGCTGTCGATACCAAAGGCAACGTCTACGTCGCGGACGAATACAGCTGCCGCGTCCGCAAGATCCTTGCCTCCAACCACACCATCACCACAGTGGCGGGCAACGGGGCGATAGGATCTACCGGCGATGGCGGGCCCGCCATTTTTGCCGAACTGGGCGGCCCCACCGGCGTCGCAGTTGATCCCGCCGGCAACATTTATATTGCCGACTGGGGCAACCACCGCGTTCGGCAGGTCAACCCTTCGGGAATCATCACCACCCTCGCGGGCAACGGAACGACGATGTTCTGCAGTGACGGCGGCCCGGCCGCCAGCGCCTGCCTGCGCGCTCCGTATGGGGTCGCAGTCGACGGTTCCGGGAACGTATTCATCGCCGACAGCGGAAACAGCCGTGTTCGTAAAGTCGCGGCGGCAACCAAGAAAATCACCACGGTAGCCGGAGGAGGCAACGCTGGAATTGGGGATAACGGTCCCGCCACCAAGGCCAGCCTCTCCTCGCCTTACGGGGTCGCCGCCGCGGCGTGACTGAAGCGGATCTCAACAAAGTCTGGAGCATTACCGACCAAGCGGTACTGGGCCGCCACTGCCGCGCGAGATTCCGCAAACAATACATCAGCGGTTACGATCGGGTCGTGCCCACCGAATATCAAGTGAAGCTTTGGGAAGCGTACGGCAAGCCGGACCGGTCTCTAATGCAGTCCTCGCACTGCAGTTTCTATTTCTCCCGCCACACAGTAATCGATGACATCGCCCAATACGTGCGCCACTGCATCGGAACCAGAAGTTAGGGGTTAGCAATGCTCGTGCAGGAACGGGTCGGAGCCTCCTTAAGCGCAGTCAGAGGGATCCGACCAGGCCGAGTGCAGCTCGGCAGGCCTGCTAGGGCACGCCCAGGTAACGAATCGGTTTTTAGTAGAGAGCATGCGCCAAGCCTTTTGTCCGCTATGCGTATTTTTTCTCAACCACCGGCAGACGCTCCGTGGAACTGACATAGCCCTGTTCCGCGAGCCGCCTACCGTTCTCACGATACATTTCCGCATCATGCGGGGCCCATGTCGCCAAGCCATCCACGTAGCGGTTGTACATACAGAAGGCTGCGGCAATCAGGACAGTGTCGTGGATCTCCTTGTCGGTGGCGCCCTGTTGGCGCGCCAGCGCAACATCTTCGGCCGTGACGTACTTACCGCCCTTCTGGACTTTTCCGGCAATCGCCAGCAACGCTTTTAACTTGCCGGAAATTGCAGCGGACTCGAAATTCAATTTGACTTC
>WNEZ01003910.1_pt1 | contig 12901 bp, 15 predicted proteins | sample 5400521 | NCBI WGS metagenome assembly WNEZ01 (sample SAMN13153339, study PRJNA577476) | soil metagenome | isolation source: 120 cm saprolite under Douglas fir tree site 2 hole 1 replicate 1 | place: USA:California | collected 2015-04-18 | reverse complement strand
GTTGGTCAGGAAGTCCGCTCCCCCAACGGCACATCCCGACATTGTGCATCGTGTGAATATCGCCAACCACCTTGTAGCGGTACTCCGGGATGCGCTTACGAATTTCCGACGCTGCCTCATTGATCGCCGCAATGCCGACCAGGCGGCCACCCGGGTGTATCCATACGCAATCTTCCGTATAAGCATTGCGCATCATGGCTTCGCGCTTCACTGGATCAAGCTCGATGAAGATCTCATCGAAGTTGTGGTGCATCAGTTCTGCAACTGTCATATTCTCTCCCTTGTTTTCTCTTTGCCAGTGTAACGATCTTTCCTTTGACCTTCCCGGCCATTCTTCCTCCTGGCATTTCTCTCAAAAAGCTAAGTCCTTACATATGTAGAGCATGGAGTTAAGTACTTATTCTTCAACGCGTTAGAGGGAATTTTGGGGGGGGGTACAAAGTCCAATTAGTGACTGCTGTCGAAGCGGCTATAACGTTTGCGTCACGGCCTCCGTCAAGAAGATGAAAGCGTCCGCGTCACATCATTCGCTCCGTACTTCACTTCCGGATAGACTCGGTCAAACAAGACCCACAGCGCTCCGATCACCACGAAAACGAGGTAGCTTCCCTCCGGCCCAACCGACCCGCCCGTGAGCCAATCGGGACCGTGCACGCTGGAGTTGAGAAGGTGCCCAGGCAGAACCTGCCCGCTGTCGGGAACGGAGTACAGAAAGCTTTCGCCCCAATCCCACGCCATGTGAAAGCCGACGGCCCACCACAAATCGCCCGTCCGGCGCAGCGTCAGACATAAAAAGAAGCCGATCAATCCCGCCGCCACGAGGCCTGTCTTCGCTTCACCCGGATTGCCGCCGTGGATGTATCCGAACGCAAACGACAGAAGCGCCGCCGCCGGCCAGAAATTCATTCCCCGCGAGAGCACCCACTGCGAGTAGCCTCGCATCAGGAAATCTTCAAAGAATGCCGTCAGCAGAAAAAGCACCGCGTAATACGCCGCAAATTTCCAGATACTCGCTCCGTGCAGTTCCAGCGCGCCGAGCTCAAACGCGCCGGCTCCGCGCAACGCCAGCATCAGGACGCTCAGAGACACGATCCCCCACAGCGTCCCCACCCAGAAATTTCGTCCAAAGGCGCGCCGCGCCGGCAGCCCGAAGTCGCCGAATGGCCGGTCTTCAATGCGGGCCATCACGAAGCTGGGTAAGATCGCGGCCAGCATCATGCTGAGTTCGATCATCATGCGCCCTGAGAGGTCGCTCAGATGCGGCCGGAGCGACGCGAGGAGCCAGACTTCCAGTTGGAAAACGACAAACGCGATTGCCAGGTAAATCAGCCAGCGCGGGACGGCGTAAATTCCGTCCGGGCCGACAAAAAAATCGCGCAGCGGAGATTTGCGGCGCGCACCCGGCGTTGTCGGTGTAGCCGGTGTAGCCGCTCCAGCGCCGGTTTGGCCACTGGCAACTGCCGAGCTGCGCTCGGCTTGGACGAGCGAGGGCGCCCGTCCCCACACGACCGATTTATCATCCGTCGTCTGGGGCGGATCCGGCTCCGCGGAAGAAGGGGACAACGGTTTGTTATCCATCATCGTCCCGAACATGGTAAAACACTCGGTCCCGCTTTGTTGGGCCATATGTTGCGGCGATTTCTTCATTCCGATGCTTTCCGCGCACCGCAATTTGCCGCGGCCGCGATGCTGCTGGTCTATCTTTTGCAGTGCGTCTGGCTGGTACGCGTGCAAACGCTGCATGCCTCAACTCCGGAGTCCGACCAGGCTCTGCGTATCTACCAGGGCCTCGAGCAGTGGAAGGGCGGCGCCATCGCGGGAACCCCCGAATCGCTGCGTTCGGAAGCCGCCACCGGTCTGCCCTCCGCCGGCCGCGCTGGCCATCTCCGCGTGCGCGACGGCTACGATCAGGACCGCTCGCCGCTCTATTACCTCGTCGCGGCTGCGCCGCTTTTGGTGCGTCTCGGTTCGTGGTTGCCAGAATCGCTCCTACCGTTGCTCGCCGCATCGCCAAATCTGTTTTTCGGCGTGATGCTCGGAGGCTCGCTCTGGTACGTCGCACGTCGTCTGTATGGAAACGCCGGCGGATACATCGCGCTCGCCCTCTACTGCTTTTCGCCGGCCATGATCGTGAACGCGGCCGGCACGCACAGTCTGGGTGAAATGGGCGCGGTGTGGGGAGCGTTCGGGACCATCTTCACCGCCATCGCCGTGGCGCACACACTCTACGCTCCCCGCGAAGTTGTGCTCTGGAATTGGCGACGCATTTTGCTTTTGGGGCTGTCTCTGGTACTGGCAGTGGGCAACCAGTTTTCGCTCGCGATACTGGCGCTGGTGATTTTGCCGCTCATGTTCTGGGTGGCACCGGTCCGGCCGCGCGCCATGCTCGCGATCTGGGCCACCGCAATCGCAGTCGCCCTGGTGCTGTTGTTTGCCGGATACTTTTTCGAACCTGGCTTGTCGTGGCAAGGAATGCTGCACGCGCGCTGGATCGACTTCGAAGCGGCGGCATTTGGAATTTCTGTCTCATATCGCAACGCTTTGCAAACGATCTTCCGCAACAGCCCGCCCCTGATGCTCGCCCTGCCTGTCGCTTTGATCGCATACCTGGGATGGAAACGCACCCGCTATTTCGGCAACACCGCTCCGCTGCTGATCGCGGCACTGATGCTCATCCTGGCTCTGGGCGCTCCGAATTTTCCGGGACAAGGGTTCCATCTGACCATGCTCGTGTTCGTGTTTGTCTTCGTCAGTGGAGTGTTCGCCGATCTGCTGGAGACTCAACAAGGCCTGCTCGTAACGACTAGCGTGTGCGGATTGTTGACCGCCTCTGCGATCTGGAATCTGTGGCAACTGTGGCGCGCCTGATTTCCCTGTAGAGACGCGGCTTGCCGCGGCTTGCCATTTCCACGCTGCCGGAGACGGGGCAAGCCCAGTCTCTACAGGGTAAAATGACTGCTTACGACATTGGCAAGGATCAACTCTAGATGAGCACTGCGACCCCGACTCCAATATCGAAGACCATCTATGTAACTCGCACCGGGCTGCCGCTCAGTTTCACGCTCGAATGGCCTTTCCGGCATGCCACGTCCGGCGCGGACTTTGACGTTCTGCACACGGTGGTCAGGCTGGAAAATTCTGAAGACCTGCGCGCGCTAGTGGCCGTGAATCTTTCCGTCACGTTGCGGGAAGCGCTGCCTTCGCTTGAACCAAAAGATACGGAAGGTCCGGTGATCAATGCTCTGCGCAAGGAGGTGGACCACAAGCAGACGGAATTCGTGAAATCCGGCAAGCTGGTGCCGCTGCCCTTCTCCAGCCGCCACTATAATTTCAAACTCAAGCAGTGGGTTTTCGGCAAGGCTTCCGACGAAGAAATCGGCCGTATGATCGAGCGCAAAGTGTATTGGCAGACGCGCTTGGTAGGCGGAGATGTGTGGCTGGGCGACCCGACTGAGGCTCTCTACGTCGATACCACCCTCGATCACATTGCTGAAATCGCTGCCGGACTTGCGCAGCAGGGACTCTTCACGCTGGCGCGGCGTCACGCGACGGCGCTTCCCACCTTGATGGAACAGAGAGACCGCTTCGAATCTGAGATGGCTGCGGCCCTCCGGGAGTTGGAAGAAAAACACGCTTTTGAGCGCGGGTAGGGCTGGTGGTTCAAGCCCCTAAAGGGTGCGCGCGAGAATTCGGCCATCCCTCCGGGACTGGACTCAAGGGCGCGATGCCAGCTACCACACCCGGCAAGCGTTCTCCCGCACCATCGGCTGCCCCGGCTTGCAGTGGAACGCTGAACGAAATTCCGTCATGTTTGCGGCCACGCCATTTGCCCGGTATTTCTCTGGCGAGTGCGGATCCACCGTCGCTCGCAGCCGCTTATTCTCTTCGCGCTCATTGGTGCACCAGCTTTGCCCGTAGGCTACGAAGAAGCGCTGCTCCGGAGTCAGCCCATCGAGCGGCTCCAGCTTTTGATTTTTCGTGTCTTCCTTCCACGCCAGATAGGCCAATAGCGTCCCGCCGAGATCTGCCAGATCCTCGCCGTTCGTCAGTTTACCGTTGATCTTGATGTCGTCGATGATCGTGTACCCGGAATATTGGTCAACCACGCATTGGGCGCGCTGCTCAAATTCCTTGCGGTCGGCCTCCGTCCACCAGTTGCGCAAATTTCCCTGCGCGTCGAACTGGCTGCCCTCGTCGTCAAACGCATGGGTCAGTTCGTGGCCCATGGTGGCGCCGGTGTCACCATAATTAGGAGCAGCGTCCGAGAGCGCGCTGAACAGCGGAGGTTGCAGCACTCCGGCGGGAAAGTTGATGTCGTTTTTCTGCGGATCGTAATACGCATTGACTGTGGGCGGCGACATGCCCCACTCCTTGCGGTCGACCGGCTTACCGATTTTCGCGAGCCAGCGGCGAAACTCGAACCAGGACGCTCGTTCCGAGTTTCCGATTTCGTCTCCGCGCACTATTTCCAGGGCGCTGTAGTCGCGCCACGTGTCGGGATAACCGATCTTGTTCGCAATCGTGTGCAGCTTGGTGAGCGCCTGCTCCTTCGTCGCCGCTCCCATCCACGGCAGCGCCTGGATCTCGCTCTGCATGGCCGCTTCGATCTCTCTCACGATTTTCAACGCTGCCTGTTTCGCTTCCGGACTGAAATACTTTGCTACGTACGCCTGGCCCAGCGCTTCTCCCAAGTCGTTATCGACATCGTTTGTGCAGCGCTTCCAACGGGGCGGCAACTCCTCCCGTCCCCGAAGAGTCTTGCCGTAGAAACTAAAATCCTCTTTCACGAACGCAGCGGAAAGGTCGCTAGCGGCGTTGTGCGTGGCGTGCCAGCGCAGATACGTTTTCCAGTCTGCCAGGCTTTCTTTTTCGATCTCTTCACTCATATCATGGAAATAGTCCGGTGTCACCACGTTGAGCGACCCAAGCGATGCCACGCCGGTTTTTCTGAAATACATGTTCCAGACGAAAGATGGCGCCAGTTTTTGTAGCTCCTCCACGCTCATCTTGTGATAGAGCTTGGGAGGATCGCGCCGTTCGACGCGAGTCATCTGGCCTTTGGCTAGCGCTGTTTCAATGCGCATCACTGTCGCTGCTTCCGTGGACACAGCGGCTGGCTTGTCTCCCAGCAACTCGAACATCTTTGCGACGTGCGCCAGATAAGCCTTGCGCAGTTCTTCGGATTTGGCGTCGTCCTTCAAATAGTAATCACGATCTGGAAGGCCGAGTCCGCCCTGATCGGCCTCGGCAATCACCTGCGTCGAATCTTTGAAGTCCTGATTCGAGCGAAATGTGAACAGTGTGCCTCCGCCGTAGAGCGAGGGCGGAAACTGCGCAGTCGCGACATACTCCGCCAGATCCTGCTTTGAGTTCAAATGCGCGATGCGCTCCAGTTCCGGCAGCAGCGGCTTGGCCCCGAGCTTCTCAATCGCCCCTTCATCCATGCATGACGCGTAGTAATCGCCGATCTTTTGCGTGACATCGTGCGTGACGTCGTGCTTCACAGCATCCCGCGCACCGTTCGTTTTTCCCGCCTCTTCCAGAATCGTCCTCAACTGGGCGCGATTATCGTCTTCGAGCTTGCCGTATGTGCCCCAGCTCGCCTGATCGGGCGGGATGGGATTCTTTTTGATCCAACCGCCGCAGGAGTACGTATAGAAATCTACGCACGGGTCAATGGTTCTATCCAAGGCGGAAACATCGAGCACCGGCTCGGAGGAGGAGTGTTGGGCGGAGGCGGGCACGGCGGCCGAAAGAGCCACTAGAAGCAGAGCGGAGATTTTCCAGGTCATAACGTTTAAGGCGCAAAATTGCTCGCTGAGATTATCGCTTCTTTCAAAACTTATCCAGCGGTCACGAGCCATCGCCGATGTGCGCATAGGGCGACCAAGGTAGTTAGACGCGAGAGCGAGAAATTCGTTAGGGAAGTTTTATACCAAATGGGAAGTACAGTGCTACTGGTGTTCCACACCCGCTAGAGAAGCAGGTGCAAAGTCAGCGCACCCAGAACCGCCCGCACTATTGAGGTGATCGCGATGTGCTTCCCGAAGATCTCGCCGCACTGAGCGATCTTCTATTATACATAGTGCCAGTCAACGGTAATCTATGTTAGTACACTCCGCATTCGTATCCCATCTATATTGTTGCACTCTACTTATTAACCACTACTTACACTCTACGTTTTACACTCTACGTTTCGATCCCCACGTGGCACACGCGGCCTACGATGTAGTCTCCGGGTTTCTGACCGCCTTCCATGGTTATTACTTCAACCGGGCAGGCGGGATTGTGGGGACGCAGGATCAAGTGACCGTCCGCGGTTTCGACATAACTGATGACGCAAGCTCCGTCTTTACGAACGGCGTATATGTTACTTTCGCCCCTGCGGTAGGGGGTCAGCGAATTGTAGTGGCGGTCGAGCAGTAGGGTGGCGCCGGGCGTTGTGCGGGGGTACATGCTGGCTCCCCCCTGCGCATCCGCCTTGATAACCACAAAGCGTTCCCAGCCTCTGCGGTCGCCTTCCACATCCTCCTTCAGGCGCTTCAGGAAGCTCTTCTTAAACTTCAGGACCTCCTTGACATGCATGCTCATAATCAGCGCTTCAGAGGCTGCGATTTGCGGGTCTGCGACCACGACATTGTCGAATTCGTCCTCGCCCGGTGGGAGGATCGAGGCGCGCTTGTTGACTTCGGCTGGATCGATAAGATCCAGCACCGAAAGATGTTGGACGTTGAGAACTCTGTCCATGCCTTCCAAGCTAAGTCCGCGTTTGCGGTTCAGGAAGTTGGAGATGTGGGCTTGCTTGAAGCCGGTCTGTTCCGCCAGACGCAAGCCCGTGAGTTCCCCTGCGTCAATGCATTCCCACAGGGTCTTGCGAAGATTTTCTTGCAGCATGCGGAATTTCATCGCGGGAGTATAACACGTTGCAATAGCCAAGGGCTATTGTTAACACAAGTATAACATCCATAAGGGAATAAAGTTATTGAGATGATTATGCAGTTCACACAGAAAAGGAGCTATAATTTATGAGCCGTGACAGGATAAGTAGCAAAGTAAGTGAAGATATTAAGTATCACAATAAACAACTGGTGGACACAACGAAGGCGCTCATTGAACTTTACAAGAGCGCCTTCGGGGATCAATGGGAGAACGTATTCGGCCAAACGGTTAGAGTAGCGGTGTCATCGTCTTGAGCCGGGTGCAGGTTCGTAAAGCAAATCATTCAAGGCTTTGGCTGCTGCGTTGAGAAATTGCACAACCTTGTCATGGTGGCCGATCCAATTCGTGCTAGCGGCATCGGAACCCATTGCTTTTTCGGTGAGTTTAGCGGCTAGTTCGATCGTCTTGTAGTCCATTGGAATTCGATCCTTTCGCGGGTGGGATTCGGGGAAGGCGGGAATTGTACCACCAGAGAAAAGAAAATTTCTGTAAACGGATTCCCTCGCGGGACGCACCAGTGGTATAACGTGGTGCGAGGGAGTTTGGCGGAGGCTGGGTGAGTCGAACACCGTTCCTCGCGGGGAACTCCGGTTTATAAGACCGGGCCTGGTACCGACCAGTCAGCCTCCTGCCAGCTCCCGTATTAGCACAAAAAACGGCGGTGAAATCTGTGGATGTGTGCGGAAACGTGTGGAAATCAGGGATTTATTATTGAAATGAAAAGACAAAAAGAAACGAACAAAATGCCCAAGGTTCGAGTCAAGGTGTCGAAGAAGGCTTTTGACAAGGTTTTGGGAAGGCTGATTAAGGCCGAACCGCAGAAGAGAGGATGACGGCTTATTCTTCCTTGCGGTGAAACGGGGTTTTCCCGCTGATTACGTAGACAATTGTTGCAATAGAGGCGATTAGAATATTGCTTCCTACGGGCTTGTCCACGATCGTCAGGTACAAACCAACTCCGGCTCCCGCTAGTGCCCCGAGCAGAACGGAGGTGAGCAGAAAAGTTTCATGATTCAACTTTTTCTTGCGGTATTCGTGTTTACGCCCACCTTCAAGATCTTGGTGTTTTAGGTTTTCCTTGTAGCCCTCAAGGCGACAACTTTCGTGGTGCATCTCTGTTTGAGCCATTAATTTTGCCGATTCCGGGTCTGGCCCGAGGGTCATTTTGGACGAGAAAAATGCAGCTAGACTGAGCACTTCAGGTTTTTCCAGCTTCTGCAATGCTTCTACATATTCCGGAGTTATTGGCGACCCAGAGGCGACGTGAGCCGCCGGTTGTGTGGGCGGCTGTGTCTGCATCGCCGTCGTCGGAGAGGGTGGTTTGGGTTGTGGGTCGTCTGCCATCTACCGGTAGTTGTACGAATATGGCTGGTGATCGAATAGCCGCGCACTCCTGCGTCGCAATCTATCGCTCGCGCGTTGCCATTCCTTTTCTTTAGACACCTTTTCCACACGAAAACCGGTCATCTTTTCATCAATCGGGACAACACGATAAAAATGCAGCGCGTCATTGGCAGAAAGTTTTACCGCTTCATTGGCGGCTTCCAATAGCGACATCGATTGAGGCTTTTCGCCATAATCGAACGCTTCGAAGGAGCGCACCCACTTGGCTGTTGATTCCATCTCTGTTTCTCTCTTTATCTCTTTAGATGCGGCTGACAATAAATCGGCCCGTACTCCTAAAGCACACAGCTGTCAAGATTACGAGTGTATAGTCGGACGGCACCATTTTTCTCACGAACCAGGCCCGAAGTAAAGACAAAAAACTTGTCACGCCCTTGGGGGAAGGGTCTAGAACGGTACTCAGAGAGGAACCAGTCAAGTACCCAAGTCACCAACGATTCTATCGGCACAAGTGGCAAAGGGGCAAGGGCACCGATGGACGATGTACACAACAACTACTGATAATTCAATAACATAGGTCTTGGTAACTTTTGTTGAGATTAGTAATTTATGGGCCGCACGAACGGCGTAAACGCATTCTGCTCCACCAGTTTGCTGTACGGCATCGCCCCGATCCCAGCCATCCGCGAAACGGTCTGCTCGAACATGTCCAGCGCTTCCCGCCGATTGAAGCGATAGCCGAACTCGTTCAAATAGCGTTGCAAGTGCTTTATGGACACCTGATGGAACGAGCCTGTTAGCGCCCGTTTGAACAATGAGAACGCGGATTCCACGGTGTTGGTGTAAACGTCGCCAGTACGTGAAGGGCGACGTTTGTGCTTGATCGTTGCATGGCGGACGTTGCGGAATTGAGTCATCTTGAAGTTGTAGACCGGATTTTCGTCGGTCATGATGCCTTGGGCATCTTTCGAGACATGATCCTTCATGACGCGGAAAATCGTGTCCGCGCTCGCATCTTTCGTGTGGACCATTCGCACAGGTCCACCACGCTCGCGGACGCCAATCACAACATCTTTGTTTTTCAGTTTGCTTTTGTGGCCGCGTTGCTTTCCGCCGACATAGGTTTCGTCGATTTCTACAACGCCCGTCATCTTCGGCCCGTCGTTGTCAATCATCGCTTCCCTGATCCGGTGCGCCAGATACCACGCGGTGCGGTAGTTCACGCCTAGATGTCGGGAGAGTTGTAGAGCGGACATGCTTTTCTTGGCATCCACTAGCAGAGCAATCGCCATGTACCATTTGCTCAGACCTAAGTGGGAATCGTGGAAGATCGTTCCTGACGTTGCCGAGAACTGAGACTTGCAGGTTTTCTCTAGGCACTGGTAAAGCTGGGCGCGAACGTTCTTGGACTTCGACTTGCGATTGATTGTCGAAACTTCCTTGGCTCCGCACACCGGGCAGCGAACACCGTGGGGCCAGCGCTTAGCTTCGAGATAAGCCAAACACATCTCGTCCGTGGCGAAGGCTTTTGGAACGTCTATCAGTTTCATGGCGGATTGTCCTTGACTTCCACCATCTTACTCGATTATTATATCTGTGTCAAGTGCATAATCATCGTTATTGACTTAGTAGCTTTAGAGCTATAAGATGATTTGATTATATGTCTCATAATGCACTTATACTACAGGGAAGGTTTCCAGCCATGATAGAAGTACAATCACATGAAAACGAAGAAAGAAGTTTCGGGGAGTTCCGCCGGAAGGTACGCTCGGCGGAAGTGCTCTCGGCAGCGATGCAGCGGTTGTTACAGTCCATTCACTTCAACGGGCGTCTGAGCGTCATTGTGCAGAACGGGCAGGTGCTCAAATCCGGCTACGAGGAGGGTTACTTCCGACAATCGGAGGCGGGAGTAACCGCTAGGCTGCAGTAACTGCTTCATTCCTAAATAAATAGCACTACAGGTCATCGTAAGAGAAACGAGCCCTGGACCGAGCAATCGGTGCCGGGGTTTTTTATTTTTGGTGAATTGTTTGTCATTTCACATAGAGAGGCAATCATGGACTTCATAGGCACGATGGAAGGCTCAGAGATCCACGTCGAACTCAAGTATTGCGAGCGGTGCGGCGGATTGTGGCTCCGGCCGCAGGGAACAAGTGGAGTGTATTGCGCCAGTTGCCGTGTGTGTTTGGCGGCAATGCCGAACCCTGGAGAGGCGCCGCCTCGCAAAGCACGCTCCCGCCGCAGAGCACGAGTGCAAGGCAAGGACGTTCAGATAGAAGACCTTAGCCCAGCCCAGATTGAATATCTACAGGGCGTGGCCGCGATGGAGGTGTGGGCATGACAAGAGCGCGAACGACGAGCACACAGGCATGGAGCCTGATGGGACAGGCGGAACAACCACCGTCGGTACTATTTGCCGAAACGGAAATGGACCTGTGGCCCTACCGCAGGCGCACGATAGCGCTGCTACGGCGGTATGCGCGGGCGTCGGTCGAGGTGGGGAGGCTGCCGTCGCTGCTGGGACGCGAGTTTTTCCGGTCACGGGTCACGTCGTACACGATGAGGAACTTTGAAGACGTCGTGATCTTTGTGGCCGACATGGAGCAAGCGATCGAGAAGTTGAACGCGATCGAAAAAAAGCTGCTGGCCATGAATGTTCTGGAGGAATACACAATACCCGAGGTGGCGCGGCTGCTGGGATGTACCCAGCGGACGGTCGAGCGATTCCTCCAGGATGCGCTGGACCAACTCTCGCGGATCCTGCTTGCCGGTGGTTTGATGGAAAAATTACCGTCAGTCGAGGGAGGGCACAAAACTTGTCAAGAGGGTAAGAATTACAATTTCGATCTAAGTGACTCAAACGAAGGCAAAAATAAATATCGAAAAGTTGGCGGTACACCCCCGTCTGATTTGATATCCTAAACTTAAGATTCGAAAAAAAGAAAAACTCTGAAGGGCGCGACGCAAATCGCGCCCTTTTTCTATTGAGGGCACCATCTATGACAGCGAAGGTGACGGGAAAGGTGACGTAGAATCAGAATAATCGTCAGACGCGGATTGAGGATTGGGTCGGGAAGGCCAACGGAACGCGGCATGGACATGACCTGGGTCACGGAACGAGTTGCGCTGGGCGGTGGGATATGGAATGCGCGGAACATGGAAGAACTGGCGCAATCCGGTGTGACCCACGTGCTCAACATGCAGATCGAGTTCGATGACCGGCCGCTCGCGGAACCGCACGGGATCCGCGTGCTGTGGAATGCGACCGACGACGATTTCTTGCCGAAGCCCCCGGAACTGCTGAAACGCGGTGTCGATTTTGCGCTGGAAGCGCTGGACGAGCCGGAAGCGCGGCTTTACGTTCATTGCGCGGCAGGGGTGCACCGGGCTCCGATGATGACGTTGGCGGTATTATGTGCGATGGAGTGGGAAATAGAAGCGGCCATGGCGCTGATCGAAACGCGAAGGCCTGTGGTCGACTTCGCGGATGTGTATGTAGAGAGCGTGCGGCGATTTCTGGAGTCGCGAGTTGAGAGCCAGCCGCGGAGTTCAGACTAACAATCGGAATTGCGTTGGGAGGAAATATGCGAAAGGGGCGCCGCTCGGCAGAGCGGCTTTCTTATTGGCCCGAGTTGGGGTCGCGCGCGCTCACGAGGAGAGAACAAGAGATGCCCAGATCGTTCGCGGTGAACAACAAGTGTTTTCCGATGGCGGCGAAGGTCGTGATTTCGCTGGTCCTGGTTGTGCTGATGGCGTTGACGTTCTCGACCAGGTTACAGGCACAAGGGCCAGCGCTCACAACGGTCAGCGGAACAGTGTATCGAGCTGACGGAACCACCGCATCGGGTACGGTGTTGATTTCATGGCCGTCGTTCCAGACCGCAGAGGGAGACGCTGTGGCGGCGGGCAATCTGAGTGTGAACATAGCACCACTCGGTGCATTTACGGCGCAACTGGTTCCCAACGTGGGCGCGTCTCCGGCGGGAACTTATTATGTTGTGGTTTTCCAACTGGATGACGGAACCGTCCGGACGGAATATTGGGCGGTTCCAGCGACATCGCCGACAACGATTGCCGCGGTGCTGACGACACCGGGTACAGGGCTGGGAAACTTCGCCGCGACGCAGCAGTACGTGAATGCGGCAGTGGCGAATCGCGCGCTCGACGCCACGGCGGTGCACCTGGCTGGGACGGAGACGATCAGCGGCGCGAAACAGTTTGCTGTGCCTCCGGCGCTTCCGGCGCCGGCCGGCGCCAATGACGCTGCGAACAAGGGTTATGTGGATGCGGCAGTGGCGAATGTAGGCGCGGGATCATTTGTCTCCAAGGCGGGGGATACTATGACTGGTCCATTAACCCTGCCCGCGGAAGCGCCGTTGGTTTGACTTCCGCGCGAACAACGGTGGTGGACGGGCGAGACGCCCGTCGCTCCATCAACGAGCTAGGCTAGCCGACTTCTTCACTCCAGTTTTCTAGCGCCTTCTTCACCACGGCCATGAACTGGTCGGCGACGGCTCCGTCGACGACGCGATGGTCGTAACCCAGCGTGAGGTGAACGACGGAGCGAATTGCGATGGAATCCGCGCCATCTTTGTCGGTGATCACCAGGGGCTGCTTG
>WNEZ01003908.1_pt1 | contig 12903 bp, 11 predicted proteins | sample 5400521 | NCBI WGS metagenome assembly WNEZ01 (sample SAMN13153339, study PRJNA577476) | soil metagenome | isolation source: 120 cm saprolite under Douglas fir tree site 2 hole 1 replicate 1 | place: USA:California | collected 2015-04-18 | reverse complement strand
ATTCCAGAAGTGAAAATTGTGTGGAGGGTAGAAGCCAATGGCGTCTTCGCCAAGATTCCCCGCCACGCCATCGAAACGATCAAAGAGCGTTACTTCTTCAACATGTGGATTGAAGAGGAGGACATAGTCCGCTGGATGTGCTCCTTCGACACGACCGAGCAAGACGTGAAGGAGTTCGCGAAATTCGTGGCCGAAGCAGTGGCCATGTAGCGACAGCCGCCTCGGCTGTCCCGGCAAGCGAAGCAAGGCGGCATCATCACGAGCCCCAAACCAGCCGACAGTAGCCCCTCCGAGGCTTGCTTTTTACTCCACCATTGACTAAATTGACCCTCTCCCGCCGAGTGTGTGTTCGTCCGGGGCGAAACCCAGGAGCAGTGTATGAACGGGAAGTATTTCAGCATCGCCGTCCTTGTCGCCGCCGCCGCCCTTTTGCTTAGCTTCTCCGGTTGCGGCCGCAACCAGCACTTGGCGTCGATTCAGGTGCAGCCCGCCGCGGGCGGCACTTTCTTTACGGCTGACCCCACCCTGTTTTTTGACTTTAAGGCCTTCGGAAGTTACATACATCCTCCCCAAACGAAGGACATTACCAGTCAGGTCACCTGGCAGTCGGACAACCCGCAGGTGGTTCAGGTTACAAGCGCGGGTGTGGTCTCGCCGAACGTGGGCTGCGGCCGTGGCAATGTTTTCGCCACCTTCAAAGACGGGTCAAACTTGGTGATAAGTAATTCCGTCCCAGTCACTGTGGACGGCCCCGCCAGTTCCGGCTGCCCGCAGGGGGGTGCCCTGAATACGTTAGCGGTGATTAGAAGTGGGAACGGACAAGGGACAGTGTCGAGCTCTCCAGCGGGCATCAATTGCGGAACGACTTGCAGCGCCCAGTTTTCGACGGGAACAACGGTGACGCTGACGGCCACTCCCATCAGTCCGTCCACGTTCGGTAGTTGGGCGAATTGCGATTCCCCTGCGAATACGAACCCATGTACCGTCTTGCTGAATGCCGACCGCTCCGTGACGGTCACTTTCAACTAATTACTGTTTTCGCCGTGCACTATTCTGTTTCGGCTAAGAATTTGCCCAGCGTAGGTTTATGCTTCTCCGGCTTCTTCTTTTTCTCCAAAACCACCTTCCCCGCGGGAGGCGTACCCACACGCTCCCGCGCCAATTCCTTGACTGCGGTCACCGCCCGAAACCGCTTAACCTTCTTTTTTCGCCCCATCACCCCCATGTTGCCATAGCTTGTAGCTCATAAAACTGTAATAATCATTCCTCGCGGTCCGAATCGACGGCCAGCCGGAACAGCCAGCCAACGACCAACGACTAGCGACCAACGACCGCCATGGAAGAACGTGACTTTTTCGACGAGCGCCAGGAGAAGAAACCAGCGACTCTTAACTGTCCCCACTGCCAACAGCCCGGGGAGTACGAGGTCACCTGGGTGGTCCGCACCAAGAAGCGTCAGCTTCCTGGACGTGCCGACGAGCGCGACCGCGCCCGCTTCGCCAAGGCCCGCTCCTACATGCTTCGCAAAGACGACATGATGGCATGCAAGAACATGCGCTGCCGAAAGCGTTTCGAAATCTCCGGTGTGCAATCGGTGGTCTTCACCGAGTAATGCTCATAGGGAAACGAAGGAAAGGCTTTGCATGATGTTGAATGCTGACCCTAAGGGTCCCCTAATTCGGATTGTTGCTGCTCTCTCAGGCCTGGCCCTGCTCGGGTGGGGCCTTGCTTCGATATTGCAGAAGGGAGATTTGCACTACGAAAACTGGTTCGGAGGGTTGGTTTTCTCACCGTTCGCAATCCTTTTAGGATTGGCGGTGATCCTAAGCGCTCTGTTTAAGCCGGAGATTCTGGGCAGGCCCCAGCGACCGAAGCGTTAGCAGTTACGCGGTCGGAAGCTACGCTCCATGGTCTTCAGGCGAGCAAACGCGGCGCTGGTAATTCCAGAAATCCTTGTAATCCCACCCCTTTCTCCTCGCTTTTGGCAATCGGGAGTCCCCACATTTTCCTCCGCTCATTTATACTGACCAGTTTCCCTGGTGGCTTCCCGAAGCGACAGGGATGAAGGAGTCATGCTTTGAAAATCCTGGTCTGCTTGAAGCAGGTGCCGCAGAAGGATGCACCGCTCAAGCTCAACGAAACCGGAGCCTGGATCCGCGAAGACGTTTCGTACGAGGTCAATGAGCCCGACGCCTTCGCATTAGAAGAGGCGCTGCGCCAGAAAGAGAAACACGGCGGAGAAGTGGTGGCCATCACCTCCGGGCCTGCTCGCGCCCAGCAGGTGCTGCGCGAGGCCCTGGCCAAAGGCGCCGACCGCGCCATTCATCTCGAAGACAACGCCTTCGTCGGACTCGACGCTTTCAACACCGCGAAAGCGTTCGCCGCCGCCATCAAAGAGGAAAAGTTCGACCTCATCTTCACCGGCCTGCAATCGGACGACTACGGCTACGCGCAAACCGGAGTCATCCTGGCCGAATTGCTGGGCTGGCCCCACGCAACGATCATCATGCAAATCGAAAAGAACGACACCGGAATCCGAGTGAAGCGCGAGCTAGAAGCCGGATATTTCCAGTTCGTCGACATGCCGACGCCGGCGGTGCTCACCATCCAGTCCGGGATCAACAAACTGCGCTACGCCACGCTGATCGGTATCAAGCAAGCCAAGAACAAGCCGCTGCGGAAAGTGGCGTTGGCCGAAGTGCAGTCTGCAATTGGCGAAAATTTGCAGAAAATCGAGCGCCTCTACGTCCCGCAGAAAACAAAGAAAACGGAGCACATCGAAGGCCCACCAGCCGAAATCGCGAAAAAGTTGGTAGACAAACTGCGCAACGACCTGCGCGTGCTGTAACTGCTGGTGTGGGGGCCGGGTCTTGGGCCTGCCATGCCGAGCGAAGCTCGGCAGAAAGATCTGTGAACAGAGTCTGCTGTAGACGAGCTAAAGATCCAGCCCGAAGGGCGGCATTCGTTAGCCCAGGACGTGAGTCCTGGGTAAGGTCGAGGTAAGAGCGAGTCCCGTGAGGGACGGCACCGGCGAGAGTAATGTTCTCAAGGAATCATAATGTCTGAAACAATTTTGGTAGTCGTCGAACAACGCGAAGGCAAACTCAACCGCGTCTCCTGGGAAACCATCACCGCCGGTCAAGCCATCGCTGCCGCCACCGGATGGTCGCTCGAAGCCGCAGTAGTCGGCGCCAGCCGCGCACCCATCGCTGCCGAAGTCGCCGCGAAAAAAGTCGCCAAGGTCTACTCCGTCGAGTCGGCAAAACTCGACCCTTACACCCCCGACGCCTTCGCCGCCGCGCTAAAGCAATTCCTGACCACGAAGCAGCCTAAACTGGTGCTCATGCCGCACACCTACCAGGTACGCGACTTCGTCCCCAAGCTAGCCACCGCCATGGGACGCACCGTCATCAGCGACTGCATCGGCTTCAAGCACGAAAACGGCAAACTCGTCTTTACCCGCCAAATGTTCCAGGGCAAACTCGCCGCCGATGTCAGCTTCACCAGCGATGCCCCCTGGTTCGCAACTTTCCAGAACGGTTCCTTTCGTGGAGACAAAGCAGAAGCTGGCGCGAACGCCGCTCCGGTAGAGACCGTAGCCGTCGACATCCCCGACAACGTCATCCGCACCAAGCCGCAGGAAGTTTTCAAAGAAGCCAAGCAGGCGGTCGATTTGACGCAGGCCGAAATCATCGTCGCCGTAGGCCGCGGCATCAAAGAGCAGAAAAACATCGAGATCGCCAAGCAGTTAGCGGACGCCCTCGGCGGAGACCTCGCCGCCTCGCGCCCCATCTGCGACTCCGGCTGGCTCCCCATGGACCGCCAGATCGGCTCGTCGGGCCAGACGGTTGCGCCCAAACTCTATCTCGCGCTAGGAATCAGCGGCGCAATTCAGCACATCGTCGGCATGAAGGGCTCGCGCACCATCATCGCGGTCAACAAAGATTCCGAAGCCCCGATTTTTGAGATTGCCGATTACGCAATCGTAGGCAATCTGTTCGACATCGTCCCGCCGCTGATCGAAGAAGTGAAGAAGGCAAAAGCGGCAGGCTAGATCGGCCACGGATTCTCACGGATTTCCGCGGATCAATGGCGCGGTTTATCCGTGGCGATCCGCGCAAATCCGTTGGCAAGAGTCTTTGGTTATGCTGATCTTCCGCAAACCTCTCGAAGGCGTCGAACGCCCGCAAATGCCGGCCGATGTAGTCATCGTCGGCGGCGGTCCGGCGGGCATGGCGTGCGCGCTGCGCCTCTCCCAACTGATCGACGCGCACAACACGCAGCATCCCGACTCCCAGCTCAGCAAAGAAAACATCTACGTCCTCGAAAAAGCCCGCGAGATCGGACAGCACTGCCTCTCCGGCGCCTTGCTCGACCCGCGCTCCATGCGCGAACTGCTTCCAGGATTCGAAAAAGAAGCGCCACTCGACGCCGAAGTCACCAAAGAAGCTGTCTACTTCCTCACACCGAGAAATAAATTCAAGCTTCCCATCACCCCCCCGCCGCTGCGTGACCACGGCAACTACGTCGTCTCCCTCAACCGCTTTGTGAAGTGGCTGGGCAGCAAGGTCGAAGAAACGGGGATCACCATCTTCACCGGGTTCGCCGGCTCCGAACTGCTTTTCGACGGCGAGCGCGTCACCGGCGTCCGCACCGACGACAAGGGCGTCGACAAAGAAGGCCGCCCTAAGTCCAACTTCGAACCCGGCTACGACCTGCACTCCAAAGTCGTCATCCTCGCCGAAGGCCCGCGGGGATCTTTAACGAAACAGCTAATCCAGAAATTTGATCTCGCTCGAAATTCCAATCCGCAAACCTACGGTGTCGGTGTCAAAGAACTGTGGGAAGTCCCGTCCGGTCGCATCGCCAAAGGCGAAGTCATCTACACAATGGGATGGCCGCTCACCACGAAAGAATACGGCGGCGCTTGGATCTACGGCTCGAAAGACAACATCGTCTCGCTCGGCTTCGTTATTGGACTCGACTATCCCGACCCGCGCATTGATCCGCAGCACGTGCTGCAGGAATTCAAGAAGCATCCGCTTGTCGCCAAGCTGCTCGAAGGCGGCAAGATGATCCGCTACGGTGCCAAGGCGATGCCTTACGGCGGCTGGTGGGCGGTCCCGCCGGTTGCCGGCAACGGATGGATGATCCTCGGCGACTCCGCGGGCTTCGTCAACTCGGCGCGGCTCAAGGGAATTCACCTCGCCATCAAGAGCGGGATGCTTGCCGCCGAGACTGCCTTCGAAGCGCTGACGAAGGACGATTCTTCGGCGAGCACGCTTGGCGCGTACCAGAAAAAAGTCGAATCCAGCTGGATCAAAGACGAACTCTGGAAGGTCCGCAACATGCACCAGGGATTCGAGCACGGATTCTACGCCGGCATGTTCCACACCGCCCTGCAGATGATCACCGGCGGACGCGGCTTGCACAATCGCTACCCCGCGACAGCCGGCCACGAACACATGCGCAAGCTGCCTGAGCTCCCGCCCGACGGAGGCGACGAAGCCCACCTCCTCGGCCCCGCCAAGGGCGACGGCAAACTCACCTTCGACAAGCTCACCGACCTCTACCACTCCGGCACCAAGCACGAAGAAGACCAGCCCTCGCACCTGGTCATCCACGACACCGACATCTGCAACACGCGATGCGTGAAAGAGTACGGCAGTCCCTGCCAGAATTTCTGCCCCGCCAACGTCTACGAAATGGTCGACGATGCCAGCCAGCCAAATGGCAAACGAATCAGCCTCAATCCGTCGAACTGCGTCCACTGCAAAACCTGCGACATCGCCGACCCGTACCAGATCATCACCTGGGTCCCGCCGGAGGGGGGCGGCGGCCCAAACTACGACGGGATGTAATGTGGGGACAGCCGCCCTCGGCCGTCCGGTCGAGCGAAGCTCGACAGTGCGTCCCGCCGGCCATAAGAGACTTCGTTGTCGCGGATTTGCACGGATCATCTCCAAAAGAATCGTCATTCCGAGCAAAGCGAGGAATCTGCTCTCTTTCCCTTCTCGGTGTGCTGTGGTACGCGCTATTCTCTTCTCGGAGAAAACATCTATGGCTTCATTCCGCAACGTAACGCAACTAACATCCGTCCTGCTCCTCACTCTCTCCGCTCTCGCTCAGCAGCCCGCGCAGCCCAGCATCCCGCCCACCGGATTCCCCGGCCTGGACCAATACCGCTCCTCGCGCATCGCGGTCTTTACCGACGACTTCGGCCAACTCGCGCGCTACCGCGAGGCCAACGCTGCGCTCAAGCCGCACGCACTCGGCGAGAACCGCATTGTCTTCTTCGGCGACTCCATCACCGACATCTGGCCCATCGAGGAATATTTTCCGGGCAAGCCGTACATCAACCGCGGCATCGGAGGGCAGACCACGCCGCAGATGCTAGTGCGCTTTCGACAGGATGTCATCGACCTGCAACCCAAAGCCGTCGTGATCCTCGCCGGCACCAACGACATTGCCGGCAATACCGGGCCGATGCGGCTTGAGGACATCGAGGCCAACTTCGCCTCGTTCGCCGAACTCGCCCGCGCGCACGACATCAAGGTGATCTACGCTTCGATCCTGCCGGTACACAACTACACGCCGCGCTCGCAGGATTTCTTTGCGCAACGCTCTCCGGCGAAGATTCTGGAACTCAACCGCTGGCTGAAGAACTATTGCGGGTCTCAAGCGACCAGCTGCGTCTATCTCGACTATTTCAGTGCGTTGGTCGACGAAAAAGGGCTCCTGAAGAAAGAACTCGCCGAGGACGGCCTGCACCCCAACGCCGCCGGATACAAGATCATGGCTCCTCTGGCGGAGGCGGCGATCGAAAAGACGCTTGCGAATCAAAAACCATGAATCCTATTTTCGTCGCCGCACGTCCTATAATGTAAGAGTGAGGTTTCCGACCGCCCCAGCCTTCGGGCATACCCAGGCTGCGGTGGCGAGGGATGTAGCGCCGGCGTCTCGCCGGCTGTCGCGAGGGCGTCTCGCCCTGCAGCGCCGGGCGAGAACAGCCGCAGAGACGGCGGCACTACAACCCGAGGGTGCTGGTGGAAACGCCAGTGCCTCCCGCGCTCCGTAAGGAGCGCATTGGAAAGGAAACAGCCGCCGGGAAATCCCGCCTGTTTGTTTTCCTTTCCTGAACCAGCTCTTGGCTTTTGGCTCTTAGCTTTTGGCTCAACCGCCACTAGGATGCCATCGCAGTTGAGCTAAGAGCTAAAGGCTAAGAGCGAAGAGCGAGAGCTTGTTTCTTCACGACAAATTCGGCCGCGCCATCACCGATCTGCGGATCTCCATCACCGATCGCTGCAACTACAAATGTGTCTACTGCCGCACCGGGAACGAAGGCGCGCTTTATGGCGACCTGCCCTTCGCGGACTACCTGCGCATGGCGCGCGTGCTCGTTGGAATGGGAGTCACGAAGGTTCGTCTGACGGGAGGCGAGCCGCTTCTTCGCAATGGCGTCGTCGACTTCGTTCGTGAACTCGCCCAACTCCGTACGCCGAACGGCGGGAACGGTGGCGACCGGCTCGACATCGCCCTCACCACCAACGGCCACCTGCTCGCTGATCTCGCGCAACCGCTGAAGGACGCTGGCCTCACCCGCGTCACCGTCTCCATGGACGCGGTCAATCCTGACCGCTTCGCGCGCATTACCCGCGTGTCCAACGGATACGACCACGTGCTGGCCGGCATGCGCGCCGCGCGCCGCGCCGGACTCTGGCCTGTGAAAGTGAATTGCGTGCTGATGCGTGGCTTCAACGAAGACCAGATCATTCCCTTCGGCATATTCGCGCGCGATGAAGGTGTCGCCGTACGCTTCATCGAATTCATGCCGCTCGAAGAGGGGCGCACGTGGTCGCCGGATACCGTGGTCACGCTTGACGAAATCCTGGCGCGCATGGCCGAGTATCGACCACTGGTCGAGATTCCGCACGCGCGCTCGGAAACCGCGCGCCGCTACCGCTTCGACGATGGCGTAGGCGAAATTGGCATCATCGCGCCGGTCTCGCATCCCTTCTGCGGACACTGCAGCCGCATCCGCATCACCAGCGACGGGAAAATCCGTACCTGCCTGTTTTCCGTGTGGGACCACGACCTCCACGCGCAGATGCGACGCGGGGCCAGCGACGAGGAGTTGGCCGACTTCATCCGCGGAGTCATCGCGAAAAAGGAAGAGCGCCACCACATCGGCGAACCGGATTTCGTGCCTGCGTCGAGAACGATGGTGCATATCGGGGGGTAGCCGTCAGCCATCAGGAAAAGCCTGGCGTCATCCTGAGCGCAGCCGTTTTTCAGGCGGAGCGGCGTGCACCGCTCAGATCCCGAACGTGAGACGTTCTGTCGCACGGCCCGATAAGCCGTTATAATTCTGCCAGCGACATGCCCTTTATCCTCGCTCCTCAGCTTCGTCGCGCCCTCGCCGAACGCGTGCGCTATTACAACGAGCTTGGCATCTACGACTTTTACCAACGAGGCTCGGCTGGTCTCGAATCGGCTGAAACCGCACTGGCCGCGGTCCATGCGGATTCGCCGTCTTCGATTCCCACACTCCCAACAGAATTGCGAGAGGAAATGCCCGCCAGAAAATCTGCCGTTGTCGCAACAGTCGCCGAGGAAAACATTTTCGAAATTTCTGCACCCAAGCCAGAATACGGAGTCTCTGATTCCATAGCGGCCCTCAAACTTATTCGTGAAGACCTGGGCGACTGTACCCGCTGCAAGCTGCACCAGCAGGGCCGCAAGCAGATCGTCTTTGGCGTCGGCAATCCAAGAGCGGAGTTGATGTTCGTCGGCGAAGGCCCCGGCGCCGATGAAGACGCGCAAGGAGAGCCCTTCGTCGGACGCGCCGGCCAGCTGCTCAACAACATGATCAAGGCCATGGGCCTGCGTCGCGAGGACGTCTACATTGCGAACATCGTGAAGTGCCGGCCGCCCGGAAATCGCACGCCGGAGCGCGACGAATGCGAAACCTGCTCCCCGTTTCTCATGCGGCAGATTGCGGTGATCAAGCCCAAGGTAGTGGTCGCGCTCGGTGCGGTTGCGGCCAAGAATCTTCTCGCCATCAACGCGCCCATGTCCGAACTGCGCGGCCGCTTTTACGACTTCAAACCCGCCGGCGTCCGCAGCGATCCGCCCTGGCAGGGAGCGCGGCTTGCAGTTACGTACCACCCCGCATTCCTCCTACGCGACCCCCGGCAAAAAGGCGAAGCGTGGAAAGACTTGCAGATGGTGATGAAATATTTGGGTTTGGAGGCTCCAAAGTAACCCGAGTAGCCTGTCGGGGTTTCCTTGTGCAAATTGTCATGCTGAGCGAAGTTGGTCGTTCGCGAAGCGAATGATCAACGGAGTCGAAGCATCGCTACCCGAGCACGGACTTCGGCCCTCCGAGTCACACCAGACCGCGTAGTTTATCCTTCCAATCAATGCCTGAATTCTGCGACGTTGCACTCGCCGTGCCGCTGGACATGGCCTTCACCTACCGTGTTCCTGCCGACGCCGCGCCAGTCGTTGGCGGGCGTGTGCTGGTGCCGTTTCGTCAGCAGCGCATGACGGGCATTGTCATCGAGGTACATGATCGCAAGCCTTCGGTTCAGACCAAGTCCCTCCTCAGCGTGCTGGATCTTGCGCCAGTGCTCGATGAGCAACTGCTGCGCCTCGGTCGCTGGATCGCCGATTATTATCTCGCCCCCATCGGCGATGTCTTCCGAACCATGCTCCCGCTGAGCGCTGAGTTCAAGCGCTCCATCGGCTATCGCATTACTGAAGAAGGACAGATGGCGCTGCATCTGGCCGGCATGTCAGGATCATCCGCCCGCTCGCGGCGCACGCCGGAGGAACAGGAGGCGGAGTTTCGCGTCCTGGATTATCTAGGCGGCCACGAGTCTACCCCTGAAGCCGCGCCTCTCGTCCGGGAGCAGACTCTTCGCTCTGCAACCGGTATCTCGAAATCCGTGCTCGCAGGAATGGTCCGCAAGAAGTGGCTGATTCGGGAAGACACTTCCGATGCTCGTGACGCCGCGCGCACCATCAAGATCGCAGTGCTCAAGTCCGCGGAAGGCAAACTGAATGACAATCAACGGAAGCTGGTCGACACCCTCGCCGCGTCCGGCGGCAGAGTGGGCGTGGAAGTGCTGCACGCGCTTGAAGTGCCGCGCTCAACGCTCAGCACTCTTGTGCGGCGAGGACTCGTCGAACTACAGGAAGAGCCTGCGACGTTCACCGTCTCCCGCAGCAAGCCGCGCCCTTCGCGGTTGGAATTCGATTTCAACTCCGCACAGCAATCGGCGCTCACGCGGTTGCGCGAAGCGGTCGCCGCCCGCAAGTTCTCCGGCATGCTGCTGCACGGCGTGACCGGATCGGGCAAGACCGCCGTATACCTTGCAGGCATGCGCTCGGTGCTCGAAGCGGGACGCTCCGCCATCCTCCTCGTTCCCGAAATCGGTCTGACTCCTGCCGTCGCGGCCGACCTGCATCAGATCTTCGGAAACGAAGTCGCCATCCTGCATTCCGCGTTATCCGATCGGGAGCGCGCCGAGCAATGGCATCGCATCAAGCGCGGAGAAGCGCGCATGGTTGTAGGCACTCGCTCCGCCGTATTCGCACCAGTTGCGGATCTCGCGCTGATCATCGTCGACGAAGAGCACGATTCCTCTTACAAGCAGGAAGAAACTCCGCGTTACCACGCACGAGATGTCGCTGTCATGCGCGCCAAGATGGCGAATGCCCTCGTGGTGCTGGGCTCGGCGACGCCGTCGCTCGAATCCTACTTCAATGCGAAAAAGACCAAATACACGCTCATCGAATTGCCGGACCGGGTCGAACAACGGCCTCTGCCCGAAGTCGAGATCATCGACATGCGCCAGGAATTTCAGGAAACCGGCCACGAGCAGGTCATCTCCCGCAAACTTGCCGCGGAAATCAAAGACCGCTTCGAACGCAAAGAGCAGGTCATGATATTGCTGAACCGGCGTGGCTACTCGCCCGTCGTCCTCTGCCGCACCTGCGGCAAAACGCTCGAATGCAAGAATTGCGCCATCGCGCTCACCCACCACAAGCGTGAGCACAAAATGGTTTGCCACTATTGTGGATACACAGCGCCCGTGCCGAAGTCGTGCGTCCACTGCGGCAGCGAGTATGTGTATTTCCTGGGGACAGGGTCGGAAAAACTGGAAGAACTCCTGCATGGAATGTTTCCGCAAGCCCGAATCGCTCGCCTCGATCGCGACACGGTTCGCGGAAACGAAGATTTCGAGCGCACGCTCAACGCGCTCAATGAGGGCGAACTCGATCTGATCGTCGGCACGCAGATGATCGCCAAGGGCCATGACATTCACGGCGTGACGCTGGTCGGCGTGGTCGGGGCTGACGTCGCGCTGGGATTACCCGATTTCCGCGCTGCCGAGCGCACCTTCCAACTACTCACTCAAGTGGCCGGACGGGCAGGACGCGGGCAAACTCCCGGCAAAGTCATTCTGCAAACCTATTTTCAGGATCACTATGCCGTCCAGTACGCCGCCCAGCACGACTTCGCCGGCTTTTACGACAAAGAGCTCCACTTCCGCAGTTGGATGCACTACCCGCCTTACTCTGCGTTGGCGAACGTGCTGGTACGCAGCGACAAACTCGACGACGCCCTCAACAGGTCCGGCACACTGGGAAAATGGTTTGAGAAAACCCGTCACGAAGGCGTGCGCGTGCTCGGTCCCGCGGCCGCGCCCATCCTGCGGCTCAAGCGCGACTATCGCTACCATTTCGTGCTCAAGTCGCCGAGCCGGGAGAAGTTGAACACGACGCTGCGCGCCATGCTGGCCTACGCTGCCCAGGAGAAAATCCCGCGCACGCAACTCATTGTCGATGTCGACGCCCTGTGGCTGATGTAACCGCGCATTTCAGCCACCGGCGCTCCCCGGTCCACTTTCTTCCGCCCTAAACGTACGCAACTTTTCTGCGTGTCCTCGTTCATGCTCCCGGTAACAATGCCCCGCTGATCTACTTCGGCTACGGCCGCAGCCACAGCAAACCGCGGAACTTGACACCCCGATAATGCTGGGCCGGCATCGAGTTGCAATGCCACGGCCTTAATGTCGTCCACAGCAGAGCCCCGAAGGGGAGGCATGTGAAAGCCCGGCACGGCAGTGCCGGGTAGCCCGCAGAAATGGAGCGAGTGCTGCAGGGACGGCACGAATTTCCTCCAAAACCCGATCACCTTCCTCAAACGTGCTGTAGCCAACCCCGCACAGCCTGAAAAAAGTATCGCGCCAACTCGAGCAGATCCCGCAGCGCCTGCGGCAGAGTGTGATTCCGAATCGGCGCGGTACTCAACGTAAGCGCGAGCATGAGCAACGCAAAAAGAGCCCACAACATCCGCGCTCCCGATACTCGTGGCCACTCGGCGACATTTGGGTGCCGGAGACTACTCAACTGCAAAAGCACTGCCCACACGATCCAGCCCGTCCAATAGAACCAAGCCATCGGCAACAGAATCAGAATCGTCGCGCGCGACACAAACCGGTGGGCTCGCGGCGACATCGAATACAAAATGTGACCGCCATCCAACTGTCCGCCCGGCAGCAAATTAAGCGAGGTCGCAAGCATTCCCACCCAGGCCGCGATAGCAATGGGATGAAGCAGCAGGCGATTCAACGGCAAAGTTCCAGCCATGCTCCCGGGATTTACCAGAGCCAGGGAACCGTGGATCAACTTGAATATCAACGGATACCCAAGCTGGATGTCAGCCGCGTCGGTTGGAACTGACAGCGGCCTCGACCACCCCAAACCAACGACAAGCGCAAGCACGGCCACCACGAATCCGGCGATGGGCCCGGCAATCCCGATATCAAACAACGCCCTACGGGAGCGAATCGGCGAGCGAATCACGATCACCGCTCCCATCGTTCCGATCAG
>WNEZ01003906.1_pt1 | contig 12904 bp, 13 predicted proteins | sample 5400521 | NCBI WGS metagenome assembly WNEZ01 (sample SAMN13153339, study PRJNA577476) | soil metagenome | isolation source: 120 cm saprolite under Douglas fir tree site 2 hole 1 replicate 1 | place: USA:California | collected 2015-04-18 | reverse complement strand
AGGGCACGCGCGCATGGCGCTAGCCGCCGCGTACCGCCCCGGTTTGCCTTTCCATATGGAGCGCAATCAATCTACGGTCGATGTATGGGCTGAGCCTGGTGTGACGGGGCCGAGGCGCGCAGGATTGATGTTTACAAGGCGGCTGCTAAATACAGTGCACAGGCTGTGTGCCGCGTGGGTCGTGTAACCAACTACCTTTTGGACGCGGAAAGGACCTCGAATCCAAACCAAGATCAACAAGAGGCGGCAGACCACGATGAAAGAAAGATAGTGTGTGGCGAGCTTGAACTCAACAGCGGGACCTGGATCATCCGTGTAGCTCGCTAATTTCAAGTGGAGGTCCATGAGGCGGGCGATCTGTTGTCGAGTGTGCCTAAGCCAGGAGATTGCGAGTGCTTTTCGTTCCTGTTGAAACAAGCGCTGGATATCGCGTGTAGTCTGGCTGGAAATGAAATCGCAATCCTCTGAAGCGAAGATTCTCCCTACCGAACCAGATGGCAGAATCTGCCATTGTAGGGAGGTCAAGGCGCTCTCCGCGTCCAAGAACTCCACTCTGGTTATGGCATGGTCGCTGCTCCGCCGGAACCAGTACAGCAGCAATGCCAAAATCAGAAGAGTAATGACCAGAAGCGGCAGGAGATGACTCACGGGCGAATGGCCCTCCCAAGATATGTAAAGGCGCGAGCAAGCATCATCCTGGTTTGCTCGGCAAGAACCTGATAATCACGTTCAATCCTGACCCTGGGGTCCGGTTGAGGCTCAGGCTGATGAGACCACAGAGCCACAGACCAGATGGTCAGAGTGACCAGGTAAATTACCGGCTGGAGTTTGCGCATCAAGAGGGAAAGCTCATTTCCAGGCTGAGATCGAATGGCGATATTTGTTATGGTCGTGGCGATGAAAAGCCCATACCCGAAAATCAATCCTTTGAGGTTTCGTCCTGCGGGAATCCGATAATATCCAAACAACGCCAACATCACGATCAGCAGCGCTCCTTGCACGTAGCGCAGGTCGCGTCCTAATTCTGCTGTGGCGACCATCCATGATCCAAGTGGACTTCTGAGCGCGTCTGTGGCCACCTTGGCTATAGTCACAAACAACAGGGTCAGGAGCACCGTCTGGCTCAGCCGTGCGACACCGGGATGGTTTATGAGCGACCGCTTGTAGATTTCCAAGATGACTCCGTAGCCGACGATTACGCTGAGGAATTCCGTGGACCAGTAGAATGGCCGGTAAAAGCCAGGATGCACCCCGTAGATATAGAAACGAAAGAGATCGACCAACAGAACCCAGCTGATGTAGAAATAGAAGAAAGGAAATTTCTTGGCTTTTTCATAGAAAGCTCGCAGCAGCAGGAGAATTTCTAGCACGATACTGGCCCACCAAACTATCTGAGTGAACATGAGACAGCGCCCGGTAATTCGGAAAATGGTAACACAAAAAGAAAGGGAAGATGCTCTGCATCTTCCCCTTCCCTTTAGTTGGGTGCTAAGCTGCCAATTGGAGTGGGGTCGGCCACGGGGGGACCGGAGACCCGCCGTCAGCTTTCAGTATGGGGGTTGATTGGTTCGAGAGATGTGATATGCGCAGTATCGAGTATCCTGTAAGTGTGAACGCAAGTAGAGTCAGACAGCAGAGTTTCCTAGACATTATGGTATCTCCTTTTTGAATTGAAATCTGGGCCGGAGCCCAGTTCAAGCTATGGAAGCACAAACCGTGAAATCGTCGATGGCTTGCTTAGTTTACCGAGCAGGAATTAGGCGGTAGGGGCGAACGTCTGGCCGGTCGTGAGTAGTTTAGTCGGTCAGAAGGAGTGGCGTCATTTCGCGCCCTGACGGAGCTGTGCCGTGACATTTCAAGGCAAGGTTTGGATGGGGTTTTTGCTGGTTTTCTGCGGCACGACTACTCGTAGCGAGCGACTCGCAGCGGGTGGAGGTCGTGCCCTGACGCAAGCACCCTGTGTCGTCCCGAAGGGTCTGTGGGGACACACTCAAGTTTTTCGTCAGGGCACGCCTTCAGGCGTGCCGCAAGCCGTGCCATTTCAATGCTTTCCACATAGACTCTGAAGGACGGCCCCGCAAGGGGAGCCATTTGACGTAGGCGGGAGTGTCAAACTATTCGGAGGACAGCAATTCCCCAGCGAAATTTTGCGAATCGCCGATGTCTCCCTCTACCGCGCCGAAGGCGAAGGACGCGACCCGGTGTCGTCGGCCCCCCGCGCATTGCCGAGGAGCGGCTGACCCGCGCGCCCATAAGACCTACCGCGGGCGCGGCCGGCCGGCGACCTGACAGCCTGACACCTGGAAGAGCTCAGGAGGTGGAGAGGCCAACCTTCTGCCGAATGGCCCAGGTGGTAGGCCACGCGCGATGGTGCCAGTGACGGCACCAAGGAGCGTATTCGATGGATGACCATGCGACTCAATGGCTTGGTGAAACTCTTCGTACTCGCACCGCAACTGCCCCAGCATGCGCCACGTCGCATCGTCGAGCATGCTGACGCGCCAGCTCTCCCGCCAGTCGTGCGGAGTCCGGTCACCCTGAATCCAGGCGGAGGTTGCAGCCATACCGAACGTGACGTGGTGCACATGAGCAGCGTTGCCTCGGAGCCAACGTCGAGGACGAAGACCCAGAGCAGCAGCGCCAATTGCTGGAGACACTCCGTTGAGCTACATTGGGCGCGAAACCGCTGACAACGCCCACGCGAAGGCGAAAAGGAATGAAACATTTCTTCGAAAGATCACAGATTTCAGCATTCCGATTAACGCGCCATCACTTTGTGGACAAAAATCTGGCGGATCTCACCACCGTCTGCCGAAACGTTTGCGGCATCCAGTCTCAAGTGATGGCTGCTGCCCAGATGGCTTTCTGGGCAAGGATGCACGGCCTCACCCGGGCAGATATCCATTCGGCGTTGTGGAAAAGCCGTACTTTGGTGAAAACATCCTGCATGCGTCAAACTCTCCACCTGCTGCCAGCCGCTGATTTCTCCATCTACATAAATGCTCTTAGGAGGAGTCGAGTTGAGGCACTACGGAGGATCATGTCCAAGTTCGGTATCACTCAAAAGGAGTTCGATGGGATGAATGAAGCTGTAATGGAGGCGCTGAGTGCCGGCCCCTTGACCCAGCGCGAATTAACTGACGAGATCGCATCGAAAGTGGGGAAGAACGTGAGGGCATGGATGGAGCACGTTTGGAGCGTGTTCAGGCCGGCGATCGTCGAGGGATTAATTTGTTACGGCCCTGATCGAGGCCAAGAAGTGACCTTCGTCCGGGTGGATCAATGGTTGCCAAAACAAAGAGAAGTCTGTGCACAGGAGGCTCAACGAGTCCTGCTCCGCCGATATTTGAGTGCTTACGGTCCAGCGACGCTCCAGGATTTTTCCAGATGGACAGGCATTCCGATGAAAGAGGCAAGGGCAGTTTGGGGGTCCCTGGAAGAAGAATTGGTGGAAGTCTGTGTCGAGGATAGGAAAGGATGGATTCTCCGCGAAGATTATCAAAAACTGGCAAAAAGCAATCTTGGTGATCAAATTCTGCGCTTATTACCGAGTTTCGATCCCTACATGCTCGGCCATGTTGATAAAAATCATCTAGTGGACTCCCCCTACTATAAGCGGGTTTATCGTAGCGCGGGATGGATCTCGCCAGTGGTATTGCTAAACGGAAGGGCAATCGGTATTTGGTCGAACAGCCGTCGAGGTAATCGATTGTCTTTGGAGATACAACCATTTGAGAATTTCTCTAAGAGTGTCCATAGGAAGATTCAAGAAGAAGCTGCAAGCCTGGGCGATTTCCTGGAAACTTCATGGGAGATTAAATTCAGCCGCAGATTGTTCGGTTGAGAATGCCAGCGGGGTGTTAGCCCGCTTTGGATTTTTCGAGTTCTTCGGTGAGGGCAGGGATAATCTCGAATATATCGCCGACGATGCCGTAGTCGGCCACTTCGAAGATGGGAGCGTTGGCGTCCTTGTTGATGGCCACAATCGTGCGCGCGCCCTTCATCCCGACCACGTGCTGGATTGCGCCGCTGATGCCCAGCGCTAGGTAGAGCTTTGGCGCAACAGTCTGGCCGGAGCTGCCGATCTGGCGCTCCATCGGCAGCCAGCCTTCATCGCAAATCGGGCGCGACGCCGCCAGCTCACCGCCCAGCAGCTTGGCAAGCTTTTCGGCGATGGGAATGTTTTCGGGAGCTTTGATGCCGCGGCCGATAGCCACGATGATGGGCGCCTGGGTCAAATCCACGGCCTGCTTGGCTTCGCGGAAGAGTTCGAGCGGCTTGGTGCGAATCTGCTCAGGCTTCAGTTCCACGCTCACCGCGCGCACCGGCGCTTTGCCGCCTGCGCGCGCGACCACCAGGTCGGCGCGGAACGCGCCGGCCTGAAACGATGCGAACCACGGCGGCGCGCCCTGAAACGAGATATCGGCGGCGGTTTTTCCCTGGAACATCTGCCGAACGAAGATCAGCCGGCCGTTTTCCCGGCGGTAGCCGATGCAGTCGCCGATCATCCCCTTGCCCAACGAGGCGGCTAGTTTCGGCACAAAGTCGCGCACCTGGTAGGTGTGCGGCAGGAGCACCAGGTCGGGTTTCGACTGCGCAATCACTTGGCCGAGCACAGCCGTGTAACCATCCGGCGTATAACTGTCGAGCAGGTCGTTCTCGACCAGCAGTACGTCATCGAGCTTCGTTGCTGCGAGTTCATCGGCCAGCGCGCCGACTGCCTTGCCGATGACCACGCCGGCGAGCTTGCCATCGGTCTCACTGGCGATCTGTTGCGCCGCGGCCAGCGTTTCAAAGCTGGTTTTATTCCATTTGCCTGCGCGCTGCTCTGTGATCAGGAGGATATTCATCGCTCTTCCGTTGGAGTGCGGCCGTCTGCCGCGGTTTTCTGATTGCCGCGCTGAAACACGCCGCTACATAAGGCGGCGCTACAGCACGCGTGCGTCGAACTTGAGCTTCTCAACCAGCTTGGCGGCAGCTTCCTTTGGCGTACCGCTCAGCAATTCGGTTTTCTTGGTTTTTTGCGGCACGTAGATGCGCTCGAGGCGCTGCGTGGGTTCGCTCACAACGCCGAGCGACTCCCGTGGAACCGTAGTGATCTCCTTCTTTTTTGCCGCCATGATGCCCTTCAGCGTGGCGTAGCGCACTTTGTTGATGCCGGATTGGATGGTTAGCACCGCCGGCAGCGGCAACTCCACCCACTGGAACCAGCCGGCTTCGAGTTCGCGCTTGAGCTTCATCCGGCCGTCGGCGACTTCGATCTGCATGATGATGGTGGCGTGCGGCAGGCCGAGGAGTCCAGCCAACAGCACGCCGGTCTGGCCAAATCCGTGGTCGTCGCTCTGCAGGCCGGTCAAAATGAGGTCAAACTTTTGTTTCTGAACGGAGGCGGCGAGGGACCGCGCGGAGGCGAGCGGATCAAGCAAGAAGAACTTGTCGTCGGCCACGTGAATGCCGCGGTCAGCTCCCTTGGCGAGCGCCTCTTTGATCGTCTGCTTGACACGCTCCGGGCCCATCGAGAGCGCGACGACCTCGCCGCCGTGTTTCTCCTTGAGGCGAAGGGCTTCTTCCAGTGCGTAACTATCTGGCTCGTTCATCTCGAAGCCGATATCGGTTTCTCGGATCCACGCGCCACCCTCGAGGATCTGAAGCGGCGCGTCCTTCGCCGGTACCTGCTTGATGCAGACAGCGATGTTCAAGAAGCCCTCCCAGGGGCGCAGCTGGAAAAGGGGAAAAGTTTGGCGGAATCAACCCGAACGCGTGTGAGTTCGGGCTTCAACGCGTATTCCAGCGCTTGAACAGCAGCGCAGCGTTGGTGCCGCCGAACCCAAACGAATTTGACAGGGCGTATTCGACCTCGGCCTTGCGCGCGTGATTCGGCACGTAGTCCAGGTCGCAGGCCGGATCGGGGTTCTCATAGTTGATGGTTGGGGGCAGGACTTGGTCGCGCAGCGCCAGGATGCTGATGCCGGCCTCGAGGCCTCCAGCGCCGCCCAGCAGATGCCCGGTCATGGACTTGGTCGAGCTGACGGCTATCTTTTTTGCGTGCTCGCCGAAAACGCGCTTCATCGCCACGGTTTCAATGGCGTCGCCGATCGGCGTCGAGGTGCCGTGGGCGTTGATGTAGCCCACCACGTCGGGTGGCACCTTGGCGTCCTTGAGCGTGGCCATCATAACTCGGTACGCGCCGGCGCCCTCCTCGGCCGGCTGCGTGATGTGGTACGCATCGCCGGACATCCCGTAACCGACGATCTCGGCAAGAATGTTCGCGCCGCGGCGCTGGGCATGCTCGAGCGCCTCCAGGATCAGGATGCCGGCACCCTCGCCGACCACGAAGCCGTCGCGCTGGGCGTCAAACGGGCGGCTGGCCCGTGCCGGCTCGTCGTTGCGCCTGGAAAGCGCCTTCATCGCGGCGAAGCCGCCGATACCCATGGGCGTGATGGAGGCTTCGGCGCCGCCGCAAATCATCACCTCGGCATCACAGCGCTGGATAATTTTGAACGAGTCGCCGACGGCGTGGGCCGAGGCCGAGCACGCCGTCGCGGTGGCCGAATTCGGCCCGCGCGCCCCATAGCGGATCGAGATGTGGCCAGAGGCCAGGTTGACGATTGTGGCGGGAATGAAGAACGGCGAGATCTTGCCGGGGCCGCCTTGCAGCAGCTTCGAGTGCTCGCGCTCGATAACATCGAATCCTCCGATGCCAGAGGCCACGTATACGCCAGTGGCATCCGCGATTTCCGGGGTGACTTCGAGGCCGGCCATCTTCACCGCAAAGTCAGCCGCCGCCAGGGCGACTTGGATGAACCGGCCGACCTTCTTCAGCTCTTTTTTCTCAATCCAGTTCAGCGGATCGAACTTCTTTACCTCGCCGGCGATGCGGCAGTCAAAAGCGCTGGCATCAAACTGGGTAATCGGGCCGATGCCGGACTGGCCGGCCTGAAGAGCGTTCCAGGTTTCTTCAGTGCCGATCCCGCAGGCGCAAACCAGACCCACACCCGTTACCACGACCCGGCGATTCAACGTTGGTATTCTCCTGTCTGGATCCCAGCGGCCGGCGGTTTACTTCTTCGCTTGGGCGTGTTTCTCGATGTACGCGATGGCGTCTTTGACCGTGGCAATCTTCTCGGCGTCTTCATCGGGAATCTCGATGCCGAAAGCCTCTTCGAAAGCCATCACCAGTTCGACCGTGTCAAGCGAGTCGGCGCCCAAATCGTCCACAAACGAAGCGGTGGGCGTCACCTCGCCCTCGTCGACCCCTAGTTGCTCCACGATGATCTGCTTGACGCGTTCTTCGACGCTGGCCATTCTCTCTCCTCCGGTCTAGCGTTTCGCGAGTCTGCTTCCGGCTACTACGGTGCCGTTCGTGCCCGGGATAACCCGCCCATTCTATGCGCGGCCTCCAACAAGGTCAACCGCAGTGGCTTCGCGATGTGCATTTTGTAAGGCGGCACTCGTTCCGCGCGGTACACCGCAGGTGCCCCGACCGGAGGCCGGCAGTGTCTGACCGGCAGCGAGCCGCGCCCCTACGCCATGTATATCCCGCCGTTGACGTCGAGCACGTGGCCGGTGATGTAGCCGGCTTCCTCGCTGGCGAGAAACACAATGGCCGCGGCGACCTCGGCGTCGGTACCCATGCGCCCCAGCGGAATCCGCGCCACGGTTTCGTCCTTCACCTTTTGCGGCAGCGGCTCGGTCATCGGGGTGGCGATAAAGCCGGGCGCGACGGCATTCACGGTGATGTTCCGGGAGGCCACCTCGACAGCGATGGCTTTGGTGAGGCCGATTAAGCCTGCCTTGGCTGCCACGTAGTTTGCCTGGCCAGCGTTGCCGGTCCGGGCGACCACGGAGGTGACATTGATGATCCGCCCGTAGCGCTGCCGCAGCATCGCGCCCAGCGCTTGCTGCATGCATAGATGGGCCCCAGTCAGGTTGGTGCGCAGCACAGCCTCCCAGTCGTCGGGCTTCATCCGCACAGCGAGGCCATCGCGGGTGATGGCAGCGTTGTTCACCAGGATGTCGAGCTTGCCGAAGCGCTCGAGCGTCTGCTTGAAGCCGGCCTTCACCCGCTCGGCGTCGGCCACGTCCATGGACACAGCCAAGGCTTCGCCACCCGCCGCGGCGATCTTCGCGACTACGGCGGCCAATTTCTCGACGTTGCGCGCCGCCGCGGCCACCTTGGCCCCGGCGCTGGCCAAGGCAAGCGAGGTCGCACGGCCGATGCCCTGCGAGGCGCCGGTCACCAGTGCCACTCGGTCCTGCAAGCTGAACATGGGGTGTTTTGGGGCGCTCCTCGGGGCGCTGGCTACGTCTCAGCGACTTCCGCTTGCGCCTGGGCGAGCTTGTCCAGGGTGCTCAGCAGGCTTTTTTCATCTTCGACGTTGAAGCAGTGCACCGACCGCTCAATCTGCCGCAGAAGGCCGCTGAGCACGCGCGCAGGGCCGACCTCGACAAAAATGCTGACGCCCTCCTCGATCAACGCGTGCATGGATTCTTCCCAGCGAACCGGCAGGGATACCTGGCGGATCAGGGCCTCGCGCGCTTCCTCGCCGCTCGAAATCAACTCGGCATCCACGTTGGTCACCAACGCCACGCGCAGCGGCGCGAACGCTGTCCGCCGCAGGTCGCTCGCCAGCTTCTCCTGGGCCGGCATCATCAGCTCGCAATGAAAGGGTGCGGAGACGGCCAGCACGACGGCGCGCTTGGCGCCGCTCGCCGAAGCCAGCTCGACCGCGCGCTTCACGGCCCCGGCGTGACCCGAGATCACTGTCTGGTCGGGCGAGTTCAGGTTAGCCGGACCCACCACTTGGCCGTTCGCGGCTTTTTTGCAGATCTGGGCGACCTGCGCCGGGGCCAGCCCCATAATCGCAGCCATTGCGCCTTCGCCCGCTGGCACGGCCTGCTGCATGTACTCGCCGCGGAGGCGCACCAGCTTCACGGCATCGGCGAACGCCAGGCTACCGGCGGCCACTAGTGCTGAGTATTCACCCAGGCTGTGCCCGGCCACGTAGTGCGGCGCAATGCCCTTTTCCTCCAGGATGCGATAGATGGCCACGGAAACCGTCAGCATAGCGGGCTGGGTGTTTTCGGTCAGCTTCAGCGCGTCTTCTGAACCTTCAAAACACAACTGCGAGATCGAAAGCCCCAGCGCCTGGTCAGCCTCCGTGAAGACAGCACGGGCGGCGGGGAATTTCTCCGCGAGTTCCTTGCCCATCCCGGGGTATTGCGACGCCTGCCCGGGAAACAGAAATGCCACTTTGCCCATAGGACGATCCAAACTCGTGAACTTTTCCCGGCCGGGGCTCAGGGCCGCGCAGCAGCGGCCACGGCGGAGAGCTCTTGCTCGATCTTCTCGTTCGTCTTCGCGCGAGCCAGCCCGGCAGCCACACGAATGGCGTTCTTCATCGCGTTGGCGTTCGAGCTGCCGTGCGAAATCACGGTCACGCCGCGCACCCCCAGCAGCGGCGCGCCGCCATACTCCGAGTAGTCGATTTTCTTCTTGAAGTCCCGAAAAGCGTGGCGCGAGAGCAGCGAGCCCACCTGGGCGCTCAACGTGCTTTGCAGGGCGCTTTTCAACATGGTGATGACGAGCTGCGCAACGCCTTCGCTGATCTTCAGCGCCACGTTACCGATGAAACCATCGCAAACGATCACGTCCACATTGCCAGCAAAAACATCGCGCCCTTCAACGTTGCCCACGAAGTTGATCGGGAGTTGCTTCAGTCGGTTGTAGGCCTCGCGGGTCAACTCGTTGCCCTTCATCTCCTCTTCGCCGATCGAGAGCAGCGCCACCTTGGGCCGCCGCGTGCCGAAGATCGCGCGATAGTAGATCTCGCCCATGATGGCGAACTGCTCGAGATGCGCCACCTTGGAATCGACGTTTGCCCCGACGTCCAGCAGCACCGAAACCCCGCCCCGCGCCGTGGGAAACCGTGCCGCCAGCGCCACACGGTCCACCGATGGCAGCGTTCCCAGCCCGAAGCGCGCCACAGCCATTACCGCGCCGGTATTGCCCGCGCTAACCAAGCCGTCGGCCTGCCCGTTCCGCACCAGTTTGGCGGCCACGTGCACGGAGCTATCCTTCTTCTTGCGGAAGGCCTGCGTAGGCGAATCCTCCATGGTGATCACTTCGCTTGCTGGTACCACTTCGATGTCCAGGCCCCGGTGCGAGTGTTTGGCCAATTCGTGCTTTACCGCGGCCGTCTGGCCCACCAGAAGCACGCGCACGCCCAGCTCACGCGCCGCCAGCACCGCCCCTTCCACCTCAGGCCGCGGGGCATGGTCGCCTCCCATGGCGTCAACGGCGATGGTGGTCATCTGTGCTCCGACCGGGGGAAACAGGCAGCCGCCAGAAGAGTCCGGCCGCTTCAGGCCGACGTATCGATCACTTCGCGCCCTTTGTAGTAGCCACAGTGGGGGCAGGCCTGGTGGGGCTGCTTCATTTCATGACAGTTCGGACATTCGGCGAGCGATGGCGCGGTCAAGTGGTCATGCGCGCGCCGCTTATTCTTGCGAGCCTTGGAATGACGCCGCTTTGGGTTTGGCATACAAACTCCTCAAAAGATCCCCGGGATGTTTGGGGGCATTCTATGGGTTTTACATAGGGATTTCTATTGCTTTTTGAACCAGTCCTGCTTGAGGCGCGCCAGGGGTGCCATTCGCGGGTCGGCTCCATGCGTCTCGCAGCGGCACTCTTCGCTATTGAGGTTGGTGCCACAGTGCGGGCACAGGCCGCGGCAATCGCTCCTGCAGATCACCTTCATCGGCATCGAAAGGATCACTTGCTCGGCCAGCACATCGGCCAGGAATAAACCCTCGCCTTCAAAAAAGCCGATTTCGGTGTCGTCCCGGCGCAGGTGAACCTCTTCTTCCCTGGCGATGGTGGACATGGGCCGGTAGTAGAGGTCGAAGTCCCGGCTCACTTCCTCGACCACGGTGTCAAGACAACGAGCGCAAGTTAGCTCCAGCCGCGTGTGCAGCGAACCCGAAATGCGAATCTGCCCCTCAACCAGTTCGGCAGTGGCGCGCACCTCGAGTGGCTCAACTTGCTGAAACTCGTCGGTATGGAAATCCACAGTTCCGGGGGCATAATTCTTTCGGATGCGGATCTTGCGAACAGCTAACTCTTTTACGTCCAAGAACATGGCGTTTTCTCCCGGTGCGCTGCGGGAAAGGCCATTATACGGTCCTTCAACCCGTTGTCAAGAAAACCGAGAAATAGGCTCGCTGCCACGCCGCGAATCTGGCACTCAGGGCTCCTGGTGGAGGAGTCAACGTCGGGCGCAGCAACCATGTTGAAACCTTCCCCTTGTTTGGCGCGTACCAACACGACTAGACTGCGCAGTCCTACTTTTCCTCAAGGAGAGGTGCGTATGTCGTCTTCCCTCAATTGCATTGGAGATGTGAAGGCGTCTCGACGGGAGTTTTTGAAAGCCTCTGGCCTGGCGCTGGGCGCGGCCGCGGTGCCGGCGTGGCTGCTGGAGTTGGAAGCGGCTGAAGCCGAGGCGGTGGACAAGGGTAAGCTAGCCGATGCCGCGCTCTCCGCCGCGAGAACTCTTCGGGCCAGCTACGCCGACATCCGGATCAACCGCTACCGCAACGAGAACATCTTCACGCGTGAGAAGCAGGTACAGCAGGTGTCGCGCACGCAGAGTTTCGGCTGCGGGGTGCGTGTCCTCTTGAGGGGCACCTGGGGCTTTGCTTCCAGCCGCAAGGTCACCGCTGAGGAAGTCCGCCGCATCACGCTCCAGGCGATCGAGATCGCGCAAGCCAATGCTGCCTATCAGCGCAAGCCGTTCACACTGGCGCCGGTCACGAAGGTGGCGACGAGCTGGAGGAGCAACTTCGAGAAAGACCCGTTCGACATCCCGCTCGAGGACAAGATTGGCTTCCTGCTGAAGCTGAACGAAGCGGCACTGAAGGTCAAAGGCGTCAATTTCATCAACTCTTCGCTGGCCTTCGTGAACGAACAGAAATTCTTCGCCTCCAGCGAAGGCTCGCGAATCGAGCAGTACATCATTCGCAGCTTCCCAAACTTCAACGTCACCGCTGTAGATTCCGCCAAGGGAGATTTCCAGAGCCGCCGCTCGCTGGGCGGGCCGCAGGGCATGGGTTACGAGTACGCGGAGAAATATCCCTGGCTGGCTGAGGCTGAGCAGGCTGGCAACGAGGCGGTCGAGAAATTGAAGGCCAAGCCGGTCGAGCCGGGGAAGTATGACCTGGTGCTCCATCCCACGCACCTCTGGCTGACCATTCACGAGAGCACAGGCCACTCCACCGAACTCGATCGGGCGCTGGGCTGGGAAGCCGACTACGCCGGCACAAGTTTCCTCACGCCTGATAAGACGGGTAAATTTCAGTTTGGCTCGAAGATAGTCAACATGGTTGCCGACCGCACGCAGAAAGCAGGCTTGGCGACCGTGGGCTACGACGACGATGGCGTGCCCGCCCAGCGCTGGCACCTGGTCAGGGACGGCGTTTTCGTGGACTGGCAGACGACGCGCGAGCTGGCGCCGCTGGTGGGGCGGAAGACTTCCTACGGCTGCTGCCACGCGGACAGTTGGGGCAGCGTGCCCTTCCCGCGCATGCCCAACGTCTCGCTCGAACCCTCGAAAGAAAAAATCACTCTTGACGACCTTCTCGCCGGCGTAAAGAACGGCATCCTGATCTACGGCGACGGCAGCTATTCGATCGACCAGCAGCGGTACAACTTCCAGTTCGGCGGGCAGACTTTCTGGGAAATCAAGAACGGCAAAAAAGGAGCGATGCTGCGCGATGTCGCCTATCAGTCGCGCACGCCTGACTTCTGGGGCGCATGCGACGCCATAGGCGCTGAGGCCACCTACGAGCTCAATGGCAGCTTTTTCGACGGCAAGGGCGAGCCTGGGCAATCGAATGCCGTCAGCCA
>WNEZ01003902.1_pt1 | contig 12909 bp, 9 predicted proteins | sample 5400521 | NCBI WGS metagenome assembly WNEZ01 (sample SAMN13153339, study PRJNA577476) | soil metagenome | isolation source: 120 cm saprolite under Douglas fir tree site 2 hole 1 replicate 1 | place: USA:California | collected 2015-04-18 | reverse complement strand
TCAGAATTCCGTTGTTCGGTCCGCAGCACCGGCACAAGATATTCGTAGATGTTGCGAGCCTCTCGGGCGGCTCCCTTCGCTTGCAGCGCGCGTGCCTCCTCCAAGCGCTGCGGGACTTCGTCCGTTTTGGCCTGCGAAGATGTGGGCGAGGCTGCAAATGCGAGCAAGCCTGCGAAATTGGGAGTACCGAACAGGCAATAGAACGCCAGCACTGGGGAGACAGGCCGTGCGGCGCGTTTGGCGGAGGCGACCGCTCCAAGCATGCCGGCGAAGCTAGCACGGAATCGAAGTGCGCCCGCTATGCTCTCCAGGGCTAACGAATTCGAACACCTCTTGCTGGTGTCAGCACGCTCCGCCTGGGGACGATGAGAACTGGCTGCACCAAGGTCGAAGCGATTTTTGTTCCGGTGCGGCTCCAGCGCTGTCTGATTTGACGGAGAAGCCAAATGAAAAAGTTGTTTGTCACGATGCTGGCCGGTCTGGCTTTTAGCGCACCTTTGCTGGCTCAAAATACGATTGCAACCATCCCGGTCGGAGCATCCCCGATAGCATTGCCGGTTTGAGGCGCGACGAGCTATCTCGACGTGGAATGAGAGAGGGACGTCAGATGAAACTCAGTCTTTCGCTTTGCGCATCGTTGATCAGTTTGGGAGTGATTCCATCGAGCGTGTCGCTCGCCCAGTCCGGCTGGTTTTGGCAAAGCCCGCTGCCGCAAGGCAACCGCCTGAGTGCCGTTTCCGCCTTGGATTCGGACACCATCACCGCGGTGGGCGACGTCGGGACGATTCTCCGGACGACCGATGGGGGCGCCACTTGGACGCTGCAGACGAGCGGGACGACGACTACGCTCTGGGGCGTGTCCCTCGTCGACGCGAACACCGGCACGGCGGTGGGCGGCGTCGGGACGATTCTCAGAACCACGGATGGGGGTGCCACCTGGGAGCGGCAGTCGAGCGGGACGCTGAGTGTTCTCTATGGAGTGTCCTTCGTGGATGCGAATACGGGCACGGCGGTGGGTGGCCTCGGGACGATTCTCCGAACGACGGATGGGGGCGCCACCTGGACGCGGCAAACGAGCGGGATCCAAGATGCTTCTCTCAGGGGCGTGTCCTTCGTAGACGCGAACACCGGCACAGCGGTGGGCGAATTCGGGACGATTCTCCGGACTACGGATAGGGGTGCTACCTGGACGCCGCAGTCGAGCGGGACGACAACTACTCTCTATGGCGTGTCCTTCGTGGACGCGAACACCGGCACGGCGGTGGGCGGCATCGGGACGATTCTCGGAACGACGGATGGGGGTGCCACCTGGACGCGGCAGTCGAGCGGGACGACGACTACCCTCTTCGGCGTGTCCTTCGTGGACGCGAACACCGGCACGGCGGTGGGCGACCTCGGGACGATTCTCCAAACGACGGATGGGGGTGCTACCTGGACGCTGCAGTCGAGCGGGACGACGACTACTCTCTATGGCGTGTCCTTCGTGGCCCCGACCGGCACGGCGGTGGGTGGCCTCGGGACGATTCTCCGAACGACGGATGGGGGTGCCACCTGGACGCCGCAGTCGAGCGGGACGACAACTACTCTCACTGGCGTATCCTTCGTGGACGCGAACACCGGCACGGTGGTGGGCCAGTTTGGGACGATTCTCCGGACCACGGATGGGGGTGCTACCTGGACACCGCAGTCGAGCGGGACGACGGAGCATCTCACTGGCGTATCCTTCGTGGACGCGAACACCGGCACGGCGGTGGGCGACTCCGGGACGATTCTCCGGACCACAGATGGGGGTGCTACCTGGACGCCCCAGTCGAGCGGGACGACCATTTCTCTCCTTGGCGTGTCCTTCGTGGACGCGAACACCGGCACGGCGGTGGGCGACTCCGGGACGATTCTCCGGACGACCGATGGGGGTGCTACCTGGACCCCGCAGACGAGCGGGGCGACCCTTTCTCTCCCTGGCGTGTCCTTCGTGGACGCGAACACCGGCACGGCGGTGGGCCAGTTTGGGACGATTCTCCGGACCACGGATGGAGGTGCCACCTGGACGCGGCAGACGAGCGGGACGACCCTTTCTCTCTTTGGCGTGTCCTTCGTGGACGCGAACACCGGCACGGCGGTGGGTGGCCTCGGGACGATTCTCCGAACGACGGATGGGGGTGCCACCTGGACGCCGCAGTCGAGCGGGCCGCCGGAGCATCTCACTGGCGTGTCCTTCGTGGACGCGAACACCGGCACGGCGGTGGGCCACTCTGGGACGATTCTCCGGACGACCGATGGAGGTGCCACCTGGACGCGGCAGACGAGCGGGACGACGAATCCTCTCTTTGGCGTGTCCTTTGTGGACGCGAATACCGGCACGGCGGTGGGCCAGTTTGGGACGATTCTCCGGACAAATACCGGCGGGTGAACCTTCCATAGGAGTGCCGCATTCGCCGATTCCGAGCTGTTCCGGATCGACATCCTGCGCGGTGCCCGGTGCAACGGGCAGATGCGCGTCGTAGCACGCGGCCTTCCGTATCGCGATGCGAAGCATACAGTAGCGAACGATTCACTGAGCCCCAACGGGTCTTCGCCGCAAATGGGGATAGCCTGAGAATCAACTTCACCCTACGCACTGCGAGACTCTCTCTTAGCCACTCGCTGGGCGGCTGTTTGCACCGGTTTCATCGGGCAGAACCCTGGGAGGACCTATGGTAGCAAAATTACTTCGCTGGCTTCTCACCGTGATGCTCGTGCTGGCACTGACGCCACTTCTTGCCATCGGCCGGACATTTACGAAAATCGCCCCGGTGCCCGCCAGTGTCGATTTGTGGGATGTCTGGTTTACCTCGCCGGATGACGGTTGGGTTGCAGGGGTCAGCCACACGCTTTACAGGACAACCGACCACGGATTGACTTGGACTTTCGTTTCAATGCCCGGCTATCCGGATCAGCCATTTTACGCCGTGAGATTCGTGAACTCACAGCTTGGCTTCATCACTGGCAACTCTGGGTTGACGGGTCCAGATATCTACAAAACGACTGATGGAGGTACAACCTGGCAGCAAGTGCCCGAGTTCCCCCCCGGCGGCTCCTGGAGCCACATCCAGTTCGTTAATGAGACGACGGGTTTCATGGGAGCCAATGGTGCTTTGGTTCGTACAAACGACGCTGGCACAAACTGGTTGCTTCAGTCCGCCTATCCAGATTGCCCGGTCATCTACGGGATGGACTTTCTCGACGCGAATACGGGTCTTGTGGCTGGACATCAAATTCCATCGAATCAAAACGGAATCTTCAAAACGAATGACGGTGGCCAGACGTGGCAGCTCAAGCATTTCGGATTGGTCAGCAAAGCAATCTTTCTCACGGACAGCATTGCGTTGGCCGCCGACGGCACCTCAATTATCCGTTCCACGGACGGTGGCGAAACCTGGTCCGTTGTCGCAACGGTGTCCACCGGATTCGGCGACATCGAGAAGCTGGACTCCGACACGGTAGTCGGGGGTCTCTGAGAAGGGGGACGTGTGGCGCTCGCCCGACGGCGGTTTCACTTGGAGTCAGCAATGGTCTGGCGAAGGCGATCTACCCGGCAGTTGGAGGGTCCACTTCTTGAACCCGCTGATCGGCCACATCTCTGGCCAAGCCGGCGCCATCCTCGGAACGAACGATGGGGGCTTGACCTGGACCCGCTTGAATAGGGGCATCGCCCGAGATTGGAACGGCCTTATCGCGTTCTCCGATTCCCAAGTGATCCTCGTCGGACACCACGGTTACGTGCAGTCCACCAGGGACGCCGGCGCACAGTGGACGCCGCTCCTGCTTGATCCACCTTCGTTTCGCCGCGATACGGCATTCTCGGGTATCTCGATTGCCGACGCGACCACGGCGGTCGTCGTGGGTCATTGGGGCAGCTTGTTCAAGACAGTCGACCAGGGAGCCACCTGGATGAACCTGTCGAACTCGCTCAACCCGGGCTACTACGCCAACGCTGTCACGTTCAACGACGCGAACAACGGATGGATCGCGGGCGTTGACGAAAACGGAGGCCCGAGGAGCCATATCCGCAGAACGTACGACGGCGGCTTAACTTGGGAGACAGCCAGCCTCAACGTTCCTTCCATCGATATTCGTTTCATCAATCAGGCGGGATACGTGCTGACAACGAGCCAGCCGCTCTATCAGACAACGGATGGAGGCGCGACTTGGACGGCGAAGAACATCACCGGTGCGACGACAAACGAGCGGATGTCTTGGGCGTCGGACAACGTTGGTTATGTCGCGGGTTGGCAGGGCTTCCTGGCGAAGACGACAGACGGCGGCGACACCTGGAGCCAGGTCAGACCCGCACAGAGAAACGCACTGTACTTCGACGTCATGGCCGCAGGAGAGAACGAGGTCTGGGCATGCGGAATTGACCGCCCTCTGGCCTTGGTGATTCGGTCTCTCGACGGCGGATCGACTTGGACGGATCCTCCGATGGGAAGCTTCGGACGATGGTTCGATTGTGACGCAAAAGGTCTTGTTCACGTCGCACGGCGAGAACCCGCCCTTGAGGTGGTGGCCGAGCTGCCCACGGACCAGCGAACCTACGAGTTCACCGTTCCTATCGTTCCCCCCTCGTCCAACCGAAACAACTCGTTCGTCCGGATCCTCGCGGTGGACGAGGCCGGTCAGGAAGGTTGGGACGACGCGCAGTTCTTCGTGCCGTACACCGCTGATTGGACGGGAACGCTGACCGTTACCACCGACGTCCATCGCGTGTTCCGGCCCGGAGAGCGCACCGACCTGTGCTGGACAGCGTCGGGAATGCGCGGATTGGTAGACGCCTGGGTGTTTCTCGACGGCGATGACGCTCGGCTGCCGGTGGGTACCGGCACGGGTTGCCTCGTGTTGCCGATGGTGATGCCGTACGCGTCAACCGACAGCGCGCGGTTCGCTCTGAGCCTCACCTACGGTGCCGGCGGTCGGGTCGAATATTTCTTCAGCGACTATTTCTCGATCCGGCCCGATCCCCGCGTCGGCGACGAGCCGCCCAGCGTCGAGATGACCGCACCGTTGGTGGGCGACGTGTTCCCGTCGGCAGGCGTGGTGCCGATCGCCTGGTCCGCCTCGGATGACCGCGCCCTGCAGTCGTTCGCCCTCCACGGTTCGTTCGACGGCGGCAGAACATGGCACTTCATCGCGCCCGAGCTTCCCCCGGCGGCCCGCACCTTCGACTGGCTGCTGCCACCATCGGACGGCATCCCGGACGCGAGGGTTCGCGTGATAGCGCGCGACAGTCGATTCCAGAACTCTTCGTCCGGCGCCGACCGGGTGTTCTCGATCGCCCCTTGATGGGAAAAATCCTCGGGGAAGCTTACCCAGGGGAAGCGCTCGAAACGTGCCTCGACTGCTGCCCTGCTAAACGCCGGCTGCGCCTCGCGGCTTGCGCGCAACATCATTCGCAAATTGCTTAAAACCTGTTCCGCTTTGGCTTGCGGCGTGTCTGACCTCTTGTCAGGTGTAGCCCAGTCGACCCGGTTACGAGACGGCGAAATAGCCAGAGTTTGAGGCGCGAATCATTGGAGGAAAGTGGCAATGAAAAAGACGCAATTGGGGGAACGCATGCGAATCAAGTTCATCTGTTCCCTAGTCCTGCTCATACTCGTAGCGCCAGCGGCGGCTAAAGCGCAGACCGAACAATGGGTCGCCCGCTACAATGGACAGGGCGGTGCGAATTCCATCGCCGTGGACAGCAACACAGGCAATGTCTACGTGACGGGATTCAGTTGGGGAGGGGAAACATTGCAGGATTACGCTACCGTGGCCTACGACGCCGCAGGCACGGAGTTATGGGTCGCTCGCTACAATGGGCCGGCAAATGGCTATGACGTTCCGAGTGCCATCGCGGTGGACAGCAACACCGGCAATGTCTACGTGACAGGACGGAGCGATGGAATAGGAACAGGCTATGATTACGCGACGGTCGCATACGATTCCAGGGGTGCCGAGCTGTGGGTCGCTCGCTACAATGGACCGGGTAATCAGGGCGATTCTGCGACCGCCATCGCGGTGGACAGCACGGGCAACGTCTACGTTACGGGAAGCAGCTGGGGAGGAGCAGAAACGATGTTTGATTTCGCGACCATAAAATACGATGCCACAGGTGCCGAGCTATGGGTCGCTCGCTACAATGGTCCGGCGAGTTCGGGTGATTGGGCAACGGCCATCGCTGTCGACGATACGGGCAATATCTATGTGACCGGAGGTAGCGTGGGAATAGGAACATTCAATGATTACGCTACGGTCGCCTACGATGCCACAGGCGCGCAATTGTGGGTCGCCCGCTACAATGGACCGGCGAATTTCGATGATGTTGCACGCGCAATCGCAGTGAACAGCGGAACAGGCAATGTCTATGTGACGGGAGAGAGCAGGGGCATAGGAACGTTCGATGATTACGCGACGGTCGCTTACGATTCCAATGGCACCGAGCTCTGGGTCGCTCGCTACAATGGACCCGGAAATGACAAGGATAGTGCGAGTGCCATCGCAGTGGACAGCACCGGGAGTGTCTACGTGACGGGCGAGAGCGAGGGACTAGGAACATTAATTGATTACGCGACGGTCGCTTACGATTCCAATGGCACCGAGCTGTGGGTTGCTCGCTACAATGGACCGGCAAACGGCTACGATATTGCGAATGCCATCGCCGTGGACAGTACCGGCAGTGTCTACGTGACAGGACGGAGTGAGGGAATAAGAACAGGCTATGATTACGCGACCATCGCTTACAATTCCACCGGTGCTGAGCAATGGGTTGCTCGCTACAATGGGCCGGGGAACGCCCAGGATATTGCGACGGCTATCGCCGTGGACAGCACCCGAAATGTCTACGTGACCGGCTGGAGCACGGGAATAGGAACAGGCGACTTCGCGACCATTAAGTATTCACAGCCCTGATTCAAAGCGTTACTCCCCGCAGCGATCTACTTTTTGATGATTAGCTCGCTTGCGGTGTTTTCTGTTCCGGTCGAGGCCTTCCGCGGTCTCACTTCGTGGATCGCATAGGAAGGCGCCAGGAACTGACGACCACCAGCTCGCGTTCGCGTGGCAAGGCAGTTTTCAGATTCATTCAATGCAGATTTCACCCGAGGAGTATCGATCATGAATACTTGGATTCGACAGGCCAAGAAGAAGCAAGCAAACATCGGTCTGCTGTGTGTTTTGTTGACCGCTGCCGCGCCTTCCTTCGCAGAGGGGTTCTTGCCGCCCATGGAATACCCCGTTGACTCGCCGGCCGCCGCGGAGGTGGGCGATTTCAACGGCGATGGCGTGCTCGATCTCGTGGTGGCCAACTCCGCCAGCGCAAGCGTGAGCATTCTCCTGGGGAACGGCGACGGTTCTTTCCAAGCGCCACTCATCTTCGCCGCTGGAGACACGCCCAGGTCGGTGGCCGTCGGCGACTTTGACGGCGACGGCAACCTCGACGTCGCTGCCGCCGATCTTACCGCCGTGAGCATCCTTCTGGGAAACGGCGATGGAACGCTGCAGCCGGCGATCAGCGTTCAGGCTGGGCCAGGCCCCTCCTTCGTCGCCGTGGGCGACATCAATGTAGACACTATCCAAGACCTGGTCGTGGTGGGCACGAACAGCGTCAGCGCCCTGCTGGGCAATGGCGATGGGACGTTTGGCACCCCTTTGACATTTCCCATTCAATTCACCAACGGCAAGTTGGCTCTGGGAGACTTCAATGGCGATGGAACGCCGGACCTTGTAGTTCAATCACGCTTCGCGCTGACGGTGCTGCTGGGCAACGGAGACGGCACGTTCCGGTTGAGCCAGGATCACGTCGGCTCAGGCCCGGGCCCAATGGTCGTAGGCGACTTCAATGGGGACGGAATGCTGGATCTGGCGGTTAGCTATTGGCCGCCTTTCGGACTCGGTCGTGGAAATGTAATGGTGTATCGGGGCAATGGCGACGGCACGTTTAACAATCTCGCTTTCCCTCCCCCCCAGTATACGGAGCGCCTCCTGGGGGCTCCGGTGGCGGCGGATTTCAACGGGGATGGAGTCCTCGACATCGCGGTGAAGGGGCTGAGCGGCTCCTCGATAGCCGTGATGCTCGGAAACGGAGACGGCTCACTTCAATCGGCGACGCTGCTTCGCACTCAATTCCTGTCCCATTTCCTGGTGGCGGCCGATTTGGATAACAACGGAGCGCCCGACTTGATCGAGCTGAACGGGCCAGGAAACAGCGTCAACGTGCTTATGAACAACGGAGGCAACCCGACCCCCTCGCCGTGACGCTCGGGGGAATGGCATCGTGCAGACGGCTCGGCCTAAAACCTGGGCGGACACGCTCGTCCGACGCAGGTGGCAGCATCCCCTGCATGCTCCCGGCGCACATTTGTTGTTCCCTCGCCGCTGCCTCGCTGTCTAACCCAATGACATCGATTGCTGACCAACCCTGCCCGTGGACCGGCATCAACCCCGCTACCTGACTATCGCGCCGGACTAGCTCGCGGGGAAGGAAAGGCCCAATGCTTTTGGGGCGGTGCAACTACGTTTTCAGGAGGAGAGCGATGGCAATCAGGAACAAGAGAGTGGCGTTGGTTTGCGCGGGGCTGGCGGTGTGCAACATGGCGGTCACCGTGGCGGCGCAAGCACAGGATGTATCTTTCGAGGCGGCCCGGAACTTCGCGGCCGGGGACAGACCTCAGTCCGTTGCGGTAGGCGACTTCAATGGCGACTTGGTGCAGGACCTGGCCGTGGCCAACTGGACTGCCGCCGGTACCGTGTCGGTGCTTTTGGGCAACGCGGATGGGAGCTTTCAGGCGGCCCAGCAATTCGCGGCGGGCAGCTTTCCTCTGTCCGTTGCGGTGGGCGACTTCAATGGCGACGGGTTGCCGGACTTAGCCGTGGCTAACTCGAATTCCAACAACGTCTCGGTGCTGTTGGGCAACGGCGATGGGAGCTTCCAGGCGCCGCAGAACTTTGCGGCCGGAGACAGACCTACTTCTGTTGCAGTGGGCGACTTCAACGGCGACCTGGTGCAGGACCTGGCCGTGGCCAACTCGAATTCCAACAACGTCTCGGTGCTGTTGGGCAACGGGGACGGGACCTTCCAGGCGCCGCAGAACTTCGGGGCCAGGACCTTTCCTCTGTCCGTTGCGGTGGGCGACTTCAATCGCGACGGGCTGCCGGACTTAGCCGTGGCCAACGGCGGTTCCCAAGATGTCTCGGTGCTGTTGGGCAATGGGGATGGGACCTTCCAGCCGGCCCAGAACTTCGCGGTCGGCCAGCTTCCTTGGTCCGTCGCGGTGGGCGATTTCAATCGCGACGGGCTGCCGGACCTAGCCGTGGCCAACACGAATTCCAACAACGTCTCGGTGCTGTTGGGCAACGGGGATGGGAGCTTCCTCGGGGCCCAGAACTTCGGGGCGGGGGAAAGTCCACACTCCGTTGCGGTGGGCGACTTCAATCGCGACGGGATCCCAGACTTAGCCGTAGCTAACGCTATTTCTCGAGACGTCTCGGTGCTTTTGGGCATCGGGGATGGGAGCTTCCTCGGGGCCCAGAACTTCGGGGTGGGGAGCTTCCCTGTGTCCGTTGCGGTGGACGACTTCAATGGCGATGGACTTCCGGACCTGGCCGTGGCCAACGACTCTTCCAACAACGTTTCAGTGCTGATCAACAACACGCCGCAGTAGTCCTGCCGGGTTGATGTCCCCTACTTGCACACCGGCTTCAGCCCGGGCTGCTCTTCTTCGACAGACGCGTCATCAAAACGACCGGGCGGAGGCTGGATCACCCGGGCTCGGCACCTCGATCCAGTCCGCCATTCCAGTGGATTGCCAATGTCCGGTACCCGGAATCCACGCCATTGTTCTTGTGGTACCCCACCGACCCAATATCGTCAGCGGCGCGCGCCTTCATTCCAAAGACGTTGTTGAAGGTTGTTCGGAGTGTCGACGATCTGCCAGGGTCCGCATTGGGCGTGCGCTGGAGCGGGTCCGACGGCTATCGCCAGAAGAGCGACAAAGGTGGCAAGCTATACATCATCCTCGCCGCTCCAAGCGCGATCGATATTCGCCTATCTTTATGGTCCGGCGCGCAGTGTTTGGTTGATCAACACGCTCACCGACCCTCCCCGAAGGCTGGAGGTAATCACCTCGGGCAAGCCATCGCCATTGAGGTCCACCGCCACCAGTCGCGCAGGTTCGTAGCCGACGGTGAAGGCAGTGCCGGAATCCGAGAAATGGCCGGTGCCATCGTTGAGCGCCACGTACACGCGAGAGCGAACGTCGACCGCAGTAATCACGTCCGAATCCCATCGCCGTTGGCTCGCCCGCTTGACCCTCGCCCGTCACCTTCGCTATGAAAGAAACGTGGTCGCCCCATCGAACGCCTGCGTTTGTTGTTGTACCGAGGCCCGGGGAATTCCCGGAGCTTGCGGACGCGGCGCGTTCAGGGCCCCTGAAGCCTAAACAACGCACCGTCGCACCAGGCCCGGGAGATCTAGATCCTCGGGCCTTTTGGCGTCTCTCCGCCGCTGCGTGCGATCCCCCGAACGAGCTCGATGGTGCGATCATGGAATCAAAGCAATCTGAATTGAGCAACAGTACAACGGCGCTGGAAGGCCGCTCTCCGCTGGAGGTGCTTCTCTGGGCCGTGGATCAATTCCCGAGGATCACCTTCGCCACTGGCTTTGGCGTCGAGGGATGTGTGCTCATCGATCTGATCGGCCGCCATGCTTTACCGATCGATGTTTTCACGCTCGATACCGGCCTACTGTTTCCCGAGACGTACGAGCTGTGGCACCGTCTGGAGGAACGATACAGAATTGGCATCCGCGCCGTCCGTCCGGACTTGACGGTCGAAGAACAGCAGGCGCGGCACGGCGCAGGGCTTTGGGAAATCGATCCAGATCGATGCTGCGAGCTTCGCAAGGTGATTCCGCTTCGGCGGGCGCTCTCTGGATTTGACGCGTGGATCACCGCCATCCGCCGAGATCAAACGCTAGAGCGCGCGCAAGCGCAGCTCGTCGAGCGCGATCGGCGCTTTGCGCTGGTGAAGGTGAATCCACTCGTCGGGTGGACCAGCAAAGATGTTTGGGCGCACGTGCGCGCTCACCGTGTTCCTTACAACGCGCTTCATGACCGCGGCTACGCGAGCATCGGATGCGCTCCATGCACCTCGCCCACCTTGCCCGGCGAAGATCCGCGCGCCGGCCGATGGCGCGGTCGCTCCAAGATCGAGTGCGGACTGCACGCGGACGTCAAACGAGATTCAGACCCAATCAATGTCCTCGACAGGACGAAAGGATAAGCATGATTTGCACCAACGAGACGGGGCTGAAGCAACACTAATCAGCACCATCGAGCCTCGTTGCCCGTCGAACGTTTTTGCCGCCGTTGCGGGAAGACTGTTGTTCCGGCTTCCCCGTCCGGCTGTCTCACCCAGTTGCGTGATGTCACTTCGCTGTACCACCCTCAAACTTTCAGGAGACGTTTGTGAGCAAACAAGCAATGCAGCATCGAAATGGAATGACGCGCCTCTTCTACGCGGCAACGGCGATCGGCGTCGCGTCGCTCGCGCTACTTTCAGATCGAGCCTTCGCAGATGGTTCTGCCCGGTGTCAGGGCGGTGGTTTCTCGCTGCTGGGACTCTCCGGGCGTCAAAGGACCACGGTTCCCGCGAGCAGCATTGGGGACAGCTTCGTCGTCAGCGGCAGATATGTAGAGTTTCGCGTTGACGCGGCGACGTTCGGGATTCGTGACTGGACGCTCACCGGCGCCCCGAATCCGCTCGACCTCACCGGTGGTATACCCACCGTCGTCTTTGCCGCGAAGATTCCCGACCATCGGGGACTCGCGCTGTCCAGCGACGTCGAGGTGGAGATTAACAGCGAGGCGCTGGTCATCAGGCGGACAGGGACCGGACTGTCGATGAAGATCCAGGCGAAGGACTGCGCGAGCGGCGGCATCTTCCAGGTGGAGCCGGCACGCGATGATGGCACGGAGACGGTCTTCACCCATGTGTTGTCGGACGACGTCTTCTATTTCGATAACCCCAACGCGCGCGACCGGATCGGTGAGCGGCTTCCCTGCTCAGGCATCCTCCCCAATGGAACGCGGGTCGTTTGCGACGGCGCCGACCCGGATGGCAGGGTGACGGTGACCGCGAAGATCAACTTCGCCAACGATTGGTCGGACAAGTTCGTGGGCCGCGACAGTCCTCAAGTAGCGACCCGGATCATCACCGACTGCGTGAACCAGATCCCCAATCCATTTCACCCCGGAACCGTGAGCCATTGCGGCGGCGTCTCGCAGTGGAGCGTAGCCACCGGCGGCCGGATCGGCCAAGTGATGGGAGAAGACGCGACGGAGATCGCGCCTGCGGCGAGGGTTTGCACCGCCGACTGCACCGCGCAGGATCAGGTGCAGGGAAGAGCCGTCGTGGTCGGCTTTCCTTTCCCGGTACCAGCGGAGGTCCGCTTGCAGCCGCGGTTCTTCGACGGCTTCGTGATGCCGTAGCAGCAGAGCGCACCAGCCCAGATCGAGCTGTCTCAACAAGAATCCCGGAGTCGAGAGCCGCGCATTGCTCGCGCGCGCTCCCGCTTCGGGATTGAGACGTCGAAAGTGCTTGAGCTACGGCGGAAAGCAGGCAGTCTCACAAGGTGAACTCAGCCCCAAGGAGCTCCCATGCAAACTTTTCGTCCTGCCTCGTTTTGCGTCTTGCTCGCCTTGTCTCTTCTAGCCGGGCCGGCAGCGTCCGCGGTTAAGGTCGTGAAGCAAGACTACCAGATCGATTCGGTTGACCCTGGCATTAAACTGTTCGTCCGGAGCAAGATGGCCGAGGGGACGAAGGCGTTCACTAACGACAACATCGTCTTGTTCGTCCATGGAGCGACATTCCCGTCTACTCCGGACTTCGATCTGC
>WNEZ01027623.1_pt1 | contig 12913 bp, 11 predicted proteins | sample 5400521 | NCBI WGS metagenome assembly WNEZ01 (sample SAMN13153339, study PRJNA577476) | soil metagenome | isolation source: 120 cm saprolite under Douglas fir tree site 2 hole 1 replicate 1 | place: USA:California | collected 2015-04-18 | reverse complement strand
ACTGGAGTTCCATGGTGCGGCGATCCTGCTCGACGAATTTTGCGAAGACGAATTTCAGCAGCTGAGGGCCGAAGGGAATCCAGCGGAACAGGTTCCAGGCCGCCACTACGTCGATGCGGCACTGGTTGCGCGTGATGGGAGTGACGGTGGTTAGGCTCGAGAACCAGTATTTGCCGGCGCGAATAATTTCCGAGCGCAGGTTGGGCAGCACGAAATCGATGGTCGTGGTAATCGAGTCGGCGTCGGCATAGAGGCGCAGAAGTTTGTACGGAGCGCTGTTCGAGCTGGGCGTGTGCGCGCTCATGCGAAATCCGTAGGGGATGGGTTCGAAGTTCTTCCGCTTCTCGTGAATTGAATGTTGCGTGCGCCACCACCACGCCTGGTGGACGAAGGGTCCGTGCGCGGGATCCATCAGGCCGATGATGCCGTGATCGACGGAGCAGGGCAGATCGGCGGTGAGATAGGCGAGTTTGTAACGCTCGCTGAATTTCGGAATCTCAGGGACCGGAGTGCGCGCGGGTGCGGGCTTTGAGAATCCGGCGCCCGCTGGGCCTGGGTCGGGAATGAAGACCCAGATGAAGTCATCGCGCTCTTCGCAGGGATAGCTGCCGGCGTAGATGCGGTCGATCTTCAGCGTTTGATCGGGGACGAGGGACGGGATCAGCTGGCACTGGCCGGAGTGGGCGTCAAATCTCCACCCGTGGTAGGAACATTCGATTTGTTGGCCGTCGAATTGTCCATAGGAAAGCGGCATCCCGCGATGCGGGCAGGCGTCGCGCAGGGCGAACGCCTGGCCTTGTCGGTCGCGTCCGATAACCAGCGGCTGTTCGAGCAACGTGGTCTTGGCGAGATGTCCGCGACGGAGTTGACTAGCCGGCAGCGCACGGTACCAGAAACCGAAGAGCATGAGCGCATCGGGCGTCTGGGACTGGAGTGGGAAGTCGTCAGGCATTGGACAGGTGAGGATACCGCAGCGGCCGCCAAATCAAAACCTTGAACCGCCGAGAACGCAGAGCAAACCGAGAAAGACTAGGGTTCCGATTTCCCCTGTGCGTCTCTGTGCCCCCAGAGTCCTCTGTGGTTCAAGGTTTTGATTTTTTTCTGTCGGCGTGCTCTGCCTTCTAACCGAAACCACTTACGAGCGCCGCCCCAAGCGCAGCCGCGTTCTTAACTGCACGTAGGCTTCGCGCGCCACACCAGGCTGCTCGATGTGGGTCAGGAAGAGCTTGCGCAGCGCGGCGGTGGTCAGGCGGCCTTCGAGGTAGGCGTCATAGAGATCGTTGCCGGTGAGGTATCCGAGTTGCTCGCCGACGTATTCGTACTTGCGGCCAGTGAAGGCTGGAGCTGGCGCGGCGCAAAAATCGTGTTCGCGGTGTCGTGTCAGGAAGTCGAGAGCTTCGACTGCGTCAGCGAAGGGAAGCGAAGTCTGCTGTTCGAGGTCTTCACGAGTCACGTCGAACAAATCCGCCAGATCGGCATCGCGGAGAGCGGGACGCGCCGGGTGTAAGATGCGCGATCCGAAAAAGGCAAGCGCGTGTTCGAAGACGGCCATGTAAAACGCATCGTCTATGGCCAGCGGCTGGGCGACTGGCGTGTTGCAAAGATTCGGTAATCCTCGACAGGCTTGATGAAGGAAGCGGGTAGCGTCCTCGGCCGAGGAGGTCATGCGGAACTGGCGCACGTAAACGGTGTTGATGGGCGTGAGGTACACGCTGCCGCGCTCGCGCACCTGGCGCAGCAGGGACCGGCGGTGTTCGGCCGTGAATCCTTTGCGGGACAACAGCCGGCGCAGCAGCACGTCTGAACTGCGCGAATAGACTTCGGGCATGAGGTCAACCAGAAGCCGGGGCTGCGTAGTGTTGTGCGACGAGTACTGGTTGATGCCGAGAAAACGGACCATCCCGTCGACCAGGTTGTAGAGGGTGGGGCCGAGGTCGGGTGCGTTGCGATCGTTATCGCTGCGTCCCCAGCGGTCAAGGCAGAGGCGATAGTTCTCGTATTTTTCGAGCGGCGTCGCGTTGAACACGCACAGAACATTTTCGCGGACTTCGACAGCTTCGACGCGGTCGCTGGCTTCTCCGGCGGCGCGCCAGTAGAGGGCGTCGACGTTTTGCAGAACGGTGAGCACGGGTTCCGCGGGAAGCTGCTCCTGGAGCAGGGCGGGCAGGTGCTGGGGCGCGAGGTGCGACTCGCCGAAAAGAACCAGTATGAGCGCGTCGGAATGACGCTGCCGCAGCCCGGTTATCTTGTCGGCGGCGTGGCGGTCGCGCGCTCCAATTTTGCGCAGATCTTCGCGAGGCATGCAATCGAGCCCGTAGATGGAGGCGCCGTGGTCGCGGGCGGCGGAGAGCAACTCGTAAAACGGAGCCCATTCGTAGCCCCAGTCGAGGTCGAACCGGATGCGTTGGCGCAACTCGTCTTCGTCAATCTCGCCGCGACGCCATTCGTCGAGGATGTGCTGGTCGCGAGAAAAAACGGTTTCGACTCCCAGCACTAAGGGGCGCTGGTGGAGTTCGGGATCGCACAGGAGCGAGGCCAGATAGCGCTGCGAGTTGGGCAGGGCGTGGTAGTCGCCGACCAAAACGATTCCGGCTTTGGCGATTTCGGTGCAGACATCGCTCGCGGCGAGAACTTTCTCGTAGGAGCGGTAGGCCTCACGAAAATCGCGAAGATACTTGCGTCCGCCGGCAGGATCTATGGCGCGAATCTCACGCTCCACGCTGGCGATGGCGTGGAGTTGGGCGGCACTGCGCCGCGATCGTAAGATGCCGGTGGTTGGCATAAATGCGTCGTTCGCTATAGCCCGTGGTGAAAGTCGTGGAGCAGCACACGAGCGACATTTCATATTTGTCATCCTGAGCGACCCGAAGGACCTGCTTTTTTGCGGCAAACTGCAAGGTCCCTCGCTCCGCTCGGGATGACAATTCACAGAATTGTTCAGGCAGCTTCCCTAGCCGCCTTGACTTGCCTTTCCCGCGTCCCTATCCTCAGCTTTCGAGGCCGTTAATTGCATGCCTCATGGAGCGCCAACTTTGTCTCTTCTTCCGCCGGAAAACCTGACTGTTGCCACTACTGGCGCCAGTGGATCTTTGTTTTTGATGCATTTTCTACGCACCGTGGAACGTGATCCGCGGGTGAAAACGGTGAATTTCATCGTTTCCGACAGCGGCCTGCGCGTCATGGCCGAGGAACTCGGTCTCGAAGGCCGCTCTGAGCTCCTGCGTCAAATTATCGGCGCTCCTTCCGCAAAGATTCAGCAGCAGGCAAACACCGATATCGGGGCGAACGTCGCCAGCGGGTCGTATCCTTCGGACGCGATGGTCGTGATCCCGTGCAGCGTTGGCACCCTCGGCCGCATTGCCAACGGAACCGCCTCGCGCCTCATCGAGCGCGCCGCCGATGTGACTCTTAAGGAGCGCCGGCCGCTCGTGCTGTGCATACGCGAGACGCCGCTGAACAAAATCCACATCCGCAACATGTCCCTGGCCGCGGATGCCGGAGCGACGATCTTCCCGCTGATACCAACGTTTTATAACCATCCATCGGGCCTCGATGCCATGGCACAGGAATTCGCGAACCGCGTGCTGGCGCATATAGGGCTGCCCCAACAAAATGCCTACCGGTGGAAAGACTGAAGCTAGTTCTCAGTTCTCGGTTCTGAGTTCTCAGAAAACCCTCGTTCCCCCGCTGATCTCAGTCTAGGGAACGGGCGGTAACGAAGGTAGGTATCTGGCGGGCATGTACTGCGAGTGCCGGGCTGAAAATATCAGCCGGGCGGCCAGCGTTCGCAGGGGAGCTCTTCTGAGATCGCTCCAGTCCAGCCTGAACGCAAAATAAACTTCGAGCGCGAGCACGCACAACAGCGGCACGGGCGAGTAAACCAGAGCGAGAACGGCAAAAATCTCGGCGAGGCAGCGGGCGATATTTCGCCACAGTCTGCCCGACCGTCCCCCTAACACACCGTCCGTTACGGAATAACTGACCATTTGCAGGAGCGCGGAGCGGAAAGTGTGGCGCGGCCGGTAAGAAGCCTTGGCCCGTTCCGCGAAGGCCGGGGTCACACACTGGCGAACCTTGGAATCGAACGCGGTGTCTTCTCCAAGGAAGACCGTCTCCGGGAATCCGCCGACGCGTCGCCAGAGCTCTTTGCGAAAGGCCATGGACCGGGCGGTGCAGGACTTGGTGGCTGCGTCGGGGTTCAACTTGACTCCGAAGAAGGGCGCAGAAGCAACGTCCCAAACAGTGGATTTCTTTGCGTCAATATTTGTCAAATCAATATTTGTCAGATCAATGTACGATCCGCCGATCGAATATTCGGAGTTGCCATCGAAAATTGGGGCGGTCAGTTGGGCGAGCCAGTTGGGATGGTAGGTGCAGCCGGCATCGGCGCAGGCGACCACATCCGAAGATGCTGCGGCGATCGCGATGTTGCGTCCGCGTGCGATCGGTCCCGGAGAACGTTGCAGGCTGCAGCTTTCATCGCGAATAGGAAACAGGGTGGGATATTTTAATCGGGCGGCTTCAAGTCGCTCCCAGGTTCCGTCTGTAGAACCGCCATCGACGATGATGACTTCGGCGGGAGCGAGCGTCTGCCGCATCAGACTCTCGACCAATGCGTCGATGTCATCGCTCTCATTGAGGACGGTGGACGCCACGCTTACCGCTGGCATGTTGGGTGGAACCCCATCGTAATTGTCGTCATCCGAAAACAAGTGTACCTGCGAAAAGGAGTTCCCAGTTCTCACTGACCAGCTCCGGCGCCTCTCACTGAGACCTGACACCTGAGACCTGCCCTATTGCCTCTTCCGGCACGCCCCGTTCATGCCGTTTGACGCCGACCCGGCTTTTTTTGTACTCTTCGATTACACCGGAAAGGAGGTGGTCGGATGACAAGTTCTGAGAGTCACAGTAGTACCAGACCAGGTGAGGTGGCTGAGTCTTAGGGCGGTTGCTCTAAGCGGAGTTCTCGAGGAACCTTTGGTCGGGCGAATCGGGAACAATCTCTCGCAAACAATCCGTGAATATGGGCTGATCCGCCAGGCACAGGCTGTGTCCGGCACCGGAGCGGGCGAGGGGCCACGAGAGTGACCACCTCAGTCAATCCCAAACAGTCCACCGGGCAGCCCGCAGGCTGAAAGGCTTGCGGGCTGTTCCCCTTTTAGTTCTCGGTTCTCAGTTCTCAGAGAAACCGGATGCGAATTGCCAGCCAGGTTCACCATCCGCGCCCAATTCGCGGAATGCTGCATCCTTCGTCCGACATCCGTCGTCGAACTGTCTGAGAACTGAGACCTAAGACCTGAGACATAAGACCTGAGACCTTCCCCATGGACGACAAGCACTACCGGGCCCGTATCACCAAGCGCGCGGATTTTTCGCCCGATCTATGGATGATCCGCATTGATCCCGGGGCGGAGTTCAGTTTCGCTCCGGGCCAATACGCGACGCTCGGAATCGAACGAAACGGGCGGCGACTGGAGCGTCCCTACTCGATCGTTTCTTCTCCCTACGAAAAGGAATTGGAATTCTTTTTTGAACTGGTGCCAGAGGGCGCCACAACGCCGCCGCTGTACAACCTTCAGCGGGGCGATGAAATTCTGTTGCGCAAAGTTGCGAAGGGGCGCTTTACGCTCGACGCCGCACAATCGGAGCGCACGAACCACCTGATGGTCGGCACTGTGACCGGAGTCGCTCCCTTCGTTAGCTATGTGCGAACCCTGTTCAAGGACTGGAAAGATGGCAGGTTCGCCGGCAATCACATGTTGTTTCTGCTGCACGGCGCGAGCCGGTCGTGGGAGTTCGGTTATCGCGAGGAACTGGAAAACTTCTCGAAACAGGCCCCATGGTTTCGCTGTGTTTTTACGGTGAGCCGTCCGTGGGAAGACGACAACTGGAAGGGAGAGGTCGGACGCGTGGACGATCTCATTCGCAAGTACGCCGACCAGTGGGGATGCAACGCGGCGAATAGCATCGCCTATCTATGCGGGCATCCGGAGATGGTAGAGCACGGGAAGGGCATCCTGAAGCGGTTCGGTTTCAAGAAAGAGAACGTAAAAGAAGAGGTGTATTGGGTGCCGGCAAAGGCGCCTACCGAGTAAGGCAGTAGCGTCGATGGAGCGCCGGGCGTCCCCGCCCGGCCAGGTGATGCGTCGTCGGAGCGCGTGGGTGCCGAACCGTTCCGGCGTTTCGGATTACTCCTGCTCCGCAGGAGCGAAGAACACCAGGACTTCAAGCTCTTCCTGGACGTCGTAGAAGTGGTGCTCCAGTTCAGCCTCGACGAAAATAACTGACCCAATTCCCACCTCGGCGTGGTCGGAGCCGACCTGCATGCGGGCGCGTCCCCGGACGACGTAGTACATCTCGTCTTCGCGATGCGGTTTTTGGGGATCGGTAGCGCCTTTCGGCAGAACGTAGACCCCGGCGCTCATGGCAGGGACACGTAGGAATTCGAGGTAGAGTTTGCCGCTTTCGCCCCGCTGGCGGGAGAGATCGTCGATCTCGAAGAAGTGGGCCATTAAGAACAGTTCTCAATTCCCGGTTCTCAGTTCTCAGGAATACCGGTGGAGACGTGGCAAGCTGCGTCTCCACCGAGAACTGAGAACCGGGAACTGAGAACTGTTTCTACCCCACCGCTCCACGAAAAAAAATATTCGTGTATTGCTGCACCAGCGCGTCTCCCGTCAGGGGCCCGCCCGGCTTGTACCACTGATAGATCCAGTTGATCATGCCGACCAGAGCAAAGGCGGCCGCGCGCGGCGTGACCGGCGACTGGGAAGTACGCTTGCGCTGAACGTCGGCGACCAGGTTCTCCACGAAGTGCAGGTAATCCTTCTTGCGCCCGTTGATCTTGCGCCGGAGCGCCGGCGGCAGCGGATGGTTCTCGTGCAGCATGACCGTAATCTCACGGTCTTCGGGACTGAGCACAACCTGGATGTGCAGCCGGATCAGCGTACGCAGGCGCTCTTCGGCTCCTTCAACGCTGCTTCCCTCGATTCGTCGCACCACGTTGATGACCCGCTCCTCGGTGATCTCCATGGCGTGCGACATGATGTGGAACAGGATTTCGTCTTTCGATTGGAAGTGGTGATAGAGGCCACCCTTGGAAAGCTTGAGGGCGGCGGCAACATCGTTCATGGAAGTGGCGTCGTATCCCTGCTGTTGAAAGAGCCGGGCGGCGGCGCGCAGGATTTCCTGGCGCGGTTCCTGGCGGAGTTCCGGACGACGTTCGATGGCAGCTTCGCGAAGCATCACCAGAGATGGTATCGCGGAATGGGGTCCAGGCTCTACCGTCGAATTTCGCACTGGCTTGCGCCCCGTAAATTCTGGGCGTAAGTATGGTCTGTCATCCTGAGCGAAGCGAAGGACCAATCCATTGGGGCGCATTCAAATTCATAGGTCCTTCGCTTCCCTCAGCATGACACTTTATAATCTCCCTCATGTCGTTTCTCCGCTTCCTCATGCTGTTGTCGCTCGTAGTATGGCTGGGCGGACTGATTTTTTTCGCATTCGTACTCGCGCCCACCGCGTTTTCCCCCGGACTTCTCCCAACCCGCCACCTGGCAGGATCGATCGTAGGCCGCTCGCTCGACCGACTGCACTATATGGCCATCGTTTCCGGAATTATTTTTCTGATCGCGTCCATGCTCTACAGCCGGATGGCCGCGGGAAATGCCCGGCCGCTGGCGGCGCGGCACCTTCTGATCGCGCTGATGCTGCTGCTGACCGTGATCTCGCAGTTCGCCATTTCCCCGAAGATGCACGCCATTCGAGCCGAGGTTGGCGTGATCGATGGCGCGCCTCCGGACAATCCACTGCGCATGGAATTCGACCGCCTGCATGTGTGGTCGGAAAAGTTCGAGGAAGCGGTGCTTTTGCTGGGGTTGGTTGCGTTGTACACGACCGCGCAAGCGCTCCCGTGACTTGCGGGGGGAGAGCGCCCGGCTGGGACAACGCCGGGGACGGGCGAGACCCCCGTCGCTCCACCGTATAACTCATTGATGCGGCGCAACAGGCGCTTTCAGCACGTCGTCGAGATACGCGAGATACCAGGCGGCCAGCTTATAACTTTCGTAGTAATCGCCCATCTTGATGGCTGTCACCTTGTCGAACGGAGAATGCAGGATCGACCACGTCTGTTGTGTCACCGAATGCAGCGTAATGCGCGGGATCTGGCAGCGCGCGAACGATTCGGAGTCGGCGGTGCCGAGGTTGTCCACGTTCGCCGCGGCCAATGGCAGGTTAGCAGACGTGGCAGTCGTGGTCAGAGCGTCGAGCAGCACCTTGTCGGCGTGCGAGGCCCAGACCTTGGTCGGGCCCAGTCCCAGGCTGTCGAAATTGACCATGGCTTCGATGTGCGCGCGCTGCTCGCTGGTTAGATGATCCATGTAGTATGCCGATCCGGCCAGCCTTTTTTCCTCGGCCGAAAATCCGACGAAGATCAGCGTATGGTGACGCGGCTGCGCGCTCAGGGCATAAAGCAGCGCGGGCAACAAAACCGCGCCCGTCCAGTTGTCGACCACGCCGTCGCCACTTTCGACCTTATCGGTATGCGCGCCGACCACGATAACTTGCTGCGTCTCACCAGGCAACACGCAAATGACATTCGGCGGAAGCTTGCGCTCGAGCGATTGCTCGGAGAGATTCGCGTCCTCGCACCCGGCGTCGGCAAACCACCTCCGGATCAGCGCTTCGCGTTCGCTGTTCTTGGTTGAAAACGACTGCCGAAGACCAGCCGGCACAAATGATGCAGGCAATCAGCGTCCCGCCAAGATGGCGAAGCAACAGACGGCGAAGAAATTGGCCGTGGGGAGTCGTGCCGTCGCGCCGCATTCTGCCGAGCGTAGCACGGCCGGGTTTCGTGACGCACGTCAGTCCCAATAACCACCAAAGGCGCGAAGGACCACGAAGGAAACTTTCCGGGCTCAGCCTTCGTGTGCCGGAGCCTGCCCCGAGCGCGGTCGAAGGGTGCCCTTGGTGGTTGATGAATTTTAGGCCGTCACGGCCAGCCAGTATTCGTATTGAGCCCAATGATTTATTCTTTTGATTCCAATGAGAACCGAGAACTGAGAACCGAGAACTCCCCATGAAATCTGGCATCATCGGTCTGCCGCAAGTCGGCAAGACATCTCTATTTGGCATTCTGACGAAGGTCCATCTTTCTGAGCAGGCGTATTCAAACCCGCGCGAGGCACACATCGGCGTCGCCAAGGTGCCCGACGAGCGTCTCGACAAGCTGGCTGCGCTCTACCACCCGAAGAAGCTCACTCACGCCTCGGTCGAGTATGTGGACGTCGGCGCCATCGGCCAGGACGCGCTGAAAGAGACCGCCTACATCGGCCATCTGCGCCAAGTTGACGCTCTCATTCACGTTCTCCGGGCGTTTGAAAGCGATGAGATTCCGCACGTAGGACCCATCGATCCCCTGCGCGACATCAAGAACGTCGAGTTCGATCTAATGGTCAGCGACCTAGGCCAGATCGAAAAGCGGATCGAGCGCCTGGAAAAAGACTTGAAGAAGATGAAGACGCCGGAACTGGAAAGAGAAAATGAACTGCTGATCAAAGCCAAAGCCCATCTCGAAACCGAAAAGCCGCTGCGCGAAATGGAAATGACGCCCGAGGACAAGAAGCGCATCCGGGGCTTCATGTTTCTGAGCGAGAAGCCAATGCTCTACGTCCTCAATATCGGCGAGAGCACCGAACTCGGCAAAGACCTGGAAGCGGCGGTGGGAAAATATAAGCTGACCGACGTGGCCGCGCATCCGAATGCCGGAGCCAGCGCCATCTGCGGTAAAGTGGAAGCCGAACTGGCCGAGATGAGCGACGAAGACGCGGCGGAATTTCTCGGCAGCTATGGACTGACTGAAAGCGGACTCTCGCGTCTGATCCGCAAGAGCTATCACCTGCTCGGCCTGATTTCGTTCTTCACCGCCGGCGAAGACGAGTGCCGAGCCTGGACGATCCCGCTGAATACGCGAGCGCAGAACGGCGCTGGGGCAATTCACTCCGATCTGGAAAAGCATTTCATCCGCGCGGAAACAATTCGATGGGATCAATTACTAGAAGCGGGCTCAGAGGCAAACGCACGAGCTAAAGGCACGCTAAGATTAGAAGGCAAAGACTATATTGTGCAGGATGGAGATGTCATGCACATTAGGCACAGTGGGTAACAAGTTCTCAGTTCCCGGTTCTCAGTTCTCAGAACAAAATTCGAGCGGTTCATACTGGGAACCGGGAACTGAGACCTTTGCACTTTATTCAGTGCACGTGAAAGAACCGATCCAGCAAAAACATGCACGCCGTTCCGACGAAAACGAGTAGGGCCATCTTCACGCCGGGCTCTTTATTTACTTCGGGGATCAGGTCAGACGCGGCTACATAGATCGTAACGCCCGCAGACAAAGGCAGGCCGAAGCTTACCTCCTGGCGGAAGATTGCCATCATCATCACTCCGGCCACGGTAGCAATACCCAAAAGTACGGACGCTCCCCAGGCGAACGCGCGGCTTCGCCCACTGGCCAGCATCACCGACGAGATGGTGAACCCTTCTGGAATCTTGTGCAGAAAAACCGCCAGGAAGATGATCCAGCCGAGCGCCTGGGAAACGAGAAATCCCGAAGCGATCGCGATGCCATCAAAGAACGTGTGAATCAGCAACCCGACAAGAACCGAATATCCCTTATGAGAGTGCACGAATTGGTCGGCGTGGGTTTCCTCTCCAAAGTGGAAATGCGGCGTGACCGTGTGCTCAAAGAAATGGACGACCAGGTATCCCGCGAGGATGAGAAACCCGGCATACGCGCCACGGAGATGGATGCTCTCCGGCACCATCTCGACCAGCGCCGTCGCCAGCATGAAACCTGCTCCGAGCGCGACGAAGTAACGGAGGTAGGATCGCTCCCAATGCTTTTGAACGATGATGGCGCCGCCGAACACATTCGCGCCCGCCGCGGTCAGCCCCAGCAGCAAACTCGTCAGGATGGGAGACATGAGGAAGAAGAATATCAGGTTGCAGGCTCGCAGCTGTTTTCCCGTAGAGACGCGGCTTGCCGCGTCTTCTCTCGCGGCCGGGAGACGGGGCAAGCCCCGTCTCTACACGAAGGGCGAGCCACTAACAGAAGACCGCGCTGCTAAGATTCTGGCGAAGGGCGAACATCGACGACGAGAATTTCATGCGGCACTGGCTGCAAATCATCGGCTGGCTAGTCTGCGTCGTGTATTCGACCATCCCCGCCTTCTGGATGATGATTCATCCCTTTGCTGAACGCTGGCGCGCGCGGCGTCACTCGCCTTATTTGGTGCTGTTGCCTGTGTGGATGGCGATGTGGGTCGTGGTCGCGTTAGTCACGCGGCCTTGGCATGACGTACTACTGTATCGAGAAGACTGGCTGTGGTCGGCGGCGGCATTGCTGTTCGCTTGCGGGCTTTATGTCTATTCACAATCCGGGAAAAATTTCAGCGCGAAGCAACTCAGCGGGCTGCCGGAAGTTCATGGCAGAGATCGTGATCAGCAACTAGTGACGGATGGAATCCGTTCGCGCGTGCGGCATCCGATGTACCTGGCCCATCTGTGCGAGATGCTGGCATGGACCGCCGGGACCGGCCTCGCAGTGTGCTGGGGCCTGACGGCGTCCGCGGTGGTCACGGGAGCGGTGATGATCCGGATGGAGGATGCGGAGCTGGAGAAGAGGTTTGGCGACTCCTACCGCGCGTATCGCAGTGCCGTGCCCGCGGTTGTGCCGCGAGTATGGGAACCGCGCCAGCTATAATCCGCTGTAACTGAAAGCTGATGGCTGAGAGCTGACAGCTGCATCTCATGCGCTTCGAACTCTTCGTAGCAACCCGATATCTTCGCGCCAAGCGCCGCCAGGCGTTCATTGGCGTCATCACGGGTATCTCCATCTTGGGAGTTGCGGCGGGAGTGGCCTCGCTGATCGTCGCGCTGGCCATCAATAACGGGTTTCGGCAGGATTTGCAGGCGCGGCTGCTGGGCTCGACCGCGCACATCAGTCTGCTGCGGGTGGAAAGCGACGGCATGCGCGATTGGCGTCCGCTGCTGGAGAAGCTTTCGAAGCAGCCGCACGTGGTGGCGGCCGCTCCCGCGATTTACGAGCAGGTGCTGATCTCACGTGGCCCGCGGGCGCGCGGCGCGGTGCTGAAGGGGATGCTGCCGCAGTATGAGCGGAAGGTCAGCGATCTGCTGCAAACTGTCAGGCTCGGATCGGCGGCGGCGCTGGAGGAAGCACCCTCCGGCGGGATGGCGGAGCCTCTCTCCGGAGGAAGGTCAACGTCAAATTCAAATGCAGCTTCAACGGCAGCGGGCGAGGGCGCCCGCTCTACACAAACAGAATCGCCCGACGACCTGACTGGCGTGCAGCAGCGCGTCGCGGCAATGCCTCCAATTATTCTTGGCAAGGACTTGGCGGAGGAGATCGGCGCGACCGTCGGATCGGTGGTGCTGGTCACTTCTCCGCAGGGCGAATTAACTCCCTTTGGCATGGTGCCGAAATACATTCGTTTCCATGTCGCGGGCATTTTCAACTCCGGTTTTTTCGACTACGACTCTTCCTGGGCATTCATCCGGCTTTCTGACGCGCAGGAGTTGTTCGGCTTGGGCGACGTGATCTCGGTCATCCAATTCAAACTCGACGATATCTACCTGGCGGGCGGCATGGCGCGAGCACTCGAACAGGCCTCCGGACACGGCTTTATGGCCACCAGTTGGATGGAACAGAACAAGCCTCTGTTCCGCGCGCTGCGCCTCGAGCGCGTGGTGACCTTCATCACCATCGGCCTGATCGTGTTCGTGGCCGCGCTCAACATTTTGATCTCGCTGATCATGATGGTCATGGAAAAGACCAAAGACATCGCCGTGCTCATGTCACTAGGGACGAAGAAGGCGCAGATCCGGCGCGTGT
>WNEZ01011755.1_pt1 | contig 12914 bp, 13 predicted proteins | sample 5400521 | NCBI WGS metagenome assembly WNEZ01 (sample SAMN13153339, study PRJNA577476) | soil metagenome | isolation source: 120 cm saprolite under Douglas fir tree site 2 hole 1 replicate 1 | place: USA:California | collected 2015-04-18 | reverse complement strand
CTGAAAGCGGGCAACGCCTGCATCCTGCGCGGCGGCTCGGAAGCGGTGCGCTCCAACCTGGCGATTGCCGCCTGCGTCCACGAGGGCCTGGGAGCCGCCGGACTGCCCGAAGACGCGGTTCAGGTGATCGAAACCGCAGACCGCACGGCGGTCGGGGTGCTCCTCTCGATGAACGAATACGTGGACATCATCGTGCCGCGCGGCGGCAAGGACCTGATCGAGCGGGTGATGCGAGAATCTCGGATTCCGATGATCAAGCACCTCGACGGGGTGTGCCACGTCTACATCGACGATCGAGCCGACATCGACAAAGCGATCCGCATCGCCGACAACGCCAAGACCCAGCGCTACGGCGTTTGCAACGCCATGGAGACCCTGCTCGTCAACGAGTCCATCGCGCCGAAGGTGCTGCCCAAGCTGGCGAAGATCTATACGGACAAAGGCGTCGAGCTGCGCGGCGACGAGAAATCCCGCGCGCTCGTTTCCAACATGAAGCCCGCCACCGAGCAGGACTGGTACACGGAATTCCTCGCACCCATTCTCGCCGTGCGCGTGGTGAAGGACCTCGATGCCGCCATCGAACACATCTCGAAGTACGGGTCGCAGCACACCGACGCGATCGTGACCGAGGACGAAGCGCACGCGAAGCGTTTCCTGCGCGAAGTGGATTCGAGCTCCGTGTTGGTGAACGCCTCGACGCGCTTCGCCGACGGCTTCGAGTACGGCCTGGGCGCGGAAATCGGCATTTCGACCGACAAGCTGCACGCGCGCGGCCCGGTGGGTCTCGAGGGTCTCACTTCGCAAAAGTACGTGGTTTTCGGCAGCGGCCAAATCCGGCAATCTTGATTTTGCTCGCCGCTACGAAACGTAGATGAGTGCGCCCATAGGCATCATGGGCGGCACCTTCGACCCGGTGCACTTCGGGCACTTGCGCCTTGCGCAGGAGGCGGCGGAGATCCTGGGCCTGGAGCTGGTGCGCTGGGTGCCCGCCGGCCAGCCCTGGCACCGCGTTGCGCCGCTCGCATCGGCCGCGCACCGTCTGGAAATGGTGCGGCTCGCGATCGAAAAGAACGCCCTGTTCGAGCTGGACGACGCGGAAATCCGCCAGACCGCGCCGGGCTACACCGTCGAAACGCTGGAGCGGCTGAGGGGCGAATTCGGCGCGAAGCGCCCGATCGTGCTGCTTCTCGGGACGGACGCTTTCCGAAATCTGAGCTCGTGGCAGCGCTGGCGCGATTTGTTCGATCTCGCCCACGTCTTTGTCGCGCAGCGTCCCGGGCATTCGCTCACTCCGGGCGGGATGCAGGCCGCGCTCGCCGCGGAGTGGCGCAAGCGCGCCGGCACCCCCGATGTCCTGCGCGAGCGGCCTGGAGGAAACGTCGTCACCTACGGCACCACGGCGCTCGACATTTCCGCGAGCGCCATCCGCGCTCACTTCGCCCAGGCGCGCAGCCCGCGCTATCTGCTGCCCTCGGCGGTTCTCGATTACATCGAGGCGCATGGAGTATACGCCCAGTCGAACGGCGCCTCCTGATGACGGACGTTCGCAAGCTCCAGAAGGCCGCGCTCGCGGCGCTCGAGGACATCAAGGCGCGCGAGGTCGAGACCTTCGACGTGACCCACCTCACCTCGATGTTCGACCGCGTCATCATCGCGAGCGCGGATTCCGCCCGCCAGCTGAAGGCGCTGGCGAGCCACGTCCAGGAAAATGCGAAAGCGGCGGGCGGCCGCATCTACGGCGTGGAAGGGGAGGACGGCGGGGACTGGGTGCTGCTCGATCTGGGCGACATCGTCGTGCACATCATGCAGCCGGCGGTGCGCTCGCACTACAATCTCGAGGAGCTGTGGGGCCAGCCGAAGCCGCGCAAGGCACGCGCGCGTCGCCGGGCGGGATCGGCGCGCGCCAGATGAAACTGTGGGTCGTCGCCGTGGGTACGCGCATGCCCGGCTGGGTGAACGAAGCTTTCGAGGAGTACGCAAAACGCATGCCCCGGGACCTGCGGATCGAGCTCGTCGAAGTCCGCCCCGAGCCCCGCTCGGGCGGCAAATCGACGGTGCAGCTGCTCGATGCGGAAGCCGGGCGCCTTGCACGCGCCGTGCCGCGGGGAGCCTCCCGCGTGGCGCTCGACGAACGCGGGCGCGAATTGACCACGGCCGGGCTTGCGCGCTGGCTGGCCGCGCAACGCGATGGCGGACGCGACATCGCCTTTCTCATCGGCGGCGCGGATGGGCTCGCGCCGGCGGCGAAAAGCGGCGCGGAGCTCCCCCTGCGCCTGTCCGCGATGACGCTGCCGCACGGTCTGGCGCGGGTGCTGCTCGCCGAGCAGCTCTACCGCGCCAGCTCGATCCTGCACAATCATCCCTACCACCGCGAATGATCAAGAACCCCGCAAGAACCCTGATCTATCTCGCCTCGCGCAGCCCGCGGCGACGCGAGCTGCTGAAGCAGATCGGCGTGTCGTTCGAAGTGCTGGTGCTGCGCGAGCATCCGGCGCGCGGCCCCGACGTAGACGAGTCGCATCTGCCGGGCGAGCTGCCCGACGATTACGTCCGCCGCGTCTGCCGCGCCAAAGCGGACGTGGGCTGGGACCGGGTCGCGCAGCGCCGGCTGCGCAGGTTCCCGGTGCTGGCAGCGGACACCGTCGTCTGCGTCGACGAGAAGATTCTCGGCAAGCCCGCCGATCCAGCCGACGCGGCGCGCATGCTGCGGCTCCTCTCCGGACGCGAGCACCGCGTGCTGACCGCGGTCTCGCTGAGATTCGAGGCACGCACCGAGCTGGTCGTGAGCGAGAGCCGGGTGCGTTTCTGCGAGCTCTCGGGGCCCGAGCTCGAAGCCTACGTCGAGAGCGGCGAGCCGACCGACAAGGCGGGCGCCTACGCGATCCAGGGCCGCGCCGCGGCCTTCGTCACCGAGCTGCACGGCAGCTACTCGGGGATCATGGGGCTGCCGCTCTACGAGACTGCGCAGCTCATCAAGAAGTTCTAGATCGCGCATCATGACGGAGGACATCCTGATCAACTGCACGCCGCAGGAAACGCGCGTCGGCGTGATGCAGGCGGGCGTGCCGCAGGAGCTGCACATCGAGCGCGCGGCGAACCGTGGTCTGGTGGGCAACATCTACGTCGGGCGCGTCGCGAGGGTGCTGCCCGGCATGCAATCGGCGTTCATCGAAATCGGCCTGGAGCGCGCCGCGTTCCTGCACGTCGCCGACATCTGGGAGGAGCGGCCGCAGCCGAACGATGTGCGCGGCAAGCCGATCGAGAAAATCCTCTCCGAGGGCCAGCCGCGGCTGGTGCAGGTGATCAAGGATCCCCTCGGCACCAAGGGCGCGCGCCTTTCCACCCAGATCTCGATCGCCGGACGGCTGGTGGTGTACCTGCCGCAGGACCCGCACATCGGCATCTCGCAGCGCATCGAGGACGAGACCGAGCGGCAGCTCCTACGCGAGAAGCTCGCGCAGCTCCTGCCCGCCGACGAGACCGGCGGCTTCATCATTCGCACCGTCGCAGACACCGCCACGGACGCGGAGCTGCGCGCGGACATCGAGTACCTGAGGAAGCTCTGGCACGGCATTCGCGGGCGCGCTTTCACCGCGCCCGCGCCGACCCTGCTCTACCAGGACTTGTCGCTCGCGCAGAGAGTGCTGCGCGATATCGCAGGCGAGAACACGGGCCGCATCCTGATCGACTCGCGCGAGAACTTCCAGAAGCTCCAGGAGTTCGCCGCCGAGTACACCCCCAAGGTGCTTGCGAAGCTCGAGCACTACACCGGCGAGCGGCCGCTCTTCGATCTCCACAACGTCGAGGACGAGATCGAGCGGGCGCTCGCGCGGCGGGTGGAACTGAAGAGCGGCGGCTACCTCATTCTCGACCAGACCGAGGCGATGACCACGGTCGACGTCAACACCGGCGGCTACGTCGGCAACCGCAACTTCGACGATACGATCTTCAAGACAAACCTGGAGGCGGCGCAGGTCATCGCGCGCCAGCTGCGCCTGAGGAATCTCGGCGGCATCATCATCATCGACTTTATCGACATGGAATCGGCAGATCACCGCGCCGCGGTGCTCGCCGAGCTGAACAAGGCGCTCGCGCGCGACAAGACCCGGATCACCGTGAACGGATTCACGGGGCTGGGACTGGTCGAGATGACCCGCAAGCGCACCCGGGAATCGCTCGAGCACGTGCTGTGCGAGCCCTGCTCGACCTGCGGCGGGCGCGGCGTTGTCAGGACCGCGCAGACGGTCTGTTACGAAGTCCTGCGCGAGATCCTGCGCGAAGCGCGCCAGTTCAACGCGCGGGAGTTCCGCATCCTCGCCTCGCAGTCGGTGATCGACCTGTTCCTGGAGGAGGAATCGCAATCCCTGGCGATGCTCGGGGACTTCATCGGCAAGCCCGTGTCGATGCAGGTCGAGACGAGCTACGGGCAGGAGCAGTTCGACATCATCCTCATGTAGCCCATGGAAAAGGAGAAACTCTCGGCCCGGGAAGCGGCGCTCGTCGCGGCGGCGCGCCGCGAGGCCGAAGCGCGAAAAACAGGGGGCCCGACCCCGCCTGCCGTCGCTCCCGAGGCGCCCGAGGCCCAGGCGCAGCACAAGCCGACCCCGGTCGAACGCATGGCGCAGCTTATGGCCGAGGAGCGTGCCGAGACAGCACGCCGGAAGAAGAGGATGCGACGCTACGGATTGATCATTTCAGCCGCCATCCTGGCGGCCTTCGCACTCTGGCTGATGCGGGTGTTTTCGCGGCGCCGCTGATTCCCGCGCCGCACCGCAGGGAACTAGCCACGACGGAATGAACATCGGAGAATGGCTGTTTACACCCGCGCTTTTCCCAAAACCCCTGCACAGGAGGAAGAATGAACGACCGCGCCAAGTTCGACGATCCCCACATCGAGAGTCTCCTGCCGAAAGTGCCGTTCACGCGGCGCGGCTTCATCGCCTCGAGTCTCGCTTCGGGCTTTGCCCTCGCGGCGGGACCGATCGCGGCGCAGACAGCGATCATCACCCCTGCCGACGGTCTGGACGTGGGCGCCGCCCAGGTTCCGGTTTCCGGCGGCAACCTGCCGGTCTATTTCGCGGCGCGCGGCGCCGAAGAAGGCGGGCAAGTACGCGACCGTGATCGTGGTTCCGGAGGTTTTCGGAATGCACGAGTACCAGAGGGACATCTGCCGGCGCCTTGCGAAGACCGGCTACTACGCCATCACCCTGGATCCGTTCTTCCGCATCGGCGACCTCTCCAAGATCGCCGACGTCAAGGAAGTGGTCGGCAAGGCGAACACCCTTGCCGATGACCAGATGCTGTCAGACCTGGATGCGCTGGTGGCCTTCGTCGAGAACCAGCCCAAGGCCAACACCAAGAAGCTCGGCATCACGGGCATGTGCCGCGGCGGGCGCACCGTGTGGATGTACGCCGCGCACAGCAACAAGATCAAGGCGGGCGTGTCCTGGTACGGCGGTCTCAACCCGAACCCGCCCGCGCAGCCGCTCACGCCGATCGACGTCGCGGACAAGCTGAACGCCCCGGTGCTGGGGCTCTACGGCGGCGCCGACCAGGGCATCCCGCTCGATGCGGTCGAGCGCATGCGCGCCGCGCTGGTGGCCTTCGGCAAGGACCAACAGTCGATGATCCACGTCTACGACGGCATGCCCCACGCCTTCCACGCCGACTACCGCGCGAGCTATCGCAAGGAAGCCGCCGACGACGGCTGGAAGCGCATGCTCGCATGGTTCAAGAAGAACGGGGTGGCCTGAGGACGTTGAACGCCGAAATCTTTTTGAAATGAAAATAAGGCGCCTCCGGGCGCCTTATTATTTAATGGAATAAGGTATCGTCAGCGCGTGTTCATCGCGAGCGGGGTTATGTCCGAACGGACGCACCTCGTGGACTTTCCCCGGCGCCCACCCTTACACAAAGGAGTACAAACATGAGAACACTCACAATGCGGTCGGCTGCGACGACGCTCGCCGCGCTAGCGGTCGGCTTCTCCGCTGCGGCAGCAGCGGAGGACAGGAACGAAGGCGACAGGTTCTCCGCACGGCTCTCCGGTTACAACGAAGTTCACTTCATCGCCGCGGTGCCCGCGCTACGCGGCGCTATCTCGACCCAGGCTCGCGGGAGTTTCCGAGCAGTGATCGACGACCGCGCGGAAACGATTCATTACGAGCTGAGCTTCGAGGGCCTGGAGAGCGATGTCACCCAATCTCATATCCACTTCGGCCAGCGGCACACGGTCGGCGGCATCGTGGTCTGGCTCTGCCAGACTGCGGGCACCCCGGCCCCTGCAGCTGTCAACGCCTTCACACCGATGTGCGGCGGTCCCCGGACAAACACCGTGACCGGGACGATCGTCCCGGCCCAGGTGCTCACCGCCACCGGCCAGGGGATCGACGCCGGGGAGTTCGATGAGGTCGTCCGCGCGATCCGCGCCGGCAGGGTCTACGCCAACGTGCACTCCGCGACCTTCGGGTCCGGGGAAATCCGCGGTCAACTCCGAAGTGGCGACGGCGGTCATCACGACCACGATTGATAACCCGCATAGAGAAAGAAAGGGCGCCTTCCGGCGCCCTTTTTTATCCAAAGTCCTGCGGACTCTAGTCCGCGTACTGCCCTGCCTTTTTGATGATCGGCCCCCACTTCGCGATTTCCGATTGCAGGAATTTGTGCAGGGCTTCGGGCCTCGCGCGCTCTGCGCTCACCGGCTCGGCGCCGAGCTTGGCGAGGTTCGCCTTGAAATCCGGGTCTTTGATCGCCTCCTGCAGCGCGGCGTTCAGGCGGTCCACCACCGGCTTCGGCGTGCCCTTGGGCACATACAGTCCGTGCCACACCACGACCTCGAATCCCTTCAGTCCCTGCTCGTCGAGCGTCGGGATGTTCGGCAGCGAGGGAACGCGTTTCTTGCTGGTGACCCCGTACGCTTTCACCTTGCCGCCCTGGATCTGGCCGGTGGTGTTGGTGGTCTGGTCGCACATGAAATCGACTTGCCCGCCCAGCAAATCGTTCATCGCCGGCCCCGTGCCCTTGTAGGGGACGGTGGTGAAATCGGTCTGGATCGCGGTCATGAACAGGAGCCCGCACAGGTGGGACGCGGCGCCCAGGCCCGCGTTGGCGTAGGTGACCTTGTCCTTGTTCGCCTTGATGTAGGCGAGGAACTCCTTGAAGTTCGCGGCCGGGAAGTTGCCGCGGGCGATCATCGTCATCGGCACGTCGGCCACTTCGCCGATGTACTCGAAATCCTTGAGCGGATCGAACGTGAGCGTCCGGTAGAGCGCGGGCGCGGTGGACATGCCGATGTGGTGCAGCAGCACGGTGTAGCCGTCCGGCGCGGCCTTGGCCGCACGCGCCACGGCGATCGTACCGCCCGCTCCGACGACGTTCTCGACGATCAGCTGTTGCTTGAGAGGCTTGCCCATCGCTTGGGCGAGGTTGCGCCCGAGCGTATCGGTCGGCCCTCCGGCAGCGAACGGTATGTATAGGTAGATCGGCTTGGTCGGGTAGTTTTGCGCGTTGGCCCCGGTCATCGTCGCGGCGGCGAGCGCCAGACATCCCAGCAGTTTTTGAATTTTTAGCATGTGAATTGCTCCTCTGTGTGTGCCTTCCTACTCGATCACGCCGAGCCGGCCGTTGTGCGAGCCCATGTACCAGTAGCGCCCTTGCGCGTCGACGATCGCCTTGCGGATTCCGACGTTTCTCGACGGGAGCTTGAACACCTGGAACTGCTCGGTCTTCGGATCGAGCATCGCCACGGTGTCTGTCTCGATCTCGCTTGCGAAAATGCGTCCGTTGCCGTCGATGGTCACGGTATACGGCCCGCCGTTCGGTCCCGCCGGCATCTCGTATTCCTTGATGATCTTGGCTGCAGCCGGATCGACGTGCGCGAGCTTGCCGTTGCCGTAAAGGGTGATCCAGAGCGTGCCGTCGGGGGCGGTGGCGGCGCGGCGCGGCCGGGACCCCGGACCCATGTACAGCTCGGAGATCTTCCCCGTCTTCGAATCGACGATCCCCATCTTGTCGGCGTTCATGCGGCACACCCAGACGTTGCCGCGCTTGTCGAGCGCGAGGCCGTAGGGGCCACCGGACATGCGGTATTCGGTGATCTTTCCGCTCGAACGGTCGAGACGCCCGACAGAGCCGGACTGGTTCGTAAACCAGATTGCGCCGGCGTCGTCGATGACCAGAGTGTGCGGACTGCCTCCGGAAGGCGTCTTGTGCTGGATGACTTTCCCGCTTGCCGTATCGAGCTCGCCGATGGTGCCGTTGCCGTTGCCCGTGTACCAGACCTTGCCCTCCTTGTCGACGAGCAGTCCGTGCGGATGCGCGCCGGACGGAAGATCCCATTCGTTGAATTTTTGCGACTTCGTATCGAAACGCGCGATGCGGTCGCCCTGCATCACCGTGATGTAGATATTGCCGTCGGGGCCGGGGGCGGGATCGCGGGCGAATTTGGGGGTCGGCACCGGCCACTCGGAAACCTTTCCGGTGAGCTGCTTCGCTCCCGGGGCGATGCCGTAGTTCGAGCCGCCGGCGAACGCGGCGGATGCAAGTGGGAGCAAGATGACTGCAAGAGCAGCGCTGCTTCGCATCGGAATCTCCGGTGGAAGGCGAATCGCGGAAATGTGCGGCTCGGGGATTCTATCAATCATACCCGGCCGGCGCACGGCCACGCGCCGGCTCACTCCGCCTCGATACGGGCGCCGCTCCCGGCGTCGAAGTAGTGCCGGTGAGCGGGATCGAATCGAAGAGGGAGCCGGCCTTCGGACACGCGTTGCGTGCCGTGGAGCCGGGCGACGATGCGCGCGCCCTCCACCGTGCCGTGTACGAGGGTGTCGGCGCCCAGGGGCTCGATGAGGTCGACTGCAGCGACGAAGGCGGCGTCCGATTCGGCACAGGGCTCCAGGTGCTCGGGACGCACACCGAGGAGCACTTCGCGCCCGTTCAAGCGCGCTGGCAGCAGGTTCATCGGCGGCGAACCGATGAAGGCGGCGACGAAGGTCGTGGCGGGCTTTGCGTAGACTTCCAGCGGTGCTCCGATCTGCTCGGCGCGGCCCGCATTCATCACCATCATCCGGTGCGCAAGCGTCATCGCCTCGACCTGGTCGTGCGTTACGTAAAGGCTCGTCGTCCCCAGCCTGCGATGCAGCGCCTGCAGTTCCGCGCGCATCTGCACCCGCAGCTTCGCATCGAGATTGGAAAGCGGCTCATCGAACAGGAACACCGCCGGCTCGCGCACGATCGCGCGTCCCATCGCGACGCGCTGGCGCTGTCCGCCCGAGAGCGCCCGCGGCTTGCGCTCGAGCAGCGCTCCGAGCTCGAGTATCGCGGCCGCGCGCCTCACGCGTGCGTCGATATCGGATTTCGAGAGATTCCGGATCCTCAGGCCGTAGGCCATGTTGCCGTACACCGACATGTGCGGATACAGCGCGTAGTTCTGGAACACCATCGCGATGTCCCGGTCCTTGGGCTCGAGCTCGTTCACAACGCGCTCGCCGATCGCGATCTCCCCCGAACTGACGGTCTCCAGGCCCGCCACCATCCTGAGGAGCGTCGATTTTCCGCAGCCCGAGGGCCCGACGATGACCACGAATTCGCCGTCGGCGACATCGATCGACACTCCGTGAATGATTTGCAGAACGTCGTAAGTCTTCTTCACGTCTCGTAGCGATACGCGCGCCATTACTTCTCCGTCTCGACCAGACCTTTGACGAACCACTTCTGCATGAGCACGACGACCAGCGCCGGTGGCAGCAGGGCGAGCATTGCCGTGGCCATCACAAGATTCCATTCGGTGAGTGCATCGCCGCTCGTGATCATGCGCTTGATGCCGATCACCGCCGTGTACATCGACTCCTGAGTCGTGACGAGCAGCGGCCAAAGGTACTGGTTCCAGCCGTAGATGAACTGGATGACGAACAGCGCCGCGATGCTGGTCTTGGAGAGCGGCAGAACCACGTCCCAGAAGAAGCGCATCGGCCCGGCGCCGTCGATGCGCGCTGCTTCGGCGAGCTCGTCGGGAACCGTCAAAAAAAACTGCCGGAACAAGAAAGTTGCGGTCGCCGAGGCGATGAGCGGAAGCGTCAGCCCGAGATACGAGTCGATCATCCCCAAGTCCGACACGACCTTGAAGGTCGGAATGATGCGCACCTCGACCGGCAGCATCAGCGTGACGAAGATCATCCAGAAAAAGAAGTTCCGAAGCGGAAATCTGAAATAGACGATCGCAAAGGAGGCGATGAGCGAGATCGCGATCTTGCCCACGGCGATCGCGACCGCCATGATCAGACTGTTCAGCATCATTCGTCCGACAGGAGCCGAGGCGCCCGCCTCTGTTCCGGAGGTCAACACCCGCAGATAGTTCTCCACCAGGTGCCCTCCCGGCAGAAGCGGCATCGGCACGCGGATGATCTCCTCCAGCGTGTGCGTCGAGGCGACAAAAGTGACGTAAAGTGGAAACGCGACGACCGCGACACCCGCGATGAGCACGGCATGCGAGAGCACCGTGAGCCAGGGCCGGTTCTCGACCATCAGTACTGGACTTTCCGCTCGACGAATCGGAACTGCACAACCGTGAGCGCGATTACGATCAGCATCAGGACGGCGGACTGCGCCGAGGAACCGCCGAGGTCGGCGGCCTTCACGCCGTCGTAATAGACCTTGTAGACGAGAATCTGGGTGGCGCCCGCCGGCCCACCCTGGGTCGTGGAATCGATCACGCCGAAAGTGTCGAAAAACGCGTACACGATGTTGACGACCAGCAGGAAGAACGTGGTCGGCGACAGCAGCGGAAACACCACCGTCCAGAAGCGGCGTGCGGGCCCGGCGCCGTCGATTGCGGCAGCCTCGATGAGGGAGCGCGGTATCGACTGCAAGCCCGCGAGGAAGAATAGGAAGTTGTAGCTGATCTGCTTCCAGGTCGCCGCGATCACTACCAGCAGCATTGCCTGTTCACCGTTCAACACCCAGTTCCAGAGAATGCCCTCGCTCCTGAGCGCGTAGGTGATGATACCGATCGAAGGTGCAAACAGAAACGCCCACAGCACGCCCGCGATTGCCGGCGCCACCGCATAGGGCCAGATGAGCAGCGTCTTGTAAGCAAGCGCTCCGCGCACCACGCGATCGACCATCACCGCGAGAACGAGCGAAATCGCGATCCCGCTCACTGCCACCGAGACGCTGAACACCGCGGTGATCTTGAAGGAATCGAGGTAGTGCGAGTCGCCGAAAAGGGCAGCGAAGTTCTCCAGACCGACGAACCGGGTCTGCAGTCCGAACGCGTCCTGCAATTGAAACGAATACCAGAGCGCCTGCGCCGCAGGCCAGAAGAAGAAGACGAGCGTTACTGCGATTTGCGGTGCGAGCAGTGCGTAGGGCAGCCACGCCGAGCGGAAGACGACGCGCTTTCCCATTGCGCGGGAGGCGATGCGACGCTCCCGGGCCCCTTCCTCGTTACCGGTTCGCGGCCTCGAACTTTCGAAGGCTGTCGTTGCCCCGCCTGGTCGCGTCCTCCATGGCGACCTTGGCGTCCTTCTTGCCCTGGAAAACCGCTTCCATCTCCTCTTCGAAAACCTCGCGGCCTTGCAGGAAGTTGCCGAAGCGCAGGCCTTTCGAATTTGCCGTCGGCGCCTTGTAGTTGAGCTGCCGAATCGCGATATCCGCCCCGGGTTCCTTCGAGTAGTAACCGGTTTTCTCAGTCATCTCAAAAGCGGCGTTGGTGATCGGAACGTAGCCCGTGCTGATGTGCCAGTCCATCTGGATATCCGAACGCGAGAGGTAGGAGAAGAACTTCGCTACGCCCTTGTACTCCTGCGGCTTCTTCCCCGACATGACCCATAGAGTGGCGCCGCCGATGATCGAGTTCTGCGGCGCGCCCTTCACGTCGTCGTGGTAAGGCAGAAAGTTGACCGAGAAATCGAACTTGGCGCCTTTGCGGATTTTTCCGATCGCGGACGAGCTCGAGGTCATCATCGCGCATTCGCCGCTGATGAACCTATCCTCGCCTTCCTGCCTGCGCCCCGAATAGGTGAACAAGCCTTGCTTGCCGAACTCGGCCAGCATCGCCACGTGCTTCACATGCTGGGGAGAATCAACCTGAAACCGGGTGTCCATACCTGCCATGCCGTTCTCCCTCGTACCGATCGGCAAGTCGTGCCAGGCGCTGAAGTTTTCGATGTGCACCCAGGAGGGCCAACCGGTCGTATAGACACAGCTCTGGCCGGCGCCCTTGAGCTTGCCGGCGATCACCGCAAACTCCTTCCAAGTTTTCGGCGCCTTGTTCGGATCCAGGCCGACCTTCTTGAAAGCGTTCTTGTTGACGTAGAAAACGGCGGTCGAGCTGTTGAATGGCATCGACAGCATGTCTCCCTTGCTGTCGGTGTAGTAGCCCGCCACGGCGGCGAGGTAGTTCTTCCGATCGAAGGGTTCGCCCGCTTCCTTCATCAGCTGCTGGACGGGCTTGATCGCGCCCTTGGCGGCCATCATGGTCGCCGTGCCGACTTCGAAAACTTGCACAATATGCGGCGGGCTCCCCGCCCGGAACGCAGCGATTGCCGCGGTCATCGACTCGGGATAAGAGCCCTTGAAAACGGGCACCACTTTGTAATCCTTCTGACTGGCATTGAACCCGCTTGCGATCTGATTGATTTTTTCATTGTGCTGGCCGCTCATCGAATGCCACCACTGGATTTCGGTCTGGGCTCCCACCGTTCCGGACAGCAGGACGGCGCCCGCCAGGACGCCAACGCGAATCTCGGTGCGCATGCTGCCTCCCCTACTCTACGGCATTGGAGTGCGGCGGAATCTGGCGCGCCCGGCGCGAATCGAACGCGCGACCTATGGCTTCGGAGGCCATCACTCTATCCCCTGAGCTACGGGCGCGGGAGAGGAAATTATACACCGCGCGACGCGGCGGCCTGCGTCCC
>WNEZ01005373.1_pt1 | contig 12926 bp, 13 predicted proteins | sample 5400521 | NCBI WGS metagenome assembly WNEZ01 (sample SAMN13153339, study PRJNA577476) | soil metagenome | isolation source: 120 cm saprolite under Douglas fir tree site 2 hole 1 replicate 1 | place: USA:California | collected 2015-04-18 | reverse complement strand
ATTCGCGACTGCTGCGCCGTGGCCTCGCCGAACACCACGCGGGTTTGCTGCCGTACCACAAGGAGATGGTCGAAGAGCTCTTCCAGCGCGGGCTGATCAAGGTGGTCTTCGCGACCGAGACGCTGTCGCTTGGGATCAATATGCCCGCCCGCGGCGTGGTCGTGTCCTCGTTCACCAAATTCGACGGAGTCAGCTTTTCGAACCTGACCACGGGCGAGCTGACCCAATTGATGGGACGGGCCGGCCGGCGGGGCATCGACGTCATCGGCCATGGGGTGATCCTCAAGGAGTCGGACGTCGAGATCGGGACGATCTATGAGGTCGCGATGGGCCCGACGCTGGTCGTCGAGTCGAAGTTCCTACCCAGCTACAACATGGCGCTCAACCTGCTGAGGGTCTACACGCCAGAAGAGGCCGAGGGCCTCATGGAGCGGTCGTTTGGGCAGTTCCAGAAGCGTCTCGCGGTCGACCGCACGCGCGAGCGCCTCGCCAACGTGCGCGCCCGGCTCGAAGACATCCGCCACATGTGGGACGACGCCGACGTCTCGATCGAGGACGTCGCCCAGTACTACAAGCTCGAGGACCGCCGACGGGCAATCCGGATCGAGCTCAAGCGGCTCCGCCGGGACGCCGGCGCGGAGCGCCGGAATCGCCGGGGTCGCCATACCAGGGCGCAGGGGCCGGCGAGCCGGGTGGTGCAGAAGCTCGAAGTCGAGGCCAAGGGCCTTCTGGAAAGGCAGAAGAAGTTGAAGCTCGTGCGGTCGCCTCGTTTCGGCGAATACCTCCAGCGCTACGGCGAGATCCGCGCGCTCCAGAGGGAGCTCGAGGCCGGCGAGCGCGAGGCGACCGGGCAGATGGACGAATACGCGCGCAAGCTTCGACGCCTGTGCCGGATCCTCGCCGAAACGGGATTCCTTGCCGCCAACCGGCCGACCGACAAAGGCCTTTTCGCGGCCCGCGTGTACGGCGAGAACACCATCCTGGTCACGGAGGCGGTGTGGGCAGGCTGGCTCGAGGGCCTCGCCTCTGAAGAGCTCTGCGCAGTCCTGGTGATGCTGGCCGCCGAGGATCGGGACAGAGGGCGGCGCGGCGGAGGGTCGGCCGGGCCGCGCCGGTATCCGACGCCGGCGATCGCGCAGACGGCGCGGCTCGTGCGCTCTCTCTATTTCCGCTTCGCCGACATGGAAAAGGATCTCGACGAGCCCAACCTGCGCCAGCCGTCGCATGACTACATCGACTTCGCGTATCGATGGTCTTCCGGCGAGCCCCTCGACCAGATCCCCCTCCCCTCGAACGTCGACATCGGTGACGCGATCAAGGCGATGAAGAGCCTTTACTCGCTGCTGCGCCAGCTCGAGTTCGCGCTGCGGCAGGCGAGGTCGCCCCTTCTCGACGTGGTCTCCCGCGCGGTCGCCCAGATGGAGCGCGACGTCATCAAACGAACCTAGGCACACTAGGCGGCGATGGCTAGCAAGAAGCGACGCATCCTGGTCACCGGCGTCGCTCGTTGGTGGGGAGCGCTCGTGGTCCAGCGACTGGTCGAGGACGCCGATGTGGCCGAGGTCATCGGCACCGACATCCGCGAACCGCGATATGACCTCGGCCGAGCCGACTACCTGAAGCTCGACATCCGCCACTCGCTCATCGGCAAGCTCGTGCGGTCGGTGGGCATCGACACGGTCGTCCACACGCTCACGCGGGTCGACTCCTTCGACCTCGACCCCCGGCGTGCTCACGAGATGAACGTGATCGGCACGTTGAACCTCCTGGCCGGCTGCGCCGGCAAGGACAGCCCGGTCAAGCGATTCATCCTCAAGTCGTCAGGCCACGTGTATGGGTCACGCGTCGACATGCCCATCGGCCTGCGCGAGGACCACCGGCTGGATTCCAACTCGAAGCACCAGTTCGTGCGCGACATCGTGGAGGTGGAGTCGTATGCGAGCGACTTCGCCGAACGCAACCCAGGCATCGACATCCTCACGCTCCGCTTCAGCAACAGCCTCAATCCGGATGAGCCGCAGCCGCTCGCGAGGTACTTCGACCTCGAGGTGGTGCCGACGGTGGCCGGGTTCGACCCGACCCTGCAATTGATTCACCGCGACGACTGCGTCGAGGCCCTCTACCTCGCCACCAAGCGTGGGCCGGCCGGCGCGTACAACATCGGTGCTCCCGGCGCGGAACCGTTGTCGAAGCTGCTGGACACCGCGGGCAAGCTGCACGCGCCGCTGCTCCCACCGTTCGGGCTGGAGCTGGCCGCATTTGCCCTGCGGCGCAGCGGATTGGCCTCCCTGTCCCCGCAGCTGCTGGACCTCCTGCGCTGGGGTCGCACCCTTTCCACCGCCAAAGCTGCCCGTCAGCTCCGCTTCCGCGCCGCCCGTGACACGCAGGCGGCGTTGGATGACTTCGTCCAGCAGCGCCGGGTGCTCCGCTACGAGCCGGACCGCCATGCCTACCAGTACGAGAAGGAGCTCGAGGACTTCATCCACAGCCGCCAGCTGGTTTCGGAGAACGGCGAAACGGAAACCCCCGAGCTTCGCGCTAAGGGTCGCCCCCGCCTCCGTCGATGACCAGCACCTCTCCGTTCACGTAGCTCGCGGCGTCGGAGACCAGGAAGACAACCGCGCCCGCGATCTCGTCAGGAGTGCCGATCCGGCCCATGGGGTTGGAGGTCATCACGCGATCCATGATCGCCTCATTGCTCCACAGGCCCTCCGCAAAACGGGTCTTGATGAGGCCCGGAGCGATGGCGTTGACTCGGATCTTGCCGCCAAGCTCGCGAGCAAGCTGGCGCGTGAGCATGATCACGCCCGCCTTGGTGATGTTGTAGATGCCCAATCCATGGCCGGGCCTGAGCCCACCGATGCTCGAAATGTTGACGATGGCGCCGCCGTGCTTCTCCATCGAGGCCGCATAGACGAGCTTGGTCAGGATGAAGATGCCGCGCAGGTTGACCTCGAATGTCTTGTCCCATGCCGGCAGGTCGGCACCCAGCATCGGACCGTAATAGGGGTTGGTGGCGGCGTTGTTGACGAGGATGTCGATGCGCGAGAACCGCTTCATCACCTCGTCGACAAGTCGCTCGAGGTCCTCCGGCTTGCCGGCGTGAGCGGCGATTCCCACGGCGCTCTCGCGGAACCGGGTGTTGATGCGCGCGGCCTCGTCGTCGAGGTCTGCCTGCTTGCGGCTCGAAAGGACGACCGTGGCGCCCTGCTCCGCCAGAGCTTCCGCCGTGGCGCTTCCTATGCCGCGGCTCGCCCCCGTGACCAGGGCGATTCGACCTTCCAGGCTGAATCGGGAGGCGTTCGGCACGGCTGATACGATAGGCCACCCATGGCCACGATCTCGGGGAAGGCGGCCGAGGACATCCTCGAGCGCATCTTTCAGCCGGCGACCAAGCCGAGCGCCATGGACCAGGCCGAGGAAACCCTGCGGCACCCCAAGCGCCTGGTGTACGTCGCCATGTCGAACAAGGCCTTCTACTGGCGGGCGCACATCCAGAAGTTCGTGCTCGACTCAGGGATGGTGCCCGTGAGCCCGTTCATGCTCTTCGACTACTACCTCATGCACACGGTGTCCAAGGACATCGTGCGCGAGGCGATGAACAACCTGCTCGCGCGCTGCGACGAGGTGTGGGTGTTCGGCCAGCTGTCCCTGGGCGTGAAGGTTCAGGTGGGCATCGCCAAGCGCATGAACAAGCCGGTGCGGTACTTCGACATCTCCGACCTTCCGGTCACGATCATGCCGATCAGCGAGGAAACCGCGCAGGAAGAACTGAGAGACTAGGTCAGACGCGCGGCTCGGAGCCCCAGATATCGCTGCTCGGGAAGGCTGGCGGTCATCCTCGCCGCCCGCAGGTATGACTCTCGCGCTGCGACCGGCTCGCCTGCCATCTCGAGCAGGTGCCCACGCACGGCCTCGAGCCGGTGGTTGTGGGCCATCCGTTCGTCGTCATCCAGAGTGCCCAGCAGCGCGAGGCCTGCTCGCGGCCCGTGGACCATGGCGATCGCAACCGCGCGGTTGAGCGTGACTATGGGCCCCGGAGAGACACGTTCGAGCACCCCGTAAAGGGCCAGGATTTGCGGCCAGTCCGTGTCCTGTGCGCTCGGCGCTTCGTCATGCACGGCGGCGATCGCTGCCTGCAGCTGGTACGGGCCGATCGGCGCCGTGCCGAGGGTCCGGGTGAGGAGCGCCACGCCCTCAGAGATCTGGGCCGCGTTCCAGAGGTCGCGGCGCTGCTCGTCCAGCGGGATGAGCCATCCGTCGGCATCGGTCCGCGCAGCGCGCCGCGCGTCGGTCAGGAGCATGAGAGCGAGAAGCCCGGCCACCTCACCCTCGGCGGGTGCCAGAAGCAGGAGCAGGCGCGTCAGCCGGATGGCCTCTGCCGTGAGGTCGGTTCGATGCGCCGTAGGGCCGGAGCTCGTCGTGTAGCCCTCATTGAAGATGAGATAAAGCACGTGCATGACGACGAGGAGGCGCTCGGCCCGCTCACGCTCGGGCGGGAGGTCGAACCGCATGCCCGCGCCCCTGATGCTTTGCTTAGCTCGGCTGATGCGCTGGGCCATCGTGGCCTCGGGGACCAGGAACGCGTTCGCGATCTCCGCAGTCGTGAGACCGCCCACCGCGCGGAGCGTGAGTGCCAGCTGCGAAGGCACCGACAAGGAGGGATGGCAGCAAAGGAAGAGGAGGGTGAGCGTGTCATCGTGCGCCGAGACCTCCTGGACCGGCAGCTCCAGGGCCGTCGCGGTTTCCTCTCGACGGCGCCGGGCGCTCTCATTGCGCCACACGTCGACCAGGCGGCGAGACGCGACGGTCGTCAGCCACGATCGAGGGTTGTCGGGCAGACCCGTCTTCGGCCACTGGAGCGCCGCCGCGAGTAAGGCCTCCTGCACGGCATCCTCGCAGGCGTCGAACTGCCCGTGCCGCCGCACCAGGGTGGCGAGGACCTGTGGCGCCAGCTCGCGCAGCAGGTCCTCGATCCGGGTGTCCGTCCTCAGAACTCCGGTGGTGCGTCCATCACACGACGCACCTCGATTGGGACCTTGACAAAAGCGACGATGCGCGAGGCGATCTCGATCGCGCGCGCCTCGTTCTCGACGTCGACGATCCAGTAGCCGACGAGCGATTCCTTCGATTCGGCATACGGGCCATCCGTCGGGACCGGGATTCCGTTCTGAAAAATGACCGTCTTGGCCTGGCTTCCGTCGGCGAGGCCCTCCGCGCTCACCAGCTCGCCGGACTTCCTGAGGTCGTCGTCGAGCTTGTGCATGAACTGGATCATCTCGACCATCCACTCCTTGCCCATGGTTGCCAGTCCGGCCTCGGCGGACCCAAACGTCATGATCATGTACTTCACTGTTTCACTCCTTGATTTAACCCCACGAACTCAGAGGCTTCGCCTTGAGTTCGCGAGGACCCCTTTTCTCGGCGCCCTCCACCGGCGCTCTCACCACCTGGTCGGAGCAGACGTGCCGTTCTCGACATCCACTAGCGGCGGCGCTTCGGCGCTGTCGCCACGCGTCGATACCAGGCGTCGGGTTTCGAGAGCTCATCGATGCGGGGCATCGTGTCGGGGCCCTGCCACGCGAGGTTCAAGGCCTTCATCCCATGCGCGTCGTAGACAGCCTTGGCGAATGCTTCGCCGCGGATGTACTGCTGCAGCTTCAGGTCGAGGCCCGAGAGCTTCAAGATCAAGAGCTCGAGGACGCTCTTGTTCGAGCTCCGCGCCTTGTACGCCTCCTCGAGGCGCTCGAAGCCGGGCAGCAGCTGCGCACCCAGCTCATTCATGACCAGGTTGCTGTAACCCTCGACGAGCGACATCGTGCCCTGCATCTGTCGCATGACCCTCCACTGCGCGGGGAGGACGCCTGCAAAGGCGGCGACGCTTCCCGCCACGCGCGCTACCACTGGAGTCCCCGCGGCTCCGCCGCGGGAGGGACCGAGCAGCACCTTGAGCGACTGCTCCATGTGCGCCCTCAGCCACGGGTGGGCCGCGAACTGCCACGCGTGCGTCATCTCATGGAGGATCAGCCACCGCCTCAGGTCTTCGCCCGGCAGGTCCGCCTTCTGGGCCCATTCCTCGACGTTGGTCTCGACCAGGTACAGACCGTCATCAGCGAGCGGCTCGGCGCCCAGGAGCTGCGGGTCGAACTGGCCCAGGACCCTCCGACCCAGAAACCCGAGCATGAAACCGACGTAGCGATCGATCCCGGCGCGACCGACCTGGACAATCAGCGAGTTGGGGACTCGGCCCTGCTCGAGGACGGGGTCGATGACGCGGCGCAGGATGTTGAGGTTGAGGTCGAGCCAGCCCTCACGATCTACGGCTGCAAAGCGAGGTAGCTCGACACCGACAGGCAGGCCGCCAACGAAATCGAGCAGCGGCTTCTCGAGCTTGGCCGCCATCGCGCGGTAGCGCTTCTCGGAGACGGCCAGCGAGGTGGCGCGAGTCGCCGGTTCGTCGAGGCGCGCTCGGGCCGCTTTGCGGACCTCGGTCCAATCGACCAGCACCGCCGTACCGCCGCGCGGTCGAACCGCTTCGGCGACCGCCGCGGTGGCCAGCCCCGCGAGCACGCCGTACACTGCCGCCCTACCGACCCGCCGTCTCACATCTCCAGGGTACGTAAACAGTCTCGGACACAAGCCCTCGACTATTTAGTAGATATAGGGCCAGCTCCGGTTGCGCTTGAAGACCACCTTGCACGGCTCGCACCGGAAGACGATCTGGAGCTGCCGCCTACCGATGGCGGCGGCGTCCCGGCCGCATACCGGACACGATGCCGTCTCGTCCATGAACGGACGAGGAAGGGGATCCACTTTTATTTCTAACCGCCGTCTTTTCTTGGACATTTGCTCAAACCGTTTTCAAAATCCGTTGCCTGCAACCAACCCGGAACCGCCGGGTTGCAACTCAAACGTCGAGTAGCGTCACATCCAGGTTCTTTAACCCCTCCGGTGCCTCAACTCCTGCGGTTTGGAGGCGCTTCAGCAGCGCCAGGATGTAGCGGACCCCGGCGAGGTTGACACGGTGCTCGCGAGTCAGGGTCTGGATCGCCTGCAGCTTCATCACGTCGCGGCGCGAGTAGCGCCGTCGATTGGTGACGGTCCGCTTGGGATGAATCATGTCCAAGTGTTCGTACATCATCAGAGTGCGTGGGTGTGTCTCAAGGATCTCGGACGCCACACTCAGCGTGAATATGGGCTTGTCGAGGTCGATCCCGGCGTCGCGCGGGGACGGGGACGGGCCGACAGAGTCTCGCTGTCTGACCTTCATGTTCTTCTTGTCCGGGCGGATTATATCGTTTGAGCGATTGCTAACCTAACTTTGGGTTACAGGGATGAGTGCAACTTTCCGCGCAATTCTGCGCTCCTGTTCTGGCAGCAGCAATGTGTTGTTGTTAAGGATTGCCTGCAAAATGTCTGAAAGCACGCCTGCAACGACAGCCAACAGCGGCTGAATATAGTTACCAGCCAGCATGTCGGGGCTCCTGGGGCTTTTGCTGGTCAGTGTTTCGGTCGGCCTGAGCAATTTCGCGGGCGCGATCGGCATCGGCCTCAGTGGCATCGACGCGCGCACCCGGCTTCGCGTCGGCCTCGCCTTCGGGCTGTTCGAAGCCCTGATGCCGATCATCGGCCTCCTCCTCGGCCAGGCCGTGGCCGGCCACCTCGGCCACATCGCCAAGTACTTGGGGAGCGCCATCCTGATCGTGGTCGGCGCCTATACGATCTGGCAGGGCCGGCGAGTGCCCAACGAGCCGAGAGCGCCCGCCCGAATCCAGACCCACAGCCTCCTCGTGACGGCGCTGGCCTTGAGCATCGACAACCTCGCGGTCGGGTTCGCTCTGGCCGTGTACCAGATCAGCATCGTGCTGGCCGCGGCCACCATGGGCGTGATCAGCGTCGCCCTGTCACTGCTCGGACTCGAGCTTGGCAGCAGGCTCGGAAGCCGGGTCGAGGCCTGGAGCGAGGAACTTGGTGGCGCCGTGCTCATCCTCGTCGGCCTGGCGATCGCGGTCGGCCTCCTCGGCTAGATTCCAAGAGGGAACCTGCGAGGTTCCCTCTTGGCGGGGCGCTCAACGGCCGTCGGGTGACTTGCGTGCTGCCATTGCCAAGACGGCCGGATTCGCGCCCCTGAACACCTTCCCGAGCGGAAGCCATCTGCCTGAAAGTCGCTCCTGGCCGCGCTAGTAGGCTGGATGAAGGTCGCGTCGCGGTCGGGACAAGCCCGGCCGCCCATGCCACGACACTGTTAGGGCCGCGGCCTAGGATTGTTCGCAGCTTTGACTGAGACCCCGGCCCTCGAAAACGTGCTGGTGGCATCCACGGGACCGGTGGCCACCGTCACGCTCAACCGCCCCGAGCAGCGCAACCCACTTTCGGTGGGCATGCTGCGCGACCTCATCGCGGCCCTGACCTGGTGCCAGGGCCACGACGCGACCCGGGTCGTGGTGCTGACCGGGGCGGGTGACCGGAGCTTTTCCGCCGGCGCCGACCTCAGCAGCTTCGACTTGAGCATTCCCGAGCCCGAGCGGCATCGGGGCCGCCACGCGTTCGTGGAGCTGTTCCTCTTGATGGCCGAGCTCGGCAAGCCGATAGTGGGCCGGATCAACGGACATGCGCTGGCGGGTGGTTTCGGTCTGGCCGCGTCATGCGATCTCCTGGTCGCGGTCGACACCGCCACCTTCGCCACACCCGAGATCAACGTCGGGGTGTGGCCGATGATGATCCAGGCCGTCCTGTCTCGAAACCTTCCCCGCAAGGTCCTGCTGGAGATGGCGATGCTCGGGGAGCGCTGGACGGCCATGCAGATGCAGTCGATCGGCTTCGTTAATCGAGTCGTCCCCCGCGACCAGCTCGACACTGCGGTCGGCGAGATCACCGAAAAGCTCGCCAAGAAGTCTGCGGCTGTCATGCGGCTGGGCCGAAACGCCTTCTATCGCTCGCAAGACATGGACTTCGCGCCCGCGCTCGACTACCTGTATGACGAGCTCCTGAAGGTTGCGATGACCGAGGACGCGAAGGAAGGCGTGCTCGCGTTCTTCGAGAAGCGCGAGCCGGACTTCAAGGGAAGATGAACAACAAGCGCTACGCGGAGCTTCGGGAGCGGGCGCTCAAGGGCGGCACGCGTTATCTGCCGAAGCTGCGCGAGCAGAAGAAGCTCACGGCGCGCGAGCGGCTCGACCTTCTTCTCGACCAGGGATCGTTTGTCGAAGACGGTCTCTTCGCCAACGTCCTTGCCGAAGAGCTGCCCGCCGACGGCGTGGTCACAGGGCTGGGCACGATCGACGGGCGCCAGGTGGCGGTGATGGCCAACGACCCCACCGTCAAGGCGGGAAGCTGGGGTGCGCGGACGGTCGAGAAGATCGTGCGGATCCAGGAGACCGCGCAGAGGATCCGGGTTCCACTGTTCTATCTCGTCGACTCCGCCGGCGCGCGCATCACGGACCAGATCGACATGTTCCCGGGACGCCGGCACGCGGGGCGGATCTTCTTCAACGAGGTCCAGCTTTCGGGCCAGGTGCCGCAGATCTGCCTGCTGCTCGGCCCGTCGGCAGCCGGCGGAGCCTACATCCCCGCGTTTTGCGACGTGGTGGTGATGGTGGAGGGCCATGCGTCCATGTACCTCGGCTCGCCGCGGATGGTGGAGGTGGTGGTCGGCGAGAAGGTGAGCCTCGAGGAGCTCGGCGGGGCGCGCATGCATTGCACTGAAAGTGGATGCGGTGACGCGCTGGTTGCCGACGACAAGGAAGCCATCGACTTCGCGCGGGCCTACTTCGCTTACATGCCGCAGCGCTCCGGCGAAAAGCCGGCAAGTTGCAAGGCCAAGCCTCCGCGAGCGGGCTCGAAGCCCATCGCCGACCTCATTCCTGACGAGGCGAACAAGGGCTATGACATGCGCAAGGTCATCGACGCCCTGATCGACGAAGGCAGCTGGCTGGAGATCAAGAAGCTCTTCGCCAAAGAGCTGCTGACGGGGTTCGCGCGACTCGACGGCCAGGCGGTCGGCGTCGTCGCCAACCAGCCCATGCAGAAGGGCGGGGTGCTCTTCAACGATTCGGCGGACAAGGCTGCACGCTTCATCTGGCTGTGCGACGCGTTCGAGATCCCGCTGTTGTTCCTGGCCGATGTGCCCGGCTTCATGATCGGCACCGACGTCGAGCGCCGCGGCATCATCCGCCACGGCGCCAAGATGATCAGCGCGGTGTCGGAGGCGACGGTCCCGAAAATCTCGGTCATTGTGCGCAAGGCGTACGGCGCCGGACTCTACGCGATGGCGGGCCCGGCGTTCGACTCCGATTCGGTCATCGCGCTGCCTTCGGCGCAGATCGCGGTCATGGGCCCGGAGCCCGCAGTCAACGCCGTCTTCTTCAACAAGCTGGCGGAGCTGCCGGAAGAAGAGCGGGCCGCGCGCCGGAAACAGCTCGAAGACGAATACCGCGAGGATGTCGACCTCTACAAGCTGGCCGCCAATCTCATCGTCGACGATGTCATCGAGCCGGCCGACCTGCGCGCAAATCTCATCGCTCGATATCGCGCGTATGCGACGCGGAAATCAGCGCGGCCGGATCGCAAGCACGGGGTCCCGCCGGTCTAGCTGGATGCGCGACAGATTGGATGCCGCCCTGATAGCGGCTCTGGTCGAGGACGGTAATGCGGACTCAGACCAGCTGCTGTCTCGTCTCCAAGATGATCCGTCCGGTAGCTCGATCGTGAATCAGTTGCTGGCCTGGCCAATCGGGGACGTCAGGTTCTGGGCACTGGAAGCCGCCATGCGCATCTATTCGCGCCACGAATATGTCCGCGCGCTCGATAAAGCAGTGCACGATCGTGATGACGACGTCCGCAGTGAGGCCATCGGACGGCTCGTTGGAGCAGGCGCAGACCTTCGCGTCGATCCTCGACGAGGTCATCCCGGCGAATTCACTGGCCAAGCGCCTGTTGGCGAAGATCCCCTCGCTGGAGAAGGTTTTCATTCTCTGGACGCTCGCCAAAAGTGGCGCGGCGGATGCCCTCCCCCAGATTGCCCTGCTTCGCTCCAGGGAACAAGACTGGAGTCAACTGGCTCGAGTCTGTGACGTTGTCAGCGTCTACCTGACTCAGGGAGCGCAACCAGTCCTGGATTCGATTCGGCTGCATGGCGATCACGTACGAATGGAGGAAATGTGCACCTTGGCTTGGCACGTGCTCGCAACACCCGCCGCCCGCGATGCGCTCGACCAATGTATTGCCAACTCGCCGGACGGAGAATGCCGGGCTAAATGCCACTACGCGCTCCAACGCTGGGATTCCGAGAGCTGAGATCTAGCCCGCGCGGTGGTACGGCACCGCGTAATAGACGACGATCACATAGAACGTGATGCTCGCGGTGATGACGGCCAGGTGGAACACCTCGTGGTACCCGAAGACGCGCGGCCAAAGGCGCGGCCTCCGGAACGCGTAGGCCGCGGCGCCAAGCGAATACTGCAAACCGCCGAGCGCCATCAAAAGCGCCGCCGCCCAGCCGAGGGCCGCAGTGAGCGGCACCAGCGCGACCACGGCGATCCAACCCATCGCCAGGTATAGGCCCGCCAACGCGGCGCGCGGGATGCGGAGGAACGGCGCCGCTCCGACCACCCCTGCCAGGGCGCAGATCCAGATGGTGATCAAGACTCCGAGGCGCCACCAGCCGTCGAGGACGTTGTAGACGAGCGGCGTGTACGTGGCGGCGATGAAAACGAAGATCGTGGCGTGGTCCGCCCTTCGCAGCCAGTCTTTGACGCGCGGCGGCCAATTGAAGATGTGATAGGTCGCGCTGACCGCGAAAAGCAGGACCAGGCCCGTGCCATAGACCGCCATCGAGACGAGCTTGGCCGGATCGTGGCGAGTGATGACCACCAGGCTCGCGAGTCCGGCGACCGAGACGAGGGCGGCGGCCGCGTGCGACCAGCCTCTGAGCAGAGGCTTGGGCAGGGTCATTGTCGGCAGGTTCATGGCACGCCGAATACTACGGACGTCATCACTTTGCCGAGCGGCCATTCGGCACGTCTTGCGCCAACCGCGCCTCTGGCGGTCCTTCTTAGGGCACGTTTGGCGCCAGAAGCGCGGTATATCCGGCCGCAAGTCGGGACGGACGTCAGAGAAGACGAGATGCGATCAATCCCACGGCCATCGCGACCACGCCCCACGAAAATGCACGCAGCGCGCGCTCCAGCGGCCGGAGCAATGCCGCCTCGTCAAGAGGCACTTGCGATCCGTCGTTCAGCGTGACCACTCCGGAGACGGAGCGTGTTCGCCGGCGCAGCGTCCGAGCCGGGGTGCTCAAGACCCGCTGGCCGAACGACAGCGCAAACGCTCCCCCCGCGGCCACGACGGCGCCGATCGAGATGCTGCCCGCTTGAGCGAAGTACGCGGTCAACAGCGGGAAGGCACCCCATGACAGCGCGAACCAGAAATCGCCATGGAGACGTCCGCCTAGAAGCTCCAGGTTATACGCGAACACGAAGAGCACGCCAAGCACCATCAGCGGCAGCAGCCCCAAACCCACGACCGGCAATCCCGCAAAGCCAATGCCGACCGCGCCCGCGAGCCCGACGGCACCGGCAGCTTTGAGCACCCAACCCGGAATCGAGGTTCGCAAAGGGCGCCCGTTGAGCTCATCGAGAGCGTGGGCCGAGATGCCCACGGCAAGGAAGAAGGCGACCAGCGTGGCGACGAGCCGCAACGAGCTCACCTTGGGCGCCAGGCCCGCCCCGATGACGACGTACGAGAGATGCCAGGCGGTGTAGGGCGGATGCAGGAGCGCCCAGATGTCCCGGCGCCACCCGCGCCCCGCCGCCGTGTAATAAGCGGGCGCGAGCACTTCAGGCACTTTTGGTGCCCCAGATGACGATGCCTCCCCCGAGGCTCATGACACGCCACTGGACGTCGACCATCCCCGCAGCTTCCCACGC
>WNEZ01003891.1_pt1 | contig 12928 bp, 11 predicted proteins | sample 5400521 | NCBI WGS metagenome assembly WNEZ01 (sample SAMN13153339, study PRJNA577476) | soil metagenome | isolation source: 120 cm saprolite under Douglas fir tree site 2 hole 1 replicate 1 | place: USA:California | collected 2015-04-18 | reverse complement strand
CGCCATGCTGGTGGCGCATGATCGACGCCATAGGGGATCAGGGGACCGCATGCCGTTCCGGCCAGGGTTTGTGCGCTGCTGCGCGCGCGTTGCCGCCATGGCGATGCTGGCGCTCGTCGGCGCCTGCGCCGGCGACCACGAGCCGCCCGCCGATCCAAGCTTCTATCGCAGCCTCGCGGGAGGCGGCGCGCAGCTCGATCCGGCGGCGGCGGCCTCGATGATCTCCGGCTACCGGGCCAATAACGGGCTGACCCCGGTCGACATCGATCCCGAATTGATGAAGCTCGCCGAGGCGCAGGCGACAGCCATGGCGAGCCGCGACAAGCTCGATCACAACGTCACCCGCACCTTCAGCGATCGGCTCAAGGCGCAGGGCTACCGTGCGAGGGGCGCGGCGGAGAACATCAGTGCCGGCTATCACACGCTGGCGGAGGCTTTCTCCGGCTGGCGCGATTCGCCGCCGCACCGGGCCAACATGCTGCTCGGCGGCGCCACCCGCATGGGCATCGCCGCGGTCTATGCCCCGAAGTCGAAATACAAGGTGTTCTGGGCGCTGATCCTCGCCGCGCCCGACGAGCGGCGGGGATAGGCCCACCGTAAACCGACGCGCCGGCGACGCGCATCACTCCGCCAAGTCAAGCAGCGCGCGTCCGAAGCTTCCCCGCGCCTCCGCGATGAGCGGCGCGACCGCCGCGGCGAAGGCGCGGTGCTCACCGGCGTCGAGCTCGACGATCTCGCAGCCCTGCGCCTCGATCGCCTTGCGCGCCGCTTCCTCCTCCTCGACGTGCAGCGCGCGCTGGAAGCTCATCGCCGCGTTCACCGCCGCGCGCATGGCCTGCCCGAGCTCGGCCGGCCAGCGGTCGAACTCGGCGCGCTGAACGAAGATCGGGCGCGAGATGTAGAAGTGACTCGTGAGCGTGTGGAAGCGATGGAACTTGTGCACGCCATAGGTCACCGTATTGGACAGCGGATTCTCCTGGGCGTCGATGGTGCCGGCCTTGATCATCTCGATCGCCTCCGTCAGATCCATGCGCATCGGCACCGCGCCGAGGAGCTCGAAGGTGCGCGCCTGCACCCGGCTCGGCAGCACCCGGATGCGCAGCCCCGCGAGATCCGCCGGCGCGTGTACCGGCCGCACCCGGTTGGAAATGTGCCGGAAGCCGTTCTCGAGCCAGCCGAGCACGCGATAATTCATGCGCTCCTCGATGTGCCGGGCGAGGACCTCGCCGAGCGCGCCGTCCATCGCCGAGCGCGCGCGGTCATTGCTCGCGAACAGGAACGGGAGATCGACGATGCCGAGCTCGGGCACCCGGTCGGTCAGGTAGCTCGAGGACTGATAGCCGAGCGTCAAGAGCCCGTGCTCGACCAGCCACAGGATGTCCTCGGCGCGATAGCCGAGGTCCATGATGTTCCAGACGTATTTGATCTCGACCCGGTCGCCGAACTCGGCCGCGAGCCGCTCGCCGATGAATTTGAGCGCGCGGCTGAAGCCGGTGCCGGCGGGGCCATAGCCTCCCATGCGAATCTGGATCGGAGCGGACATTTTTTCGGTCCTCGTCGGCCGGATTCAGGGCGTGGGCGGCGGCTGGCTGATCGCCACCGCCATGCCGGAGGCCGCCAGGCCGAGGCCGAGCGCCAGCAAGATGCCGGTCACGCCGGTCGCGGCGGCGATGGCGCCGGCGAGGGCGGGGAAAACGATCTGGCCGACGCGATTGCCGGTCATCCGCAACGTGAGCGCGGTGCCGCAGGCTTCCGGCGGCGCCAGAAACATGACGCCGGAGAGGGTGAGCGTCGAGGCGATGCCCATGGCGAAGCCCAGGGCGACGAGCACGGCATACATGGCCGGCAGCGCGAGCGGCGCCGCCAGCACCAGGAACCCGGCGGCGCTGCCGAGCATGCTCGCGAGGGTGAGCGGCGCGCGACCGACGGAGAAGATCAGCCGGGCATAGAACACGCGCGAGACCAGCGACGCCACCGAGCGCGCGGCCAGGAGCAGGCCGATGTGACTGGAATCGATTTGCCGCTCGGCACCGAGCGCCGGCAGGTAGATCACCAGGAGGTCGAGCGCGGTGACGGTCACCACGCTCGACACCATCACCGCGGGAAAGCCGCGCAACGCGATGAGCCGGCTGATGGGCACGAACTCGCCGGCAGCGTGGTGGCGGGCAGCGACGCGGGCGGGCCGGATCATGAGCGCGACGATCATGCTCGCGGCCGCGGCGGCGAGCCCGATCGCGAAGAGATGTTCGGTCGGCGGCAGCGCGGCCGAGCCGCCGAGCCAGCCGACCACGAATGGGCCGAGGCCCTGGCCGATCGAGGCTGCGACCATGTAATAGCCGAGCGCGGTTTCGCGGCTGTGCACGCCGCCCGACCGCACCGCCAGCATCTGGTGGCCGGCCATGCAGAACATGTGCCCGAAGCCCAAGAGCACGGTGAAGGCGAGGAGATGCATGGCCGATCGCGGCCACACCCAAAAGCCGACGCAGGCGACGAGGACGAGCCCGGCGCCGAGGCGGGTCGCCTTGGCGTCGTTGCCGCGGTCGATCCAGCGGCCGACCTGTAGCGCGGTGAAGACGGGGACGATGGCGAAGCCGGTGGCGATGAGGCCGAGCCAGAGCACGGGAAGGCCGAGCTCGATGGTGCGGTAGGAGGTGGTGATCCTGATGATCAGGATCAGCGTCTGCGTCAGCGTGACATGGGCGAGGAACGGGATGAGCAGGCGGTAGTGGATGTCGCTTCCCGGGGCGACCCGCGCGCGCTGCTCCTCGTTCATCGTTTCTCGTGTCCGAACCCGGTTCAATGCGGCCCGGTTTGCGGAGACTTTCTTAGCCGCTCGATCGCGCGCCGCAAAGGGCCAATTGCGTCGACGCTCCGCGGTTGGCGCTCTGGCCAGGCGTTCCTCGCAAGGCTTTTGCGCATGTTCTATTCGGAAAACCGGTTCCCACCTTTCCGGAACATGCGCTAGCTTCCCCGGCGATGTACGCCGCCCACGCCCTGCCCGCCGCGCGCGACTACGACGCGCTCTACCGTTCGTTTCGCTGGCAGGTTCCGGCGCAATACAATATCGGCCTCGACGTCTGCGACCGCTGGGCCGCGAGCGAGCCGGGCCGCACCGCCATCCTCAACCTGCGCGCCGACGGAACGGTGGAGGAGGTGAGCTACGGTTGGCTGCGGGAGACCTCGAACCGCCTCGCCAATGCGCTCGCCGCCCGCGGCATCGCCCGCGGCGATCGGGTCGCGATTCTGCTGCCGCAGTCGCCGGCGGTGGCGGCGAGCCACATCGCAATCTACAAGCTCGGCGCGATCGCGCTGCCGCTGGCGACGTTGTTCGGCGTCGATGCGATCTCCTATCGGCTCCGTGATTCAGGCGCGCGAGCCCTGATCGCCAACACGCAGGGGCTGACGAAGGTGGCCGGCGTGCGCGACGCCCTGCCCGGACTTGTGCTCTCGGTCGACGGGCCCGCCGATGGTGCTGAGGATTTCGATGCTTTGCTGTCTCGCGCCGCCGCCGACTTCACGCCGGCGGCCACCACGGCCGACGACCCCGCGCTGATGGTCTATACCTCGGGCACGACCGGACCGCCCAAGGGCGCGCTGCATGCCCACCGCGTGCTGCTCGGCCATCTCCCCGGCATCGAATTCCCGCACGAGTTCCTGCCGCAGCCGGGCGACCGGTTCTGGACCCCGGCGGACTGGGCCTGGGCCGGCGGCCTGCTCAACGTGCTGCTGCCCGGCCTGCACTACGGCGTGCCGGTGGTAGCGCACAAGTTCGAGAGATTCGATCCGGAGCAGGCCTTCGCGCTGATGGCGAAGCTTGCCGTACGCAACGCCTTCATCCCGCCGACGGCGCTGCGCATGCTGCGCTCGGCTCCACCCCTGAAGCGAGGCCTACGGCTGCGCTCGATCGGCTCCGGCGGCGAGGCGCTGGGCGCGGAGACCTACGAGTGGGGCAAGTCGGCGCTCGGCGTCGCCATCAACGAGTTCTACGGCCAGACCGAATGCAATCTGGTGCTCGCCTCCTGCGCGGCGATCGGCGTTTCGCGCCCGGGCGCGATCGGAAGGCCGGTGCCGGGCCATACGGTCGCCGTGATCCGGCCCGACGGCTCGCCGTGCGCCCCCGGCGAGCTCGGCCAGATCGCGATCCGGCGGCCGGATCCGGTGATGTTCCTGGAATACTGGGGCAAGCCAGAGGCGACCCGCGACAAGTTCATCGGCGACTGGATGACCACCGGCGACCAGGGGGTCGCGGATCCCGACGGCTACGTGCAGTTCATCGGGCGCGATGACGACGTCATCACCTCCTCGGGCTATCGCATCGGGCCGACCGAGATCGAGGATTGCCTGATCCGGCATCCGGCGGTGGCGCTCGCGGCGGCGGTCGGCAAGCCCGATCCGGTGCGCACCGAGATCGTGAAGGCGTTCATCGTGCTCAAGGCCGGTCATGCGCCGTCCGACGTGCTCGCCGCCGACATCCAGAGCTTCGTCAAGACGCGTCTCTCCGCGCACGAATATCCGCGCGAGGTCGCCTTCATCGAGCAGATGCCGATGACCACGACCGGCAAGGTGATCCGCAGGCTGTTGCGGCAACGGGCGTGAGCGTTGGTCTCATGTCCCGGCCGGGCGAGGAGGCCTACGAGCGCACCGCATCCCGCGTCGCTTTTGCGGCGCCGATCAATGCGCGGCGTAGCGCTTCGAGCGCGCAGGCGAACCCGAACGACTTGTCCGGTCCGACACAGAGCAGGCGGTCCTCGAGCGCGAGCCGCTCGCGCCAGATGTGGTCGATCATGGGATGATCGGCGGTGGCGCAGGAATCGACGCGCGCGACGGTGGGATCATCGAGCAGCATGTGCGTCACGTCGAGGAGGAGCTGCACGCCGGGCGAGAAGCGCGCGAAGCTCTCGTCGTAGGCGATCTTCCAGCACCACGCGCTCGCGCCGCTTCTGAGCGTGACCAAGGCAGCGATCGGGCGGGCATCGACGCGCAGCAGCGAGATCTTCGCCTTGCCTTCGCCGGCGAACGCGGTGAGCGCCGCCGTGACGAATCCTGCAATCGCGGCATTCTCGCGCGCCGCGGTCCCGACGCGGCCCTTCCAGCCGCCCGCTTCGAGCGCGAAAAACTGCTCGAGCGCCGGGCCGACGGGTGCGCTGCCCGACGTGACGACACCCCTCTCGGCGAGCCGCTTGCGCTGCCGGCGCAGCTCCTTGCGCTTCTTTCCCCCGATCGCCTCGTCGAAATAATGGGCGCGATCGCCGCTCGGGAGGAGAAGGGCGCGCTGGTGTCGCGCGAAGGCGGCGCTGCGTCCGCCGCGGCGCGCCAGCACCGCGGCGAGCGCCTGCGCCAATTCTCCCTCGGCCGGGAAACAGGGCAGCAGCATCAGGCCGGGCAGTTGCGGATCGCCGGCCACGTGCGCGAACCAGGCCGCGATCACCGGCTCGCTCAGCCCGCGATCGACGAGCGGCGCGCCGAGCGGGGCGTAAGGATGCGTCCAGCCGACCAGCACCGGCATGCCGTGGCGGAAGCGCTCGACGCGCGCCGGGAACAGGCCGAGCAGCTGTGGCGGCATCGCCTGCGACCAGACGAGACCGGCGCCGACGCCGCGACCGAACACCGGCGCGGCGGCGAGCGCAAAGCCGGGCTCGTAGAAGACGTTCGGGGCGAGCACGCGGGCGGCGAGCGCCCGCCAGTCCGCGCCGACCGCGGCGAGCTCGGCAAGCGGCCGCCACTCGACACGGAAAGCGGACAACGTCGGCTCGAACTCGCGGGAAGGCGCGTCAATGGCCCCAGACAAAGACATGAAAACCGAGCCGGTACTTGGTCACGATGAACAGCACCATGGATTCGACGAGCAGCCCGACGGCGGTCGCAATCGCGGCGCCGGCCATTCCGAGCGGCGGGATGAGCAGGAAGCAAAGGCTCAAATTGACGGCGAACGCGCCGGCATAGACCAGCGCGCAGAGGCGCTGCTCGCCGAGCATGTTGAGCAGCCGCTCGATCGGCCCGATCGCGGCGCGCGCCAGCAGGCCGACGGCGAGAATGAACATGAGGTGATAGCCGTCGGTGAATTGCGGCCCGAACAAGCTCAGGATCGGCCGGCCGAAGGCGAGCAGGAGCGCGGTCGCCGCCAGCGACGGCCAGAACGTCCACTTGATGGACTGAGCGATCAGGGCCGACAAGCCGGCGCGGTCGCCGACCGCGTGATAGCCGCTGAACCGGTGCGCGATCGTCGCCGATATCGAGTAATAGATGAAGGAGACGAGCGCGAGCGTCTTGGCGGCGCCGTAATAGAGCGCCACCTCGTCGGGCGACCGGAAATACTGCAGCACGAGCACGTCGGTATAGGTGAGCAGCGAGTAGAAGCCTTCGGCCATCAGGATCGGCAGCGCGGTCGTGAGCCAGCGGCCGAACGCGTAAGTCCTGGGGCCGCGCTCGATGCGCGCCTTAAGCCGCCGGTTCACCAGCACGAGCTGCGCAAACGTCGGCAGCCAGATCGACACGCCGGCGACGATCATGGCGGTCGTTGCATCGGTCGGGAAGTGCGCGAAATAGGCCGCCGCCATCAGCAGCGCGAGCAGCAGCTGGCGAAAGACATAGGCCGGCATCATGGCGAGGCCAACCCAGTCGTAGCTTCGGGAAATTCCCTCCTGGACCTTGGCGAGCGCATAGGCCGGCATGGTGATGCAGGCGAGGTAGAGCGGGATGACCATGTGGTCGTCGAGCCGCGCCGCGAACAGCCGCACCCCGCCGGCGGCGAGCGCGGCAATGGCGAGCGCGACGGCGAGCGCGAGCCAGCGGCTGCCGAAAACGAAACCGCGCAGCAGCGCCGGCATCCCGCGCTCGCGGTATTCCGGAATGAAGCGTTGCGCGGTGGTGCCGAGCCCGAGATCGACCGCCTGCCCGAGCAACAGCACCCAGGTCCAGACATAGACGTAGATGCCGAACTCGAAGCTCCCCATCCAGCGCGCGAGCAGCACCTGCGCGCCGAAGGCGAGCGCGGCGTTGAGCACGCGGATCAGAAACACCGTGCCGGCAAGCCGCTGCACCAGGAGATGCTCGGCGCCGCGGATGCGCGCGCCGAGCTGCGGCCAGAACCCGAGCAGCGACGGACGCGGTGCCTCTTCGGAACCGGTGAGTGCCAAATCCAAGCCTCCGCGAGCGGCGGCCGCGGCGCGGCCGCGCGGCGTCACCATTCGCGCCGGAGCGGTCTCCCGTTGCATATTCGGAAGCGGGCTGCCGCTTGCGATGCGCTTTCTCCGGCGAAACGGAAGCCCACCCGCGTTCGGGCAGGCTTCGCCGCAACACGCCTTAGCAAGGAACCGTTAACATTCGGTTCGGCGGGGAGGACGCGAGTTCGCCGGTCGCTTGACCGTTGCACCCACCCAGGGCTCGGTTACGCGCACGTACCGCGAGAATGCATTGCAACGCAGCAAAACGGTTGTAGTCACGGCCCGTCCCGATGAGGCACCGATCAAGACGCCGGCGCCGGCGTGCCGACATAGGCGGCGATCACGCGCTCGTCGCGCAGCACCTCGCCCGGCGGGCCCTCGGCCAGCGTTCGGCCATAGTCGAGCACATGGATGCGGTCGGCGAGATCGGCCACCATCTGCAGGTCGTGCTCGATCCAGACCATGGTGGTGCCGAGCTCGTGCTTGATGCGCAGGATGAAGCGCGCGAGGTCCTCGCGCTCGTCGCGATTGAGACCGGCGGACGGCTCGTCGAGCATCAGGATGGTCGGCTCGAGCGCCAGGGCACGCGCGAACCCGACGAGCTTTTGGATGCCGAAGGGTAGGCCGGCGACCGAGGCGTGGCGGTAGCGCTCGAGCTCGACGAGCTCGATGATGCGCTCGACCGCCTCGCGGTGTCGGGTCTCCTCGCGCCGGACCGAAGGCAGGAACAGCATCTCCGTGAGCGGATTGGTGCGGATGCGCGCGTGCCGCCCGGTCAGCAGATTGTCGAGCACCGACATCTGCGCAAACAGCTCGCCGTGCTGGAACGTGCGGGCGAGCCCGAGGCGGGCGATCGCGTGCGGCGCACGACCGGAAATGTCGTCGCCACGGAAACGGATCGCGCCCGCGCCGCGGTAGATGCCGCTCACGCAGTTGAGCACGCTGGTCTTGCCGGCGCCGTTCGGTCCGATCAATGCGAACAGCTCGCCGGCCGCGACCGCGAGCGAGACGCCGTCGAGCACGGTAAGGCCGCCGAAACGCAGGGTCAGGCGGTCGATCGCGAGCTCAGCCATACCATCTCCGGCTGCGGCGATATTGCTTGACGTCGCGGTAGCTGCGGTGCTCGTCGCCGATGCGACCGAGATAGAACTCCTGGATGTCGGGATGACCGCGCAGCCGCTCGGCGCCGCCGTCGAGCACGATGCGGCCGTTCTCCATCACGTAGCCGTAGTCGGCGACGGCGAGCGCCACCGTCGCGCTCTGCTCGACGATGAGGACGGTGATGCCGAGTTCGCGCCGGATCTCGGCGAGCCGGCGCAGCAGGTCTTCCACCACCATCGGCGCGAGCCCGAGCGAAAGCTCGTCGACCAGCAGCAATTCCGGGGCGCAGACGATCGCGCTCGCCAGCGCCAGCATCTGCCGCTCGCCGCCGGAGAGGAGGCCGCCGATCCGGCTCCTCATTTCGGCGAGCCGGGGGAAGAACTGATAGACCAGCGCTTCCCGCCGCCGCCGCTCGGCCGCCGTGGTGCCGCGCGCGACGGGAGCGAGGAGATTCTCCGCCACCGTGAGATTGGGAAACACCTTGTCGCGCTCGGGAACGAGGGCGATGCCGCGCCGCGCGTTCTCGTGCGGCGGACGGTTCTCGATGCGCTCGCCCTTGAAGATGACCGCGCCGTCGGTGACGCGAGCGTCGTCGAGGCCGAGGAAGCCCGAGATCGCGCGCAGCGTCGTGGTCTTGCCGGCGCCGTTGGTGCCGAGCAGCGCGACGATCTGCCCGCGCTCGACCTTGAGCGTGATGCCCTGCACCGCGGTGATCGCGCGGTGATAGACCACCTCGAGCTTCTCGACGGCGAGCAGCGTCATCGGCGCACTCCCGACGCCGGGCGGTGTTTGAACGGCCACATCAGGAAATAGCTCTGGAGGCGACGCCAAATTCCGACCAATCCGAGCGGCTCGAACATCAGGAACACGATCATGACCAGGCCGAAGGCGGCGTAGTTCACGGCGAACAACAGGCTGGCGTAGCTCTGCGCCCCCGGCAGCGCGAGCAGCGCGCGCTCGATGACGTAGGGAAAAACCGTCACGAAGGCGGCGCCGAGCAGCGCGCCGAGAAGCGAGCCCATGCCGCCGATGATCACCATCGCCACGTACTGGATGGTGAGGAACAGCGAGAAGGCCTCGACCGAGACGAAGCCGCGGTAATAGGCGAACAGCGCGCCGGCGACCGCGGTGATCGCGGAGCTGATGACGAAGGCGAGCAGCTTGTGGCCGGCAATCCCGATGCCGAGCGCCTCGGCCACGGTCTCGCGCGCGCGGATCGCCCGCCAGGCCCGCCCGGTCCGGGAGCGCAGCAGGTTGATCGACACGAGCAAGGTCGCGGCGGCAGCCGCCAGCAGGATGAAATACCAGGCGCGGTTGTCGGTGATCGACAGGCCGCCGAGCCGAGGCGGATCGATGACGATGCCGGTCGAGAATCCGCGCCGAGCCTCGTATTCGCCGCCGACATAGACCACGACGAAGTGCAGCGCGAGCGTGCTAACCGCGAGATAGAGCCCGCGCAGCCGCAGCGACGGCAATCCGAAGACGATCCCGAGCAGCGCGCCGATCAGCGCCGCGGCCGGCAGCGTGATCCAGAACGGCGCGTTCGCCTCCCGGAACAGGATGCCGACCGTGAACGCGCCGGCCGCGATCAGCCCGGCATGGCCGAGCGAGATCTGGCCGGCATAGCCGGTGAGCAGCATCAGCGAAAGCGCGCCGACCGAGGCGAGAAAAACCTGGCAGGCAAGATCGAGCGCGAACGGCGAGGCGACGAGCGGGAAGGCGATCAGCGCGACGGCGAGCAGGGCGAGGCTGACGCGCTCGAGCCGGGTGCCGATGAGCGCGAGCTCCTGCGCGTAGCTGGTGCGGAAATAGCCGCTCCGTCGCGGCGGCCTAGACACGGTCGAGCTCCTCGCGCGTGCCGAACAGGCCCCAGGGCCGGACGACCAGCATGGCGATGAGCACCAGGAACGGCACCACGTCGGAGAGGAGCGGATCGATATAGTGGATCGCCAGCACCTCGGCGCCGGCGACGATGCCGGCGCCGATGAGCGCGCCGAGTAGGCTGTCGAGGCCGCCGACCAGGGCCGGCGCGAAGGCCTTGAGCCCGATCACCACCATGGTCTGGTCGAGGCCGGAATCGAGCGCGATCAGCATGCCGGCGAGCGATCCGGTCAAGGTCGAAAGGCCCCAGGCCAGCGCATAGACGGCGTGCAGATTGACGCCGCGTTGCGCGGCCAGGAGCGGATTCTGCCCGGCCGCCCGCATGCGCATTCCCCAGCGGCCGAAGCGCAGGAACGCAAACAGGCCGCCATAGACGAGCACGGTCATCAGCACCATCAGCGCCGCGCAGGTCGAGATGCGGGCACCGCCGACGAGCTCGATCGAGGGATTGGTGACGCGCAGCGCCTCGAGCGGATGCTGCTCCGCCGCCGACCAGATCAGCACGACCAATCCGCGCAGCAGGATGCCGATCGCGATGGTGGTGAGGATGGCGGCGAGCACCATCTCCCCCGTCATCTTGCGCATCAGCAGGAGGTAAACGAAGGCGCCGACCGCGAGGCTGAGCGTCACTGCCGCGGCGATTGCGGTAACGGGATGGCCGGCGAACAGGGAGGCGGTCGTGAGCAGCAGATAGGCGCCGAGCATGGTGAGCTCGCCGTGCGCCATGTTCATCACCCGGCTCACGCGATAGATCAGCACGTACCCGCAGGCGAGCAGCGCATAGATCGCCGCGAGCACGATGATGTTGACGATGAGCTGCACGTCACGGGCACTCGATCGGCATCTCGGGGTTCCGAGCCCGGAAGCTGAATCGCTTGTCGAGAAGCGCATCGAGCGTCGGGCCGACGCCGGCGTCCATTACCGGCACGGCAGCGGACGAGCATAGTCTACCCTCCAACACTCGTTCTTTGGTATATTTTTCTACGTCATAGCCACTATTGGAGAAACATTTATACGATGGGCCGCGATCGTTGGACAGACGCACTTCGCCGACCCCGAGGCAATTCGGACACATTCTCCGTGAAAGCTGCTGCGGCGCGGCGCGGTCTGCTGTTATCGAAATGCAAACCCGGCTAGGGTAGAGAGGGGTCACATGAGGGGCGCCATGGGCTTGAAGATTTGTGCGGCCGGTCTCTGCGCGGCGATCATCGCGGTAGCGGCGACGTCTCCGACCGAGGCCGCGACCAAGAAGCGCTACGTCTACGGGACGACGCGCGTCGCCACCGCGGAACGGCCGAGGACGCGCATCCGTGTCGAGCCGCGTTCGTTCCTCGATGCCGGGACCGAGGTGCTTCCGGGCGAGCGCAAGTTCACGGATTACGCCTTCCCGCCGACCTATACCCCGCTCGGCGTGGTCACCAACACCGGCGGCCGCGTCGGCTGGCACCAGTCGCCGCTGCCCGGGCCCTTCGACCTCCCCGGCCGCAATAACCCCTACGGGTGGTAAGCATCCTTCCGGCCTGGCGCCGAGCACCGCGGCGCGGACACTCACGTTCAGCCTGCACGAGGTCGACCGCGCCTCGATGCGCCCCGGGGAGCCGCCGCAGCAGTTGATCATTGCGCCGATCCCGGCCGCCTTTCACGACTTGGAGACGCTCCGGATCACGCCGCCGCGAGCTTCGCCATCTCGGCGATGACCGCGTCGCCCATCTCGCCCGTGCTCGCCACCTTGGCGCCCTCGGACTTGATGTCGGCGGTGCGCAGCCCCCGCGCCAGCGCGGCGGCGATCGCCCGGTCGATCAGGTCGGCCTCCTTGGCCATGTTGAAGGAATAACGCAGCGCCATGCCGAACGAGGCGAGCATGGCGATCGGGTTGGCGACGCCCTTGCCGGCAATGTCGGGGGCGGAGCCGTGCACCGGCTCGTACAGCGCCCTGCGCTTCTTCGTCTTGGCGTCGACCTCGCCGAGCGAGGCCGAGGGCAGCATGCCGAGCGAGCCGGTGAGCATGGCGGCGACGTCGGAGAGCATGTCGCCGAACAGGTTGTCGGTGACGATCACGTCGAACTGCTTCGGCCAGCGCACCAGCTGCATGCCGCCGGCGTCGGCCAGCTGGTGCTCGAGCGCGACGTCCTTGAACTCGCGGGCGTGCAGCTCGCCGACCACCTCGTGCCAGAGCACGCCGGTCTTCATCACGTTGCGCTTCTCCATCGACGTCACCTTGTTGCGCCGCCGGCGGGCAAGCTCGAAGGCGACGCGGGCGATGCGCTCGATCTCGTAGGTGTCGTAGACCTGGGTGTCGACGGCGCGCTTCTGGCCGTTGCCGAGATCGGTGATGGTCTTCGGCTCGCCGAAATAGACGCCGCCGGTGAGCTCGCGCAGGATGATGATGTCGAGCCCGTCCACCACCTCGGGCTTGAGGCTCGAGGAGGCCGCCAGCGCCGGATAGCAGATCGCCGGGCGGATATTGGCGAACAGGCCGAGATCCTTGCGCAGGCGCAGGAGCCCGGCCTCGGGCCGCACCTCGTAGGGCACCTTGTCCCATTTCGGCCCGCCGACCGCGCCGAAGATCACGGCGTCGGCCGCCTGCGCCTTGGCCATGGTCGCGTCGGTGATCGCGACACCGTGCGCGTCGTAGCAGCAGCCGCCGACCAGCGCTTCCTCGGTCGCGAAGCTGCCCATCCCGCGCGCGTTCATGAAGGCGATGAGCTTCTTCACCTCGGCCATCACCTCGGGGCCGATGCCGTCGCCGGGAAGGAGGAGGAGCTGGTATGTGGGCATGCGTG
>WNEZ01011687.1_pt1 | contig 12932 bp, 10 predicted proteins | sample 5400521 | NCBI WGS metagenome assembly WNEZ01 (sample SAMN13153339, study PRJNA577476) | soil metagenome | isolation source: 120 cm saprolite under Douglas fir tree site 2 hole 1 replicate 1 | place: USA:California | collected 2015-04-18 | reverse complement strand
TTCTGGATGATCCGTTCTCGGCCGTCGATGTCACGACGGAGGCCCGCATCGTCATGTCGCTAAAACAGGCGTTCGGCATGGACGCGCCCGCTCAGGACCGCGTGACCATCATCGCGTGCTCGCATCGCCTGGCGGCGTTTCCGTATGCTGATCTCGTCGTGGTGCTACAAGACGGTCGGATCGACGCGGTGGGAACACACGCCGAGTTGGTGGCCGCATCCGGCCTGTACGCGCGTATCTTCCGGGCTCAGCTCAATGCTGAGTCGATGACGGTCGACGGGCCGCCTCGATGAGTGGATTCATCTTCACTGGTAACGGCCGTGCCGCAGGGGGTCGCTCGCTCACCGGAAACTTGACGAGCCTGCTGCAGCCCTGGCGGGTGAGGGCGATCGCCGTCGTGCTGTTCGTGCTCGCCGCCGCTTCCTTCGAGCTCGCGCCACCGTTCATCATTCGGGCGATCGTCGACGACCATCTGCTCGTGGGGCGGTCGGCCGGCCTGCTCCTGCTCGCGATCCTCTATCTCGGAGCCAGCGCTGCCGTCCAGGCGATGACGTTCCTCTACAGCTACCTCGCCGCGACGATCGCTCAGGGCGTGCTCAGCCGTCTGCGGGTCCGCCTCGTTGCGCATATTCAGCGGCTCCCCATCAGCCACCTCGACCGGACGCCGGTGGGCGACCTCATCAGTCGCTGCACGTCGGACGTCGAGGCTCTGGACACCGTGTTCTCGTCGGGCGTCGCCGTCCTGGTAGCCAATCTGGTGCGACTTCTGACCCTCACGGTCGGGATGCTCATCCTCAGTCCCGCCCTCACTCTCGTCGCCGGTCTGGTCGCGCCTCCGCTCGTGATTACGCTTCGCTTCCTGCAGATACGCGTTCGCCAATCCGAACGTGCGACGCGCATCGCGATCGGGGCACTCACGGCTCGTCTCCAGGAGAGCCTGCGAGGCATCGAGGTCATTCGCGCGTTCGGTCGGGAGAGCGAAGCGGCCGGAGGATTCCGGCAGGTGCTCAGCGGGGCGCTGACGGCGTCGAACCGCGCCACGCGCTTCTCCGCCCTGTACACACCCGTGACCGCCATCCTGTCATCGTTGGCGGTGGCCGCCCTACTGTGGGCGGGGACGCGACCGACGTTCGAAGCCTTCGGCATCTCACTCGGCACGTTGGCGGCGTTTCTCATTCTCCTTCAACGCGTCTTCCAGCCGATCACGGCTCTCGGCGAAGAGTGGCAAACGGTCCAAGGGGCTATGGCCGGCGCCGAGCGCATCTTCGCGACCCTGGCCCTGGCCCCCGAGGACGCAGGACCGATCACGATGCACCCGGCGAACAGCGGTGAGCGGCCTCCGATTCATCTCAGCGACGTCGTCTTCGGTTACGCCGAAGGCCAGCCGGTGCTGCATCGCACCTCGCTCGTGGTCAACGCGAGCGAACACGTGGCGCTGGTTGGGCGCACCGGCGCCGGGAAGACCAGCGCCCTCCAGCTCCTGGCAGGGCTCTATGTTCCGTGGGCCGGCACGGTGCGGATCGCAGGTCGCGATCCTGCCTTGCTGGAGGAATCGGAACGCAGAAAGTTCTTGGGGGTTGTGCCTCAGGTGGTGCAGCTCTTCTCAGGGACGGTCCTCGAGAACCTCACCCTCGGGGACGCATCGGTGCCCGAGGCGGCCGTGTTCGAAGCGGCCAGGATTGCGGGCGCCGACGCGTTTGTTCGAGCGCTCCCGATGGGTTATCAGACCCTGCTCAGTAGTAGTAGTGGCGGCCGGGGGACACAGATATCCGCGGGTCAGCAGCAGCTGCTCGCGCTGGCCCGTGCGCTGGTGCACAGGCCAGCGGTTCTGCTGTTGGACGAGGCGACGGCCGCGATCGACGGTGTCAGCGACGCCGCGTTTCGCGCGGCGCTGCGACGGTCGGTCTTGTCAAAGGGGTGCGCCGTCCTGACGGTCGCGCACCGGCTTTCGACCGCCGTGGAAGCCGACAGGGTCATCGTCCTCGAGAAGGGCTCCATTGTGGAAGAAGGTGCTCCGAGCGAGCTCGCAGGCCGCGCAGGGCGCTTCGCCGCCCTCCTCGAGCTGGAGGCCGCCGGCTGGGATTGGCGATCGGGTCCCTGAGGCCGCTGAGAAGGACGAGGGCGGCACCGGTCCGAGCCCGGGCGTCGCTTCGCGACTACCCCGGTGCTGTCGTGCGAGGATCATTTGGGCCCTGTCCGCCACTTCACTTCGAGATGGTGACGAGGGTCACGGCATTGACCAGGCTGTTGGCCAGCACGAAGTTGCCGTCCCTCGTGACCGAGGTGTTGCGCACGATGTTGCCCCCGCCCGGGATCGCCCAGCTCTGAAATTTCTCGGTCTTTGGATCGAAGCGCACGACCGTATTCGGGGTCGTCCCGGACTCGCTGTACCAGATGATGTCGTTGATCGCCGAGATGCCGTAGGGCTCGGATTTCGGCCCGCTCGGAGACTGCCACTCGGTCACCTTGCCGGTCGAGGGATCGAGCCGGCCCAGGTAGCCGCGCGAGAAGTCGCTGTACCAGACGATGTCGTCGCTGGTGATCGCAATGCGCCGTGGCCGGGATGCCGAATCCGGCAATGGGTACTCGCGAATTTCCAGCGTCTTCGGATCGACGCTGCCTACCTTGTTGGCCCCGAACGCGACGTAGAACACGGTGCCTTTCGAGTTCACCGCCATGCCATAGGGGCGTGACTTCGGTGTCGGCGGCGTGAGCAGCTTGATCTCGCCGGTCTTCGGGTCGAGCCGCCCCACCCGGTTGGCGTTCTGAGCCGTGAACCACAGGATCCCGCTCCGGTCGAAGATCAGCGTGTGCGGATCCTTCACATCCGGATCCGGCATCTGGTACTCGGTGACCGCTCCCGTCTTCGGGTCGAGCTTACCGATCAACGCTCCGGTGTTTCCGGTGTACCAGATGTTGCCGTTCTGATCCTCGTCCAGACCGTGCGGTCCGGAGTGAGGCGTCTTGAGGGCGTATTCTTTGAAACCGCCGGTCTTCGGGTCGAGCCGGCCGAGCACATTGGCCATCTGGCCCGTGTACCAGAGCGATCCGTCCCTCGTCGCCAGGGGGTCATGCGGTCGCGACCCGGGTGTCGGCACCTGCCACTCCTTGATCGAGACCCTGGCGGGCCCGGGCATCACCGCGCCGACGGGCTTCGCTTTTTCCGGGAAGTTCTTGGTCAGGTATTCCGTGATCGTGGCGACCTGATCCGCCGGCAGGTTAACCCCGTGATTGGCCATCATCCGCATGACGGTGCGCCAGCCCTCGGGGGTGTATCCAGAGCCCAGGCGCGCGTAGAACGGGTGGCAGCTGTTGCAACTGGCCGCAACGATGTCCTTGCCCTTTCCATCGGGCAACTCCTGGCCCCGGGCCGGAAGCGCGGCACACAGCAGAGCGGCGGTCATCAAGGGCAGAAGCGTTTTGTTCCTCATAACTCCTCCGTCAAGAAGGGACCCGGGCATCCCGGGGTCGAGCAGGTAGATCGCCGCCTCTCCTTTTGAGAGTGGCCGGGGCAACCGAGCGCCCGGGCGATTCTAGCGACCGGCTGAACGGAGCGCAATTCCTCTTGATTTGCCCATCGCCTCGGACGCCTTGACGCGCGATAATGCCCGACACTCGAACCAGAATTTGCAGCCGCGCCTCGGCCGGCGGGGCCCCAGCCCCGCGACGGCCTGCAGCGCGAACCACAGGGGAGGAGCGCATGGCCAAGAAGATCCTGTTCGTCGGAGCCGGAGCCATTGGAAGCTACATCGGAGCATTTCTGTCGCGGGCCGGCCACGACGTGACGCTCGTCGATCCCTGGGCGGAGCAGGTCGAGACCATCCGCAAGAAGGGCATCTCGGTGACAGGGCCGCACGATCCGTTCGAGGCCCGTCCGAAGGCGTTTCACCTCGGCGAGTCGCAGCGCATGCCCCGCGACTTCGATCTGGCGTTCGTCGCCATGAAGGTCTACGACACGGCGTGGGCGGCCCAGCTGGCGCTCCGGCACTTGAAGCCCGAGGGCTTCATCGTGGCGTCCGAGAACTGCTGGCCGGACCCGATCGTGGCCTCGGTGGCCGGCGCCTCACGCTCGCTCGGGCTCGTCATGTCGAAGATCGGCGTGGCGCTCTGGAAGCCCGGCCAGGTCGAGCGCGGCGCCGAGAAGGGTCAGGGCACGGGACACGACGTGTTCCGCGTGGGCGAGCACGATGGCCGGGTCACCGCTCGCGCCAACGAAGTGGCTGAGATGCTCAAGGTGATCGACGGCTCTCAGGTAACCGAGAATCTCTGGGGCGAGCGGTGGGCCAAGCTTTGCGCGAACGCCACGGGCAACCCCGTGCAGGCCATGTCCGGGCTCGGGTCGTCCGAGATCGCCTCCAGCGAGGTAGGCCGCGCGATCACGATCCACCTTGGCGCCGAATCCGCGCGGGTCGGGTTGGCGCTCGGGCATCGCGTGCCGAAATTCGGCGGCACCACGGCCGAGCAGTGGGCCGCCGCCGACCGCCGCGAGGTCTACGACACCCTGGACCGGATGCTCACGCCGACCTCGGCCGGAGGACGCAATTGGCGCTCTTCGATGGGGCAAGACGTGACCAAGGGGCGCCCGACCGAGATCGATTACATGAACGGCTACGTGGTGGCGCAGGGCCGCGAGCGCGGCGTGCCCACGCCGGTCTCCGCTGCGACGGTCGACATCGTCCGCGAGGTCGACGCCGGCACGCGCAAGCCGGAGGCGCAGAACATCGGCGTCGTCCTGAAGCGCGCGGGGGTCTAGCCTCGCGCCCGAAGTCTTCGGGTCGGCGCCTGGGTTGACTAACATCGATTGCAGGCGCGCCTCGGCCGGCGGGGGAGCCCCGACGGCCGGCAGCGCGCACAACATTCGCGGGCGGACTCTGGACGTCTGCGTGTTCCCACGGGGAGGCTCGTCGTGAGTCGGTGGGTTCGATCGATCGCGGCCGCATGGCCAATGGTCTTGTCCCGTGCGCTCGTCACTTCGATTGCGACACTCGTCACGCCGCTCGCCACGCTCGAAGCGGCACCCGAGGGCCAGGTGACCTACGCCTTCCACGTCACCCTGGCGCCCCGGTGGCTCGATTGCCCGCCGGCCAGACCACGCCGAGCCTCGCCGAGTCGTGGTCGACGTCGCAGGACGGCACCAGCTATACGTTCCTGCTGCGTCAGAACGCCAAATTCCACAACGGCGATCCCGTCACCCCCGACGACGTCAAGTTCTCCTTCGAGCGCTACAAGGGCGGCGCGGCGAAGCTCCTCAAGGAGAAGGTCAAGGACGTCCAGATCGTCGACGCGCGCCGGGTCCGATTCGTCCTCAGGGAGCCGTGGCCCGACTTCATGACCTTCTACGGGACCACCGCCACCGGAGCCGGCTGGATCGTTCCGAAGAAGTACGTCGAGAAAGTCGGCGACGACGGCTTCAAGAAGGCGCCGATCGGCGCGGGGCCCTACCGGTTCGTCAGTTCGGCGCCGGGGGTCGAGATCGTCGTCGAGGCGTTCGAGGGCTACTGGCGAAAGACGCCGAGCGTGAAGCGGCTGGTGTTCAAGAGCGTTCCCGACGAGACGACGCGCGCGGCCGCCCTCAAGCGTGGTGACGCCGACGTCGTGTACTTCCTGGGCGGTCCCGTGGCGGAGGACATCCAGCGGACACCCGGGCTCAAGCTCAGCGCGGTCCGGACCAACACCGTCATCTTCCTCGACTTCACCGAGCAGTGGGATCCGAAGTCTCCGTGGCACGACCGGCGGGTTCGGCTCGCCGCGAGCATGGCGATCGACCGCAAGACGATCAACGAGGCCGAGCAGCTCGGTTTCGCGGGCATCACCGGAAACATCGTCGCGCGGCACATGGAGTTCGCGCTGCCGATCGACGCGCATCCCTACGATCCCAAGCGCGCCAAGCAGCTCATGGTGGAGGCCGGCTACGCGAACGGCTTCGACGCCGGCGACCTCACGCCGAACCCGCCCTACTTCTCCATGGCGGAGGCGATCGCCGGAAACCTCGGCGCCGTCGGGATCCGCACACGCGTGCGGACGATGGAGCGCGCGGCATTCCTGGCGACCTGGGGTGAGAAGAAGCTTCGCGGCATCGTGATGGGTGCGCAGGGCGCGGGCGGCAATGCGGCCACGCGCATCGAGGGCCTCGCCACGAAGGAAGGACGGTACGCGTACGGCGTCCTGCCGGAGGTCGAGGACCTCTTCCAGCGCCAGGCGAAAGAGGTCGATCGGAAAAAGCGCGAGGCGATGCTCCACCAGATCCAGCGGATCCTCCACGACCGCGTCGTGTTCGCCCCGATCTGGGAGAATGGATTCATTCGAGGCGTGGGCCCACGGGTGGAGGAGCCGGCCCTCACCCTGATCCCCGCCTTCCCGTACTCAGCGCCGTACGAGGACGTCCGGCTCAAGCGGCAATAACGAGTGAGGAGCGCCATGCGATACACGCGAATCTCGGCCGATTGCCACATCGACTTGCCCTGGATTCCGCCCGACCTCTTCACCTCGAACGCGTCGGCGGCGATGAAAGAGCGCATGCCGTACGTCACGGACGGGCCGGACGGTCCCCACTGGACCTGCCGGAACGGCCAGTCCTTCGGGCTCATGAACGGCGTCGGCCCGGCCGGACAGAAGCTCGTTCCCGGCTCGCACTACCGCGTGGACGTCATGGCGTCGACCGGGCTCTACGAAGACGGCAAGAAGGGTATCCGGCGGCCCACCGACCCGACCTTGCGCGTGAAGGACATGGATCGCGACGGCGTCCAGGCCGAGGTGATCTTCGGCATCCTCGGCGCCGCCACGCGGCTCAACGATCCGGAGGCCGCCAACGAGATGTTCCGGATCTACAACGACTGGCTGAAGAACTTCTGCAGCCACTATCCCGACCGTTACATCGGCCTGGCCTGCTTGCCCTACGGCGATATCGACGCCGCGGTGAAAGAGATCTACCGCGTGGCCAAGCTCGGTCTGCGCGGCATGGAGCTCTCCTGCTCGTGGGACATGGAGCCGATGTGGCATCCGGTCTGGGAGCCCCTCTGGAAGGCCGTGAACGACGTGAGCCTGCCGCTCCACTTCCACACGTTTCCGGCTTCCACACGTTTCCGGCGCTACCGCCTGGTAAGCTCGACGTGCAGAAGGGGCTCACGCGGCGCGCGGCGTTCTTCACGGTGGTCTCCGGCTTCCAGATGAACCTCGTCAACATCCTGGCCGCCGTCATCGGGGCCGCCGTGCTCGAGCGCTATCCCAACGTCCGCATCTCGTTCGGCGAGAGCGGGATCGGCTGGATCCCCTACGCGCTGGATCGCATGGACTTCGAGTGGGAGGACCGCTTCCGCGATCTCGGGCTCACGATGAAGCCGAGCGACTACTGGCGCCGGCAGTGCAAGGGCACGTTCCAGTTCGACCGGATCGGCACCAAGCTCATCGAGGACATGGGCGTCGAGACGCTCATGTGGGGTTCCGACTACCCGCACGGCGACGGCGTGTGGCCCGAATCCTCGAAGTACATCGAAGAGCAGTTCGGCCACCTGCCGGCCGACGTCACGCACAAGATCACCTGCGAGAACGCGGGCAAGTTCTACGGGCTGATCTAGGATGGGTCTGACGAGGACGAGGGGCTTCTGCGCCTTCCTGGTGTTCGTGGCGGTCTGGGCGGGCGTGGGGCGCGCCGAAGCGGCCGAGCTCCAGGTGATGAGCGCGGGCGCCATGCGCTCGATCGTTACCGAGCTCGCCGCCGCCTTCGAGAAAGAAACGGGCAACACGGTGAAGCTGACCTTCGGCACGGTCGGCGCGATCAAGGCGAAGCTGGCGGACGGGTCCCCTGCCGACGTCGTGATCATGACGGATGCCGCGATGGAGGAGATGACGCGACAGGGCGCGGTGGTCGAAGGCTCGTGGACCGCGATCGGCCGCACCGGCATCGGCGTGGCCGTGCGTGACGGCGCCCCGAAGCCCGACATCGGCAGCGCGGACGCGCTGAAGCAAACGCTCGTGTCGGCGAAGTCCTTGGTCTACGTCGACCCCGCGCAAGGCGGGACCAGCGGCATTCACTTCGCCGGCGTCTTGCAGCGGCTCGGAATCGCCGACGCGGTGAAGTCGAAGACCACGCTCGTACCGGGTGGCTATCCGGCCGAGCTCGTCGCCAAGGGCGACGTTGAGCTGGTCGTCCATCAGATCAGCGAGATCATTCCGGTGAAGGGCGTGACGCTCGTCGGCCCGCTCCCGAAGGACCTGCAGAAGACCACCGTCTACGCCGCGGGGGTCACGGTCGCCAGTGCGGCGCCGCCCGCATCGCGCGCATTCGTCACCTTCCTCGCCCGGCCCGACTTCAAGCCGAAGCTGGCGGCGGCAGGCCTGGACTACAAGGAGTAGTCGTCGTCAGCGACCCGCGCCCTGCTGCGGGTCGAGCCAGTCGCGCAGGCCGTCGGCGAGCATGTTGAAGCCGAGCACCGCGATCAGGATCGCGAGGCCCGGGAACACGACCACCCACGGCGCCTGCAGCATGAAGCCGCGCCCATCGGAGAGCATCAGCCCGAGCGACGGCGTGGGCGGCCTCACCCCGACGCCAAGGAACGACAGCGCCGCCTCGACCAGGATCGCGATCGCCATCAGCACCGAGGCCTGGACGAGAAGCGGCGTGACGCAGTTGGGCACGATGTGACGCAGCACCAGGCGTCGCGCGGTCGCTCCGACGGCGCGCGCGCCTTCGACGTACACCTCGGCCTTGGTCGCCAGCACCGCCGCCCGGACGACCCGGGCCACGATCGGCACGTAGACGATCGCGAGCGCCAGGGACACGAGGAGCACGCCCGTGCCGAATACGCTGGTGAGGGCGATGGCCAGGAGGATCGCCGGGAACGCCATCAGGATGTCGAGCGGCCGCATGATGAGCTGGTCGAGCACGCCTTCGGTGTAGCCGGCGAGCAGCCCGAGCGGCAGCCCGATGAGCACGGCCATCACGACCGAGGCGAGCGCGACACCGAGCGAGACCCGATAGCCGTGGATCACGCGGCTCAGCACGCTCCGGCCGAGGTCGTCCATGCCGAAGGGCTCGACGACGGTCGGCGCCCGCAACGCCGCGGCGCTGGCGATCGCGGTCGGGCTGCCCGGCAGCAGCAGGGGCGCCGCGACGGCCAGGAGAGCCAGCAGGAGGACGATGGCGAGGCCGGTCACCGCGACCGCCGACGTCCCCCGGATCATCGCCGCCGGAGCCTCGGGTCGATGAGGCCGTAGAGGAGATCGGTCACGAGGTTCACCACCATGAACATCGCGCCGACGACCAGAAGTCCGCTCTGCACGACCGGGTAGTTCCGCTCGAGCACCGCGTCGAGCGTCATCCGGCCGAGACCCGGCAAGGTGAAGATCGTCTCGACGACGATCGCGCCGCCGAGCATGTAGCCCACCTGGAGCCCGATCACCGTCACGATCGGAATGGCGGCGTTCGGCAGCACGTGCCGGACGAGAATCGCGGCTTCGCTCAGGCCCTTGGCTCGCGCGAACTGCACGAAGGGGCGATGCACGACGTCGAGGACCGCCGCGCGTGTGAGGCGTCCGAGCGCGGCTGCCCGACTCGACGCCAGGGTGAGCGTGGGCAGCGCCAGGTACCAGAGGTTCTCGAGCGGCGCCTCGGCGAACGGCACGAAGCCGCTCGACGGCAGCACGCCCGCCGCCAGTGACAGGACGAGGATGAGCATGATGCCGAGCCAGAAATCCGGCAGCGAGATACCGAGGAGTCCGAGCGCCAGTGACGCGCGGTCGGCCGCGCCGCCCCGCCGGGCGCCGGCCAGGAGCCCGAGCGGGACGCCGATCAGCGCCGCGGCCAGCGCGGCGAGCGCCGTCAGCTCGATGGTGACCGGCAGGCGATCGACGATCATCCGCCCGATCGGCTCGTTCTGGCGGAAGTCGATGCCGAAATCGCCGCGCAACATGCCCCCGAGCCAGCGTGCGTACTGGCTCGGGAGGGGCTCGTCGAGGTGGAAGCTCTCGCGCATCGCGCGGATGCTCTCGGGCGTCGCCTTGTAGCCGAGCACGACGACCGCGGGATCTCCGGGGATCACGCGCATGAGCCCGAACACCAGCAGGCTCATGCCGAGCAACAGTGGCGCCGCCAGGGCGAGCCGCCGCACCACGTAGGTCAGCGACGCCATCCGGTTATAGCCGCGTCGCGATCAGGCGAGCCAGACGTCCTCGAACCGGAGCTCCAGCGACGACAGCGGGACCACGCCGCTCACGTTGGGCTTCATCCAGTACCGCTGGATCTCGTTACTGAATATGAGGAGCGAGCCTTCCTCCTGGAACCAACGCACCAGCTCCGGGTACATCTTCTTGCGGGCCGCCGGGCTCGCGGTGTAGCGAAAGGCGTCCAGGCGCTTGTCGGCCTCTTCCGACTTGAAGCCGGTGAAGTTCCAGGGGGACGTCGAGTGCTGCATCGGGTTGTAGAACATGTCGGGATCGACGGTGACGCTCCACCAGGCTCCCGCGATGTCGAACTTCTTGCCGACGAGCGCCTCGAAATATTGGCCGGACTCCAGCGGCTGGACCTCGAGCGTGATGCCGATCTTCTTGAGCTGCTCGCGCAGGATCTCGCCCGTCTTGACCAGCACCGGCACCTGCGACTTGACGAGATAGGTCAGGGTCAGCCCGCCGCCCACCCCGGCCTCGTTCATGAGCTGCTTGGCCTTTGCGAGATCGGGCCCGTTCTTGTGGACGTTGACCCCGGTGGCCCACGGGCTCGGCTCGGGCGTGGGCTCGGCGGTGATGACGTGGCTGCCGTAGTAGACGAGCTTCACGATCTCCGACCGGTCCAGCGCCCACGCGATCGCCTGCCGCAGCCGCTTGTCGGCCAGCGGGGGCTTGCTCGCGTTGAGCATGAAATAGAACGGGAAGTACGGACGTCCGGGCGACGACTTGATGTCGCGCGCGCGCTCCAGCTCGCCGATGCGCTGCGGCGGGACCGTCTGGATCCAGTTGAAGCGGCCGGTCTGTAGCCCTGTGAGCCGCACGGTATCGTCGGCGGGCGCGTAGAAGATGATCCGGTCGAGGTACGGGCGACCCGGGCGATGGTACTTCTCCCAGCGCTCGAGGGTGATGTGATCGTCCTTCACCCACTCGGCGAAGCGGTAAGGTCCGGTGCCGATCGGGAAGAGCTTCGGGTCCTTTTCCTTGAGCGCCTTCTCGTTCACGACCTCGGTGGCCTGGGCGAGCATGGCCAGGAGCGGGCCGCAGGGCCGACTCAGATGGAAGCGCGCCTGGTACTGGCCGACGGCCTCCACGCCCTCGATCGGAGTGAAGAAAATGCGCATCGGAAGCTTGTTCTTCGCATCGAGGATGCGGGCAAACGTGAAGGCGACGTCCTTCGCCGTGAACGGCTCGCCGTTGTGGAATACGGCGTTGTCGACGAGGTCGAAGAGCCAGGTCTTGTCGTCCTCCTGCTTCCAGGATTTCGCGAGGCCCGAGATGAACTGGCCCGCCTCGTCCACATAGACGAGCTTGTTGTACACGTTCTGGTAGACCTGGAGCGACGAGTAGAGCTGGGCGTAGCCGGGATCCATGTTCACGGGCTTGTCGACGGTGGCGACGCGGAGCGTGCCGCCGCGCTTGGGCTGTCCCTGAGCGCCCGCCGGCCTGACCCCGGGTTCTCCGACGAGCGAGCCGAGCCCCGCTCCGACCGCGAACCCGCCCGTCTGATGGAGCCACTCACGCCTGGTGATCGCCTCGCTCATCGCCCGTTCCTCCCGAAGACTCCCTCGTAGGGCACGCCATCCTTCATGACCAGACGCACTCGCCGCATCGCCTGGATGTCCTTCAGCGGGTCGCCGTCGATCGCGATCAAGTCGGCGCGTTTGCCGGGCGCGAGCGTCCCGACCTGGTCGTCGACCCGACACGCCTCGGCGCCCCAGCGCGTCCCGGCGAGGAGCGCGTCGCGCGGCGACACGCCGAAGCGGACGAGCGTCTCGAGCTCGATCGGCATCAGCCCGTGCATGCTGTCGGTGCCGCACGCAAAGCGGATGCCCGAGGCCAGGTGACGCGGGAAGCTCTCGTCCACTACCCGGCGGGCCCAGCGCACCTTGTCCATGATGGCCGGACGCTGGCCGTCGCCCTGCTCGATGCCGGTTGGATGCATGAAGATCGAGAACGTGCAGATGAGCCACACGCGACGCTCGACCATCAGCGCGATGTCCTCGTCGCCCGCCAGGAGGCCGTGCTCGATCGTGCCCACGCCCTCCTCGACCGCGAGACGCAAACCGGCTCCCCCGTGGGCGTGGGCCGCGGCGTAGGTACCGGCCCGATGCGCCTCTTCGACGGCGGCACGGATCTCCTCGCGCGTGTAGGCGCTCGAGGTCGACATGGCGCCCGGCGAGCTGACACCGCCGGTGACGAAGATCTTCACGTGGTTCGCGCCGCGCCGGAGATTCTCGCGCGCGCCGCGCCGGACCTCGTCGACGCCGTCGTAGCTGGCGAGCGCCCTGCCGTGGCCGTTGTTGGCGGCGAGACCGCGGCCGGCCACCAGGAGGCGCGGCCCGGCGATCACGCCCGCCTCGATGGCGTCGCGGACGTCAATGTCGAGGAAGTGCTCCTCGCCCATGACCCGCATCGTCGTCGTCCCGGCGGCGAGGTCCGCTCGCAGGTTGGCGGTCGCGGCGAGCGCCTGGGGCACGGGCCCTCTGCAGAGCTGGCCGAGCTGGTCGCCGAGGCCCGGCACGATCGAGGCGTGGCTGTGACAGTCCACGAGCCCGGGCATCACGAAGCGATTCGTGAGGTCGAGCGTCGCGGCGCCCGGCGGCGCCGGCGTGCGGTCGGCTGGTCCGACGGCCGCGATGCGGTTACCGTCGACCACGACCATCGCGTCTCGGATCGGCGCCTGGGCGACGCCGTCGAAGAGTGTGCCGCAGCGGATCGCGCGGATGCTCACGCTCTGCGCCGTCCGTGTCGCGCAATCAGCGTCATCGGCC
>WNEZ01008350.1_pt1 | contig 12934 bp, 9 predicted proteins | sample 5400521 | NCBI WGS metagenome assembly WNEZ01 (sample SAMN13153339, study PRJNA577476) | soil metagenome | isolation source: 120 cm saprolite under Douglas fir tree site 2 hole 1 replicate 1 | place: USA:California | collected 2015-04-18 | reverse complement strand
TTATCCGAACAAGGTCATCGGACATATCAATGTGAACTGGCTCTCTCCCGTCAAAGTACGCACGACGCTGATCGGCGGCGAAAAGAAGATGCTGGTGTGGAATGATCTCGATCCAGACGAGAAGATCAAGGTGTATGACGAGGGGGTGCAAAGGTCGAACGGAGACGGCCGATATCAGCTGCTCGTCAGTTACCGTTCGGGAGACATGTGGGCGCCCCGTGTCGAGCAGGTGGAAGCACTCAAGGCTGAGGCAGCCTACTTCGCGGATTGCATTCTGAACAACAAAAAGCCATTCAACGACGGGGCTGCTGGATTGCGTGTGGTGAAGATGCTCGAGGCGGCTGATCAGTCGCTACAGCAGAAAGGCAAACTCATCCAGCTATGACGGAGCATTTATCGATCGCCCCCGATGTGAAACTCGGCAAGGATGTCAAGTTGTCGAAATTCATCAATCTGTACGGCTGTGAAATCGGCGACAACACGAAGATTGGAGCATTCGTAGAGATCCAGAAGAACGCAAAGGTGGGCAAGAACTGCAAGATTTCAAGCCACACGTTTATCTGTGAGGGCGTGGACATCGAAGACAACGCCTTCATAGGTCACAGCGTCACTTTTATCAACGATCTCTATCCTCGTGCCACCACGGCGGACGGACAGTTGCAAACCGCAAAAGACTGGGAAGTTCAACGGACGCTTGTGAAGAAGGGTGCTTCGATCGGTTCAGGAGCAACGATTCTCTCAGGCGTCGTCATCGGCGAAAACGCCATCGTTGGTGCCGGCAGCATCGTGACTAAAGATGTGCCTCCGAACGCGGTTGTGGCAGGAAACCCTGCAAGAGTGTTGCGTTATATCGCGGAAGAATCGAGGATTGCCTGATGCCAAACAATGGGAAAATTCCGTTTCTCGATCTGATTAGCCTGCACGAGGAGCTCGAGCCTGAATTAGTCGCGGTATTTCAGAAGGCGCTAAGAACCGCGGGCTTCATCGGCGGGCCTATGGTGGATGAATTCGAGCGCGAATTCGCCTGCTTCTGCAATGCGGCCCACTGTGTCGGCCTCTCCAGCGGCACCGACGCGGTTCGATTTGCTCTAATGGCGGCGGGCGTCCAGCCTGGCGATATCGTCGTCACCGTCCCGCACACCTTTATCGCGACCACTGAAGCGATCACGCAGGCGGGCGCTCGTCCGGATTTCGTCGATATCGATGAGCGCACTTACTGCCTCAATCCAGCGAAGCTTCAGGAATACCTCGAGCAGAAATGCATTTTGGATCGTGAGACTGGGAGACCGTACCACAAGGAATTGAGGGCCCCAGTCACCGCTGTCATCCCGGTGCACATTTACGGACAGACTGCGGACATGGATCCGATTCTTGAACTGGCCCGGCGCTATAATTTGATTGTTATCGAGGACGCCTGCCAGGCTCACGGAGCGGAATACTTCTCCAGAACGGAGAATCGTTGGAGAAAAGCAGGTTCGATGGGTCACGCAGCCGCGTTCAGTTTTTATCCTGGTAAAAACCTTGGCGCGTGCGGTGAAGCTGGAGCAGTTACAACGAACGATGAAGAGATTGCGCGCAAAATCCGGATATTACGCGACCACGGTCAGACGCAGAAGTATTACCATGAAGTAGAAGGCTACAACGGGCGACTCGACGCGATCCAAGCTGGAATCTTGCAAGCCAAACTCAAGCATCTTCCCGAGTGGACCGAGATGCGCCGCTCGGCGGCGTCTCGTTACCGTGAGTTGTTTTGCGCAAATGGCGTCGACAAAGTAGCTGTTCCATACGAATCGGAATGGACCAAGTGTGCGTATCACCTCTTCGTGGTGAGGGTTGAGAATCGAGACGAAGTTATGAAGCATCTTGCTTCAATCGGCATCGGCACCGGGATCCACTATCCGATTCCTCTTCACCTTCAGAATGCTTACAGAGCCCTGGGGTACAAGAGAGGTGATTTTCCCATCGGAGAAAAGGTCGCTGCAGAAATCCTCTCCCTTCCCATGTATCCGCATCTGCGAGAGGATCAGCAAAGCAGGGTTGTAAGAGAACTTACGAAGTTTGTATCAGCGGAAGGACAATTGCGATTGGAGCCCAAGATCGCCTGATTGCTTACCATGCGGGACAGAACACAAGAGCCGATCAGCCGTGTAGAAGGGAGCGAAACACAGTGGAGAAAAACAAGCAAGTAGTTGTCGTCGGACTCGGCGAGGTCGGCAAGCCCCTGCTTCAACTCGTCAGCCACCATTGCCAGGCCGTTGGAGTGGATGTCGCCCCGCCCCAAGAGCGGGTCGAAAAGGTGGATGTCCTGCACGTTTGCTATCCGTTCGCCATTAAGGATTTTGTCGGGGAGACGGTCCGTTACATCGGGTTGTTTAAGCCCGAGCTGACTATCATCAATAGCACTGTAGCGGTGGGCACAACTCGAGCAATAGCTGAGCGGACGGGAGCTGCCGTCGTATACAGTCCAGTGCGCGGAAAACACGCGCGCATGCTGGAAGACCTTCGTCACTACGTGAAATTCATCGGTCCTGTGGATCCCGGAGCGGGACAAAAGGCCGCTGCACATTTCCAGTCTCTTGGCCTGAAGACAAAACTACTGTGCTCTCCAGAAGCGACCGAACTTGCCAAATTGACAGAAACGACATACTTCGGACTGTTGATCGCATGGGCCCAGGAAGTTGAGAGATATTGCGACCAATGGAATCAAGACTACGACGAAGTCGCCTCCTTCTGGGAAGAAATAAAGTATCTCTCCCCCGTCACCTACTTTCCGGGGATTATCGGCGGGCACTGCGTGATGCCCAACATTGAGATTTTGAGCAAATTTGACCATTCCCCGATTCTCAAGGCCATCCAAGACTCCAATCAAAAGAAGGTGGAGCGAGAGGGCAGCAAAGAACAGAAACCTTCTACCATAAAAAACAAACAGGTGTCGGGGAAGGACACCCAATTGGCGTCGTCGCATCTTTCGCGGACGCCGCGAACACGAACCACTTCCTGCGGCTCATGATTGCCATCATTGCCAACCCGTCGGAACGCCCCGTCATTTCTGAGTTCTTCGAGCTGTTCAAGACTCCCTGGGAGTTCTATCGGCAGGGACACCGCTATGAAGTTGTGCTCTGCGCCGGAGATAGCCAGTTCGACGAAAGCGCCGCAAAGCTGGTGCTGACCTATGCCGGCCGACCTCTGTCCTGTGACTGTCAGGAAAACGTTCGGGTCGCCCCCCGGGGCGAATACGCTCGCATCCTTTCTTACCAGGGGACGCGCATCCCGATCTATGGCGATTGCGTCACTTTTCCGCAAAAGACTGCCGAAGTCCTGCTTGATGAAGCGACTCGCCAGCCGGCAGCCTGTCTGGACATCGTCGGTGAAAGCATGCGAGCGCGAATAGGTTATGACCTTTTTAGTGAGGTTCGTACTCTGCTCACCACGGGCCAGCCTCCCGACCATGCCGGCATTCCGACGCTGGAGTTGCACATCGCTTTGCTGCGCGACTTCATCATTGCCAGCGGAGCTCCGCTGGCGGAAATTCCACCGGCCCCAGACGGTTATCCGTTCATTGCCTGCCTGACCCACGATATCGATCATCCGTCCATCCGCCAGCATAAGTTTGACCACACGATGTTCGGTTTTCTGTTCCGGGCCATTTTCGGCTCATTGCTCGAGCTGGTCAGAGGGCGGGTGTCGGTATCTGATCTGTTGAGCAATTGGACAGCGGCATTAAAACTTCCGCTGGTTGACATTGCCGCCCAAATCCGAAACTTGATGGCCGCCGGCTGCGAAATCGGGTTACACGGGATCGATGCATGGCGCGACAGCTCCTGCGGGCGTGAAGAACTGGATGAGATTCGGCAGATCACCGGGGCGAGAGAAGTCGGCGTGCGAATGCATTGGCTCTATTTTGATGAACGATCGCCCCTTAGCCTCGAGAACGCAGGAGCCACCTACGATTCGACGGTTGGCTACAACGAGACGGTTGGCTATCGTGCGGGAACGACTCAAGCCTACAAGCCCTTGCAAGCCACCCGGCTGCTCGAATTGCCATTACATGTCATGGACACGGCGCTGTTCTACCCCGACCGTCTCAACCTCTCCCCGCGAGAAGCCAGAAAGCGAGTGGGCAATATTATTGACCAAGTTAGTAAGTTCGGAGGCGGCATCATAGTCAATTGGCATGACCGGAGCATAGCGCCAGAAAGACAGTGGGGCAGGTTTTATGAGGACCTTGTGGATGAGCTGAAGAGCAAAGGCGCGTGGTTCTCGACCGCGGCCCAAGCTGTCGCCTGGTTCCAGAAGCGTCGTTCGGTAGTATTCGAAAGCATAAGCTGGGAGGCGGACACGCTGCGGGTAAAGGTTGCGGTTCAGGGGAGCGACAATGTGCCTAGCTTGCGGCTACGCATCCACAACCCAAGAAGGTCCGGCCAAGTCACCGCGATCGGCTCCCCTGCTTCCGTGGGGGACATCAACATCAGTCTGAACAGCAGCATTGATGTCCGCATACCTCTCGGCTCTTCGAAAGAAATGATTCTGCCAACAAAAATAATCGTGAATAGCTGGGTCACAACATATGGCACCTAAGAGCGTCGGTGGCCAGAGAGTGGCGATGCTGGCCCACACTCTGTACCTGTTTGATCCGCGGGTTCGTCGAGAAGCTGAGGCACTAGCAGAAAAGGGTGTCGAGGTTCACGTCATCGGCCTTTCGGAGGAAGGCTACACAGCGCAGCCTCAACTGAGCAATGCGATCGTCAATGGAGTGCACATACATCGACTCCCGATCAAGAAAAAGAGAGGGAATTCCCTTAGGTACTTATACGAGTATTTCATGACGGGATTCCTGGGCGGCCTGAAACTCGCTGCTTTGCACTTTCGCGGCAAGGTGAACGTCGTTCATATTCACAACATGCCAGATATCTTGATTTTGTCTGCGGTCGTTCCCCGCCTGGGTGGAAGTAAGCTCGTCTTGGATATCCATGATCCCATGCCGGAACTATCCATGAATTCCAGCACCGGCATCTCAGGTAAGTTACTGGTCAGGTTCCTCCGCCTGCAGGAGAAGGTAAGTTGCTGGCTTGCTGATCGCGTGATCTCTGTAAATGAAAGCATGAGAGAGAATCTTCGAGCCAAGGGGGTTTCCGACGACAAGATTTTCATCGTCCACAACTTTCCGGATCAACGGGTTTTTCCAATTTGTGACATCCCAGTGTCCTGGCCTCGAAATGCGAACGGTCTTACTCTTTTGTATTGCGGGACGGTGACCAAGGACTATGACCTTAGCTTGGTAGTCAAGGCCATCGCCAGGCTTGCGGGTGAGGTTCCGATAAAGCTCAGAATTGCGGGCGCTGGGACGACGCTTGCCGAGGTTCTCAACCTGGCCCGCAGCCTTGGGGTCGCGGACTCGATTGAGGTCATCGGTGTGATCCCCCTTGAGAGAGTCCACGAGGAGATGAGGAAGGCAGACGTGGGGATCTCTTGCCAACGGGGAAGCGTCTTTGGTGATCTGTGTTTTTCGACGAAAATAGTCGAGTATCTGACCCAAGGTCTTCCCGTGCTTACGCCGCAGACATACACCGTCAGCAAGTACCTTCCTGGTGACTCAGTGTTTTACTTTGAACCGGGGAACGATGCTGCGTTGGCGGATGCTCTTCGATTCATGTGGCGCAATCCGACTGAGGTTTTGAGACGCTTGTCTCGCGCGACGCAGCTGTTGCCGAGCCTTTCCTGGCAGGCCGAAAAGGACAGGTTTCTTGCCTTCTATACCGATCTGATAAATGACACACGCCCCGCAGTTCGCATCGGAGCAGGAAATGAAAGTTGCGACCAACACCCGATTGATCTGCGAGAGCGAAGAAAGTGCAGTTTGTCGCTGGCGCAGAGTAACGAACGGGTACAGAGATGGGTCGAATCGCGTGACTATAAAGCCTACGAGCCGTTCGACGGGTTGTCCTCCTATCTGCGCCCGCTTACCTTCGGAAACCTCTTTCTGGACCGGATCTTGCTGCAGGTGGTTCGCCAAAGCCCCATCAACCTGCGCCCACTATTGGGCATCAAGCCGCTCGAGTCCACCAAAGGTCGAGGCTACATGGCCTGGGGCTATCTCGCGTTATTCGAGCTAACCGGCACTGAGGAGTACAAGGAAAAGGCAATCGCGTGTCTGGAGTGGCTGACACGGAAAAAGTCTCCGCTCTATCCAGACCACAGTTGGGCAAACCATTTTGATTTTGCGAGTCGAGCCGGAAGATACTCCAAGCATGAGTCCATCATCGTCTGGACCGCTCTAATAGGCCAGGCGTTTCTGGACGGCTATGAGATTTTGCGTGAGGAGCGATACCTTGAAATCGCGAAGAGCATCTGCAACTGGATTCTGAAACTGCCTCGCGAAAGAACGGACGCAGGAACATGCTTGAGCTATATGGCCACCACGATGAGTTCCATCCACAACTCCAATATGTTGGGAGCGGCAATGCTTGCCCGCACGGCGAAGCACACCGGGGAGGCAGAACTGTTCCATGTGGCCAAGGCGTCCATGGAATACAGTTGTTCCCGACAGTTACCCGACGGAGGCTGGTTCTACGCAGAGAGTGCGCAATGCCACTGGATTGACAACTTTCATACGGGATACAACCTGGATAGTCTCAAGTGCTATATCGAGAGCAGTGGCGATGAAACGTTCAGGCCACAACTGGATCTCGGATTCCGGTACTTCAAGACCACCTTCTTCGATGCGTTCGGACGTCCCAGTTACTATCACAACCGGTCATATCCTATAGACATTCAGTGCGCGTCGCAGGCCATTGAAACCTTCGCTAATTTCGCCGACTATGACCACGACGCCCTCCCCATGGCATTGAAGGTCGCACAGTGGACGATCGAACACATGCAAGATTCGGCCGGCTACTTCTACTACCGGAGATATCCTCTGACGGTGGCTAGGACTCCTATGCTTCACTGGGGGCAGGCGACCATGTTTCGGGCGCTTGCCTTGCTGCAACTGAAACTCGCGCAGCAACAAGCGTCACGGGAAGCCAATGCTTCCGAGGTTCCGGACCGCCCGCTGCGCGAAGTTGCAAGCCTCTGATGCATCCTTCTTGCTCAAAGGCCATCGTCAAAAGAACGCCGCGCAGTGCCCGGTAACGGCGACTGATGACCGGTAATCCAGCTACCCATGAACCGGTGCCTCGCGTTTTCTTGCCAATGAACCGACTCTCATCGAATTCCGCATCTGAGACTCTCTCCAAGTGCACTCAAAAAAGAGTACTGCTGATCTCCAATGAAGTAATGCACTACAGAGTTTCAGTCTATAACTATTTCCACCGGAGATTTCATGAATCAGGCTTTGAGTTCTCGGTAATTGCAGACCGCCTTCAAGAGAAGAACCAGAGGCCGCTTGAGTTTCAGTTGCGCGAGCTGCCATTCGATTTTTTCCAATATCGAAAAGCCATCGCCGCTGCACAGCCGGCTGCGGTTATCCTTTTTCTCCGAATGAAGGAATTAATGATCTGGCCGCTGATGCATTGGCTCAAGATGTGCAGGATTCCTTTCGCAATCTGGACCAAGGGAGGAAACTGGGATGCAAAGGACAGCAAGCTACGCTACGAGATGTTCAATTACACCCATGCGTTGAGTGACGCCTTGATTCTTTACGCCGAGGCCTGCCGCCAGTTCATTAAGCCCCGCTTTCAGTCGAAAGCGTTTGTGGCGAACAACACCATTAACTTCGAAGATTTTCCAGTCGTTTACCAAAGCAAAGAAGAGATCAAGAAGGAGTTTGGAATTCCTTTTGACAAAACCGTGATCTTCATGGGCCGGATGGACGTGGGCAACGGTCGGAAACGCGTGGATCAGCTGGTCGAAATGTTCCGGGATGTCGAGCGCCGGGACGTCGGCCTCGTGTTGGTGGGATCTGGCTTGAGTCCGGAGCTGAAAGCGCGCATGAACCCTCGCAACACGGTATATCTCGGCGAGGTCCACGACGCTCTGGATTTGCAAATCAGCAAACTATGCAAAATGGCAGATGTTTGTGCCATTCCGGGCCACGTGGGCCTCGGACTGAACCAGGCTCTCTACTGGGGGTTGCCGGTCGTGACGCAAGAAGGCGATCACCCGCCCGAGGTGTTTTACCTCAAGCCCGGGCGGAACGGCTTTATGGTCCCTCGGAATGATCTCGCGTCACTGAAGGACCGCATCTTCTTCCTCCTGGACAACGATGATGTGCGGGCAGAGTTCTCCAAGTATGCTCGCCAGGACATCCTCAGGGAGGCATCCATTGAAGGGATGTTTTCCGGCTTCAAGCAATGTGTGGACTATTTGACCACCTAATCAGTGCACAGGCGCTTGGCCCATAAGGGGTTGTCATTCCGTCTACTGTCGAATAGTTAGGAGGTTTTTTGAGAATCAGCATCTTCGGTACTGGGTATGTGGGTTGCGTGACAGCGGGGTGCCTTGCTGAGATGGGGCACCAAATTATCGCCGTAGAGCCCAACACAACAAAAGTGAACATGGTCAATCTGGGCAGGAGCCCGATTATTGAAAAAGGGATGGAACAGCTCATCGGCACGGCTGTCTCCTCCGGGCGGCTCAGGGCCTCAGCTGACTGGTCGGCGGCGGTTGCCGAGACGGAATTGGCCATGGTATGCGTGGGCACACCCAGCCAAGACAATGGGAACATCGATCTCGGCTCTATCCAGCGGGTATGTGAACAGATCGGCCAGGCTCTCGCCTCCAAACAGGAGTACTTCACCGTAGTGATTCGCAGCACCGTCGTTCCCGGCACAATGCTGGAAACCGTACTGCCCACACTGGAAAAGTGTTCCGGGAAGAGGGCCGGAGCTGATTTTGGCGTTTGCATAAACCCGGAGTTCCTGCGTGAAGGCACATCCATCTATGACTTCTACAATCCACCTAAGACCGTCATCGGGGAATGGAACAAGAAATCCGGGGACAAAGTGGCGGAATTGTACAAGGGCTTACCCGGACCAGTGGTCCGCACCGAAATCAAAGTAGCGGAGATGGTCAAGTACGCCGACAACGCCTTTCATGCGCTCAAGGTTTGTTTCGCCAATGAGATCGGCAACATTGCCCAGGCGATGGGCGTTGACAGCCACAAACTCATGGAGATCTTCTGCCTAGACACCAAGCTCAACCTCTCGCCTTACTACCTGAAGCCAGGTTTCGCGTTTGGAGGATCCTGCCTGCCGAAGGACCTGCGGGCCCTCACATATATTGCCAAGACCCGGGACGTAGCCGTGCCGGTTCTGAATTCAATTCTTGAAAGCAACGAATACCAGATCAAGAAGGTAGTCAGGAAACTGATGTCTTACAAGCGACAGTCGCTCGGCTTCCTCGGACTGAGTTTTAAGGAAGGCACCGACGACCTGCGGGAGAGTCCGATCGTGGAGCTTGTCGAGACGATGATCGGCAAGGGATACAATGTCCGTATTCATGACCATAACGTTTCCCTCGCCAAACTCATGGGCGCCAACAAGAAGTATATCGAGAAAGAGATACCACACATTTCCGAGCTGCTCTGCTCCTCGGCGGAAGAACTGGTCGCTCAGAGCGACGTGCTGGTGCTTGCCAGCAAAGAAGAATCCTATGCCAAGCTGCTGCACGGCGTGAACGGGAACAAGAAGATTGTTGATCTGGTGAGATTCTTCACTCCTGAGCAGCATCCACCTTCGGAATACTATGGAGTCTGCTGGTAGTGGCGCTCGGGGCCACGTTGTCCATTTGCCGGTACTGCAAGTCCTTCCGAACATGCATTTTGTTGGACAAGAGCGGCGCTGGTCAAGACCAGCGGACTTGGTTTTGAATCAATGAGCACGGAAACACCACATATTTCAGTCTGCATCTGCACGTATAAGCGGCCGCAGTTTCTGAAGCGCCTCTTGCGGGGGCTCGCGAAGCAAGATACCGGTGGATTGTTCACCTTTTCCACAGTAGTGGCGGATAACGACCATGCCCTATCGGCCGAACCGGTCGTTCGAGAGTTCACGGCTACGTCCGATATTCGCGTCACGTATTGCGTGGAGCCCCGGCAGAATATCGCCCTGGCGCGCAACAAGGCGGTGGAGAACGCCGAGGGAGACCTCGTAGCGTCCATCGACGATGATGAGTTTCCAGCGACCGATTGGCTCTTGCATCTCTTCAACGCTCGTCTTAACTATGGCGTCGACGGCGTTCTTGGACCCGTCAAGCCTTATTACGAGTGCCCTCCTCCGGACTGGGTAATAAAGGGCGGATTCTTCGAGCGCCCCTGTTACGCCACCGGGTATAAACTGAACTGGGGGGAAACTCGCACTGGCAACGCGCTCTTCAACAGACAAATTCTGGACTCGGAGGAAATGCCGTTCCGAGCGGATTTTGATACTGGCGGGGAGGACCTAGACTTCTTCCGGCGGATGATAAGCAAGGGGTGCACGTTTATCTGGTGTAATGAGGCCCTCGTATATGAAGCCGTCCCGTCGTCGCGCTGCAACCGCGCTTACCTTCTGAAACGAGCCTTACTCCGTGGCAGCGATTTTCCCAAACATCCGACTCATCGCATTCGGAACGCAATCAAATCCTTGATTGCAGTGCCATGCTATACCCTGGCCCTGCCTTTTCTTGCGCTTTTTGGACAGCACGTTGTTTTCACTTATACCATTAAACTATGTGATCATAGTAGCCGGCTTCTTGCGCTTCTTGGGTGGCGTTTGATGACGCGCCGAAACGAACTCGCCTCATAGCAATCTCGTCGATTTGAGACAGGGGCATGTCTCGCAGGGACGCCAAAAACATGCAACGATTGGTTTGCGGTAATGAGATTAGAGTAGAAGGTCGGCTGCTTCGCATTGCCCGCCTCGACGCAGAGAAGTATTTATTCGTTGACGATCCCGAACCGTTGCTTCGAGATCTGAGGAACTGCGGAAAGCGAATCGACCTTTTCACCTTTTTGCAAAGGTTGCCGCACAGCTCTCCCAAGTTCTCTTACCCCATGGTCCGGGACAACCTGGCGGCCATGCCGATCTCAAGCTTTGATGCCTGGCGGACACAGCAGGTGGATAGCAAGACGCGCAACATGGTCCGCAAAGCCGAGAAGAACGGAGTTGTAGTCCGCGAAGTTCCGTTCGACGACGCTCTGGTGGAGGCAATCTGGGAGATCTACAATGAATCTCCCGTTCGCCAAGGCAGAAGGTTTCCCCACTACGGAAAGGACCTCGAGACGGTCCGCAGGGAAGAGGCTACGTATCTCGACTACAGCATCTTCATCGGAGCATTTCTTGAGCAGAAGATGATAGGTTTCACCAAGCTGGTAAGCGATCAAACTCGAACCCAGGCCGGCCTGATGAATTTCGTCGCCATGACGAAGCACCGGGACAAGGCCCCGACAAACGCGCTGATCGCGCATGCGGTTCGCGTCTGTGCCGAACGCGGCATCTCTTACCTCGTGTACTCGAATTTCGCTTACGGCAAAAAACAGCGGGACAGCCTCAGCGATTTCAAAGAGCACAACGGCTTCCGGCGGATCGATCTGCCCCGCTATTACGTTCCATTGACGCGCCTGGGCCAGGTCGCGTTCCAACTGGGCCTGCATAAGAAGTTCAGCGAGCACCTGCCTGAGCCCGTGTTGGCAAAGCTCCGCGACCTTCGGTACGGTTGGAACAGCCGGAGACTTCAGCGAGTGGCGCAGGGTTAAAATACGTATATGCCTGGGATTGTTGGTCTCATTACGCGGAAACCGCGCCAGCGTGCAGAACAAGAGCTGCTGGAAATGCTGGCGACCATGTCCCACGAGTCCTTTTATGTAAGCGGGACGTGGATTGACGAGTCTCTGGGCGTTTACGTTGGGTGGGTCGCGCGCAGAAACTCCTTTTCTGATCGCATGCCTTTGCGGAACGAACATGGTGACGTGGTTCTCGTCTTTTCCGGCGAGGATTTTTCCGAACCCAGCGTTGCTGACCTCCTAAAGCAGCGAGGGCATGTGCTCGGCGAACAAGGGGCCTCGTACCTCGTTCATCTTTACGAGGAGGATGCTTCCTTTCCCGAATCCCTGAATGGACGCTTCCAGGGCCTGCTGGTCGACCGTAAAGAGGGAATCGCTTCGCTGTTTAACGACCGCTACGGGATGCACCGCCTCTACTACCATGAAAGCCAGCAGGCGTTCTACTTCGCCGCCGAAGCGAAGGCGATCCTTGCGGTTCGACCACAACTTCGCACCATTGATTCCAGGGGATTGGGTGAATATATCGCCTGCGGGTGCGTGCTGGAGAACCGAACCCTTTTCAGCGGGATCCAGGTCCTGCCACCCGCAGCCAGCTGGGTGTTTCGCAATGCTTCGATCGAGCGAAAGGGAAACTACTTCAGCCCCAAGCAGTGGGAACAGCAAACGCCACTGGAACCGGAGGCTTATTACCGGGAGCTCCGGGAAGTTTTCTTGCGCAACCTGCCTCGGTACTTCAAAGGCGGGGAACCCGTCGCCATGTCTCTGACAGGCGGACTGGATACGCGCATGATCATGGCATGGAAGAAGTCACCGCCGGGCTCCCTCTCTTGCTACTCCTTCGGCGGAGTCTTCCGTGACTCCCGGGACGTGGTTGTCGCGCGCGAAGTAGCAAGCGCTTGCGGGCAGTCATACGAGGTCATCCCAGTCGGAGATGAATTCTTGAGGGAGTATCCTTACTGGGCCGAACGCGCAGTTTATGCCACCGATGGCTGCGCGTCGGTCGCCCAAGCCGCTGACCTCTATCTCAACCAACGCGCACGCCAGGTCGCTCCCGTGCGGATGACGGGAAACTATGGCGGCGAAGTGCTCCGCCGCGTACGGGCCTTCAAGCCCGTCCAGCCGGCAGCCGAATTGTTCGATCCGGAGTTAATGAAGTACATTCACCAGGCATTCCAGACCTACACCAAGATAGCTGACGGCCATCCTCTTTCCTTCGCGGCTTTCCGGCAGGCC
>WNEZ01005179.1_pt1 | contig 12937 bp, 10 predicted proteins | sample 5400521 | NCBI WGS metagenome assembly WNEZ01 (sample SAMN13153339, study PRJNA577476) | soil metagenome | isolation source: 120 cm saprolite under Douglas fir tree site 2 hole 1 replicate 1 | place: USA:California | collected 2015-04-18 | reverse complement strand
TGCAGCTCGGAGTCTCGTACTGGCTCTTCGCCCGCGGCGTCCGCCAGGTGCCCGCCGCCGAGGCGAGCCTCATCTCGATGCTGGAGCCGGTGTGCAACCCGCTCTGGGTGCTGCTCGGCACGGGCGAGCGGCCCGGCCCGTGGTCCATCGCCGGCGGCGCCGTGGTGCTCGGGGCGGTCGCGCTCCGGACCCTGGTCAAGCAGTGAGGCGCGGGCCCGTCATGGTCGCTCCTCCACCGCCAGCGCATAGAGCGTGCCGGTGGCCTCGTCCAGGTACCAGTCCAGGGGCGTTGCGCTCTGTGGCGAGGGCAGGGCGTCCTGCAGCGCGAAGAGCTGCGCCGCCGCGGCCGGCAGCTTCGCCGAGCCCACGCCGAGGTAGAGGCGCCGCGGTCCCTCGTCGATCCGGAACGCGGCCCGCGAGACCCAAGCCGGCTTCGTTCCCTGCCGCGCGCGCTTGAGCTTGTCGTTTCCCACCGCGGCGGTGTCCTTGCCCGCCCAGTCCGCCTTCAGCGCCTGGATCCGCGCGTCGACGGAAGCCGCATCGGTCGGGTCCCAGGCGTGCGCGGCGAGGGGTGCGAGCAGCAGCAGGATGGTGAGCCGCATGGGCGCAGTGTGGCGGACCTGCGCCGGGGAGTCGACTTCTCAGTCCGGAACGACTTCGAGGCGGACGCGCGCCACTCCACTGCGGGGCTTGGGCGCGGCCGGGGTGCGGGGAAGGTCCGGCGGCTTAGAATGTCCGCCATGCCGGTGCCGCGCGTGGCGATCCTGGGCGGTGGATTCGGCGGCCTCAACGCCGCCAAGGCGCTGCGCCGCGCGCCGGTGCAGGTCACGCTGGTCGACCGGCGCAACCACCACCTCTTCCAGCCGCTGCTCTACCAGGTGGCCACGGCGGCGCTGAACCCGAGCGACATCGCGACGCCCATCCGGCGCGTGCTGCGCCGGCAGCAGAACGCCGAGGTGATCCTGGGCGAGGCGGCCGCGATCGACGTGCCGGGCAAGCGCGTGCTGCTCCGCGACGGCGTCGTTCTCTACGACTTCCTGGTGATCGCGACCGGCGCCACGCACGCCTATTTCGGCCACCCGGAATGGGAGAAGGATGCGCCGGGGCTCAAGAGCCTGGAGGACGCCATCGGCATCCGCCGGCGCGTGCTGCTCGCCTACGAGGCGGCGGAGCGGGAGGACGATCGCGCGCGCCAGGAGGAGTGGCTCACCTTCGTCGTGGTGGGCGGCGGCCCGACGGGCGTCGAGCTGGCGGGAGCGCTGGCGGAGATCGCGCGGCACGTGCTGCCCGAGGACTTCCGGCGCATCGACCCGCGCACCGCGCGGGTGGTGCTCGTCGAGGCGGGCCCGCGCATCCTGCCGGCCTACGCGCCGGAGCTGGCGGAGAAGGCCGCGGCGCGCCTGCGGCGGATGGGCTGCGAGGTGCTGGTCGGGACGCCGGTGACCGCGGTGGACGCCGAGGGCGTCGTCGCGGGCGGGCGCCGGATCCGCTCCCGCTGTGTGATCTGGGCGGCCGGGGTGGCGCCTTCCCCGATCGCGCGCTCGCTCGGCGTGCCCCTCGACCGCGTGGGGCGCGTCAAGGTCGAGCGGGACCTCTCCATCCCCGGCGCTCCGGAGGTCTTCGTCATCGGCGATCTCGCGGCGGTGGAGGATGCACAGGGGAGGCCCGTGCCGGGGCTGGCGCCGCCCGCCATCCAGGGCGGCCGCCACGCCGCGCGCCAGATCCTGCGCACGCTGCGCGGTGAGCCGCGCGAGCCGTTCCGCTACCGCGACAAGGGGACCCTCGCGACCATCGGACGCAACGCCGCCGTCGCGCAGATCGGCCGGCTCCGCACCGAGGGCTTCTTCGCCTGGGTGCTGTGGCTCCTGGTCCACATCTTCATGCTGATCGGCTTCCGGAACCGGGTCCTGGTCCTGGCGCAATGGGGCTGGACGTACCTGCGCCACGAGCGCGGCGCGCGGCTCATCACCGGCGAGGTGCCCCAGCTCTTGCCTCAGGGAAGCGCGCGGACGGCGGAGTAGCGGTTCTTCCCGCCGCGCTTGGCGCCGTAGAGCGCCTCGTCCGCGGCGTGGATCAGCTCCTCGGCGGTCGAGATGAGGTCCGCGGGATAGTCGGCGACGCCGAGCGTGGCGGTCACCGAGACGGGCGCGTCGCCCGCGTTCAGCGAGAGCTGCTCGACCGCCTTGCGGATGCGCTCGCACACGCGCAGCGCGCCCTCGGGCTGCGTCTGCGGCAGGATGACGGCGAACTCGTCTCCGCCGTAGCGGGCCGCCACGTCGGGGGTGCGCAGCGAGCGCGAGATCTCGGAGGCCACCGCCCGCAGCAGGCGGTCGCCGAAGACGTGGCCGTACTTGTCGTTGACCGGCTTGAACCCGTCGAGGTCGATCATCGCGAAGGCGAGCGTGCCGCCGTACCGCTCGACGCGGTTCATCTCCTGGGCCAGCCGGTCGACGAGGTAGCGGCGGTTGTACAGACCGGTGAGCGGGTCGGAGACCACCAGCCGCTCCAGCTCGTGCTGGATGGAGAGCACGCGGTCGTGCATCTCCTTGACGCGCAGGAGCGCGCGCACCCGGGCGAGCAGCTCGTCCGGATCGCAGGGCAGCGGCAGGTAGTCGTCCGCGCCCCTCTGCAGCCCCAGCACGCGCTCGGCCGTGGTGCTGCGGTGGCTCGCGATCAGCACCGGGGTGAACTGGTCGTGCGTGCCCTTGAGCTGCGGGAGGAGGTCGAGGCCGTCCATGTCCGGCAGCGACCGGCCCAGCACCACCAGGTCGGGTGCGCCCTCGCGGAGCTTCTCCAGCGCCTCGGCGCCGCTCGCCGCGGCCGCGACGGTCAACTCGGCGCCCGACAGCAGGTCGCGCTGCGAGGCGCGAGCGCTCTCGTTGGCCTGCACCACGAGCACCCGCATCGTCCCTCCCGCCAAGGCGACGCGGATGTTCGATAGCAGATAGGGGGCACTGAGGGGAAGCCTGCTACTCTTCCCCACATGAAGCACGTGACGGTGTTCGACTCCCCCGGTGCCAAAGTGCGGCTCGACAAGATCTCCACGCGCCCGCCGAACAAGATCCAGAAGCCCGACGGGCAGGCCCGTTTCCAGGAGCTGAACGACGAGCTGTTCGCCCTGCAGGACCTGATGTGGGGCGCCAAGACGCACAGCCTGCTGGCGGTGCTCCAGGGCCGCGATGCCGCCGGGAAGGACGGCACCATCAAGCACGTGGTCGGCGGCCTGAATCCGCGCGGCATCCACGTGGTGTCCTTCCGCCAGCCCACCGAGGAGGAGCTGCGGCACGACTTTCTCTGGAGGGTGCACCTGCGCACGCCGCGGCTCGGCGAGGTGGGCATCTTCAACCGCTCGCACTACGAGGACGTGCTGGTGGTCCGCGTCCGCCAGCTGGTGAAGAAGTCGCTCTGGAAGCTGCGCTACGGGCACATCAACGACTTCGAGTCGCTGCTCGCCGAGCAGGGCTGCATCGTGCTGAAGTTCTTCCTGCACATCAGCCCGGAGGAGCAGGAGCAGCGACTGCTGGCGCGCGAGAAGGACCCGGTCGGCTCCTGGAAGCTGAGCGTGCAGGACTGGAAGGACCGCGAGAGGTGGGACGAGTTCACCGAGGCCTACGAGGACGCCATCTCCCGCTGCGCCGCTCCCCACGCGCCCTGGATGGTGGTCCCTTCGGACGCGAAGTGGTTCCGCAACCTGGCCGTCGCCGAGGCGCTGGTCGCCGCCCTGCGGCCGTATCGCAAGGAGTGGCGCAGGGCGCTCGAGGAGCAGGGGAAGGTCGCGCGCGCCGAGCTGGAGGCGTTCCGCAAGGAGCAGGACGAACGGGAACTCGGTCCGAAGAAGCGGCCGGTGGCGCTGAAGGGCGTGTGATCGGCGAAGGCGCAGGAGTTGATTCGCGACCAGTACGCGCAGATCCTCGCACGCGCGCCCCGGTCGCCCGCCCCGGATGCGGCAGCGCCGCCGGCTCGCGACCAGAGCCGCCGCCAGGGCGCAGGCCCCGCGGCGTGCCGGCCGGTGCGCGAGCCGCCGGTGGATGGGCGCTCCGGCGATTAGACAAGCCGGCCGCCCGCTACTTCCTGCCCAACTGGCATCCGTGCGTTCACCACCACCGCTCCGCCGCGTGCTCTTCGATACAGGCGCGCACCGACGTGTCCGGGGCCATCAACGTGGCTACCCTTTCGTCGCCGGCGAGCCTCGATGCGCGCGCGGCGAGCAACCGACCGTAGAACGAACGGAGGCGGCATGGAACGGGCAAAGACATTTCAGGACATGCTGAAGGAAGGCACCCTCTCGGCGACTGAACCGGCGCTCGCCACGGGCATCGCGATGGTGGTCATCGGTATCCTCGCCATACTCGCCCCGCTGGCGAGCGGCGTCGTGTTCGACATGTTCTTCGGCGCCCTCCTCATCGGAGCGGGGATCGTGGAGCTGATCGACGCGTTCCGGGCCGAGACATGGCAGCGAGGCGTGCTGTTCGCGCTCGCAGGGATCATCACCCTGGCTGCCGGCGTCCTCTACATCGCACGGCCGGTGGTGGGCCTGGTCGCGCTGACGGTCGTCTTCATCGCCTACCTCATCTTCCTCGGCGCGTTCCGGATCGTCATGGCGTTCCAGCTTCCGAGGGGCTCGCCGGGCAAGGTCTGGGGGTTCGTGAGCGGCGTCGTGGCGCTCGTGCTCGCCTACCTGGCCATCGCCCAGATGCCGGACATCAGCTCGTGGCTCATCGGGACGTTCATCGGCGTGAGCCTCATCTTCGCCGGCATCGCGCGGATCTCGGTGGCCCGTGGGTTCCGCAAGGCGACCGACATGCTGGCCGCGCCGCCGCCGGCGCAGCGCGGCGCGCACGCCTGATCCGGCGGAGCGGCGCGGCTCGAGGAGGGTCCAGGACTTCCGGCGGATCGCCGAAGCGCCAAGCTGGCATCGGAACTCCCTCACGGCGCCAGGGGGCTCATCAGGCGCGAGAGGGACGGGAGGGGGCGCCCCGGCGTCGGCGAGAGGTGCCTCCCTCGATCCAGCTTACCTGGCGCCGTACCGGCGGGCGTCCCGCCCGGTCAGCGATCGATTTCCATCACCATCTGCTGCAGTTTGGTAACGGAGGCTCGAAAGTCCGCTAGGTCTGCACAGAGCTTCTGGTCCTTCGACTTAGCTTGGGCCCCGCCGGCTGCCGCCACGAGCGCGACCACGATCAGGGTTCTCATCATCGTTCTCGCGTCCTTCAAATTGCAGGAACCCAGGGGCCGAGCGCGAGCAAACACGCGAGGGATATCTGCCTGACACCGCTGGCGATCCAGTGAAGGGCACATCACCTTGTTCTTCAACGCAATCATGCGTTCACGGAGCCGACTGAGCAGTCGGCTCCGCGCTACCACTGGATGGAGAGTCTCATGGCATTGAAGCTGGGTGTTGTCATCTATTCGGGTGCTGGCCGGGCGGACGAGGTGCTCACTGGATTTCAAGGCCTTCATCCCACGGACTACGAGTGGACGGAAAACGTTGGCGTCATCGAACGCCAGAAGAGTGGCCGTATCTCGATTTACGGAGCGTTCGGCTCCGACGAATCCTGGGATGAGGAAGGAGCGAAGCCCCTGATCGGCCTGTCCGCCGGTGGAGTGACGGGTATGTTGCTTGGGGCGCTCGCGGGGCCGGCCGGAATTGCCACCGGCGGAGCTCTCGGACTGGCGCTCGGTGGGCTCTTCGGGGCGGCGGACGAAGAGGAGAGTGACCAGCCGGTTTTCGACATCATCCGTGCGAAGCTCAGCAAGGACAGCTCCGCTCTAGTCCTTCTGGCGGATGAGGGCTATGTCGACAGGCTCGTGGCGGCAACCGGTAAGGACGCACGCGAGGTGTACCAGCAGAACGTACGCGAGGAGTTGAGAGGCCGCCTCGATGAGGCTCTGCGCGAGGCTGCTGCGAACCCGGTCCCTCAGGCGTCGCAGCAGCCCGGAACGCAGCCTGGCGTTCACTGAGCGGAATGGCGATAGCGGAGCCCGTACAGCAGCTGTGCCGGAGGCGCGCGACGTCGACGGCCGCACGGACGGGAACCGATCAGGATCCGGGCTCGACCGCGAAGGCGTTCACGCCCCACGGCGGCAGGTCGAGGTAGAGCCCCTTCGACGCGAGCTCCGTCGCATCCCGCTCGTAGCGCTCGTCCCCGAGCAGATCCCGGAGCGCGATACGGCCGGCGAGCCCCGCGAACGGGACCTGAGCCCAGCACTGCGCCCGCGTGGCGCCGTAGTTGACCGCGGCGAGGAGGCGCGCGCGAGGTCCGCCGTCCCACGCCATCACCACGAAACGGTCCCAGGTCGCGTTGCCGCTCCACGCCGCACGGCATTCGCAGAGCCTGCACTGGCCGGTGTGCACCTCCTCGCGCCCGAGCACCCGGAGGAGCCGGTCGTAGAATGCCCGCAGCCCCACGTCCGGCGACTCGTCGGGTCGCCGCCCGAGGTGCATGGAGACGTGGACGCGGCGGCCGTCGAGCTGCCCCTCGTGGAAGAAGCGGAGACCGGGCGTGAGGAACGCGATGGTGGCCGCGGCCCGGTGCTGCTCCGGCGGGAACACCGACGCGGCGCGCGGCTCGTCGTGGTTCTCCAGGAACCGCGCCGAGTGCTCCTGGAACTCGGGGGTGGCCCACAGGTGCTCGCGCACGGAACGCGCGTCCCCGGCGTGCAGCCGGTCGTAGAGCCGCTTGTCGTAGGTGAAGTCGAACCCCTGCTGCTGCAGGGTCCACTCGAGGTCCCAGTACACCTCCGCCATGAAGAGGAAGCCGGAGCGCGTGCTCCCGACGCGCTGGATCGCCTCCGGCCAGAACGGCTCTTCCACCGGGGCGGTCCCGTCAGCGGGAAGGGCGCGGTCGCCCCACGTCCGCCGGAACACGTCCGGCAGGACGAGCATCGCCATGTCGCAGCGCACGCCGTCGCAGCGCTCCGCGACGCGGGCGAGCTCGCGCCGCATCGCCTCCCGGAGCCCGCCGTGCCGGTAGTTGAGCTGGAGGGTGTCGGGCCAGCCCGGGAAGTAGGGATCGCGGCCGCAGGCGAGGACACGCCCGCGCGCGCCGGGCGGGCGGGTCCAGTTGGACGGCTCGCGCGCGAGGTCCGCCTCGGTCCCTTCGATGAAGTATTCGGGGTGGGCGCTCACCCAGGGGTGGTCCGGGCTCACGTGATTTGGCACGAAGTCGAGGAGGAGCCGGAGCCCGCGCCGCGTGAGCCTTTCATGCAGCCGCGCGAGCGCGGCGGCGCCACCGTACTCGGGCGAGACGTCGTACGCCTGGATCGCGAACGGCGAGCCGGTGATGTCCTTGTCGCGGAGGTCGGGCAGGTCGCGCACGAACTCGACGCGCCAGTCCTTCCGAGAGCGGGAGACCGCGCGGGCCGCGGGACCGGTGGTCCAGACGCCGAGTAACCAGACCCACTGGAAGCCGCGCGTCGCGACGTCGTCGAGCATCGCGTCCGGGAAGTCGTCCAGGGTCGCCGGGCGCCCGAGCGCGCGGCCCCGCTCTCCGAGCAGGACGCGGGTGTTCACCTGGTACAGGAGGGGCCGGCGGGCCCGGACGTCATCGCGCACGGCCACCTCGCTCGACGGCGAGGAGGTGGGCGAGCACCGCCGCGAGCCCCGTCCACCCGGTCTGGTGGCTCGCGCCGCAGCCGCGCCCCGTGTCGCCGTGGAAGTACTCGTTGAAGAGGATGAGGTCCTTCCAGTTCGGGTCCTCCGCGTACCGCCGCTCGCCGCCGTGGCAAGGCCGCCGCCCGGTCGCGTCGGCCCGGAAGAGCGCGAGCAGCCGGGTCGCGAGCTCCACGGCGGCCTGGCGCAGGTTCATGCGCCGACCGGATCCGGTCGGGAGCTCCACCTGGAGGTCGTCACCGTAGAACCGGTGATAGTCGTAGAGCGCCTCGACGAACAGCGCGTTGAGCGGCATCCAGACCGGTCCGCGCCAGTTGGAGTTCCCGCCGAACATCCAGCTGTCCGACTCGCCCGGCAGGTAGCGCACCTCGAAGCGCTGCCCCTCGAGATCCATCACGACAGGGTGCTCGAGGTGGATGCGGGACATCGACCGCATCCCGTGCGGCGACAGGAACTCCCGCTCGTCGAACATGGTCCGGAAGAGTCGCTCGAGTCGATCGCGCGGCACGAGCGAGAGGAGCCAGGTCGGCATCGGGCGTCCGTCCGGCCCCGGCCGCTCCACGGGACCCTGGACCTGGTTGCGGAACCACGGGTACCGATCGGTGAGCTCGAGCAGCCGGCGGCGCACGCCCTCCAGCCCGCCGCCGCCCTGGATCGAGACGGCGCCGACGAGCGGCATGAGCCCGACCAGCGACCGAACCTTGAGCTGCAGCCGGCGGTCTCCGGAGCGGAGCTGATCGTGGTAGAAGCCCGCCTCCTCGTCCCAGAGCCCTCCGGGACCGTTCAGCGCCTCGGAGATCGACGCGAAGTGCTGGACGAAGGTGCTCGCCATCTCCGCGTAGTCGGGATCGACGCGCGCCAGCTCGATGGTGATGGCCAGCATCTCGTTGCAGAAGAAGGCCATCCACGCCGTCGCGTCCGACTGCTCCAGCTGAACGCCGCCGGGGAGCTTCGCGTTCCGATCGAAGATGCCGATGTTGTCCATCCCCAGGAAGCCCCCCGTGAAGAGGTTCTCGCCCGCCGGGTCCTTCCGGTTCACCCACCAGGCGAAGTTCATGAGGAGCTTCGGGAACACGCGGCGCAGGAAGTCGACGTCGGCCTCGGCCCGCCCCGTTCCGAAGGTCAACAGCTTCCGGCACGCCCAGGCGTGGACCGGCGGGTTCACGTCGCCGAAGTCGTACTCGTACGCGGCGAGCTGGCCGGACGGGGCCATGTACCACTCGCGCAGCATGAGCTGGAGCTGGTCGCGCGCGTAGTCCGGGTCGAGGAAGGCGAACGGCAAGGTGTGGAAGGCGAGATCCCAGGCCGCGAACCAGGGGAACTCCCACTTGTCCGGCATGGAGATGACGTCGCGCGCGTAGAGCTGCCGCCAGCGCGCGTTCCGGCCGTGCTTGCGCTCCGGCGGCGGCGGGAAGATGGGGTCGCCGTCGAGCCAGTCACGGACCACGTAGTAGTAGAACTGCTTCGACCAGATCATTCCCGCGCTGGCCTGGCGCAGGGTGGCTGCGTCGTCCGGCCGCGCCGCGCCGGCGTAGAATGCGTCCGCCTCGCGCCGGCGCGCGCCGAGGACCTCGTCGAAGCCCTCCCGGAGCGCCGCCGCGGGAGAAGAGGCGCGGGGCGAGAGCCGCAGTCGCAGCTCGACGTTCCCTCCGGCGGGGACGTCCGCGCGGAAGTGGGCGGCGGACTTCGTCCCGCCCTCAGGGTGGACGGCGTCGGCGCGGTGCTCGACCACGGCGGCGTGGAAGCCATCCTTCACGTAAGGCGAAGGATTGGGCTGGCCATAGAGGCGCTGCACGTTCGTCTCGTTTTCGGTGAACATCCAGCGCGGCCCGTCGACGGTCCCCAGCGCCGCGGCAGCAACGAGGTTGAGCCGGCCGAGCCTCGCGTGCTCTGCGACGACGCCGTCCCTTCCGGCGAGCCGGATCGCGGGCTTCGGGATGTCCTCTTCGATCCCGCCCTTCCAGGACCAGGTGTTCCGGAACCAGAGCGTCGGGAGCACGTGCAACGGCGCACGCGCGGGGCCGCGGTTGTGAGCGGTGATCCGGACGAGGGTATCGTCAGGCGCGGCCTTCGCGTACTCGACGAAGACATCGAAGTACCGGTTCCCGTCGAAGATGCCGGTGTCGAGGAGCTCGTACTCTGGCTCGGCCTTCGACCGGGCCCGGTTCACGGAGACGAGCTGCGCATAGGGGAAAGCGGCCTGCGGGTACTTGTAGAGCGCCTTCAGATATGACGCCGTGGGCGTCGCGTCGAGGTAGTAGTAGCACTCCTTCACGTCCTCACCGTGGTTCCCCTCCGGGTTCGCGACACCGAAGAGCCGCTCCTTCAGGATCGGATCCTTCTCGTTCCAGAGCACGAGCGCGAGGTAAAGGAACCCCTGGTCGTCGCAGATCCCGAGGAGCCCGTCCTCGCCCCACCGGTACGCGCGACTGCGCGCATGCTCGTGCGGGAAGGAACTCCAGGCGTCGCCATTCGCCGAGTAATCCTCCCGGATCGTGCCCCACTGGCGCTCCGTCAGGTAGGGCCCGAAGCGGCGCCAGTCTGCCTTCCGCTGCGCCGCCTGCGCGAGCCGCTCGCGCTCCGCGTCCTGTGCTCTCGTCGCCATCGATCACCTCCGCCGGCCAAAGATAGCCACCCACCGGCGCCCGCGTGTGATCGGAGCCGTCCTGCGGCGTGGGGCGTGCCGGCTCGGATCTCCAGCTCGATCGAGCTCGCGGGCGACGGGCCGAGGGCTTCTGCGATGAGCTAGAGAGGATCCGACGATCGACCGGCGGCACGATCGCTCGTGGTGCCGGCCGCGAGCAGAAGACCGTCGACCTCCTCGGCACCTCGCCGGCTCCGCAGCTTTACCTGACACGCGCCTTCCTGCGCTGGGCCGTCGGGCTCGGCCCGGAGCGCGTGCCGGGCGTCCCCATCGGCCGCGGCCGGGACCTGGCGCCGCGCACGCGCCCGCCCGCCGGCTGGTGCTCACGATCGGTGCGCTCTCGCCCGCAGAGTTGTTCGACCAGAACGCCCGCGCGAACGATCGCCGAAACCCGTTCACCAATGGCGCGTTCGTGAACGACGCCACCTGGGATTATCCTCAGGCCGTCCAAGGCTATTTGCGGGGCGCCCTGGCAAGCTACATCACCCCGCGCCTCGCCGTTCGCGCCGGTGTTCCAGCTGGCGCGCGATCCCGGCGGCAGCCTGGATTGTGACCTCTCTCTGTCCCAAGGCAAGGTGGTGAGAGGCCGAGCTGGCTCCGCCGCTAGATAGGGCGGCCGTGCGATGCACCGGCCGCGCAGGGATGCAGTGAAAGTGCACGTTGAGGTTCAGCGCCCCGCCAAAGCGCTGGACGAAGGTGATCGCGCCCGTGCGCGGCGCGAGCGATCCGGCGCGTCGGGCACGTCGGCGCTGGTGGGCGAAGATCGCCCGCAGCGCGATGTCGAGCGTGCGCGTGATGAGTTGCGCGCCCTTCAGCGCCTTGAGCCATTCCCGCTGCGCCGCGGCGGGCAGACCGAGCTGCTCGACCACCGTCACCTCCTTGCCGCGGCGCCCCTTGCGCTCGAGGCGGACCACCGCCCGCGCCGGCCCCTCGGGCGCCCGGCGCTCGAGCACGCGCGGCGCCTCCGGACCGCGCGGCAGGTCGCCCAGCTTGTCCTTCAGGCCGGCGAATGGATTGTGGAAGGGCTTCTTCTCGTCCACCGCCACAGCGCATGCCACAACGTCCGCGCTGTGAAAAGCGCAGCGCCGCCCTAGGGGCGGCGACTGACGCCAAGCGGCGGCGAAGAAACCGTCCATGTCGTGCAGGTGCGGCCAGGTGCGCAGGAAGCCGTCGCGGACCAGCTCGGAGGGGAGATCGGGCGAGAGCCGCTCCAGCTCCGGGTGGCCGCGCTCCAGCGCCAGCGCGACCTCCTCGTTCTCCTCGCGCCGCAGGGTGCAGGTCGCGTAGACGAGCCGCCCTCCGGGACGCACGTGCCGCAGCGCCGCTTCGAGGACGTCGCGCTGGAGCGCGGGGAAGCGGGCCGCGTCCTCCTCGCACAGGCGGAAGCGCAGGTCCGGGCCGCGGCGCAGCGTGCCCAGCTCCGAGCAGGGAACGTCGGCGAGCACCGCGTCCGCCTCGACGTCCCGGCCGATCTCGACCGTGGCCCCCGCGCGCCGTGCCCGCTCGCTCAGCCGGCGGAGCCGATCCGCGTCCGGATCCCAGGCGAGGAGCCGCCCGCGTCCGCCCATCGCGGCGGCCAGCGCCAGCGTCTTCCCGCCGGCGCCGGCGCACAAGTCGAGCACGGTCTCTCCCGGCTGCGCTTGCACGAGCTGCGCGACGAGCTGGCTCCCCTCGTCCTGCGCCTCGAACAGCCCTTCGCGGTACGCGCGCAGCGCGAGCAGGTTCGGCCGCGCGCTCGTCATCACCAGGGCGTCGCGCGCGTAGCGCCCCGGGCGGGTGAGCACGCCCTCCCTCTCGAGCAGCCGCGCCAGCTCGTCCCGGCCGATCCGCAGCGCGTTGGCGCGCAGGCAGACCGGGCCCGGCGCGCACACTGCGGCGGCGAGGGCCTCGGCGTCCGCGCGGAGCTCGCGCAGGAACACCGCCTCGATCCAGTCGGGGAACGACCATTTCTCCGCGATCCGCGGCGGCGGGGACGACCGGGGCGGCAGCGGCGGCCCGAGCCCGGTCAGCCCGGCCGCCCGCTCCTCCGGAACGAGGGACAGGTCGCGCAAGAGAACGAAGAGGAGCCCGCGGGGATCGGTCGAGGCCGCGTGCGCGCGCAGCCGCCTGCGCCAGAGCCCCACTCCGAAGACGGCCTCGACGACCGCGGTGCGCTGTTCGGTCCGCAGCACGCGATGCGCGCGCAGGAGGCGGTCGATCTCTCGCTCCGCGACGGCTCCGTCGAGCACGCGGGCGACGGCGGGAAGCACCACCTCGACCAGGCCGTCGAGCGCGTCCCAAGGTACGGCCTGCAGGCGTCGGAGGGCGTCTTCGGGCACGCGCCAGGGGATAGCGCGCTACACCGGGAAGGGGAACGCCCGGCTAGCCGACAGCCCGTCCGCTGCCCGACAGTGCGGGACTCCGGAGCGTGCCCGCGCCCCGTTCCGTCCACATCCTTCGGCCCGTGAGCGATCCCCACGAGCTGCTGCAGGCGGGCCGATTCGAAGAGCTGGCCTACGACGGGTATCCTCTCTGGCGCGGCCTGGCACTGCTGGAGCTGGGCCGCTTTCCCGAGGCGGCCCGCGTCTTCGAGGAGGCGGACGGCGCGCAGGAAAGCGGCACCATGCAGGAGTTCGCCGGGGCGGCGCGCTGGCTCGCCGGAGAGCGCGAGGCGGCGGCCGAGCGCTGGATCGCCGCGCTCG
>WNEZ01005876.1_pt1 | contig 12939 bp, 9 predicted proteins | sample 5400521 | NCBI WGS metagenome assembly WNEZ01 (sample SAMN13153339, study PRJNA577476) | soil metagenome | isolation source: 120 cm saprolite under Douglas fir tree site 2 hole 1 replicate 1 | place: USA:California | collected 2015-04-18 | reverse complement strand
CAAGGGCCCGAGTGGCGCATCTTCAAGGCTGGGTACGGGCAGTGGCGCTACCGGGATGCGGCCGAGTGGGAACGCTTCGAGCGCGGCGGCGAGCTGACTGTCGACTTGGCGCATCTCAAGACGCCCGAAGAGCGCCTGGCCTTCTTGCGGCAACCGGTGGTCGACATCCTCGCCAGCATTGTCCCGGCTGAGAGAAAGCCTCGCCTGTTAGAGGCAGTGAATTCCGAACGAATGGATCTTGGATTACAGAGGGAACTCCGATGAAACAAACCTGGCCTGGCTTGGCGATTCTCGCGCTTTCTGTTTGGCCCACAGCCGGTGATGCCTACGAGCCGGAGACGCACAGAGCGATCGCCATTCAAGCCGCTCAACCAAGCGTGTCGTCCACGGATCGCGTTCTCAAGGAGGAGCTAGGTATTAGCAGGGGCGTTCAAGAAGTGCTTCTCGGCCCCGGACTTCGCATCGAGCGGCTAATTGGTGAAGGCGCCTTCTCCGAAGACTTCCCCCAGCTGCGTGTGCTGAATCATTTCCATAACCCCCTACTGTCTTGGGACGGGGCGGGCTTGCGCGTCGGCGGTCAGCTCGGGCAAGCATCGCCGGTTTGGCAGCAGAATCCGGCCCAGGGCAGCTCCGTCGCCGGCGGGGGCAACTGGTCCTGGCAGGACGCGCGGCGGCGTTATCTCAGCGCGCTCACCGGGATCGGCCTGACAGAGAACACGAGAGAGCAGCGAGACCGGGCGCTTGCCGAGACGTTCTTGACGCTGGGGCATCTCTCGCACCTGGTCCAGGACGCGTCGGTGCCGGCCCATACCCGGAACGACCCACACCTCATATTTGAAGGCTACGAGGCCTGGGCAGAACGGGCACGACTCGATGCGCCGGCCGGAGAACGCGACCTCTTCCTGAGCTACCTGGCTGCGCCCGTGATGCCGCCATCGACGATCTTCACTCTCGGCCGCGCCGAAGCGCCACTGCCCATCGCTCGCCTTGTCGACAGCGACAAGCTCGATCCCCCGGGCAACAGCGCCCCGCTCACCGATCCCGCTCTTGGGATTGCGGAGTACAGTAACGGGAACTTCCTGAGTGACGACACGATCTTCGTCGAAGGCTTCCTGCTGCCGCGACGCGAGAGCGTGGACTTGACCTCACCGTTTCTAGAGCCGGTCGGATCGAGATTCCAGCGCTACTTTCCGAAGGTTTCTCAAGGGGAGGCGATCCGGCACTTCGTGGCCGAGTCGGCGCTCTACAGGTCCGTCGCCGAGAGCGCCGGCCAGCCGATGGCTGAGGCCCTCACACTGACCCGACGAGCCTACCGCGACTACGGGCGAGCCCTGCTGCCGCGCGCGGTGGGGTACTCCGCCGCGCTGATCGACTACTTCTTCCGCGGCAGGCTGGACGTGGACCTGGCCGAGGACGCGAATGATCCGTCGATCCTGCGGCTCACCGGGACGAATGCCTCGCCCGATGGTCTGGTGGACGGCACGCTCCGGCTGTACTCCGATTCGCCGGCGGGGCAGCGCGTGGAAGTCCCCGCTCTGGGCAGTACCATGGTCGCGGGGATCGCGTCCGGTCAGCCGCTACCGGAGGCGCGCTTCCAGGTGTCGGGCGACGCGGAGCGGTTCGTGGCGGTATACGAAGGGACGTTGGGGCAAGAGGCCAAGGACTCGGGGCAGAATTTCCCCGGCGGCGTGATCGGCAGGGCTCTCGGCGGCGTCCGCGTGGAGCAGGTCTTCTCGGACGGCCGCTGGAAGGTCCGAACTCCGCGGGGTGTCTTTCTCTTGCCACTGACGAGCGACTACGAGGAGGTGCGCTGGGGCGATGGCGACAACATCCTGATAGCCCGCACGGCGCTCGGCCCGGGGCAGCCCAGTCGCATCGTCGCCTACGAGGTGCAGCGTCAGGCTGGGTCCATCGACCTCGAGACGGTGGCCACCGCGGATGGCCCGGAAGTGCGGCTCACCGTCAAGGCCGAGACCGTGTTCCCGTTCGGGATGTCGCTCGGGACCACGGTGGAGTTCACCCAGAACGTTCGCTACCGGCAGCGGCTGGTCACGGTCGACCCGAGAAAGCAGTTCTTCGCCTGGAACGGCTTCTTCTATCAATTGGATCGCGTGGACATCTCCGGCCCCACCGTCGAGGCCGTCGTGGACCAGACCCATCTCCGGCCCCACCGTCGAGGCCGTCGTGGACCAGACCATTCCGTTCTCCCAGACCATTCCGATCACCCTCGATGCGAGTCACAACCTCGACTTCGGCACCGCCGACGAGCCCTACTACTGGGTGCTGCTCGAAGTCGGCGCGGACACTGCGGGCCGGCCGCTGGCCCTTGTCGCCGTGGTCGTGACCAACCCGACCACTCCGTCGGTCAGTCTGCCGCTGTTTGGCGTCGATTCCCAAGGAGCGAGGCAGATTTTGCGGCAAGTCTCGATAGGTGGATCATTCCCGTCCAGTCTCAACACGCTGCTCGTGGCGCTCGTGGATCTGCGGGAGGGCCGTGTCCTTGCGTCCACCGCGGGCCCCACGGTGGCCGTCACCTGGCAGCAGGCGGTCGAGGCCAACCTCGGCGAGGTCTATGCGCATCTCCTGGAGGTTCGAGAAGGGGGTCCCGATCCCGCGACGGTGGACATGGGCTGGACCCGTTTTCCCCTCGAGAACCCGGGGCAGCTACCCGTGACCAAGGTGACCGAGGTCGAGTCCGGCGGCGGAATCCTCGAGATCTCCGTGACGGGCTGGTTCCGGGATGAGCTGGCTCATCTCGGCTTCTTCGATTGGCAGCTCGAATCCCGGCAGGTCCCACCCCGCGATCTGCTCTACGACTGCGAGACCTCGACGTCTTGCCATGCCCTGCGAATCATGGACACGCAACATGTCGTCACCCGACATCCGCTTGCCCTGGACGGCGTGGGTCGTTCGCGGCCTGCCCCCGGCGCCGAGCGATTCGTCATCCTGGCCACCGGCTTTGGGTTCGACCGCACCGCCAAGCTGCTGCGATGGGATCCGGCGGCGGTCCGCGCCGCCGTGATTCAGGATCTCCCGGACGGCTTCTATTCCCTGGGGGCGCCCACGGGCGGCGCGGTGCTGGTGCAGTCCTTGTCGCCTCGTGGCGCCTACCTGGCTCCGCTCGACGGGACTCAGCCACCCGTGTTTTTCCCGGACGCCAGCCTGCTGTCCTCCTTCACCCTCCTCGAGCCCGCCTTTCTCTTCAACGTCAACGACGAGAAGTTCTACCGGCGGCAGCCCCCACTGCAGCGGACGGCGCTGCCCGCCGGCTTGGTGGGCGTCGGGGGCCCGCCGTTCGGTGACTACCACGCGATCAAGGTGCCGTAGCTGCGCAGTCGGCCCGTCGATAGATACCGGCTTTCACCCCTGCAGTTCATAGTAGAATCCCGCCCGTGGCAGCGCCCCTGGGCATCGACGTCCACGCGCATTTCTTCCCCGAGCGCTTCTTCCGCGCCATCGAGGCCGGCGGCGCGCCGTCCGGCGGCCACATCGACCGCTCGAGCCCGGCCGGGCCCGCCATCGACGTGAAGGGCTCGCGCACGCCGCCGCTCGAGGCGCGCTACTACGACCTGCCGAAGCGCGTGGCCTCCATGGACAAGCAGGGGGTGGCCGTCCAGGCCCTCTCGCTCACCGCGCCGATGGTCTACTGGGCCCAGGGCGACTTCGGTGCCCGGCTGGCGCGCGAGTGGAACGACGGCGCCAGCGCCGCGCACACCGCCTACCCCGATCGCTTCGTGGTCTGCGCCACGCTGCCGATGCAGGACACGGCGCAGGCGCTGGCCGAGCTGGATCGGGCGGCGCGCCTGCCGGGGGTGCGGGCGGTCTACATGGGCACCAATGTCAACGGCCGCAACCTCTCCGATCCCGCGTTCTTCCCGGTGTTCGAGCGCTGCCAGGCGCTCGGGTTGCCGGTGGGCCTGCACCCGTTCAACGTGAACGGGGCGGAGCGGCTCAAGCCCTACTACCTGACCAACCTGCTCGGCAACCCGTACGACACCGGCATCGCGGCGGCGCACCTCATCTTCGGCGGCGTGCTGGATCGGCTGCCGAAGCTGCAGGTGATCCTGCCGCACGCGGGCGGCACGTTCCCGCTGGTGTGGGGGCGGCTCCAGCGCGGGCAGAAGGTGCGGCCGGAGGCGAACAAGGCCGCGAAGAAGCCGGTGAAGGCGTACCTGCGCCGGTTCACCTACGACACGATCAGCCACGATGCGGGTGCGCTGCGGTATCTCATCGATACGGTGGGCGCGGACCGGGTGATGCTCGGCACCGATTTCTGCTTCGACATGGGCTACGACCGTCCCCTCGACATCATCCGCGACAAAGCGGTCAAGCTCTCGCGGGCCGATCAGGCCAAGGTCGTGCGCGAGAACGCCGCCCGACTGCTGCGCCTCCGCTGAGACCGGGGCTCGGGGCGTGAGCGCCGAGTTCTGGATCGCGCAGTCGTTCAACGGCCTCTCCTACGGCGCGCTCCTCTTCCTGCTCGCCAGCGGCCTCTCCCTCATTTTCGGCGTCATGCGCATCGTCAACCTGGCGCACGGCTCCTACTTCATGCTGGGCGGCTACGTCGGGCTCACGGTGGCGCTCCGCACCAACAGCTTCGCGCTGGCGTGCCTGGCGGGGGCGGTGGCCATCGCGCTCGTCGGCATGGGCATGGAGCGCTTCTTCCTGCGCCGGCTGCGCGGCGAGGTGCTCGGCCAGGTGCTGATGACCATCGGCTTCGCGCTGATCTTCCAGGACCTGGCCCTGCTGATCTGGGGCGGCGATCCCTACACGGTGCCGATCCCGAAGATGCTGACCGGGACCGTGCGCGTGGGGGGCGCGGTGTTCCCGATCTTCCGCATCTTCATCGTGGCCGTCGCGGTGGTGGTGGGGCTGGCGCTGTGGCTGGCGATGGACCGCACCCGCGTGGGCGCCATGATCCGCGCCGCGGTGGACGATGCCGAGATGGCCCAGGGCGTGGGCATCAACGTGCCGCGTGTGTCGCTGTTCGTCTTCGCGCTGGGCGCCGGGCTGGCCGCGCTGGGCGGGGTGATCGGCGGGGGCTTCCTCGGCGTGTACCCGGGCGCGGACTTCGAGGTGCTGCCCTACGCCTTCGTGGTGGTCATCGTGGGCGGGCTCGGCAGCCTGCCCGGCGCGGTGGCGGGGAGCCTGCTGGTGGGCCTGCTCGACAACTTCGGCAAGGCGCTCTTCCCCGAGCTGTCCTACTTCACGCTCTTCGCCCCGATGGCGATCATCCTGGCCATCCGGCCGACGGGGCTCTTCGGCCGTATATGATCGGGCGCCGCGCGCTGCTCGCCGCGGTGGTGATCGCGGCCCTCGCGCTGATCGGCCCGTGGCTATCCGCCTACCCGCTCACCGTGCTCACCCAGGCGCTGATCGTGGCCATCCTGGCCATGAGCCTCGACGTGCTGCTCGGCTACACCGGCCTCGCCTCGCTCGGCCAGGCCGCGTACTTCGGGGTGGGTGCTTATGTCGTCGCCATCATGACCACCGAGCACCAGATGGGCCTGCTCGCCTGCCTCGCCGCCGGCGTGGCGCTGGCCACCGTGACCGCGGCGGTCTTCGGCCTGTTCGCCATCCGCGCCACCGGCACCTACTTCCTCATGATTACGCTGGCCCTCGGCATGGTCATCTGGGGGCTCGCCTATCGCTGGGTGTCGCTCACCAAGGGCGACAACGGCATCGCGGGCATCCCGCGGCCGACCCTGCTCGGCATCGAGCTGATCGCGCCGGTGCCCTTCTACTACTTCTGCCTGGCGTGCGCCGCGCTGGCCTGGGTGCTGATGGGCCTGCTCGTGATCTCGCCGTTCGGCCTCGGGCTGCGCGGCATCCGCGGCAGCGAGGGGCGCATGCAGGCCCTCGGCTACAACGTGTGGCTGCACAAGTACACCGCCTTCGTGCTCTCGGGGCTCTTCGGCGGCTTCTCGGGCACGCTCTGGGCCTACTACAACGGCTTCGTGAGCCCGAACGACGTGCAACTCGTGACCTCGGTGGAGACGCTGCTGATGGTGGCCCTGGGCGGCTCCGGCACCCTGATCGGCCCCGCGCTGGGCGCCGGCATCATCGTGTTCCTCAGGAACTTCGTCAGCGTCTACACCAAGCGCTGGCTGCTCATCCTGGGCGGCGTCTACATCGGCGTCATCCTCTTCGCCCCGAGCGGCCTCGTCGGCGCCCTGCGCGGCCGGCGCCGCTGAATGACAAGGAGCTGGCCATGAAGACTCGACGGATCGTCCTGCTGGCGCTGCTCGCCCTCGGCGCGGCGGCCCTGCTCCCCGGCCCCGCCTCCACCCAGAGCGGGCCGATCAAGATCGGGCTGCTCGTCCCGCTGAGCGGCGCCTTCTCGGCCACCGGCAAGGACATGCTGGTCGGCGCCGAGCTCTACCTCGACGAGATCGGGCGCAGCGCGGGCGGCCGGAAGATCGAGCTGATCGTGGAGGACACCGAGGGCACCCCGGCCGGCGCGCTCACCAAGGCCCGCAAGCTGGTGGACCAGGACAAGGTGCACGTGCTGACCGGCGGGCTGCTCGCCTCCACCGGCTACGCGCTGCAGCCCTTCGTGGACGCCGGACGCGTGCCCACCACGTTCCCGGTCATCGCCGCCGACGATCTCACCCAGCGCAAGCCCGCCAAGTGGATCGTGCGCACCGGCTGGACCACGAGCCAGCCCATGCATCCCTTCGGGGAGTGGGTGGCCAGCAACCTCAAGTACAAGCGCGTGGTCACCATCGGCATGGACTACGCCTTCGGCTGGGAGACGGTGGGCGGCTTCCAGCACGCCTTCGAGGCGAGCGGCGGGCAGATCGTGCAGAAGATCTGGACGCCACTCAATACCAACGACTTCAGCCCGTTCCTGGCCCAGATCCGCCGCGACACCGACGCGGTGCTGGCGCTCTTCGTCGGGCGGCTGGCGCTCCAGTTCATGAAGCAGTACGAAGCCGCGGGGCTCAAGGGCAAGGTGCCCCTGCTGGGCGGCGGTACTACCACCGACGAGTCGGTGCTGCCGCAGATGGGCGACGAGGCCATCGGCGCGATCACCCCGCTGCACTACTCGGCGGCCATCGACACGCCGCAGAACAAGAAGTTTGCGGCCGCGTTCGAGGCCAAGGCGGGCAAGAGCTCGTCCTACTACTCGGAGGCGACCTATACCGGCACGCGCTGGATCGTGGAGGCCATCAAGGCGGTCGGCGGCAAGGTGGAGGACCGCGACGCGCTGCTGGCCGCGCTGCGGAAAGTGAATATAAAGGACGCCCCGCGCGGGCCCATCAGCGTGGACCAGTGGAACAACCCCGTCCAGACCATCTATATCCGGAAGGTCGAGAAGGTCGGCGGCAAGCTGCAGAACACCGTGATCGCCACCTTCCCCGCGGTGGGCCAGTTCTACAAGTACAACCCCGAGGAGTACATGAAGACCCCGCTCTACACGCGCGACTACCCCCCATGCAAGCACTGCTAGCCCCCCTCACCCTGCCCTCTCCCTCTTCGGGGGCGAGGGTTCTCGGTCTCCCTCTCCCCTTCGGGGGCGAGGGTTCGCCGTCCCCCTCTCCCCTCTGGGGAGAGGGCAGGGTGAGGGGTTCGATGGTGAGGGGTTCGATGGTGAGGGGCGCCAAGTGAACTTCGCCCTCCGCCTCGACGATGTCTGCCGCGCCTTCGGCGGCCTGCAGGCCGTGGACGGCGTGACGCTCGCCGTCCGCCCGGGGGAGCGCCGCGCGCTCATCGGCCCCAACGGGGCGGGGAAGACCACACTCTTCAACCTCATCGCGGGCGCGATGCCGCTCAGCTCGGGCCGCATCGCGCTGTTCGGCCGCGACGTGACGCACGCTCCCGCGCACCGGCGCGCGGCGCTCGGTCTGGCGCGCACGTTCCAGATCACCAACCTCTTCCCCGATCTCAGCGTGCTGGAGAACTGCCTGCTCGCGGTGCAGGCGCACACCCCGGAGCGCTTCTCGATGTTCCGCCCGGTGGCGAGCTATCCGGCCCTGCTCGAGCGGGCGCGGGCCGCGCTCCAGCGCCTCGAGCTGGAGAATCTCGCCGGCGCGGTCGTGCGCAACCTCTCCCACGGCGAGCAGCGCCAGCTCGAGATCGCGCTGGCCCTGGCCGGCCGGCCGCGCGTGCTGCTGCTGGACGAGCCCACCGCCGGCCTCTCGCCCGCGGAGTCGCGGCTGATGGCCGGGCTGCTGCGCCGGCTCGATCCCGAGATCACCGTGCTGATGATCGAGCACGACATGGATATCGCGTTGGAGCTTTCCGAGATGGTCACGGTGCTGCACTACGGCCGCGTCATCGCCGACGGCCCGCGCGAGCAGGTGAAGGCCGACCCGCAGGTGAAGGAGATCTACCTTGGCGCTTGAGGTGGAGGGCGTCCACACCTACTACGGCGAGAGCCACGTGCTGCAGGGCGTCTCGCTGCGGGTGGACCCGGGCGAGGTGCTCGCCATCCTGGGCCGCAACGGGATGGGCAAGACCACCCTGATCCGCACCATCATCGGCTTCACCCCGCCGCGCGAGGGCCGCGTGCTCTACGAGGGCACCGAGATCACGCGGCTGCCCCCGTTCCGCATGGTGGCGCTGGGCATGGCCCTGGTCCCGCAGGGCCGCCGCGTCTTCCCCTCGCTGAGCGTGCGGGAGAACCTCGACGTGGCCCGCCGCGGCGAGGGGCGGTGGAGCCTCGAGCAGGTGTATGCTCTGTTCCCGCGGCTGCGCGATCGGGCGGGCAACCGCGCCAACAAGCTCTCGGGCGGCGAGCAGCAGATGCTGGCGATCGGGCGGGCGCTCATGTCCAACCCCGACCTGCTGCTGATGGACGAGCCGACCGAAGGCCTGGCGCCCCTGCTGGTGCGCGAGGTCGGGCGGGTGATCACGGAGCTCAAGCGGAGCGGGCTGTCGATCTTGCTGGTGGAGCAGAACCTGGCGCTGGCCCTGTCGGTGGCGGACCGGGTGCACGTGCTGAGCCGGGGGCAGATCGTCCACACGGGGACGCCGGCGGAGCTGATGGGCAACGACGACGTGAAGACGCGCTACCTGGGGGTGGCCTGATGCGCTTCGGGACCTATTTCTTCCTGCAGGCTCCACCGGGGCAGCGGCACGCCGACATCATCGCGCGCGAGCTCGACCAGATGGTGTGGTCGGAGCAGCTCGGCTTCGATGAGGTCTGGCTCACCGAGCATCACTTCATCGACTACGGCCTCTCGGTGGACCCCGCCACGCTCGCGTGCGCGGTGGCCTCGCGGACGTCCAGGATCAGGATCGGCCTGGCGGCCGCCATCCTGCCCTTCCACGATCCGATCCGGCTGGCCGAGCAGATGGCGCTGGTGGACATCATCTCGAAGGGCCGGCTCGACGTCGGGGTGGGGCGGGGAAACCGGCCGTCGGAGTTCCGCGGCTATCGCATCCCGCAGGTGGAGAGCCGCGAGCGCTTCGACGAGGCCGTGCAGATCATGGTGCGCGCCTGGACCGAGGAGCGCTTCAGCTATGACGGCCGCTTCTTCCAGATCGACAACCTGCGCGTGATCCCGAAGCCCGTGCAACAGCCGCACCCGCCGGTCTATCAGGTCTGCGTGTCGCCGGACTCCATCGAGGGCACCGCGCTGCGTGGCTGGCCCATGCTCAACTCGCTCCTCTTCGGCGGGGTGGAGCAGCTCGTGGCCAGCCGCGACCGCTACGTCGCGACGCTGCAGAAGGCCGGGCGCAGCCCCGCCGACATCGCGGCCTTGCTCGACCGCTGGGGCGTCTCGCGCCAGTTCTACGTGGCGCCCACCGACGCGCAGGCGCTGGCCGAAGCCAGGGACGCCGAGATGTGGTACCAGGAGTCCTTCCGGAAGTTCCTCATCCCGGAACGGATCGAGGACAGCCATCCCACGCTGCAGCCGGGCTTCCGGGCCATGGCGGAGCGGCTCTCGAAGATCACGTGGGAGGGGCTCGTGGCCGACACGCTGGCCTTCGGCTCGCCGGACACGGTGGCGCGCCACATCGAGCAGATGCGCGAGCTCGGCGTGGGGCAGCTCCTGTGCTGGATGAATTTCGGCGGCCTGCCCGAGGACAAGGTCCGCCGCTCCATGGAGCTCTTCGCCCGCGAGGTCATGCCCCGCTTCAGATAAGCCCTTCCTCCATATGACCCTCTCCCCAGTGGGGAGAGGGGAACTTCGAACCCTCTCCGCCGAGAGGGGGAGGGGGAACAGAGAAACCCTCTCCCCCGTCGAGGGGGAGAGGGCAGGGTGAGGGGGAGTCGAGGGTCCTCATGGCCCAGCTCTACGACACGATCGGCGTCGGCTACCGCGCCCTCCGCCGCCCCGACCCCCGCATCGCCGCCGCGATCGTCAACGCCCTCGGCCCCGCCGCGTCCGTGGTGAACGTGGGCGCGGGCGCCGGCTCCTACGAGCCCGACGACCGCCGCGTGGTCGCCGTCGAGCCCTCGCGCGAGATGATCCGCCAGCGCCCCGCCGGCGCCGCCCCCGTGGTCCAGGCCTCCGCCACCGCGCTGCCGTTCCGCGCGGGGGCCTTCGACGCGACGCTGGCCGTGCTCACCGTGCATCACTGGCCGGACCGCGCGCGGGGTCTGGCCGAGCTGCGCCGCGTGGCCCGCGATCGCGTGGTGATCCTGACGTGGGAGCCGGACGCGGCGCGCTTCTGGCTGGTCGAGGACTACTTCCCGGAGCTGGTGGCGATCGACCGCGCGATCTTCCCGACCCCCGACGAGATGAGCCGCACCCTGGGCCCGATCGAGGTCCATCCGCTGCCGATTCCGCACGACTGCACGGACGGCTTCCTCGGCGCCTACTGGCGCCGGCCGCACGCCTATCTGGAGGCAACCGTCCGCGGCGCGATCTCCACCTTCAGCAAGCTCGGCGACGTGGAGCCCGGCCTGTCCCGGCTGCGCAACGATCTGGAGAACGGCACGTGGACCCGGCGCCACGGCCCTCTCCTGACCCGTTCCGACCTCGATCTCGGCTACCGCCTCGTCGTCGCCCCGAACCCTCTCCCCCCTGGGGAGAGGGCAGGGTGAGGGGCCTCTCAGGTGCCCGCGAGTCGCGCCACGACCGGCGCGAACACCTCCATGTCCCGCTCGAAGACCGTGAGATAAGAGATCCCGTACCGCTCCCGCCGCTCCCATAGCGTCTCGCAGATCTCCTCGATGGTTCCCAGCAGCACGTAGGGGGTCTCGAGCACGACGTCACGGGCCACCTTGAATCTGGACGCGAGGTCATCCGCGGCGGCCGTCCGCCGCTCGCCGACCGCGACGGCCTGGATCAACGCATGAATCTCGAGCGAGTCGAAGCGATCGCCGGCGGCGGCCCGGACCCACTCGAGCTTCTCCCGGGTCGCGGCGTCGCTCAGGTCGGTCATGTCGAGCCCGCTGCCATCCCTCCGCGCGCGTGGGACCAGCCCGACGATCGAGGCCTCGCGCGCCGCGAGGGTGAGCGTTCGCCGGCCTCCCCCGCCGATCGCGATCGGCGGGTGCGGGCGCTGGACCGGTGTCGGCCGCCCCTCCAGGTCGGCGATGGTGTAGTGCCGGCCCGCGAACGTCACGCGCTCCCCGGCGAGTAGCCCCTTGATGATGGTGACGGCCTCTTCGAGCCGCTCAATCCGCGTGCCGGGCGCCTCGAAGGGGATGCCCGTCTGGTCGTACTCCGCTCGCAGCCACCCGCCCCCGAGGCCCAGCTCGAACCGCCCACCCGACAGCACGTCGATGGTGGCGGCCTCCTTGGCGAGCACCGCCGGATGGCGGAAGTCGTTGGAGAAGACGAGCGACCCCACCCGGAGGCGCGTGGTCGCGAGCGCGGCCGCGGTGAGGGCGGGGACGGGAGCGAGGTGATCGCGGAAGTGGTCGGGGACGACGAGAATCGAGTAGCCGAGCTGCTCGACGCGCCGGGCCCGCTCGACCCAGTCGGTGCCCCCTGAGGGCGTGGGCGCGGTGACCCCGAAGCGAAATGGGCGAACGGGCATCCGTCACACCACCTTATAGACGTTCACTTCTTCCACGCGGCCCTTGACGCGCACCGCGGGCAGCTCCTCGACCGCCACCGTCCCATCGAGCCGGCTGCGGGTGGCCTCGCTGATCAGGATGTCGGCCTTGAAGTCCTTGGTGAGCCCCTGGATGCGCGAGGCGAGGTTCACCGGGTCGCCGACCAGGGCGTAGGAGAGGCGCTCCGCGCCGCCGATATTGCCGGCCAGGACGGTGCCGGTGTGGATGCCGATGCCGTTGCGCAGCGGGGGCCGGCCGGCCGCCTCGCGGCGCGCGTTCCAGGTCTGGAGCCGCTGCCGCATTTCGCTTGCGGCGCGCACCGCCCGCCCGGCGTGGTCGCCGGCGGCGATGGGCGCGCCGAACACCGCCTCGATCTCGTCGCCGATGAACTGGAGCACGAGGCCGCCGTGGGCGCGGATGGCCTGGTCCATCTCGGTGAAGTACTCGTTGAGGTCGCGCACCACCTGGCGCGGCTCGGTGGCCTCCACCCACGGCGTGAAGTCGCGCAGGTCCGCGAACAGGATGGTGGCCTCGATGAGCTCGCCCTCGCCGCGGACGCGCCCGGCCAGGATCGCGTCGCGGATCTCGGGCGTGACGTACTTGCCGAAGGTCTCCTTGACCATCTCGCGCTCGCGCAGGCCGTGCAGCATGCGGTTGAAGCCCTCGGCCACCGAGCCGATCTCGTCGGTGCTCACCACGGGAGCGCGGCCGTCGAGGTGGCCGCGCTCCACCCGGGCCATGGCGCCTTCCACGTCCCGGAGTGGCGCCGCCACACTGTTGGCCGCGAAGACGGCGAGGCCGACCGCGGCGACGACGCCGACTCCGAGCAAGAAGAGGATCGTCACCTGCAGGCCGTCGACGATCAGGGCGGCGGCGACCGGGTCGGCCCCGACCAGGGCCACCGCGCGCGTGTAGGCCAGCATGCCCAGCACCGCGAGCGGGACCACACCGATGAGCAGGAAGATGGCGAGCAGCCGGAC